>Ga0136611_10000308_pt1 | contig 31129 bp, 39 predicted proteins | sample AntDrymUQ2232306_2_FD_106645 | JGI IMG/M metagenome (GOLD analysis project Ga0136611, IMG submission 106645) | Polar desert sand microbial communities from Dry Valleys, Antarctica - metaG UQ223 (23.06) | ecosystem: Environmental > Terrestrial > Soil > Desert | place: Antarctica: Dry Valley...
ATCAACCGCTCGATAGGCCGTCGTCTGATGACCGGACTGCCGATTGATTACTAATTCATACTGAGGAGGCTTACAGACTGACCTAAGCCTCTGAATGTGTTAATTAGCAAGGAGATGATATGAACATACAAATAGGCTCACCGGCTTGGTACGAATGGATGGAACAAGAGCAGCAGGCCTTTTTAGATAGGGTTTCAGGAGTTGATTTATGAGTGATAACCATGATATGTTTTGTGCCTGTCCTGATTGTCTGAAAATAAAAAGCGGTGTTAATGATGTACATGTCGGAACCAGCACACCCAACCAGGAAACGATGAGGGAGCGACTATCAGCAATCGACGTTGACTTTGGCTATGCAATTGGAAACTTAGGTACAGACTGCAAGAACAATGCCCTTGACGCCCTCGAAGCCATTATTGCCGAGGCGTGTACGTCGGCGAGGATTGATGAGCTTAAAAAAATTACCGGTAAACTCGACTTTTTATCTTGTCAACCAGATTGCACAGACGAACAACACGCTAGACATGATGGTAGTTTTACGACTTACGAAAGGCATTCAAATTTAATTGATGACCGCATAGACGAACTACAAAAGCCAACTAAGGAGCAATCATGACATCCAACAACAAAACAAATGATATCCCATATTTTGCACTTGGTAATACTGAACCGATACCGGATAACTTGCCGGAAGAATTAAAAACCCTACTCAGTGCAGGACGTAGAGAAGCCGGGTATGACGATAACGGCAACAAAACACCTGATTCCGTTGACGTTGCACACGGGAATGTAAACATGATTGGCGACAGCGAACTACAGGCGATACTCGAAGAATTGCACGAAAGGGTTGCAATGAGCTGGATTAAAAACGACAGACAAACACACTCCATGCTTACTCATACAAATGGTGACAGTTGCGTTACCGAAGCCATAACCGCCCTGCACAAGTGGCGCCGAGATACATGCTTGGCTAGGGTGCCGGAGAAAAAGACATTAAAAACAGATACACCACTTGATGACGAAGACGGCGATAAGTTCTGTGTCGAATGTGGACAGTTTGAATTTGAAGGAAAACTTTACTGTCAATGCGTAGGTTTTAACGAAGCAATCGACCAGATGAAGCAAGCAATAAGCGAGGGGGAATAGATGTCAACACCCCAACTAGTAGGCACCCTAGCCGGTATCTTCGCCCTGTTCTGTATAGCGACCGTCTGGAGTGTGGCTGTGATGATTGGACGCATGAGCGAGACTTCGCATCAGGATTATGTGGACCGGATTGGGGATGGGAAGGACCAGTGATAATCTCAGTTACCCCGATGGGTGCGCCACGAATGACACAGAGAGACCGCTGGAAAGGCCGCCCAGTCGTAGAGCGGTATCATGCCTATAAGGATGTAGTAAAGCTATCCCTGCCCGGCTACGTCCTGCCGCCAGTCCTCAAGATAGAGTTTCATATAGCCCTACCGAAGTCCTATAGTAGTAAAAAGAAACTCAGCCTGTACGGTCAGTACCACAGCGAGAAGCCGGATATTGATAACCTAGTCAAAGGCTTCATGGACTGTTTCGGCAGTGACGCTCATGTCGCTGTACTACATGCCGGTAAGTACTGGTGTGTCGAGGGTGAAGCACCTTGTATAGTATTAGGAGAAACATGAATATTACACATTACGATCTGTTCGCCGGTATCGGTGGATTTTCAATAGCCTTAGAGGAGGTTTTCGACGATGCAACAATTAAGCATATTTTCTGTGAGTGGGAGTCATTCCCTACCAGCGTCCTTAGAAACCACTGGCCGGACGGCGAGTTCTACGGTGACATCGCTGACCTTGTTACCGACACCTCAAGCCAGCGACAACAGGGACAGGGGAAGTATAAACGACCCAAGCATACAAAGGCGGATAAGATTGGGGAAACAAATACCATTGCAAGCAATAATACAAAGGGATTCACGATTGTTACCGGTGGATTCCCCTGCCAGCCATTCAGTCACGCCGGACGAAGACAGGGAACGGCTGACGACCGCTCTGTCGGGGATGCTTGCACTTGCGGAAAGCAATGTAGTATTATCGGTGTATGCAACGGAGATACGACAACATCTGTCCAAGATGCAAGGAACGGCCTCGTCGGACAGTCAATCGAAAAGGCGAGCAAGTCAACGCAGGGTTTTGCCAACCCTGTTCAACAGTCCATCAAACGGAGTGGAGAGCAGCCAACAGAGAGAAACGTCGAGCAACGGAGCGAGCTTGGGCATTCAAACACAAGAACGAGATATTCAAACGATATGGAGGGAAATGCGTCTGCTGTGGAGAAGCCAACCGAGCATTTCTCACAATCGACCACATCAACGGAGGGGGGAACGAGGAACGGAAACGAGTCCACAACCAGACATGGAGACTCGTTATCAAGGACAACTACCCACCGGACAAGTACCAAATCATGTGCTACAACTGCAACAACGCCAAGCATCGCCTCGGAACCTGTCCACACCAGAAGTAGAGACTTTACAATTGTCACAGGAGGATTCCCATGTCAACCCTTCTCACATGCTGGTAGACGAAAAGGTACAGCCGACGAAAGATACCAATGGCCTAATATGTTCAACGTCATTAAAAACGTCAAACCCGACTGGGTCATCGCTGAAAACGTGCGTGGGCTTGTTACTTGGAACGACGGACTGGTACTCGAAACAGTGTGCGCTGACTTGGAAAGCGAAGGTTACGAAGTCCAACCGCTTATTATTCCAGCTGTCGCCGTCGGTGCGCCGCACAGAAGGGACAGGGTCTGGATCATCGCCAATCGCCCTGACACCGACAGCCAGCGAGAGCGTGATGGACTTGGTGAAGTTCAAGGCAAGAATGGAGAAGTACCCGAACGGAACGACCATGCCGAACCTGGCGACACAGGTAGACAACCTGAAGAAAGCCACCAACATCAAAATGCTCAAAACCCCTTCAGCCAGCGAGTGGAACGGCGGGGCGAAAGTGCAGGACAAATACTGGGAGGCGAAAGCTCCGAAGTTCAAGACACGGGACCAAGTTGGCCGGATTGGAATAGAAACTGGCAAGAAGTTGCGTTTAGCACCTGCGATGACTCAATGGATGCAAGGTTTTCCACCTTCTTGGACGGACTTCCAGTAGATGTTTATGGTACAATGATGGTATATGGGACGCAAAGCTATACTAGAACAAATGAAAATATGCCCCGCTTGCAAGCAGCCTTTCAATCGCCGGAGGTTCGGGAAAAGATTAGAGGATTTTACCCGATGGCAAGCGAGGAAATTCTGTACGAAATCGTGTGCCAACTCGAAAGAGGTCTTGAGTCATCCAAAAAGCTATCTGCGGAGAATTCTGACTATACCGAAAGAAGTCTGCACTCAGTGTGGTGTGAAGAAATCAGACGGCAAGCAGATAAGCGTTCATCACAAGGATGGAGACTTATCGAACAACAAGCCAGAGAACTTACAGATATTGTGCCAGAGTTGCCATATGAAATTGCATTGGAGCTTATGGAGGCAGGGTATTGTCTTTGGAAACTATACTCGAGCTTACACCCCAAAGCGGTGGCAGACCCCAGACTTGTGGACGGAGTTCCCTACAGTCGAGCCAAGTGGAGAAAAGATAGCCTCAAAGCCTACGGTAACGGTATCTGCCCCCAAGTCGCCATTGAAATAATGAAAGCTATCAAACAGGCTATTTAAGATATTTAACTGCCGATATAGCAAGCACTATGTATGCTTGCTATATGAAGACCTTACAGACATCCCCAGAACGTATAAGCCGCCGGGCATTCTGTCGGCCTTCACAAGAAGCTATGAAGAACCGGGTACTGTTACCGGGGATACATGAGTGTCTTGTAGTAAGATGAGTATGTCAGGTTGTCACCGCCCTCTCTAATGTGAGAGGGCTTTTTTTGTATTCTAAACAGACCTTCTTTTCTCTTGCTAAGAAGGCCACCTTACAATCAACTGGCTCGGAAGTGGATTCTATTACTAGAGTCTTACTATTCCTTATAGTCAGTGGTATTACAACGTCAGTACTACTAGGTAGTCCAAACGAAGTGCGGAAGATATTACAATATTTACTTGCCGCTAATTGTTAAAGTTCAGAGGGGGTCTATCCTCACTTCCTCACCAGAGCTTTATTACGATAAGCTAAAACGCTGTTTATACTTGTGGCCTTAGCAAATAAGCAAAGTAGAGGGAGGTATTAACCAATTTATAGCCTCGATAAAGGCGTTTTATCAGTTTATTGCAGGTAAGGGGTCATCTGTTATTCCGGCGGCCATTAACTACTCTAGGTGAGTGCTCGACTACCTCCGGCAGCTTACTTGCTACTGCCCTCTATATTGCTTACTTGTTAAGGTGTGTACCGGCCTTTTAAAGTCTCCCGGTGGCTGTATAAAGCCTGACCAGACTTGACGCAAGGCTTATATGTATACTACACTATAGGTAGGTTAAGAAGTCGGACACATCGAAAGATGTGTCTTTTTCTATATGTAAGACACTCACTCGCTAGTCTTGGGTTAAGAAGTCTAGCTATCAATCACTATACAGCTAACGCTCAAAACTAGCAACATCTGGTCACTCCCCCGCCCTTCTACCCCTTCTGAGGCTCTTAAAATGCCTGTAGGTTACGTTTTTAGCCTATCCGTAACCTACAGGCAAGGGCAGAAGTGATATGATACGGCTATATGAAGCGTATCGTAGACGGCCTCTTAGTCCTTATCTGTGCAATTATGGGTAGCTACTCCTTGATTGATGGTCGGCTGTTCATAGCCCTTATATACTTCATCGTCGGGTTTCTGTTCTACATGCAGCTGGAACGTGGCGTGTTTAAGGACGGCAAGTAGCTGTATACATAAATGTGAACACAAAAAATCGCCCTTGTTGAAACCTTACGGTAGGGGCGATTGTTTTGTTGAGGGCTACCACCGGTGAGTGGTATATCTATTATACCTGACGATTGCCGGTGAAAAAACTAGCCAGACCTGCCAGTAAGGCAAGTACGGCTGCAAACTTGGTGATGATGTCAGCAACTCCGACTGCTTGTGGTACTTGCTTCAGAATGGCGGCAATTATAAGCAATATTACAAACACGCAGACTCCGTAGAATACTGCCAGGATTATCTTACCTAGTAAGTTAGTCGGTGAAAAGAAATTGTTCATATATAGTTACTCCGTTTAATTACTTATACAATAGCACACATGAAAAACACCCCTATTGCTAGAGGTGTTAGTGAACTTTATTTCTTGCGATTAGGTTCGTATTTGTATTTGGCGATAACGGTATAGGTTTGAACCTAGCCACCATGTTTGTTAATACAGACAATCCCGATCCTATTGCGAGCTAAGATCAGTTTTTAATTGTTCGTAACCTTGTATCAGGTTGTCTATGCTTGGAGTATACCACATAGTTCTTATGCTACAACCATAAAATATTCACATAGGTAGCGTATACTCAGGACTATGAAAGCAAAACAAATACGTTACATCGACCTTAACCGTTCCAAATATCACCTGACAGGAGTTTCCAAGTACTTCAATGACTGGGTAGCGAAGATCAAGTATCAGGGCAAAGTTCATAAAATTGGCATTTACTCAACACCAGAAGCAGCACATCAGGCATACTTAAAGACTTGTAAAGCACTCGGTATAAAGGTGAAGACTAAGCCGTAGCTAGTTTTAGAGAACCGAACGTCGGTGTAACAGGTTCACGCCGTATACGTTCAATCCGTAGATGTGCATCCGTCACGACATGCAGCTGACGTTTGAGTACTCTATGTACGTCGATCCGTTCCGGCAGGTTGTCCTCTGCTAATATCGTGAACTGTCTGCCATTACATGTACCGTGTAGGAAGCTCACACAGCCGTCTAGACTGGCGATCAGCGGTGATACGGGTAATTCTGTAACTGGTGGTTGAAAGTGTATTGTGATGACTGTAGTATAGCACAATCATAAAACGTATGATAACTATTGACATGTACTATGTATTACATGTACTATGTAATCATAACAAACACAAGGAGACAAACGTTATGCAACTAGTAAATAGAATCGAGGAATACATGGCATTACGAGGCAACAAGAAGAATCAACATAGTATCGACATGGATGGATATAAAGTATATTACGAGCAGATTGGTAACGTAAAGGGAAACCGTTAATGTCCTGTGAGACAGTCGTACAGAAAGCCTTTGATAAGCTCTACGACCTAGAAGTGTTCCTACCTGACAACTCCGAACCCTGCACTGCCGACCTCCTCTGTGAACGTCGTGGTGTCAGGCATCGTAAGGACTGCATCGGTAAGACCATCAGTATCGAGAGTTATGCCAGGGGACTATAATGGATACTGACGAACCATCCTACGAGACAGGAGACCCTAAATATGAGCGATGATAAACCGAACGACAAACCAGATGATAAGAAAGTCTGGAGCAATGACCCGGCTGCCCCTCATAACAATCGACATCATCAAGGCCATTATCGTAGCTATGAGGACTGGGTAGAGCAAAGCGGCTTTCAGGGAACGGCTGACCCGGACATGACTAAGTACCCAGGAGAGGATGACCCGGATTATAAACCACGTAATAAGGCACGAACAGATGAACACAGCGACACAAAATGAGAGTATCCCGAAGAAATGGTGGATTGGCTACGACACTCAGCCGCTCAAAATCACCAGACAATCAAAGTACAGTCCGGACCTGCTTACCATACCGACTGTCTTAGCTGAGGTTGAGGATGGCGATATAGACCCACGGTTCGATCAAGACTTGGAAGGCAGTTGATATGGCTCAGCACTACACCATAAGAGATGTCCGTAAAGGACAGGAAGTTGAAGACAACTACGGCAAGTATCAGAATTATGCTCTTGCACTGGAAGAACACGGCGAACCGGTAAAGCTGATGCTCAACATAGACAAGCCTGCTCCTAGGGTCGGAGATGTTGTCTACGGAAATCTGGAAGAGTTTGAGTCCGGGAGTAGGACCTACTACATGCTTAAGCCGTGTCCAAAGCCTGAGCAGCCACCTATCACAACTCAGGAGGCGATACAGAGCCAGTGGGCGATAGGGCAAGCTGTACAGTGTTATCTGGCTGGAGAACCTTCCGCAGAGGCATATGATAACATCGAGCGTGAAGCTAAACATTTTTACCGTATGATTAACAATATAAGAGGAGACGCATAATGAGCGACATATACAAAACCCACGTACCACAATCAGGTGGAGGCGGTCTATATCTAAAGATTACCGACGGCCAGACTGTCAAACTACGGATAGTCAGTGAACCGGCTATATTTGAATCTGAAAGCCAGCCGGACGAACAAGGCCATACACGTATTTCCACCCGCTACGGCTGGTTGGTATGGAACCAGGACGAGCAGACACCTCAGATACTCCAGCAATCAGCTACGTTCTTCAAACAGCTTGCAGGGCTTGCTCAAGACGACGAATACGGCGATCCAACCGGATACGATATAAAAGTAAAACGTGACGGTAACGGCCTCGATACCACTTACATGATTACCCCCAGTGCTAACCGTGATCCACTTGGAGCTAATGCTCAGAAGGAGCTACGGCTATCGACCTTCTTGAAAAACTCAAGGCTTCGCCGTATGCACAGCACGTTATGTGGCTTGATGACGCTAAGAACAAACCAGCACCAAAGCCTGAAGCCGAGGACACACTGCTCAAGAAGACTCCGCCGACTATAGACAGAGACGAACCTATTAACCTCGATGACATACCTTTCTAACGCTATGGCATTCAAACAACTCATACATCCCCTTGGATGGGGAGATAAAGAACTAACCTGGCTCATATCCACTAACATGAACGCTACGAACATGTACCGGGCTATGGGATATAAAGGAACAGTGATTACTCCCCAATTCAAGGAGAGATTATATAAACTCGGATGGACTGGCAAATGAGTAAACAGATGAGCTACCAAAGCCTACATGATTGGGTGAGAAAACAGCTAGGAACGCCAAGCCTATGTGTTATGTGTAAGACGACTACCGGAACATTTGACTGGTCTAATATAAGCCATGAATACAAGGCCGATATAAATGATTGGCAACGATTATGCCGTAAGTGTCACCATGCATTCGATAAAAAGTCTGATACATGGAAAGCAACTGTACTCAAGAAATATGGACGAGCCTGTCCTCGACTACCTATTGTTGATTTAGAAAAAGTCATGGCTGACCCTATATGGATTCGTCGTCACAACGGCCTGAGCTACCATAGCTGGCGGTTATCCGTCGATAGCGGTAGTTCAGCCAAGGACTTACAGCAGCAGTTCAATATAGGCAAGCAACGGGTACTGGAGTACTTACGGATTGATTATGAAGAACAACATGACCAACAAAAATGATGAACTAACGGCAATACTTAACTGGCTAGTACAAGACCATCTTGACATACAAGGAATGGACTCTGAGAGCAAGGAAATATGGGAAAACGATAAACACGCTGCCATAGCTAAACTCCTACAGTGGCGAGCTGAGAGCGTTCTGGCTATATTGCCAGAGAAAAAGGACATGTCGGCTTATGAGGGTGTTACTGAAGATGGCGGTATAGATACAACTATTTATGATGATATTGATGACGCCCGTGGTGTTAAAAATGGAGAAATGTTAGCTCATCTTTCTCAGTTTGTAGCCGATACCACTCATAACCAAACTACCGATGATATAAAAGAGTTACTACTAGGCCACCAAGATAAAGACAGCCGTGAAGCACAAATGATTGTAACTCATAGAAATGAACAGGGTAAGCCCACTGTCTGGTGCGACCCTGAAATTGTTGATTTAGTAAAAGCACTGAATGACGGCGGTGTTCCAACCATTGCCTCTTGTTCGGGCCATGGCGAGCGCAACGGTAATATCATGCTTAAAGATGGCCGTGAGTTAATAATTGCTAACGACTTTGATGATGCACGTTGTATTGAGAATAAAATAACAACGAGTCAGTGTAAATCTTGACTTCTGCATAACCAGTATGATAAGTAATAGATAGCGACAAAGCTAAAACAAAAAACAAAACAAAAGGAACTATTATGACTCGAAAACTACGAGTAATCTATAAAGCTCATCAGGATCACATTGCTGTACACCGGATACTGACGACTGCTAACGAAGCCTATATATTTTAGTAAGTATAAGCTGTATAATCCACCTATATGAATAAGCCAAAATTACCAGCCATCACATTACCAAAGTACTTAAACAAAACAGTTTTACTTGTAGCAGTCGCTGCACTCGTCGTACTCAGTCTCATCGTATTCGGAGTTGTCCGGAGTGTCCAGGCTGAGCGTGTGGCGAACATACAGGCCACTGAGAGCCGTTTGCAACGAGAAGCTGAAGCAAAAGAGCTTGTAGCACTTAGGGCTGAGGTAGGCAAGCTGAAAAACGCTAACAACTTCCAGACTGCTAAGAGCGAGAGTGTCTGTGATTGGGTACGCTCGACACAGCCACGGTACCGCTACACAGTGCCGCCACTCTGCCAGCTTCCTAAGAACTAACATATGTTTATTATCACATTTCTAGCCGACAACTTATATGCCGGATTACTCGGAGTCTGGTGGATTATGGGTGTATATGTGCCTCATTACTCCTGGGCTGAATACGGCGGCTTACTGAAAGGCTTCCTCTGGCTGATACCGGCTCGTATTGCTTACGGTGTGTTCTTCCCTGAGAAGGTTGTTATTAAACAGGCTAAGCGGCGTGTCGGCTTGTATCGCCGGTCATCTAAGGTCAAGCCGTCAAAGACCGACCATCAGTTAGCTTCGGCAGCTATATTCAATAGTATTCACCATTAGAGACATCACAATTGAAGGAGTTTGGATTTATCCACACCGGCTGACGCTGACCCGAACGATTGGGAGCTTGTAATCGGTTGCTGTATAGCCTGTATCTGTGGGCTAAGGTCAGGTAAACCACTTAAGAAGTCAGTCTTTTTCTGGGCTTTCTTTTCCTGAAAGTGTTTTTTGAGGGCTGTAGCAACGGCATGTACGGCGATAGCTCCGGCGGATATCTGAGCCCAGTGGGTAGACATGAAGGGCAGGAACGGAGCGAAGTTAGTCCCTTGGGTAATCACGAAGTTAGCAACCGTTAGCAGTGCCGACCAGAAGGCAACGTTTAGGACGATGAACTCACTAGCAAGCTTCTCAGCGTACTTCCTGAGGTGTCTCCGCTTAACGTAAGCTACGATACCGATAACCGCTGGAATCGAAGCCAGCAGTACTCCAAGGGCATACCATGAATGGGCTGGTACGCCGTTTACATAGTCCAGCACGTAGCCCAGTATCTTAATAAGTGAGTCCATTATTTCTTCCTTCTGGCACTAAAGCCGTCTAATACTTGTTTTGAATTATTCTTAATAAATACCTGACTCTTAACAATTACCGGTAGTGCCTTGGTATAGAGGTCTTTAGCAGGGGTCATGATGAATGCTAGGTCGTAGACGTTTATTTTACCGTCGTCGTTGGTATCAAGTGCCTGACGTATCGGCCTGTCTTCTACCTCTTCCATGAGGTCTTTGTAGATGCCGTATAGCTTGCCACGTTTGAACTCTGAATCCGGTATCAGGTAGGTGTTACCGTTTATCATGGCGTACCGACTGATAGGACCTTGGGCATTCGGTGGCAGGTTGAGGGTTTCACTGTGATTTTCAAGGTTGCTAATAACAGCCGACTTAAAACCTTTATACCTGAATACTGTCGGTTGCTGGTCTTCGTTGTACCAGAACCATTTAACCTCTGGTACTTCCGGCAGGACTTCTACAGGTTTGGTGATAATCTCTATGACTGGCGGTTCAGGTAATGGGATGATAATCGGTAGCTTGTTGTCGTCGAGGTTCACCCACCAGTCACGGTCAGTCATGTTCTTATCTGATATCTTGTAGAACTTCTCAACCTTTTCATGGACATAGTAGGTAGTGTTCGGCTCGATGTTTACTTCCAGATGCATGTTCCATTTCATTCGGGCATCAGTCAGGGACGGGTAGCACATCATAGATACCATGAAGTTGACCGTTTCAGCTGGTTTGACTTGTACTGGTGGAGCAGGGGGGATGTACGGCGGTGGTGGCGGAGGTGTGTAATCAGCACAGTCGAGTGTATTATAGCCATCTACCTGACCGGATTCCCGGTAATAATCATAGCCGGTGTAGTTGTGATGAACTTTATCATAGACGGTTTTAATCTCACCGGCTCCGTGTGTCTCGACTGGATTCTTAGCCATGAAGTCAAAGCTGGTATAGTTCATGCCCCACTTATAAGTCGGCTGTTTCGTGAGTGTAATCTGTTTACCTAATGGATAAGTCTCAGTGATGGTGTGCGGTGGAGCGGCTGGGGCAGGGGACGGTACCGGAGCTGATGGAGTTGGGCGTAACATACCGGCGATTCGTGACCTTGCAACGAAGCGAAGCCGGATAGCGTCACCACCAGTACCAGTACCATTACCGGTCTGTCCATTCTGCTCTAGTATTTCAACAAGTGTCGGAGTCAGTCCACCGCTGGCTATGCCGATATGTCCGTAGGTATTGCCATTGACTCCCCACAGTACGACTATATCGCCCTTTTGAGCCTGTGCGTTGCTGACTTGGTTGAAGCCTGTCAGTATCTCCGGCTTGGTCTGTGTCCAGAAGTGGATAGCATTACCCGGCCAGTCAGATCGAATGCCTTTAGTTTCAATCATGTACTGTTTGACTAAGCTGACGCATTGATGTGACGTCTGTGCTGTTTCACCATTACCAATAAGTAACGGATCTGATATCCGTTTACCGAGCCATCTATCCCTGAAACTGTCGAAGTTCAATTCATAATCCTTATGTTATATTATCATACTACCGACACTCAGTACCAAGGTGCTTGCAACGGTATCCGGATGCTGTCTTATGGCACCCAAGCAGTGAATGTAATAATCGTATAAACATGATTATTAAGCCTGTATCTCGTAATCAACCCAGCCGATAAAGGTAGCAGAAGCAAGGAACTTCATACCGTAAGGCAAGCTGGTACCTGTGGTAAGACTAACCTTGAGGCCATGCTGAGAGTCATCGGCAAAATTACAGGACAGCGTAGCCTTTACATAGTTTGTACCGATTGTCGTAATGCCGACCGGCAGTGAAGGATTGGCAACAGTAAAGTACTCGCCGGAAACTTTAGTCACTGAAAATGTCACCCGTTTGCTGTAGGTCTTCCAAGTTCCGTAATCGTAAACCGTCCAGCCGTTGACATCGGTTGACTTTATCATAAATGTCGTTTTAGCAGGAGTAACGGCGTTGTTAGCTATATTCGTGCTATCTATACCACCATTAACAACAGCAGCAATCTGGTTAATAGGATTATTGATGTCACTGGCGTCTATGGTGTCGCCTGGGTTTGATTGACTTGGTGATACGAGACTCATGTATATTTTCTCCGTTATCTAAGGGCGCTAATTAAATCTTCGGTATCAGTTTCAGCACTAGACATACCAGTACCGTCTGCAATACTCTGCAAATAACCTCTTACGGTCGCTAGTTTTTGTGCTCTTACTGCTGGGCTATCACTGGCTTGAGGCAACTGTGCCCTGAACGTTCGCATTTCGTCTTTTGTTGCAGCTGCTCCGGTACGCATACGGACGATAGTATCGGCTATGTTATCAGCAGCAGCGTCAAATGAAGCAGTACCAAGGACGTTTTGACCTAGACCGCCGAGTAGCCCCCTGCCAGCCACTACAGTGCCTTTAGGGACGCCGCCATTATTTATAATTGATTCAAGCGTGTTCAAGCTGTCTATACCGCTGTTAGCTGTAGCAAGCTGTTTAGCAGCTGTAGCACTAATTGGCTTAGCGGTAGGATTAGACATTGACTGTAGCTCCTGCATAGTGCTGACAACACCTAGATAGTCTTTCACGTCGTCCATATTGCCACCGTTAGCTAGTATCTGTTGTATGCTGGCGTTAGCGTTAGCAGGGTTGAATGGGTTACTGGCGTCAACCTCTGTTTCAGCATTAGCGTTATCATTGAAACTTTGAGATAATGAATCTATGGAAATATTAGGCGGCATAGTACTCGTATTAGTCGTATCACTAGTCTGCATACTGTTCCCTGATTGATTGCCTGTAAGGGCATTTACAAGGGGAGTTCCTACTGCTGTTCTGGCAGTCAATTTCTTTATACCTCCAAGATTGTCTAATCCCTGCATAGCTGTACCGGCAGTTTGACTTGTTACTCTTCCGGCTGCTCTGTTTGCTAGCTTATCAGCTCCCTTGGCAAGCATTGAACGCCCGGCACTGCTGTTAACCATCTGGGCGGTAGCACCAGCTGCTAATCCGGCAGGGCCACCACTAGCAGTCATAACGGCCGGTATAAGTCCAAACGGACTGCTTCCAGCACCAACACGACTCTTTTTATCTGCCTGTTCAAGTAATGACTTGAGATTGTTCAGTTCTTCTCCAAGATCTCCAACTTTGGTACTCTTATATCCAAGCTTAGACAGTCCAGCGTCAGCTTTTATACCTGCCTTGTCGGCGGCATCGTTAATGCTGCCCCTGAATCCTTTAGATACCCGGTTGAGTATTTCATTGGCATTACGACTAACCGTGTCGGTTGCTTCGTAGTTAACCCGTCCGGCAATCTCGCTTTTAACGGCATTTAGTTCTGTGGCTGATATATTATCGCCGAAATTATCGAGTACACCCTTAGCTTCTTTGAGTACGTCCTTAGCAAACGCTTGGCTAGCTGGAACCTTACTACCGGCTTCTTTGGAAATCTGTGCCTGTATCTGCTTATATACTTCAACTTTTGGTATAGTACCGATTGATTCAACTGCACCACTATAGGCACTGAAACCAGGCTTGAGTACTTGCTCGTCAGCTCCCTTGACGCCGTAGCTTGGTATCTTGAAACGGCGGAGTGTTTCGCCGACTTCTTCGCCTGTACGGTTAGCGTGTTTGGTTGCAAATCCGCTTTCGTTCAGCCTCATACCACGCTGGGCTAGGCCATCAGCTAGGCCGTTCAGTTTATTAGCAACCCTACCCGGTGTCTTCTGGGCTGTTGCCTTGGTTCCACCGGCAAGGAGAGCATCAGTCAGTCCCTGTTTGCCAACTGTCGCAGCTTTGGCTGCCGTACCTGCTCCCTTGAGTAGTCTAAGTGGCCCAGCTCCCATGACTCCAGAAATAGCACCCTCAGTCAATGCCGATTTGGCTGAGCCGCCTTCTCCTAAGAAGTTTTGATCGTCACGAACTTTATTCTCAATACCACGTCCGACAGTACCGCCACCGAAACCGCCGATCAATGCTCCGGCCAGTCCACCGATAGCCGTACCAAGTACAGGAACTACGGAACCAAGACCAGCACCAATAGCTGCACCACCTAAAGCACCACCAGTACCACCGGCTTCACTTATAAAGCTCGTAAGTGAACCGCCACGGCCTTTTCTCTTACCACTCGTAGATGCTTGCCTCCTCGGAGTTTCAAAGTTTACAGGTTGATAATTGGCTGCTAATGCGTTTAAGTCATATCCCATAATTAAAACCTCAACTTACTACCGTTAGATAACACACCAGCGTTAACCGTCTTGAATAGGTCAGGTCTGAGTTGCATATACAGGTCAATTTTCGCCTTGTCCTTCTGATTGCCCCTGACAGCACTAGCCATCGTTGCTTTGTAATCGCTTTTAAGTTGAGCGTCACTTTGTTGTTGGACACGACCAAATACATCATTATAAGCGGCTTGCTGTACTGGGTTAGTCTTTGGAGCCGCTTGCTGTTGTTGTCTCTGTTGTGGATTTCCACCGCCGAGTAATGATGACAAGCTTGAACCACCGGAACTTGCCTCAGCCCTTGCCCGCTGTGCATCAGCACGAGCCAGAGCATCCTGTTCCCTTTGGTATTCCATAGCATCACGTTGCTGTTTGACGCCCATAGCCGTCTTACGTTGGTCGAGATTCACGTCATTAAGAGCGTCACCGAGTGATTGACGCTGTGAGATGTACTTACCTTTGAGTTGAGCAACTGCCGGTAAGAACTGTGTAGCGGTATACTTCTGCTGTTCGGCTATCGGAGCGCCACCGTAGAACGTACCACGGCCTATAGCACTCTGAGTAATGCCGTCAAAGGCTTCTGTCTGTTGTCCCTTGAGTCCGGCTACATCAGCTTGTTCCTGTCCTTGTAATGCCCCGATACGGTCATTGATGGACTGTCGTGATGGGTTATATGAGGCGTCCAGTTCTCGTATGATACCGTCTAAATCTGCAGCCACGTTTTACATCAATCGACTTACTCTGTATATGTGGGAGTATACCATAATGCTTATATCTATCACAAACATACGGGTTAGTTGGCCGTTTCCTGTAAAAGATAGTATGTCAGAGGTACTGACAGTATCGTATCTGCCGCTCCACTCGTCACACTGGATGAAGCCTGTATAGTTAAATTAGTAGCATCTACACCATATAGAATGGTTAATTTTACGGCAGAACCGCTAAACGTATCAAACCAATAAGCATTATTTGAACTTGATGAAACTACTGGAAGTGGAATACGGCCACTAGATATTAATAATGATGTTGAAAAGTCCAAAATCTTACCAGCGACGTAAGCCTGTATTATTGGCGTATACGACAAACCATGAGGAATGACTAACTTAACATAATTTACTTGCCCTGTTCCGTAGAGAAAAGCTGGTATCTGTGTATCAGACTTGGTAACAACTTTGAAAGAGTTCTGAGCACTGTTGAAATATAAATCTGCATCATTGGCAGAAGTTACGTCTATTCCCGTCTTAGACACTTTAATACGACTATTACCGGTACTATCAAGGCCAATCAAAATACTTGGTATACCGTTTCTGTCCTTGTATATCTTAGTAACATTCTCATTAGCCAACTGAGCAAAGTTCTTGTTCATCATGGCTATCTGCTGATTAGTAGCAGTATTACCCGGTATCTTATCGAATGCCATTAGTTAAGCCTTTGAACCTGCAAGTTAATTACATGGCCGTCGAACGAACAAGGTTCACGGGCAGCATCATGCTTGTACCGTAGCTGTAAGCGTCGCCATTCGCCTGGTATATTCGGAGCGTTGTCCATCGGGTTAATCTGCTGTGAGCCGCCGAAACGTGAGCCGGAATCGAAGGTCACGCCGGTATCGAAACGTACACCACCGCTAGCAAGTGATACGTCGCTGGTACTCGGTGCATCTGAGTAGTCCGTAGCATAGCCGACAGTGATACTGTAGCTACCTGTCACGCTGTCGAAATGAGGTCGGTATTCAGTTGCCCGTTTGTACTGGGCTGGACTGTCATAGTGGTTGTATGCCGTTCTCAGTTCGTAGGTCAGTGGCTCGCCCATATTGGTGTAGTCGTTGGTTATCTGTTCACTCAGCATTAACATACCGACACGGTTGGAAGCAGCTATCAGGTAGTTGTCATTACTGGCACTTGATGCATAGCTGAATCCGATGTACTGCCTTGTGTCGTCACTCTCACAGATGCCGTACAGGATGTTATAGATCATGCACCGGCTGTTTACCGCTTGGCCGTTCGGCGTGTAGTAGATGTACAGGCGGTTGTTGTGGAGCTGTAACACGGTATTCTGTTTAGCAGTCAGCGCCATCCACCAGTTCAGGACAGGCGTCGTGATGTTGGTTTCCTCAGCACCGTTGAACCGGTATATGCCGTCGTCACTGGCAAGGAATACATAATCCTCGTCCCAGACAACTGACTCCTGGCTGAACGTACCTTTTTGGCCGATGGCGTTGTCCTGCTGGAACGTCGCCTTGCTGTAGCCGGAGTATATATACTTGTTGTTACGAGTATGAACGTAGATGCTACCCTGTAATTTGCTGAATGCCACGGCTGGATCGGCAGTTTTCGGGGCGGGGAAGTACTCGAAGTTGGTCGAATTGAACACGTCAAACTGTGTATAGCCCTCATCAGAGTAAAACGCCTTGTTCGGGTCGGCTGCTGATAGATAGAACATGTATACCTTATGCTGAATAATGGCGCTGGCTGCTTCCGGGGCGGTGGTTATCTGACTGGCCGTACTGGTTGCAAGGTCGTACTTCCGTGGCTTGCCGATGCCGTCAACGTATCTCAGGACATCATTGCTGAAATCAAACCGGACGTAGGTAGATAATGCAGAGATGCCGGTATCAACTGACGTAGCCACGCCGGTAGTCTCATTAACACTGTAGACTGTCGTACCGTGAGCTATAAAGGTGTAGCTAGTGCCGTTGGTACGTTTGAAACGTATTGTTCCTTTAGTACCTCCAGTCGTAGCAGTACTCAGTTTGACGTTGAAATCGACGTTTGCCGCCGTCCACGTCACACCGCCGTCTGTACTCATTTTGCCTGTCGTCGTGTTGGTTGTGGTACTGATGGTGTAGCTGTTCGTACCACCAGCCTGGACATAGCCGACTACCCAGTACACGGTGGCATTGGTAATATCAGGGCAGGTAATCGAACGGGCTTTCAGGTACTGGAATACGGCAGTCAAACTGGACGCCGAGACAGTTGTTCGGACTAATTCAGTGCCAGGGCTTCCAGCGTTATCGGAATACAGGGCGTAGACAATCGTACCTGTTCCGCCGTTGCTGTTCCTGATGTTGGCTTCTAGTGCCGTCAGACGAGCCGTAGAGGTGGCAGTCAGCTTCTTAGCCCAGCGTATCGTATTACTGAAGTTGAATGTTCCGGGTACTGTGACACTGGCTTGCTGGACGTTGACGACTTCACCTATAGGGATAGACAGTAAATCATTGCCCTTTCGTGTGTCCCACTTGCCGACTTGGTTTTCTCTGGCATCCGTAACATACCGCCATTTATTCGGTGATACGTCGTCGTTACTGGAGTTGGTATCAATCCCCTCAGTATACTGGTAGTCCTTGCTCTGGCTTTTACGAGTCGTGACACTCGGTACTGCTACCCGGCGGCGAACGGCACTTCTGTTCATAATTCAATATACGTCCGGTTAGATGGCATGAATACCGGGCCATCCTCAATATTCATAGCATAGCGGATATTCATAGCCTCTAGGCCGTCTTCAAAGTCCTGTTTATAGGTTGCTGCTATATCATGGTTTCCCCGGTACTTCTCAGCTCTAGACACGGCATATAACTCAAGTAGCTCCCTAAAGGCTTCTGGTACGTCAGGTGTAGTACCAGCGGCTATAACTGTCGGTAGCTTCCGGTACTTTTGAGTATATGAGTAAGCTTTATCTATCGGACAGTTAAATACAACCATGTCGCCGTACTCAGTCCAGAACACTGGCATACCTGATTTTTCCGTCGTAGGATCGGGAAACTGTTCGTAAAACGTATCATTGTCTAAATAGGTGTCTCTATTCAGCTTGAAACGGGTAGCCGTATTTGCAGGGTCTACCAGTACGCCACTGATAGTGTTCTCATGGTTCGATTGCTGGGCTACGGTCGTCACACCTATCGTCAAGATCTGCGTAAATGAGGTTTGCCAGAACTTAAACCGGAAAGTATTAGCAACCGTGTTTTGACCATAATTCAGATAGCGAAGTATACGAGTCGATGAGAAACTAGCGTCTTTTAAGTCATCCTGTACTGCTGATATAAGATCGGTTCCTGTGTATGGCATGATGTCTATCGAGACTTACTCTGTATATGGTCAGTATACCAGATACGGAAATAAATATAAGCATTTCAATCTTACTTGTCTACGCTTATAATATGTGGTTAAATTGAGTCAAGCGAAAGTCTACAGTGATATAGACTTCAAGCCCACGGTTCAGGCTAAGTACACGCATTGACTGTCAGATTATTAAGAATAATGAAAAACCCCCGGAGTGGTTCCGAGGGCGTCTACAGTGATGCTTTTATTCTACACCGGTGGTTAGGGAGATGTCAATGGACTTCGACAACCATCGTTACAGGCAACAGTACAGTAACAGTAGTTCTAAAGAACTAAACAACAGTAACAGTACTGTACAGTTATCAACTAGTGAGGTATTTACAAACCTCACCGATCTTATAAAGCCAGAGGACAGTTATATGCCCTACTACTGCAAGCGATATAAAGACCTAGGCTATGAGCGGTTTATCTGGCATACTAGCCTTCTATAGAGGTGATACTATCCGTACTTATATGTCGGGGTATATGAGTGAAACGTTCTTTGGTCGTGAGGTTAGATTCTCCGATGACTCCTTGATGACCCTGTATGCTTTGAACCACGGTAAGACGGTACAGCAAACTAACTCAATTGCCTTTAGTGCCGTACCGAATAAGTACAGCCATCACATCCGGCGGTACATTCGCTGGATGAGAGGTAGCTTTATCCGGACATGGTGGCGTTTTAAGTACTTGCCCCTGACGAGTTACATCTACTGGCTGCACTTATTCCGGTGGGTACAGTTTGCCCTATCTGCCGTAGCCAGCGTATACCTGATTTACAGCGGTATCTTCCATAATCGGCAGTTGTTACCGTATCTGGTGTTAGTACCCGTCATAATCGCTTACGTGCAGTCTCTGAGGTATCTGATTATTAGGCGATCAGATGAGTCGGTTGTGTCTCAGTTTGTAACGTTTCTGACCGCTCCTATTGCTATGATATGGCTACTCTGTGTTATGCGGTTCGTTAAGTATTACGCTTACCTGACCGTGTTTAAGACTTCCTGGGGAACTCGAGGCAAGGTTGAAGTCGGAATGCAACAAAGTTAGTGGGTAGTCAATACTATTATCGTGGGGCTAAGTGGGTTTCTACAACCTGACTTAGTGGCATACCGTCATGGGTAGCATAAAAATACAGGCTGTACGTGCCGAGCAGGACGCCGGTTATGAGGAGGAGGTTACGGAGTTTCATGTGGGGGTATGACATTTAATAAGGCAAACTGGCCGTGTAGTTCAAGGGCTTTACGGTTGTAGGCTTCGGCGGCTTGAAGAGACGTATCATAGCGACCGAGGTGAATGTTTGATAATCGTGCTACGTACTTCTGTCGATTCTTATCATATGTCACACCTTTATAACCAGTTGTATTACTTTTCCTAATTCGTAAATTCCACTTATTCTGAGCTGAAGTGCAAGGCCTGAGATTACATATCCTATTATCAAGAGGGTCGTGATTTATATGATCTATTTCTAGTCCTTCAGGAAAATTCATAACGAATTGGTGCATAGTCAGATTATTATTTGTTGCTACATAACCAGTAGAAGTTTTATACCACCTAATTCTATCCAACATGGCACATTCTCTGTCTACAATTGCATGCCCGTCCTTGCCATTTATACCTAGAGGAATCCTAGCAATATCACCATCTATGATAGCTGGTCGATAATCAAAGCGGGTTTCTATGATACCGCCGTACACTCTTGTCTGAGTATAGTGTCTATCACAATAATTTCTAGACTTGATTACCCTAGTACATTTTTCAGCGGTACATATATTCATAAGTACCATTATATCAGTTCCAAACAGTTATGACTACTATGCTATTGCTCTAACAACAGGGGTAGTTTCGGTCAAAATAATATTGTCAAAGTAGGCGTCCATGATAAGGGTGCCTACACCGTCTTGTCCGTTTATCTGTAGTGTTGGAACCAAGTAGAAGTTGCCAACACTAGAATTAGTAGTAAAGGTAAAACTATATAGCGTCCATGCAGTTGCCGTAATCACACTATCAGCACCAAATATCTCTACGCTTGTACCAGATATGTCTTTTTTAGCTAATTCAATTTTTGCGCCTGTAGTAGCTGTACCTGATACTACATTTGTTTTCATCCAGTAACTACAGGTATAGCTTGTACTAGGTCGGGAAACTATCGCAGCACCGGAAGTCGTTAGTGGCTGCCCAGTACCGGAAGCATTGCTATATACAAATATCCTAGAACCTGTAGTTATAGTTGAAAGTTTCATAGCACAAGTTCCAGAATGTGCATTAGCAGTATCGAATAATGCCGTAGTGGATCCAACGACACCACGCCTATACCAATTAAACAAAGTTGGATTTGCCGTTCCACTTGCCGTTCCATCTATCCAGTTAGATGTTGTCTGTGCCGTATTTGTAGGCGGATAATACTCGAACGATCCATTCTCCACTTTATTACCGCCGACAATTTTACGAGCCTTAGAAGGCGTATCACTGCTATAGGTGGCTCCGGTTATAACTCCGTGGTTTGCATTACCTGAGCTGTCTAGAGCGGTTGTACCGGCTCCTTCGTTGAGTTTCCAGAATCCTACTGGCGTTTGTGTACTTATGCCAGCAGTAGCTAATTGCGCCATCTCTGCTGCTGTTAAGGCAGTATTCCAGACCCGAACATCGGCTATCTTTCCTTGGAAGTATTCGGTAGAGTTGAAACGACGCCCAATACGCCAGACAGAAGAAGATATATTAATCGTATTAGCTAGGGTTGCAACCGTACCTTTTTGTACACCATCGATATACATGCGTATATCTGCATTACCGATAACAGCCGCCACATGATGCCAGCCTGTTTTTACTAGCAGCGACCCCGTACCGCTATTTGCGTCAGTACCGAACGTAGACATTGTCACACGGTTATTGACACCATCGTAAGACAAAAGCATCATCGCTCCGAGAGAGTTAGCACCAGTCCCAAATATAGACTGAGAACTGTACGCACCGTTAGGGTTAATCCAAGCTGAAACAGTACGAGTACCCGTACCTGTTATGCTTGCAATGGCTACACCCTCAACATACGAAACAGCTCCATCAAACCCTAAACTAGCCTTAAAATCTCCCACCGCTAGCCTACCGACTGGTGTGGTTTCTACTAGAGATATGTCATCGAACCTCGCTATCTGTCCAGTTGCGTTAGCCGTATGAACAACAAACACCCCAAGGCCAGCAGTGCTAGCTCCACTCGTAAAGTTCAAAGTCAAAGTCCTGTACCCACCGGCAGCAGTGCCCACACTAGAAACCTGACTACCACCGACATAACTTCGAGAGCCATTATATTCATGCTTGAATAACGCCACGTTGTCACCGGCTGTAAAACTAGCACGACAGGTAATTGTATATGCCGTAGATGACTTGATAGGTATAATTTTATCGACGTTGCTATCAACCGCTCCTGTACCTACGTTCATATCAGTTGTACCGACCCTACTAGCTCCTGCGCCGGAAGATGTCAGCTCAAGTGAATACAATCCTGAATTTGGAGCAGTAGGAGTTAATGCAGCACTACCAGTAACACTAGTCATACGATACCAATTAAATAAACTGTTTGAAGCACTACCAGCAACAGTGCCGTCTATCCAGTTTTTACCTGTCGTAGCAGCCACAAAAGGCGGTGCATACTCCATATCACCATTAGCAACTAAGTTGGCGCCGACTTGTTTGCGGGCAGTTGAGGGGGTGTCTGCGTTCCATAACGTAGAAGAACTTAACGTTCCAGTATTGGCATTACCCGAAGCATCGCCGATAGCTGTTCCCGCTCCCTCGTCGAGCATCCAGCGTCCTGTCTGTCCAGTTGGTACGCTACCGAGTCCGGCGGTTGCTACTTGGGCTATTTCGGAATCTGTGAGCGTCCTGTTCCAGATAGCCAGTGAATCCATCGGGCCATTTAAAAATTGAGAAGCTAACTGTCCGGATATAGAAGCAGTCGGAGTGCCAGTGTTCGCAGCTCCGAGACTAGCAGTAATTGTATCGACTAACGCCCCGTTAATGTAAAACTTAATAACGTTCGTCGCACTAAATGACATTGCCAGATTGTACCAGAGTCCAATTTCAACTTTAGCACTAGCTAGAGCCGAGCCGTGGTCTGCTTTGTTGTAGGTAGTAAATAGAAACTGTCGAGCGCCTGTTACTCCAAAGCCGTAACAGTTTTCAACACTAAAAAGTCTTTGAACTCCCAGCACATTAGCGAACTTAACATTAGTAGAAATAGTAAAGTCGTTCGGATAGTTGAACTTTGCACCGAGATTTATATTATCAATTCCATTGAATCGAATTGAAGCGTTAGATGGTTGTACAACCTGCCGTGGCATAACCTAAGCCCCCGTATCGGCTTGAGGTAAGCCCATAGCAGCCGTGACGTCAGTGCCAGCGTCCGGTCGGACATTCGCTTGGAAGCCAGCTATATAAGCTTGCAGGTACGCTCGTATGGCGCTGAGGCAAGCTTCTTTGCTGTCTACTGGTAGGGCTAGTTTGTATGTCTGATTGAGGCCTGGAATAGTTGAGCCGGTAATCGTGAAGGTAACGACTCCAGTTGCTTTGCTGTAGCTGTCGAGGGTTATACTGCGTGCCACTGGATTATCTCCAAATTACTGTTAAGTTACCAGCAGCCGTACCAGTCGTGGCAATCGTCAGGCCAGTTGTGAAACCAACTTCGAAACCGATAAATCCAGCGTTGGTTGGTTTGAGTATCGAGATGATAGTTCCTGAAGCAGCCGTATTGTCGTACAGCGTAGCTTGCCAAGATGAACCGATGTCGCCAGTAACTACACCCCTTAGAACACCTGAGCCAGACTTAACGACTGTCGTAATCGGAGCAGCCGTAGTACCTGTTGAAATGTTGGTTGCGCTATGGCCGTAAGGGTAGGTAGTTACGGCGTCGTTTACTGGGTCTAGTCTGGTTTCAAGACTGGATTTCTGTGTGTCGGTGGCTTCGTTGAAGGCTTTGTCCGGGCCGATCACGACGACGGCAACGATATCACCGGATGCAAATACAGCCGTCATGTTAGCAAGTGTAAGTGTCAGTGTGCCGTTATTCCATACAATACTCGTCATTGGAAGTGAATCAACTACACCGGTAGAGCTGATGCGCTTGACGATTCCATTAGAGAAGTTTAGGACTGATAAGTTAGAAGACAGTACCGTGTTAGCGAAAGCGCTGAGTACGATGTTCTTCGTGCCGACTGTTGGCGTAGCTACAAAGTCGAGTGATAGGTTGGAGTAAGTGTTATTACCACCACCGACTGACGAGCTGGAACTTGAGCTAGGGCTAGTACCAGTACCGGAACCGCCAGAAGTTTTGAGAGTATTAGTCGCAGGATCGTACACAGCATTGAGTACTTCCTGTTGGCCGTATGAACCGCCTGTAGCCATGTAAATATCTTAATCGACTTACTCTGTATATCCCGAAGTATACCATAAATAGACATAAGAATTAAAAACAGACCCTAGGATGTGGCTAGGGTCTGTTTTTCTCGCAGTAATTTTGTATCTACTAGCCTTGTCCGGGTCGGAAGTTTCCGGCAGCCACGTCTTTCAATGTTGCATTTAACTCTTTGGCACGTATTGCTAACTCATCAACGGTTTTACTCGTCATAGCAGCTATCGTAAAGGCTGGTGTTGACTTCAGTATATGAAAGTCAATTAAGTCTTCATTTGTTTCCTGATTAACCAGTGAACTATTGACGTCGCTCAACTGAGCACGTTTCTGCTGGCCTAAATCCATCTTGTCATAGTCTGCCTTGGGAACGCCATGCACGAGTCCCTTTTTCTTGTCCTCTTCTATGGCGTTCTGACGGGCTTCTTCGGCGGTTAGCTTGACGGCTGTTTGTTCCGACTCAAATGTTTTCTTAACGTCGGCTTGGTCTTGTGCTTTTTCAGCAGCGGTTTGTTCTGCCATAGGGTGTCCCCTCCTTGTTGTTTAAGCTAGGAGGGGACTATATGCCCCTACTCCTAGACGAATGCTATTTTAACTGCTGTCGTGTTACGAAGTTCTTTGACTCCGTAGATGATGTCTGTTCGTTGTTCAAATGCACCGGAACGGACGTTGTCCCAGCCAGTAACAGAAACGTCTTTTTGAATACCAAGAGCAACAGACTGCTTGTGGAACATGTAAGCAGTTCCAGCAGGGATGTTGTTTGATACACGAACCTGGACTCCGTAGAGTGCCAGTACACGGCCAGATACGACCGGCTTACCGTTGGTGTCCATGATGTAATCGCTTGAACTGAAACGAGTCTCAGCCAGGATGTCGTTAAATCCATCAGGGTTGACGGCAAGTGTCACATTCTCCCAGTCCATGACATTGGATTCTCCAAGAACCTGAACAGCGTTCCGTATTTTTGAATCAGTAAGTCCTGTTGCTGCAGCCAAAATAGAGTAGCTTGCGCCACCGGCGGTGACTGCTGCTGCCAGAGCGGTAACGATATCCTGATCAACTGCATCTTTTAAGATGTAACCAGCGTCGGCTGTGTACTTCTGGCGAAGGTTGTACTTACTTTGAACTTCCAGCATCTTGTAGATCTGATGCGCTTTGTACTTCCATTTGTTGATAGCCAGGGCGACGTTTGTTTCCGTAGCGGTATCAAACGTGACATCCGTACCTTGGGCGAGGTCACGGGCTGCACCGGAGTTGCTGAACGGTGTGATGTTCAGTGTCTGACCGAACTCTTTAACTTCGTCGTCGTAACGGTCAACCCGCTCGGCAAGTACCAGACTCTTTTTCAAGTAGTCAAGTGTATCGGTTCCCCAGAGGGTTGGTGAATAGGCACTGTGTGTGGTGGTAGTTGAACCAGCCATAATGTTTGTTCCTTAGATGTAAAGTTGCTTAATGGTTAAAGCAAGCTCGCCAGTGTACTCTGTGTCTGTGGTGACGCCCTTTGTTCAGGTGTTAAGCCTGCATACCAAGCATCACGGGTTTCACGAGTAGGGCCACCCGTTGCCATTGCTGACGACGAGGCGTTACCAGTAACTGCCTTTGCTTGCTGCTTATCAGCAACCTTCTGGAGGGCTTCACGGCCACCTTCTGTCTTCAAAGTGCTTTCCCGGCTAGGGTCAGCGCCTTTTGCCATATAGTACAGTTGTTCAACACTGAAGTAACCATTGTTGACGAGTAGTTTCAGGTTAGGGTCTTGTGTGACCATATCCGTCATCTTGTCCTCGTACTGTTTAGCATCTGGATTATTATTCCAGAACTTCTCAACGTTACGTTCCATCTTCATAGCTTGCACTTCTTTGGCCAGTTGTGAAGTTTGTGGGTCGTCATTGTAAGTGTCGGCCACGTCACTCTGAGCTGGTTCAGTCAATGCGCTTTGGAGTTGGGCTTTTTCAGAGCTGGCTTGGTGCATCTGCTTTTCAGCGTTCCGGTACATCTCGGCAACTTTTGCAAGTGCTTCGGGTGAGGTCGGATCAATGCCCTTATTCTGTAACCATTCTAGATTTGGGTCAGTTGCCTGATTATCCGCTTCGTCTTGGCTGTCGGTTGGTGTTGTGGGTTCGGCTGGTTGGTTTTCCGCCGCTTGAGTGTCTACATCTGCCGGTTGTGTCGAATCGACGCCGGTATCAGTAGGCTCATTGGTTGTGGTACTTTCGTCCATGAACCTGTCTCCTTTATAGATTGTTAAATTGGAACTTCTAACCCGTAGATTTCACTTAATTTACAGAGTAAGTAAACGGAGAGCCTTCTCTCCTAGCATAAATGCTTTCAAGTAATTGAAAATATATACGTGCTACTACGAGCTAGAAGCTTGATAAGCCGGGGGATGTCCCCGTAGCGACTGGTGAATAGTATGGTCGTACCACTCATCAGCCAATACGGAAGCATCTAGGGCGATATACCGGCGGCGTCCCGTATGTCCTGTTCAGCTTGACGTTCTGCCTCGAAGAAGCCACCAGCTTTAAGCTCTGCCGTTCCCATAATCAGGTTAATAACGTTCCGGTATGCCGTCGCCTCGACTACTTTAATAGCCTTAGCCTCCAGTCCCTCTGCTTTCTCAGCTTCGTCGTGGGTAGAAAAGTGCAATTCCTTGAGCTTCTTCATCAGATATAGGCCGTATTCCGTACCGATGAAGTCAGCTGCCAGTTCAGATATACGTTCCAGGTCGCTGGTTATTGTCCTGTCTGGTATCATCCGGCTATACCTTGGGGCATTTGCTCAGGTGCTTGTTGTTCCATAGCCAGTGCCTGATCTTCAGCTGGTATGTCTCCAGTCATAGGATCAGCCATAGCCGGGTCTGCCATTGGGTCAGCTTGTGCCATCTCAGCCGGGTCAGACTGTCCGATAATCTTGTCCATCTCTTCTTCACTGATATCAAACATCTTGGGATAAAGTATCTTCTTCGCTTGCCAGACGTTGTTGCTAGGGTCAGCAATGATAGCTGTAAAGGCTGCCTGTGCCGCTTGGCTCTCCTGAGCCTTGCCACTCTTAACACTAGCCTCCAGTCGTATCTGTGGCTCATAGGACTCATCGAACTGGCTCGGGTCAAAGGCTCGGAACTTCGGACCGTCCATGCTGCCGACTGGTACTAGTTGTTTATCCTTTATGAAATAGAGCATCATCTTATAGACGATCTTCGCCCGTTGTCTCAGCCCTTCCTTCTCAAGCATACGGACGTATATCTCGAATCGCTCGCCTGCTTGGTTGATCTGGGCTTTTATCTCAGTAGCGGTGGACTGTGAGGCACTAGTAACGCCCTTAACAACTTGGTCGCTGGCGGTAGCTTCCCGCATGTCATTTTTAATAAGGTTTGTCTCACTAAAGGCTGCACCGTCGATGCGTGGCTTGATGAGGTACTGCATACTACCAGCTTTGAACGGATAGCCGGTACTCGGTAGGTTCTTCATTTTCGGCAACCAGTCAGCGTACATCGGGTCAAGTGTGAACTGAGGATTAAGGGCGTCAGTCACGGCGTCTGTCCGTTGGTTGGTGACATCGTTTAACAGTTCCTGGCTGTGTGCAATCGGATCAACAATCGCCTTGCCGTAGATGATCGATTCGTCAGCTATGAAACGATGTATGACGAGGCAGTGTATGCCAAGTACGTTCTTACGGTCTTCTATAGTGTTGCTACGGTTCATAATGGACTTGATCCGCTTACCGTCCCAGATTTCGATGACCTCTACCTGCTCTTTGTCGTTGCCGATAGAACCGAGCTGCATGTCCTTGAGTTCCTTGTCAGTCTGCTCAGAGCTTTGACCACCGCCGGTACTGACATCGAGGTTCTTGAATCGTGGTTTCATCTCGCCAGTCTCAGGATCAACCAGCTGTACCTTCTTAAGGGCTGCTATGGTCGTATGGTAGCGCCGTCCGGTGTAGTAGTTATCTGGATCAGTCCACAGCTGCATTGGGTCAGTCAGGCTAGGGTCGATGATGGCGTCACGGACGTTCAGGTTCATGCACCTCGGCTTGTCGCCGTCCATGTAGATCCACTCGGTGCTGGTGCCGTATAACAGACCGCTCCGGACGCTCTTAATGGTCTTGAGATCCCAGTTATCACAGTCCCACCAGTAATCAAACTGAGCATTAAGGGCTTTGAGGTCTGGCTTCTTGCCGTCGTTCTCATAAGTAGACTGGATGTACTTGTACATGTCCTGTGGTACGAAGTCGATACTTGGACGGCCACTACATAGTGCTGCCGTTATAGTCTCAACCGTACCGAACGTCATAGGTACGAACGTATTAGTGATACCTTTATAGCCGACCATTGCCCGCTTGTTGTTATACAGCTTCCAGTTACGTTCCCAACGGGCATGATGGTTGTTCTTGGCGTATTCCCAAGAGGCATTGAAACGGTCAAGTGTTGACTTGGCTGATTTCATTGTATGTGTGCCGCTATTGCTGTTCGTGTCTGACATGTAAAAGTATAATTGCTTACCCTAATTACTACGGATTATACAAGCCTGCAATGAAATAGCAAACACTTGTATACTTTTTATGGTTAATGTCCTCATGAGAACCAATCTGCTACTACTAAAAAGACGATGCCGAGTATCGTTAGTATGATGACCGCTCCGACTATCTCAAGCATGCTCTTCCTTGTGATTACAGGTACAGGTTCCGAGGTATTGAATAGTCGTCAGGTCTATAAGTTCCATGAGTAAGTCGTCTTCCAGCTCAGTCGGTGGATCAGGTAGTTCAGCTACGGCAGACATGAAGTCGTTATAGGTTTCCTCTACCGGACAGGCGACGACGGCTAAGGCTAGGCTGATAAGTGGGGCGAAGTCCATTACTCGGTAGTGTACTATTACCCACAGCTGCTGTATAGCCAACAAAATACGAACAGCAGTGTATAAAAAAAGCCCTCCTGGTGAGAGGAGGGCGGGCAGTGAGCTTTTTCAGGAGTGGTTAGACCGTTTAACGCTTATTGAGGCGACTAGTTTCGAGGCTAGATGTCTGAACATACTCTGCAGGCTTAGAGTTATTACTTAACTCTGAATATAGTATATCAAACTATATTGTATTTGTCAACACTTTTATGTAATAATTATTCTTCGTATTCACCTGTGTCTCTGACTCGTGTGCCTCGTCTTGTGTCATTGGACGACCATCACTGTGACCAAGCGCCTTGCCAGCTGGTGTGTTGTCAAGCGGAAGATCGGGGTTATCGGCTAGCGTGTCCTTCAGGTGGCTGAAGTCAGCACCAGGTTCATTAAGCTTTACGTCATCATAGTCTGGATTATTCTCACGGCTGTCACCTTGAGGGCTGGGGCCACTATCGAGCTTGCCGTCTTTGGCTTCTACGCCGCTGTCTTCGGTTTTCTTGTCTGTCATAGGGTTACTCCTTGTTAATTTACTTAAACAATATAACCTATGTGTCAGTTGTTTGACAGTAAGGTATCTTACGCCCACTGGTTAGCGGCTTGTTGTATCCACGGGTCAACGTATAGCTCTCCAGTACCGACATTAGGTCGGAGTCCATCAAAGCCGTAGCGTACAGCGTCCATACCATCAGACCAGAAGTGATCAGGTTCGTTGATGATAGTGCCGTCCTTGTCAGTCTTCCAGACGTAGTTACTGTAGCTCTTACCTATATTGATACTGCGGCGTGTATAGCTGATCTTCTGTGTCTGTACCCAGTCGATGCCCCGCTTGACACTACCCTGTCCCTTATTGGCTCCGATGATATTGACACCGTAGCCGGATATCTCCTCAATGCTCTTCGGTTCGGCACTGTCAGCAATCACTAATGTCTGTGGCTGGTCTATGTTGTTCAGCTTGTCGGCTATGTCCTTATTGAGCATACCCTTGCGGTACAGCTGTTCGTCGAGTATATAGCCACCGTTATAATAGTAGATGTCCACGATGACCGCCGGGTCGTTACTGAATCCGAAGTCCAGCCCTCGGCGTTCCAGCCTAGCCTCATGCGGTATGTCTTCAATGACGTTCCAGCCTTTATAGATACGCCCTTCAGCTTCTCCGAGTTCACCAAGTCCATACACCTGCCAAGCGAACTTATTACGTTTCAGCTGTTCAATCTCGTGTATGATCTCCGCACTGAGTGCTTCGTTGTCGAGGTACGTCACTTTGATGAAGTCCAAATCCTCACGCTGTCCGATGTAGTCGGTGTACATGTAGAACTCACTAACAGGGTTCCAGTCTATCCAGGCGTATTCCCTTGTACGGAGTAGCAACTGCCGCCATGTCTCATGTGCCAGCGTGTTACCCTCATTGACGAATAGCCTGTCACGCCTCGGTCCTCTGACCTTCTCGGACTGGTCACCGCTGAAGAACTCAATCTGACTGCCGGTATTGCCTATCACCCTATAGTTAGCGTTGACGTCTACCAGCGGGAAGGTATAAGTGTAGTCCGTCTTACTCCACCGTCTGTCCTCCCAGTAACCGTGTTCCTGCATGATTGATTGGAAGTCACGCATTGCACCCTTACGGAGATGAGGGAACGTCTGGCTGACTATACTGGTAAGTGTCGGCGTGCTATCAGTCATGGCGTCGTCCATCAGTAGCTGTAAAATACTGATTGTCTTACCGGCACTCGTACCGCCACTGACTGAGCGAATACGTTTCCGCATCTTAGCCAGCTTCTTAGTTGTCGTCGTCAGGCTGTACATCAATGCTCTTTGTTACACCACCCATGATTGGCTGGACTAAATGGATAGTCGTGTCGGACTCGCTCTTAGTACTGAACTCGCTTTTGAGTTTACGCTCCAGATACCACTTGGCTGTATTGACGTCTTTATTGATGTCATCGATGACCTTTTGACGGGCTGCTAAGATGGGCCGTAACTTCAGTGCTTCCTTGCGCTCGGAGAACTGAGGGTACTTTTTTTGGTACGCATAAAGTGTGTCAGGATTTATATTGGCGTAGAAACAAGCCTCCTTATCACTGGCACCGATGGCAAAGGCCTGTTCAAGTTTTCCGATAACTTCTGTAGTTACAGATGTAGGACGGCCGCCAATACCCTTACGGCTAAGTGACGCTATACTAACGCCGGTTGATTTACGCTGGGTGTGACTTCCTGCCATG
>Ga0136611_10000309_pt1 | contig 31033 bp, 24 predicted proteins | sample AntDrymUQ2232306_2_FD_106645 | JGI IMG/M metagenome (GOLD analysis project Ga0136611, IMG submission 106645) | Polar desert sand microbial communities from Dry Valleys, Antarctica - metaG UQ223 (23.06) | ecosystem: Environmental > Terrestrial > Soil > Desert | place: Antarctica: Dry Valley...
GCTCCGAAGAACGCCCGTTCGACTTGCATGCATTAGGCACGCCGCCAGCGTTTATCCTGAGCCAGGATCAAACTCTCCATCAAGAGTTCCACCTCACCCTGTGCGAGGTCTCTGCTCATTACTTCTTAGGTTCGCTCATCACCCACACCCGTGTTCCCACAGCTGTCGATAACAAGCGCCCACACGCTTGCGAATCACGTCTCAGTTGGTAAGGTGCGATGGGATGAGTGGATCCCGTCCGCGCGTCCATGTCTCAGGAGCGCATCGAGAATTGTACCGACCCCCGGAGCCGCTGTCAAGATTCTTAGCGAACCTCGTCCACCTGGCCCCGCGCCACGTTTCGCTGCATCACGTCTCCGCGATACTGCCCCAGTGGCACGATCCGGAACTGTACCAGACCGTTCTCACGGTGTCTACCTCAGTCTGAGTTTTCGCAGTATCATCAACCGCGACCCCAAACCTGTGGCAGGTCACCACGAGCGGAGGAGTAGTCTACACAATGCCCGCACGAAAGCCAATTATCGGTATTACCCCATCACCGATGGAAGATACCCAGGCGCACGGCACGTTCCGTCGCTACGCTGCGGCCACAACCTATACGGAAGCGATTGAGGCGGCTGGCGGCGTGCCGGTTGTCATTCCACCGCAGTCCGGAAACATCGCCGAGATCGTGGCCGTCGTCGACGGCCTCCTCATCAGCGGTGGTGGCGATATTCATCCCGACCTCTACGGCGACAGCGAGGTCCACGACGCTACCTACGGCATCCATGACTTGCGCGACGAACTGGAGATCGCACTCGTTCGGGAAGCCACCAGCCGTGACATCCCGATGCTCTGCATCTGCCGTGGCATACAGGTGCTGAACGTGGCGCTCGGAGGTACGCTCATCCAGGACATTGCCGACCAGTACTCGACCGAGATCGAGCACCGCCAGCAGGAGAACGGCATCCGCAAGGAAGACCCTAGCCATACGGTCGCTGTGATGCCCGGCAGTCTGCTGGCGCGAACCTACGGAACGGACGAGATTACGGTCAATTCGTTCCACCATCAAGCTATCCGCGACCTGGCACCGGATCTGGAGATCAACGGCGTCTCAACTGACGAAGTGGTTGAGGGCGTCTCGCATCCCGGCAGTTCCTGGATCCTCGGTGTCCAGTGGCATCCAGAGATGATGTTCCGCGATCATCCGGAGCATCTCAAGCCGTTCGCGGCGCTCGTTGCCGAGGCAGCCAAAAAGGCCGAGCCAGTCGCCGTCTAACCGGAATCACCGAAGGCGGCCCGATTGGGCCGCCTTCGAGCGTTCAATGACATCTATGGACTACGACGCGCGAGCCTGGGCCGCGATTTGCTCACCGCTCTGCGGAGCAGCGAACTCCTCTGGCCGCTGTCGGCGCATATGAAATTCATCCGGCAACGCGACCGCCAGCGCCTCGTCGATCGTGTCGACTGGAACGAAGCGCAATGCCTCGCGCAGATTCGGCGGTAGATCGTCGAGGTCAGCCTCGTTGCGCTTCGGCAGGATGAACGTGGTCACCCCGGCTCGATGGGCCGCTAGCGCCTTCTCCTTGATCCCACCAACCGGCAGCACCTGCCCACGCAACGTCACCTCGCCGGTCATCGCCACGTCCTCACGAACCGGGATGCCATTCAGCAACGACACCAGCGCCGTCGTCAGTGCCACACCAGCCGATGGACCGTCCTTCGGCGTCGCTCCTGCAGGGACATGGACGTGAATGTCTACATCCTTGAAGACGCTTGAGCTGATTCCGAGGTCTCCCGACCGCGAGCGGACGAACGACATCGCCGCTTGCGCCGATTCACGCATCACATCACCAAGCTGGCCGGTGATCGTCAGGTTACCGCGCCCCTCGCTCTGCGATGTCTCGATAAACATGATGTCACCACCGACTGCAGTGACGCCAACACCGATCGCCACTCCAGGTAGCGCTGTGCGCGTCTCAAGTTCCTCGTAGAAGTAGCGTGCCCGACCGAGGTACTCGCGAACGATGTCGGCGGTCACACGCTCCGGCACGGGGTCGCCACCAGCCTGCTTTGTCGCGATCTTACGGGCGATCGAACCGATCTCACGCTCGAGGTTACGGACACCACTCTCCCGCGTGTATCCCTGGATCACACTCAACAGCGCTTCATCATCCCACTCGATTCCAAGATCCGGGATGGCGTTCGTGCGCAGTTGGCGTGGCACGAGGTAGCGCTTCGCGATCTGTAGCTTCTCCTCATCGGTGTAACCCGAGAGGTGGATGATCTCCATCCGGTCGCGCAACGGAGCCGGAATCGTGTCCAGCAGGTTCGCGGTCGTGATGAACATCACCTTGCTGAGGTCGAATGGCACATCGAGGTAGTGGTCCCGGAACGTATCGTTTTGCTCCGGATCGAGCACCTCAAGCAACGCTGACGACGGGTCACCGCGCCAGTCCGCGCCAAGTTTGTCGACCTCATCGAGAACGAAGACCGGATCGTTCGTGCCGGTCCGACGGATCGCCTGAATGATCCGTCCCGGCATTGCGCCGATGTAGGTGCGTCGGTGTCCTCGAATTTCGGCCTCATCGCGAACGCCGCCGAGCGACATGCGCGTGAACTTGCGGCCAATCGCGTCAGCGATCGACTGCGCGAGCGAGGTCTTGCCAACGCCCGGTGGCCCTACAAAACAGAGGATCGGCTCACGGCCCTCAGTTGTTCCGCCCTGCTTGACCTGCTCCTTGCGCAGCCGGTGGACTGCCAGATACTCGAGGATGCGGTCCTTGACCTTCTCCATGTCGAAATGGTCGCGGTCGAGGATCTCGCGGGCGGCCTTGACATCGATGTCCGATTCGGTCGAGACGTTCCACGGCATCGAGACAAGCCAGTCGAGATAGGTCTTGATCACGCCATACTCGGCGGCGGCTGGCGGCAGCTTCGAGAGCCGGTCAAGTTCCCGGTTCGCCTCCTTCAGCGCCTCCTCCGGCATGCCAGCCTTCTCGATCTGCTCGCGCAGCGCCGTCACCTCGGCCTCCTGGCCGTCCGACTCGCCAAGCTCCTTCTGGATGGCCTTCATCTGCTCGCGCAGGTAGTACTCGCGCTGGTTGCGGCCAACCTCTTCCTGAACCTCGCCCTGAATCTTCTTGCCCAGTTCCAGCAGGTCGAGCTCCTTGGCCATGAAGCGCGCGATCTGTTCCAGCTTCTCGCGAACCGAGTCAAGCTCCAGTAGCGCCTGCCGCTCTTCCGGCTCCATCCGCAGGTTGGTCGCGATCAGGTAAACGAGTTGCATTGGCTCATCGATATTGAGCGCCGCAGTCACCAGCTCATCCGGCAGGTTCGACACCAGACTGACCAGCCGCTGAAACAGCTCGACCGTCGAGCGCATCAGTGCCTTCGTCTCGATGTCGTCTTCTTCGATCTCGGGAATCTCCGTGACCTCAGCCGTCAGGTATGGGTCCTCCGATAGCCAGCGGTCGATCCGGACACGCTTGAGTCCCTGGACCGCCAGCCGGACGCTGCCGTCCGGCACACGCATCATCTGGTGGATCGTCGCAAGCGTCCCGATCTCGGCGGTTTCGCCGGGACCGGCGCCCTCCTGCTCGGCGCTGTTCTGCAGGACGAGGACAACTGTCCGATCTCCGGATGCAACGGCATCGATCAGCCGCAGCGAGCGCGGTTGCGCTGCCGCCAACGGTACGACAGTCATTGGGAAGACCACTGTCGCACGCAGCGGAAGCACCGGCAACGTCTTTGGCGACTCGATCTCGCTTGCGGCGTCGATCGTTGCCACAGGTGTCGCCGTCAGATCGACGTTCTCGACATCGCCCTCTTGCGTCTGCTCTTCATTCGCGGCGTTCACGTTGTTGTTTTCGTCAGCCACTACTGGCTCCTTCTTACACGGTTGTCTGGAAACGGGCGGGGCGGCGGAACCCGCCATCTGTCGGGGTCGGACTAACGCCCGTCGTTGCCGATTGAAATCCTGGTCGCTGCCGCACGCGGCAGGCGCACACGCAACATGCCAGCCTCGTAAGCGGCCTCAACACCGTCGTGATCGACGCTGAACGGCAGGTAGACATCAGCGGCGAACGGGCCGTAGAGGATGCCCATCGCGTGGACGGTCCGGCGCTCTTCACAAGCAGCGGGCCGCCGGTCGCCGCGAATTGTCATGACCGAGTCATCGAGAACGACTTCGATCTCGTTCTCGGGCAACCCTGCCAACTCGACCAGAACAACAAGCGCGTCGTCGGTCTCGTAGACCTCAACTGGCGGTCGCCACGCTGGCGTCGTTCCGCTCGCAATGCGGACCCTGATCGGCCTGCCCGTCGACATCAGCGCATGGAAGACATCTTCCATGTCGTGCTGAATCCGCTCGATGTTCCTGTTCCCGCCCTTACGAACCACATACATGAGTGTTGTCCTCAGAATGAACGGCCCGCTCTGGACCATCGTTCGGTGTTAGATCGCCGGAATCCCCCACCGGCTGTGAAGGCTTGACCTATTCTAGCATGTGAGCGTAAAGTTGACAAAGAGCGACTCAAGGTTGCAGTCGCGGTCCATGTCACGCTACCCGGCATAGACGATCGCCACGGAAACGACCCCCCACAACGTGATGCACCCCAGCAAGGGAAAGTCCGTCAGCAGCGTCTGCTCTGGCGAGCCGCCCCCGTCTCGCCGGTGGATCAAGAACAGATAGCGCATGATCGCGTACATCACGAACGGGATCGTCAGCATCATCGAATGGTTCTCTGGCAGGTTCGTTGCCACGAATGTATATAGCGAGTACGCCATGATCGTCGCTGCCGCAGTAATCATGATGAACTGATCGAGCAGCTCCGGCGAATACTCGTCCAGGTTCCGGCGGTGCGCCGCGGCGCCGACGTCCAGCAGCAACAGTTCATTTCGCCGCTTTCCAAAGCCGATGAACAGCGACAGGAGCACCGTGCAAACATACAGCCACGGACTGATCGGGATGTCGAGCACAACCGCCCCACCCGCCGCCCGTAGTACGAATCCGGCTGAGATCGCGAAGACATCCACGATCACCAGGTGCTTGAGCGCGAACGTGTACGCGGTCATCAGAACCAGATACCCGACCAGGACCGCCCCGAACGCTGGCCGCAACATCAGCGCCGCTGGAATGCTGACCAGCAACAACAACCCGACCAGTGCCCACGCCGACCTGCTGTTGATCTGCCCTGACGCGATCGGGCGCAATCGCTTGCGTGGATGCTGTCGGTCCGACTCAGCGTCACGCAGGTCGTTGACGACATAGACCGCGCTACTGGCCAGACAGAAGCACAGGAACGCCCCTATGACCGTCGCCAGTCTGCCCGTGTCGAAGAGCTTGTGGTCGAAGACCAGCGCCGCAAACACGACTGCGTTCTTCGTCCACTGCTTCGGACGCATCGCGGCAATGTACACCAGGAGACTCGACCGGTATGTCAACCTGGCCGGGAGCACCGGCTGGCGATCGATAGTCACACGCGACTCACTGTCAGGGTTGGCTCAGATCGCCGTGCGCATGCTGGCCGGGGGCAACCGTGGCTACTGAGCGTCGAACGCGCCTACCGAGTAAACGTTGTCGGGAGCCCAGATCATCCAGCCTGCCGCGCCAAAGTCCTCGGTGGCCTGAATCTGCGCGGCGACCTCGGCGGCGCCGTACTCGATCCCCTCGCCATAGGAAAAGTCCTGCAACCACGGTCGCAACTTGTCACGCGCCTCAGGCACCAATTCGGCCCCGCGTTGCAAGCTCTGGAGAATAACCTCGTACGGATGGTTGTTCGGAATATCGAATCCCATCTCACCCGGATAGAAGTGTGATGGGTAGATCATCGGACAGACGACATCCACGAGCGGGGCGATCGCCGCAAAGTTCTGGCCGATCCCCGCATCATCATCTTCCTCCATCAGAGCGATCCCGAACATGTCGACAGCCAATAACGACCCCGTCGGCTTGAGCGCAGCCTGCATCTCCGTCAGGAAGCCGGTAATGGCCTCCAATCGGGTCCTGTCAGCATACTCCGGGCCATAGTCGGCATTCTCCAGCAACCCGTCCGATGGGAAGCGAATGTAGTCGAGCTGAATCTCGTCGAAACCCAGCCTGGCAGCCTCAACGGCGATGTCGATGTTGTAGGCCCAGACTTCGGACTCGTGCGCGTTTACCCACGCCAGCCCATTCCAGGTTGTCCAGAGTCCGCCGGTCGTCACGTCGTGAATTGCAAGATCGTTGCGTGCTTCAGCCAGAACCGGATCCTCAAAGACAACGATCCGGGCGATCGAGTAGATGCCACGCTCGTCCATATCGGCGAGGCGCTCGCGAATGTCGTAGAGCGGCGATTTCGCGCCGATCTCGGTCGTCATCGGAACCTGCGAGTCGTAGTAGACGCTGCCGGTCGAATCCTTCAGATCGAGAACGATCGCGTTGACCTCAGTCGTTTCAGCGATCGCCAGCAGTTCGCCCCACAGTGCGTCGTCCGCCGCGTAGTGGGCGGTGGAATAGATGGCGCGGACGAGGAACTGTGTCATCGTCGCGTCAAAGCTCAGCGATTCAGGCAGATCCCCTGAAACATCGAGATATCCCGCCTTCCGAACCGATACCTCGCCGTCCTCCGGGATGCCCGCAACACGATAGGTTCCATCTTCGCCGGTCGTCGTTGTCGCCGTCCCGACCGTGACGACCGCTCCGGAGACCGGCTGTCCGTCCTCGTCGAAAATCCGGCCCGACAGAACGTCCGGCCTGATCTCAAAGTCGAGATTCGCATCGGAACCAAGCGGGAGCGTCGCTACCATGAAGCCTTCAAACGTCACCGTCACCTCGGCGCCTTCTGGAACGTTCTCCAGCGTATACTCGCCGGCATCATTGGTGACGGTCGTGATCGTCGTTCCATCCGGAGCCGTCGCAGCGACAGCGACTCCTGCGATGGGATCGCCATTCCTCTCGTTCTTGACGCTTCCCATGACGGTGGTGGGCCGGAGTGTCACGTCGTACTGAATATCCGGCGAAGTAACAGCGATCTGAGTGCTAGCGTAATCCTCGCGGCTGATGAGCAACGATGTCGCGGTCAGGTCCGATAGGGTAAACGAGCCGTCGCCGTTCGTCGTCGCCGTCGCATTCGCTGTTGACACAACCGCGCCGGACACTGGATCGCCGGTGAATGCGTCCCTGACGATCCCCGTCAGCCCGGCGTCTTCGTCCGACGATGTCAGCGCCATTGCGATGAGGAGAATCAGCGGGACGACAAGGATCAAGCTGTACAACCAGCTAACCTGATCCCACGGTCGTCGCCGTCCTGGAAGATTGCGATCTGGAATCAAACGAACCCCTCCTGAACACACCGGGACGAACGCGGCTCCTTGCTCGGCAGTTTCCCACGCACTTTCCGCGTGCCGCCGAACTGCGTTCCGCGCTGGTCATGTCGATGGCTGGCCAGAGTATGACGACGCCCCCGCATCAGGGAAGTGTACAACGCGGCCACTTTGTCGGCGAAAGCCGGGACAGTCGATCGGTGCAGTCCCAAATTGCCCACGTGTTGCGCCCTTCGTATACTTCAGCCGCGTGTGAGGAATCTCACGAGGATCCTGTCACGAATCATCGGCATCGCTAGCGCTGTACAAGCCTGGGAACCCTGGCAGACGGGACAAGCACCACGGTGGAGTTCGCACAGGTTGTCAGCAGCCTCCAGGACGATCTCGCTCGCGTCGAAGCCCGCGTCCGGCTAGCCGCTCAGGTGGAGTTCCCCGTGCTGGGCGACATTCTCCAGGCGATCGTTGACGCTGGCGGCAAGCGCTTGCGTCCGATCCTGCTTCTGCTCTCGGCGCGAGCCTACATCTACGACATCGAGCCACTCATCCCGGCTGCCGCCGGCGTTGAGATGCTCCATACGGCCTCCCTGGTCCACGACGACACGATCGACATGTCGCAGCTTCGACGGGGCCAGCCGACGCTGAACTCGATGTTCGATTCCGGAACCGTCATCCTGATCGGCGACTACCTGTTCGCGCAGTCGGCAATCCTCGCCGCCGAGACAATGAACCCGCGCGTCGTGTCCGTCTTCGCATCCTCACTGGCCGACATCTGCGACGGGCAGCTCCGCGAGGTGTTCACTGCCCACCGGCTCGACCAGACTCGCGCCGAGTACGAACGTCGCATCTATGGCAAGACCGCCTCACTCTTCGCGGGCGCAGCCGAGATGGGCGCCGTCATCGGTGGCGCCAGCGAGGAGGCCATCCAGAACCTGCGCGGCTTCGGCAGTGAGGTCGGGATGGCCTTCCAGATCGTCGACGATGTCCTCGACTTACGCTCATCGACCGACCAGATCGGCAAGCCTGCCAATCTGGACCTGCGCCAAGGAACCGTGACTTTACCAACGATGCTGCTCTTGGCTCGCCTCAACGGAAGCCCGACAGCCCGTGAAATCGAGAGGGTCGTCAATGGCGTCGATGTCTCCGACGCCGACTACTCCTCCGTCGCGACGCTGATTGAAGAATCGGGCGCTATCGAAGAATCGGTCGATGCAGCGCGAGTGTTCATCGAACGAGCGATTGAGCGTCTGAACCTGCTCGAAGACCATGTCGTTGCAGAACAACTCGCGGCCTTTGCCAACCTCGCCCTCGAACGCACGTCGTAAGCAGTTCCGTAGTCAGCCACCGTGAGCTTGACGGGTTGGATCAGGCAAGGAGACAATCTCGTGTCCCTTGTCGTCCAGAGCCGCAGCGAAGGACCTCCCCGGTCTTAACCAACTGTGCGGCGAACGCGGAGAGGTCCTTCGCTGCGGCTCTGGACGACAAGGGGTGCAGGGCATCCTCTTCCTAAACCGCCAACTCTTCGGTGGCCGACTAGTGAGGAACGCTGAATTCGCTCAGACCGCGACGAGGTTGGTCTCGTAGAGCTTCGCCGACATCCGCGTCCACGCTTCCTCACCACCCGCCCCGAGCCGGACGACATCGAGCGCCAGTTCGTGTGGCTGCTCGGGCGTGATGATGATCGTCGCCAGCCGACTCTTGTAGCGGCTCTCGATCGTCTGGTCGAGGTAGCTGACCTCAAACGCATGCTGCGGGATCAGCCCACTCAGGATCAGTAAATCTGCCGTCGCCAACCGGGTGAGCGTCTGGCGTGACACGCGCGTCGCAATCGCGTATTCGCGCCGCTCCCGCTCACTCATCCTTTCCTGTCGATCTGGCACGTCCTGGAGTTCACCCTGGAGCAGAAACGAGGTCAGCGCGAAGTCCCGCCACGGCATGAAGAAATGGCTGAACGGGACATCGCTTGCGTCGAGCCGATCGTGCATGAACCTCGTGATGCGGCCAGCCCGGTTGCCACTCGCGTTGTAGATCAGCCAGCCCTGTCCCTGGCGCAGCCGCAAGTCGAGCGACGCGAAATACTGGTTCAGGCGCTGTAACAGGTCCACGTCCTGGAGAGGTATCTGTTCGATCAGGTGGGCTCCATCAAACACGGCGAACACTTCCGTTCCGGCGTTCCAGGCTATCGATTCCTGCTGCCCATTGTGTACGTACACAGGTCCACCGTCAAGCGGTTCGACCCACGACTCAGGTACTGACCGGCGCAAGCCGTTCGAGAATCGCGCCGAACGCATCGTGGTGAACATGCCGGGCTACGTTTGTCGCGGCGTCCGACCCAACCGGCTCGGTCAAACGAGTCTTACCACGTTCGAACTCCCCGACATCGACAACCACCTGCCCGACCGTCATCTCGACCACTGCCTCTGACGCGGCAACCGCAACCGCGAGCGGGTCATGCAGGTGAAAGCGCGGTCGCTTGAGTTCGGTTAACGAGCGTCGGAACACCTCGCGCACCAGCACATGCCCGGCATCGTCGCTATCAGCCAGCCGCTCCCACTGCGCGTGCGTGATTCCAGTCTCGTGCGTCGCATCCAGCGGAACCCAGACTGTGCGCATCGCCGAACGTGCGACCGTCGCTGCTGCCTCAGGGTCGGCGTAGACATTGAACTCGGCCAGCGCAGTCGTGTTTCCCGGCACGTAGAACGCTCCGCCCATAATCACCAGCCGATCGACCCATTCGGCGATCCGAGGCTCGAGCGACAAGGCCACCGCCAGATTCGTGAGTGGACCGACAAAGACGAAGATGATCTCACCACGATGCTCGCGAGCCAGCCGGACAATCGCTTCAGGCGCGGTCTGATCCTGCAATTTGGGCAGAGTAACCGACGGCATCCATCCACCCAGGCCATCAAAACCGTGGTGCTCACGCGCATTGAAGAGTGCTCGAGCCAGCGGCTCGCTCATCCCTCTGTAAATCGGAACGTCGATACCCATCCAGCCAGCAACCGTCAGCGTGTTGGCCGTCGCGTACTCAATCGGGACGTTGCCCGCCACCGTCGTCAGCGCAACCAGCTCATGCGATTCGAGACGCGCGGCCAGCGCAATCGCCACCGCGTCATCGACGCCAGTGTCCACATCCACGAGCATTGGACGTGCCATCGTCGCCCTCCGTCAATTCAACCGTTATTGCTGGGCCGCGACCGCTTCGAGCCAGGCGTGGACCGGCGGCGTCTCCGTCATTTGCGCTTCGGTCACCATATCGACAAAGCACGGGGCACCCGAATCGAGCGCCTGTCGCATGACACCTTCAAGATCAGCCGGATCGGTCACCTGCCATGCTCGCAGGCCAAACCCACGCGCGATCGCCGCGTAGTCAACCGGGTTGAAATCGACCGAGAAGTAGCGCTTCTCGTGGTACAGGTGCTGGAGCTCCTTGATCCAGCCAAAGCAGCCGTTGTTGAAGTGCAGCAACACGATCGGCAGGTTGAGCCGCGAGATCGTCTCCAGCTCGCCAACCGCCATCCCGAACGAACCGTCGCCCATCAGCCCGACCGTCCGCGCATTCGGACGCCCGTGATACGCGCCGACAACCGCAGGCAATGCGTAGCCGAGCCCGCCATGCGCACGCGGAATGACCGTCCAGCGCCCAGGCTGCTCAAGTTGGTACTGCGCCCCGATATACGGCGTCGGCGTCCCCGGATCGGCCACCAGCACCGTTTCCGCATCGACGAGCCGCTTCAAGGTCGCGATCACGCGCTGCGGCTTGATCGGTTGCGAGTCCGATGCGGCGGCGGCGGCGACCGTCTCGAAGTACTCACGCTTCTGGGCAGCAATCTGATCGAGCCAGATGGTTCGCTCAGCGTCTGCCTGCTGACGACCAAAGGCCGACAACAGATCCAGCAACGACGCCTCAGCATCACCGATCAGTCCGACGGCGGTCTGGTAGTTGTTCCCGATCTGCCAGGCATCCACGTCGATGTGAATGACGGTCGGCCCCGGTCGCTTGGCCGGTAACGTCCAGTTGAGCGTCGTGGTCGAGTCGGTCCGCGTCCCAATCAACAGCAGCAGATCAGCCTCGGCCACAATCGCGTTCGCGTACGGTCGTGCGCCGTTGCCGCCGACAACGCCCAAACTCAGCGGGTGTGTTTCGGCGATGCTGCCCTTGCCATTGATCGACGTTCCAACCGGGATCGAGCCAGCCTCAGCGAACGCCGTCAACGCATCCCACGCCCGCGAGATAAGGACGCCACCGCCAGCCACAATGACGGGGAGCTTCGCGGCGCGAATCAGGTCTGCGGCGCGGTTAACCGCCTGCGCGTCCGGGCGCGTTCGCGACGCTGGCGCGGCCATGAACTGCGGCGTGCCATAGACATTGTCGTCATCGACCTGAGCATTGAGGACATCCGCAGGCATCGAGAGCGCCACCGCGCCGGGCCGGTCGGTCGTCGCCAACCGCACCGCCCGCCGCACCACGTCCGACGCCGTATCCGCCGTCGTCAGCCGGGCGGACCACTTCGTGATCGGCGCGAACAACGCCGGCTGGTTCAACTCAGTCAGCACGCCACGCCCCTCCTCGCGAATCGGCGTATCGGACGTCAGGCATAGCAACGGCAGGCACGAACCATGTGCCTCGGCGACGCCGGGAATGATGTAGGTCGCTCCGCCGCCGCTCGGACCCTCGCAGACGCCGATCTTGCCAGTCACACGCGCATAGGCATCCGCCATGAATGACGCGGACCGTTCGTCGCGGGTAAGGATGTGCTGGATCCGGCCCTCGTTCCGATACAGCGCATCGTAGAAATCCATGCCAGTGTCACCCGGCAGGCCAAACACGTGCTCGACGCCGCTCTCGGCGAGGATCGTGACGATCGCCTCGCTGACATTCATAGCCCATGATTCCTTCCCACTCCCGGTCGCTGGTCGCTCACTATAGCAGACTCCCGAACGGCAACCGTCAACGAACGTTAGCCGATCAATCCGATCGCAAGATCGTTCACGTTCGTCCCGGTCGGCCCCGTTTTGAGAATCGCTTCTCGGGTTCGCAGGAACCGATACGAGTCGTTCCTCTGCAGCGCATCAAGAGCGTCGCCTCGCTCAACAGCGGCGACGGTCGATCCATCGACGATCGCTCCGGCGGCGCCCGTCGTTCCGTCGTCTCCATCCGTCGCCAGAAACCCCAGCGCGACATCTCCCACTCCCGACAGGCGCATCGCGGCCGCAAGCGCCGCCTCGGTATTGCGTCCGCCAGCCCCGTCTCCGCGAACCGTCACCGTCGTCTCACCACCAGCCAGCACGCATGAGCGACGACCGAACGACGCCTTGCCCGTCGCGCCGTCCGCGACGATCGAGGCCAACAGCCTCCCCACCTCCCGCGCCTCGCCATCGAGCGACCGTGTCAGCACAATCGGCTCGTATCCCAGCTCGACAGCCATCTTCGCGGCACTGTCCAACGCGATCGAGAGGTTCGCAACCACCGTCGTCGGTGGCATCGGTAACGCCCGCTGTTCCCTCAAGGACGGAAGCGTCCCAGGCATCCCGAACCGTCGCATGACCGCTTCCGCATCGGAATCCAACGGCGGCACAGTCGGACCGCTTGCGATCGTCTGAAGATCATCACCAAGCACATCGGAGACGATCAGGTTGTAAACGCGCGCATGTGACAGCGCTCGCATCAAACCACCAGCCTTAATCCTGCTCAGGCGCGAGCGAACCGCGTTGAGTTCGTGGATCGACGCCCCAGCCCGCAGCAGCCCGGATGTCAATTCGCGCAGCCGGTCGAGGTCAACACCATCGCACAGATCCTCAACCAGCGACGATCCGCCCCCGGAAATCAGGCACATCACCACCGCGCCATCTGGAACCTCGTGGGCGAAGCGCAACACCGCCTCTCCAGCCGCCAGCGACCGTCCATCTGGGACAGGATGCGATCCGAGCAGCGCCGATACCTTCGGATTCTGAGAAGGCGATTCGGCCTTGCTGACGGCCAATCCAGCCGTGAACCGCTCACCAATCCTCTCAGCAGCGGCGTCAACCATCGTAACCGAAGCCTTGCCGATCGCGATCGCGTAAACGCCAACCTCGCCGATCTCTATCTGCTGACCGCCAACAATTACGTGGCCGTCGTCGGCGATTGCCAAGTGCGCGCGAACGGCGTCACCAGCCCGGACCGGTTCGAGTGCAGCGTTGAAAATCACCTCAATGTCGCGCCGCAGCGTTCGCGTCATACTCTTGCTTCGAGTTGGCGCAGCACCGCCGTCAAGTCCGCAGGCAGCGGCGCTTCGACGTCAACGGTCTGTCCACCCGGCAACGCGAACTGCAAACGCCGGGCATGCAGGAACTGCCGGTCGAACGATAGATCGCGCGTTACCCCGCCGTAGAGCGCGTCGCCTGCAACTGGATGCTTGATGAACGCGCAATGGACGCGAATCTGGTGCGTCCTGCCAGTCTCGATCCGCACATCCAGCAGTGAGTAACCCGGATAGCGTGCTTCGACCCGTAACTGGCTCACTGCCGGTCGGCCCTCGCGGACGACCGCCATCCGCTTACGGTTATGTGGGTCGCGCCCGATTGGCGCGTCGACGGTCGCGCGGTCGTCTTTGACCGCCCCGACCACCAGCGCCGTGTAGTCCTTGAGTACATCCCGACGCTGCCATTGTCTTAACAACGAAAGCCTCGCCCGCTCGTTCTTTGCGACGACAATCAGGCCTGACGTGTCCTTGTCCAGCCGGTGGACGATGCCAGGACGCTCGGTCCCCGGCATCACGATTTCGGGCCGGATCCACCGCAGGACATTCACAAGCGTCCCGTGCTCGTGACCCGGCGCAGGATGCACCACCAGGCCCGCTGGCTTGTCGAACACCAGCACATTCTCGTCCTCGAAGACAATCGGCACGGCGATGTGGGCTGGTGTGATCTCCAACGGCTCCTGAGGTCGCGGTACCCGCACCTCGATCGCGTCACCTGTCGTCACTCGCTGGCTGGGTCGAGGCAGCTCGCCATTCACGCGCACCGCACCAGCCTCAATCAGCCGCTGGACGAACGAACGCGACGTATCCGGCAACCGATCCGTCACGAATCGATCCAGTCGTGCCGCATCGTCGCCGGAAGCGACCTCAAGCCGCACAACGAACGTGTCTGGCGCACTCATCCGTCGTCCCGCACAACATGCGCCTGCTCGGTCCGCTGTGGTGGCTCCGCTCGTTCGGGCGCATCACTATCGCGGAACAGCAGCGCGTACATCAGCAACACGACGCCAACAGTAATCGCTGAGTCGGCCAGGTTGAACGTCGGAAAGCGCGGGAAATCGATGAAGTCGACGACGTAGCCATGCATGAAGCGGTCAATGATGTTTCCGAGCGCTCCCCCGAGCTGTAAGCCCAGTGCCAACGACAGCAACCAGTCACGCGCCGCCGAGCGGATGTAAAACACCAGCAGCGCGCCGACGGCGACGATCGCGAGCACCTTCAGGATCTCCGAGTTGCCCTGAAACAGCCCGAATGCCGAACCGGTGTTACGCACGAAATTGAACTGCAAGAGTCCCGGAATGATCGTCACGACGTCGCGCGTGCCGTCCGGCCCGAGCGTCTCGAGGACGATCCACTTGGAAAGCTGGTCGAGCAACAGCGTGACAACGATAGCGAGAGCGCCGACCGCCAGCGAGTAACGCGCGACAACGCTTTGAGTGGACTGGCTGATTGTGTGACACTCCTTGGTATCAAACCGAGCGTGCCGCCCAGCGAGCACGCGAGCAGGAGGCACCTACCCGTGAGTTCGGAGTCTACCATCGGTACAACGGACCGACCGCTGCGAATTGTCGTCGCAGGAGGCGGTACTGGCGGTCACGTCTCACCGGGCATCGCCGTCCTCGAGGAGCTTCGCTCACGCCTGGCGATCGACCCGACCTGGATCGGCTCGAAGCGCGGCTACGAGCGCGAGAGCGCCGACCGTCTCGGTATCCCATTTAAGACGATCCAGGTCGGCAAGCTGCGCCGCTATCCGTCGATCCAGACGCTCATCGACGCCAGCCGTTTCCCGGTCGGCATCATGCAGGCCTGGCGACACCTGCGCTCATTGCGTCCTGACGTCCTGTTCGCAACCGGCGGATATGTCAGCACACCGGTCGTCATCGCCGCAGCCCGCCTCGGCACTCCGTCAATTACCCACGAACAGACCGCTCACATCGGCCTCGCCACCAGAATCAACGCGCGCTACGTAGACCTGGTCGCGCTCTCCTATGAGCGCTCGCGCGCCGCTCTCGGCACCGCTAAGGCATCCGTCGTCGTCACCGGCAACCCAGTCCGCGATGTCGTCTTCGGCGGACGCGGACAGGCTGCACTCGACCAGTTCGGGTTCTCGGCAGATATTCCACTCGTTTACGTCACCGGAGGCGCGCTGGGTTCTCGCGCCATTAACGCAGCCGTCTCCGATGCACTTCCGGAACTGCTGCCCAGTGTCCAGGTACTCCATCAATGTGGCCCGCGCTCGTCGCACAACGATATCGACGCACTCAATGCCCGCGCCAACCAGCTCACGCCTGAACTCCGCCGCCGCTACGACGTTGTCGAACGAGTCGGAGCCGAGATCGGTGACATCTTCGCTGCTGCCACGCTGGTTATCGGACGAGCAGGCGCCGGAACAATCGCTGAACTCGCCGCCACCGGCCTACCGTCGATCCTCATCCCGCTTCCCGGAGCCGAGGAACAGCGCCAGAACGCCCTCTACCTCGCCGACACCGGCGCTTCGATCCTGCTCTCACAGCCCGATCTCACACCCGCGCGGCTCGCCTCACTTGTCACCGACCTTGTCGCATCCCCCGAACGCATCGCTCTCATGCGCTCAGCCGCCTCCCACGCCGCCGCCGAAGACCCCGCCGCACGCCTCGTCGACGAACTGCTACGGCTCATCAACCTCTCAGCCATCGAAGCTTCGGTAACCTCGACGCCATTCCCCGACGTGTGAATCGCGATCCCACGTCTCCCCTGTCGTCCAGAGCCGCAGCGAAGGACCTCCCCGCCTTGAAGACTCGGGCGGCTAACGCGGAGAGGTCCTTCGCTGCGGCTCTGGACGACAGGGGGGACTGCATCCCCTTCCCGCAAAACCAACTTGTTAACGACCCAACGCCTCATCGATTGCCTCACTGAGCGACGATACGCGCGTCAACGTCAAACCTTCCGGAGGGCGCACCATCCCGCGTCCAAGTGTCGCGGGAACCAGCGCCTGCTTGAAGCCGAGATTGGCCGCTTCCTGCAAGCGCCGCTCCAGTTGCGTCACCGAGCGCAACTCACCTGACAGCCCGACTTCGCCGAGCGCCACCAGATGCTGGCTGACGCGCGTCTCGCGGAAGCTCGAAGCAATCGCCAGCGCGACACTGACGTCAACTGCCGGTTCCGACAGCCGCAGCCCACCGACGACGTTGACATACGTATCCTGGTCGGCCAGCCCGATCCCAACCCGCTTCGTCAGAACTGCGATCAGCATCTGCAGCCGGTTCAGGTCAAACCCGTTCGCGGTCCGTCTGGCCGTCCCATAGGCGCTCGTCGTCGTCAATCCCTGCACTTCAACCAGAATCGGCCGCGTGCCTTCCATCGTGACCGTCACCGTCGAACCAGCCGCGTTCCCGGCGCGCTCCTGCAGGAACGCCTCGCTCGGATTGCGAACCTCGCGCATTCCGGCCTCGACCATCTCGAAGACACCAACTTCGTCGGTCGAACCGAAGCGGTTCTTGACGCCGCGCAGGATGCGGTACTGGTGGAACCGCTCGCCTTCGAGATAGAGGACCGCATCGACCATGTGCTCCAGCACACGCGGCCCTGCAATCGCGCCCTCCTTCGTCACATGGCCGACGATGAAGATCGCGACATCGCGCGGCTTGGCGAACGCCATCAGCCGCGCTGTGCACTCGCGCACCTGGCTGACGCTGCCAGCCGCCGACGTGATCTCGTCGGTGTAGACGGTCTGGATCGAGTCGATCACGATCGTCGATGGCCTGAGCTGCTCAGCCGACGCGAGCACCGTATCGATGTTCGTCTCCGGCAGCACGTACAGCCCATCCTGAGTGACCTGGAGCCGGTCTGCGCGCATCTTCACCTGCTGCGACGACTCTTCAGCCGTGACGTACAGGACCGATGATGTCTCACTCGCCAGGCCGGCGGCTACCTGAAGCAGCAGCGTCGACTTGCCGATGCCGGGGTCTCCCCCAACTAGCACGAGCGACCCCGGCACGACTCCCCCACCGAGTACACGCGAGAACTCCTGGATCGGCACGGGCCGCCGGGCGATGTCGGCGCTCTTTAGCGTCTTCAACGGCTCCGGGACTGCGGCACCGGCTGACGCGGCCCGGCGGCCCGACGCCGGAGCCACCTTCGGCTCGATCGTCTCGACCAACGATCCCCAGGTCCCGCAGTCTGGGCAACGTCCGTAGTAGGCCGGACTCTCAAGTCCGCACTGCTGGCAGACGTACTTGGTGCGTGTCTTCGCCACGGCGGTGCTTTCTGGCTCAAACGAATGACGGGGACGCCTGCGCGTCCCCGTCTGGGTCGGTCGGTCGCTGACCTCGGGCTACGACACCGTCGCTAGTGTCTCAACCGGGATGATCCGCAGCAGATCATCCTCAACATCGACGACGATCTTCTGCCCGGCCTTGTAGCGGCCCTCAAGCAGCGCCTCGGCCATTGGATCCTCGATCAGGTTCTGAATGATCCGGCGCAGCGGACGCGCACCGTACTGGCGATCGTATCCACGTTCGCCAAGCAGGTCCATCGCCCCCTCGGTAACTTCGAGCGTGATCTCCTGCTCCAGTAGCTGCGTCTGGATCCGGACCAGCTCCAGGTTAACGATGTTGCGGATTTCCGCGTTTGTCAGCGCGTGGAAGACGATCAAGCCGTCGATCCGGTTCAGGAACTCGGGCCGGAACGTCTGCTTGAGCTGGTTCAGGACACGTTCCTTCATCTGCTCGTAGTCCTGCTGGCGCTTCTTATCGTTTTCGACAACCGCCTGGAAGCCAAACTGCTTGTCGCTCGTGATCTGCTCGGCGCCAACATTCGAGGTCATGATGATGATCGTGTTGCGGAAGTCGACCCGGCGTCCCTTAGCGTCTGCCAGGTTACCGTCCTCAAGGATCTGCAGCAGCATGTTGAAGGCTTCCGGATGCGCCTTCTCGATCTCATCGAGCAGGATCACCGAGTAGCTCTTGCGCCGGACTGCCTCGGTCAGTTGGCCACCCTCTTCGTAGCCGACGTAGCCTGGAGGCGCCCCAACCAATCGCGAAACGCTGTGCCGCTCCATGAACTCACTCATGTCGATCTTGATCAGCGCATCTTCCGAACCGAACATGAACTCGGCCAGTGCCCGCGCCAGCAACGTCTTACCGACGCCGGTCGGGCCGAGGAAGATGAACGAACCAATCGGACGGCGCGGATCCTTCAGACCAGCACGAGCGCGACGGACGGCCTTCGACATCGTCGCAATCGCCTCGTCCTGACCGACGATGCGCTCGTGCAGCGCCGACTCCATGTGCAGCAACCGCTCGGACTCTTCGGCAGCGAGGCGCGTCAGCGGAATGCCGGTCCACATCGACACGACCTGAGCGATGTCCTCCTCGGACACCTCCGGCAGGTCGCTGCCCTGCTCTTCCTTCCAGTCCTTCTCAAGCTCGGCGATCCGCATCCGCAGCTTGCGCTCACGGTCGCGCAGATCAGCCGCCAGCTCGAACTCCTGTCCGGCGACGGCTGCGTCCAGTTCGCGCTGGAGGCTCTCCATGCCTCGCATGGCCTCCTTGAGGCTTGGTGGCGAGGCGGAACGATACATGCGTACCCGCGACGACGCCTCGTCGATCAGGTCGATGGCCTTGTCAGGCATGAATCGGTCGGTCACGTAGCGCGCCGCCAGATGCGCTGCGGCGTTGATCGATTCGTCAGTGATCTTGAGCTTGTGGTGCTCCTCGTAGCGCTCACGGATGCCGTGCAAAATCAGGATCGTCTCTTCAACGTTCGGCTCCGGCACCTGAATTGGCTGGAAACGCCGCTCCAGCGCCGCGTCGCGCTCGATGTACTTGCGGTACTCATCGAGTGTCGTCGCACCGATCGTCTGCACCTCACCGCGCGAGAGGGCAGGCTTCAGGATATTGGCAGCGTCAACCGCCCCTTCGGCAGCGCCCGCGCCGACGAGCGTGTGTAGCTCGTCGATGAACAGGATCGTGCCCGTCTCTTTGACCTCGGCAACGATCTTCTTCAGCCGCTCCTCGAACTCGCCGCGATACTTGGTTCCCGCGACCAGCGCGCCGATGTCGAGCGCGACCACCCGCTTGTTCTGGAGCGGTTCCGGCACATCACCGGCGATGATCTTCTGCGCCAACCCCTCGACGATGGCCGTCTTGCCGACGCCCGGCTCGCCGATCAGGGCTGGATTGTTCTTCGTCCGCCGCGAGAGGATCTGCATGACCCGCTCGATCTCGTTCTGGCGGCCAACAATCGGATCGAGCTTGTTCTGGCGTGCTGCCTCGGTCAGGTCGAATCCAAGCGCATCCATGTACGGCGTCTTGGTCGTCTGCTTCGACTGCTGGTAGCCAGCATTCTGGCTGACGACTTGCATCACCTGCGCGCGCACCTTTTCGAGGTTGACACCCAGGCTCTCCAGCACACCGGCCGCGATCCCCTCGCCCTCACGCACCAGGCCGAGCAGTAGATGCTCGGTCCCGATGTAGTGATGGTTCAGCCGTCGTGCCTCGTCGACAGCCAGCTCGATGACCTTCTTCGCGCGCGGCGTCAGACCAATCTCGCCCATGATGACTGACTCACCGCGGCCAATAATGAACTCGACGGCCGAGCGCACCTTGGGAAGCTGGACTCCCATGTTGCTCAGGACACGCGCGGCAACCCCGTCACCTTCGCGCACCAGGCCGAGCAACAGATGTTCTGTTCCGATGTAGTTGTGGTTGAAGCGTTGTGCTTCCTCTTGCGCAAGCGTCAGGACCTTGCGCGCGCGCTCAGTAAACTTCTCAAATTTATCTGCCATCTGGTCTCTCCGACGGCCACGCGAGACTAGGGGAGGGCACGTTGCCCAAACGCCTGGCGTGGGCCGTACTACGTGTGGCTGCCTGCCAAGAGCGTACTTCCGGTGTCAAGAGAGCGCAAGACCCCGGCCATGATCAACCCGGGGATATTCACACCGGTGTCACTTGGTTATATCACCAGCGGCCGGAACAATGTTCCGACCGCCAGCAAAATCACGTCAATGTCGGGGGCTGATGACCGAGGGGAGCGGACGCTAACTGGTCCTCGTCTCCGGGTCATCGTCTGCGGCGGTCTCGACCGCGTCGTCGTCAGCGGCGAGGGTAGCATTGGTCGCGGGTTGCTCCTCCGGAGCTATAGCGGACTCATCATCAGCATCGTCAACCGTCGTGATAGCGTCGACAACTGTAACGACAGCATCGACAACCGTAGCCATTGCTGCTTCGACCGCTCCAGTTGATTCTCGTTCTGCGGTTTCAGCGTCCGGGGCGGCTTCTTCAAGAGACTCGACAGCGTCGGCTACCGGAGCAGCGTCTTCTGCCTCAACTGGCATTCCGGCCGCAGCAACCTCTTCAGTTTCGCCAACCGGAGCAACCGTCTCGACGGTGTCAGTCGCTGTCTCCGCGTCGATCTCAGGCGCTGTATCGACATCCACAGCGTTCGCCTCGGCGGCTGCGAAGGCCTCGGCCATCGCGTTCAACTCTTCCGTCGGTGCAGCCGGGGTGGCTGTGGCAACCGCTGCAGCCGGAGCTTCTGTCTCGGCGACTGGCTCAGTCTCGGCGTCCGGGCTGGTTCGCGCTGCCGGTGTGGCCTCGCGCTCTGGCTCGTCCTCGGCATCCGGGTCCGGCTCGACCTCAAGGGCCAGCAGCCGCGCCTTCAGCTCGACCGCCTCGTCATCGAGCACCTCGCGCACTTCGTCGTCGGTCGCCTCAAGCGCGCGTCGCAGGCTCAGGCCCATCCGACGCCGCTGAGGGTCGATCCGAATGATCCTCAGCAGCAGATCCTGACCCTCGGCCACGAGTTGGCGTGGGTGCGAGATGCGCGCGTCGGACAGCTCCGAAACGTGCACTAGACCCTCGATGCCGTCCTCGATCCGCGCGAAGGCGCCGAAGTTGGCGAGCTGGGTTACGGTTCCAACTACAAGCTGGTTGACATCGTACTTGGCTGCCACCCGACTCCACGGCTCGGCCTGCGTCCGTTTGATCGAGAGCGCGATCTTCTTCTCGTCGGCGTTGATGCCGAGCACGAAGACATCGACCTCCTGACCAATGTGCAGCACCTCGCTTGGGTGCCGCACGCGACTCCAGGAAAGCTCCGAAAGGTGCACCAGTCCGTCAGCGCCGCCGACATCGACGAAGGCACCGAAGTCACAGATGCTGGAGACGCGGCCCTGCCGGACCTCGCCCTCACGCAACTGCTCGATCAGCTTCTCCTTCATCTCGTCACGCCGCTCCTGGAGAGCCTGACGTTCGGAGAGGATCAGTCGGTTACGATGGCGGTTGATCTCAATGATCTTCAGTTGGAGGCTGTTGCCGATCAGCCGTGCCATGTCGGCCTGCTTCTGGGCATCGTCGCCACCACGGATCTCAGTGACCTGCGACGCGGGCACGAAGCCTCGCACGCCGTCCAGGTTCACCAGCAGACCACCCTTGTTGTAGTTGACAACTTCGGCGGCAATCACGAGGCCACCTTCGTACTGCTCCTGCAGGATCCGCCAGCTCTTCTCCTGACGCGCGCGGTCGATCGAGACGACGGCGTGTCCATCAGAGTTCTCGGGCTGCACGACGAAGACCAGCAACTGGTCGCCGACGACCATCGACTTCCGCTCCTGATCGTCCAGGGTCGAGAATTCCCGCGACGGGATCACGCCCTCGGACTTCGACCCGATGTCAACCAGGATCTCGTCCCGATCGACATGCATAACGGTGCCGTCTATCACATCACCGTACTTCAGGGTCCGGTAGTCGTGGGTTGGATCAGCGAGAAGCTGTTCCATGAGCGAGCGCCCGACCTCGTCAGCCGCCTCGTCGTCCTTGAAGCCGACGCTCCCCTGTAGTCGCGTCGCGGCTTCGTCAAAGTCACTACGGTCCATATACCATCCTCGCGCGTCAGATTTGCCGAGCGGTGCACGCCAACGCCAACATCGTGTCGTGCCTTCGGCGGAACGCAATCGTTATTATAGTTCGTGCCGCACGAGCAACGCAACACGAAAACCGCGTAAAACGGCCTCAATCTCAGCCGTTCTCGACGCGGATTCATCTATCAGTGTCCGAGCATCGCCCGCTGACGGTTCCCTACAGTTCGATCAAACGCGCCTGAATCGTTTCGCCGACCTCCATGATGCCGTACGTCGGGCCTCTTGCCCATCGAAAGTCGGTCGGCGAACCGGGATTCACCATCAACAGCCCTTCCCGCTCGGTCACCTCCGGCTGGTGGCTGTGCCCGTAGACGGCGCAATCGACGACGCCGCGCATCCGTTCGAGCGTCCAGACCTTCGCCGTCGTCGCCCGCTTCGCCATATCGCTGTAGCCGTGCAATAGCCCGATTCGGTAACTGCCCGACACGAAGTAGCACTCCTCGGGCATAGACTTCAGCAACTCGAATGAATCATTGTTGCCAACAACCGCCCGGACGGGCGCGACCTCCTCCAGCATCTCGAGCACCCAGCGCTCGCTGATGTCTCCAGCGTGGAAGATCAGGTCGCAACCGTCCAGACCGTCGAGCAGAGCCTTCGGCAGTCCCCGATCCGGATTGCGCCGGTGCGTGTCAGCCACCAGCCCGATCCGGATCGGGTGCGCCAGCGCCTCAAACTCGGGCAAGGATTCCTGCATGCTCCAGAATCGCTCGAATCTCCGACCGCTCGCTGTCGGTCGATGGCAGCATCGGCGGGCGCGGATCACTCGTTTCGAGTCCGACCATCCCCAACGCGGTCTTCAAACCAGCGATGCCGAAGCGGGTCGTGACGGCTGCATTCGGCGCCAGCAGGTTGAACTGCGCCGCACGCGCACGATCGTGCTCCCCGGCTGCGAACAGGTTGCGTACCTCGACGCACTCGCGCGGCGCGACATCTGCCAGCGCCAGAATCCCACCCGCTGCGCCGAGGCAGAGCGCCGGATACAGGAAGTTCGCCGACCCGGCCAAAACAGCGAAATCCTCTTCCGACTCCGCCACCATCTCAGCGAACTTCACAGCGTTGCCCGCACTGTCCTTGACACCGACGATATTCGGGTGCTTCGACAGTTCGGCAACCACCGCCGACGGCAGATCGACACCCGTGTATGCAGTCATGATGTAGACAAGCACCGGGATGGGTGAAGCCTCGGCAACCGTCTGATAATGGCGCAGGAAAGCGGCCCTGTCATAGCGCGGGCGATAATAGTACGGCGTCACGACCAAAGCGTAGTCAGCGCCCATCTCAGCCGCTGCCCGCGTCAGGTTGATCGTCCCGCGCGTCGACTCGACACCGGTCCCAACCAGCACCTTCTTCCGGCCCCCGATTGCATCGGCCCCGGCCTCGATCAGGCGCAGCTTCTCGTCAGTATCGAGCGAGGCATACTCGCCATTCGAACCCATCACGACAACGCCATCAAGCGGTGACTCGCAGTACCACTCCATGTTCTTACGATACTTCGCCAGATCCAGTTCGCCGTCACTGTCGAACATCGTCGCGACTGGCGCGAAGATCCCCTGAATACCGTAATCCGCCATCCTCATCCGCCTTCACTCATCGTCGCCGCGCGCCGATTGTGCAATCGACGATTCACGCCAACTCCATTCAACTCCGTCGAGGATACTCGCTGCCGTGACCTCGCGAAACCCGCAGGAGTAACGAGCGCAACAACCGCTCCAGCCAGCACCCAGAACAGCGTCGCCATCTGCGGGAACTGCGGGTTGAAGAAATAGTGGTCGACCAGCCCGACAGCCAGCGCCGAACCCATCGCCGCCGTGTAGCACAACGTCAGGTCAGTATCCTCGTCGCAACTCTCGGCCCAGGACGAACGCAGCCCCCGCCAGAGGATGACGCCAACCGCGATCAGAAACACCAGCAGCCCGAGCAGTCCCGCCCGCTCGGCAATCGTTAGATAGATGCTCGACACACCCGCCTGCAGCTCGATCGACGGCGCATCGCCAAAACCGACACCGAACCACGGATGCTCGCGGATGATCGCCAGCGCGTTCCGATACTCGTCGAGCCGCAACTTCGTCGCCGGATCCTGCAACGTAAACCCGAGCCAGAGCCGCTCGACGAACCCCGCCCCCAGCCCCAGCGCAACTGCCGCGACACCGGCTCCGCCCATCGGAACCAGCAACCTCGGACGCCGTAGCAAGACCAACAGCACCACGCCAGCGAACGCGCCGACCCAGGCTCCACGCGAATACGTCAGCAACATCGCGCTTCCACACAGCACGCTCGCGATACCCGCCAGAACGACAGGCATCGACCGTCGTCTGACCACCAACTGCCCAACCGCCAGCACGAACCCGACCATCAACAGCCCACCGTACGAGTTCGGATCCACTCCCGTCCCCACCGCACGCATCGGACGAAGCGGATCATCCTCGATATAGCGCACGATCCGTCCGCCTGGATATCCGTACGGCACCAAACGGACGAGCACCCTCTCGGTCAACCCCGGCCCCGCTGCATACAGCACCAGGCCAATCGCCGCCGCGCCGCTGGTCCCGACCACTAGCAGCCACAAGAGTCCACGCCCGGCCCGCGTGCTCGTGACAAGCTGGACGACGATCCAGAACGACGCGATCGCCAGGAGAAACTTGAAAAAGTCATGCAACGTCTGCGTCGTGTAGCCGCGCCCCAGCCCAAGCAGGAATGCCGCAACAACGACTCCCACCATCCCGAGCACAAGCGCCTGCGGACCACCTGTCCGCAACGCCTGCCGCCGGTCGACCAGCAGAACGGCGGCAACAATCGCCAGCGCCGTCAGCAGCGCAAGTTCCAGCAACGCCGGAGTGACGCTCGCGCCAACCGGCAGCGTCGCGTAGGGCAGAAGACAGGCAACGGCAACCACACCAGCGAATGACACCCAGACCGAGCGCAGCAGCAGCGCGACTGCTACAACTGCCAACAGCGCTGCCAGAACCTCCGGCGCGCCTCGCGTCACAAGCAACCTGCCAACGACAGCGCCCGTTGTAACCGCGCCAAGCGCCGCGAGCAGCACAAGTTGCCATGCAGGTGAGCGCCGCAGGCTCACACCCATCCACGCCGCCGGAAAGCTGCCAGCATGACGACAGTAATCGACAGGAGCACCGCACTGATGACAGGCAGCGCATACGACGACGACTCGTAGGGGATTGGCACATTCATCCCGAAGATACCGGTAATAAACGTCAACGGCAGAATCAGGACCGAGATCAACGTCAGCGTCTTGATGACCCCGTTCAAGCGGTGGGTCGCCAGCGAATCAAACGTGTCGCTCAATCCCTCAAGCACCTCCTTGAGGTCTTCAAGTGAGTCCCAAAGCTTCGCGAGGTGGTCGGAGATGTCGCCAAAGTAGACATCGATATCGCGCTGGATAAGTGGGATCGCTCGGTGCTCAAGCTGGGAAACGACCGGCAACTGCGGCTTGACAATGCGCCGCATCGCGATCAGGTCCCGTCGCACGATCGAGATCTCCTGGACGAGTCGCAGATCGGAGCGCGAGAAGATGGCGTCCTCGATCTCCTCGATCCGGTCGGTCAACCGCCCGACCACCGGGAAGCAGTAGTCGACCAGCCGGTCGATCACGTAGTAGAGCAAGTGCGCCGTCGTCTGGCTCATCAGCGCCTGACGGGTTTCCTCCGACTCTATTGCGCTCTCGAACACTCGCACCAGCGGCTTCAGGTTCCCATCATGCGTCGTAACGATGTAATCCGGCCCGATAACGATATCGACTTCCGACGCGATCGTCGTCCGCGTCCGCTTGAGATGGACCGGAAAGTGCATGACGATGAAGAGGTAATCATCATAGATGTCCAGCTTTGGCCGCTGACTGCGGCTGGTGATGTCATCCAGCAGCAGCGGGTGGACGGCGAACTCGGCCTTCAGGTACTCAAGATCGGCTGACGTCGGACGCTGGATGTCGTACCAGCGCATTCCAGCATGCTCGACCAGCCGGTAATTCGTCCCCACGGCAGCCGGCTCGCTGATCGTTCGAGTGCGCGTCCCACCCGAGCGGCTGAGCCGTCCAGCGCCTGGCAGGGTCCGCAACGCGCGTGCCGGAGTCGACTTGCTCACCTGCTTGACTCCTACCAGTCTCAGACCTGCGTGACATCTTCGGGTACACTTGACGCACCGAATACGATAGCACAGCGACCACCGTCAGTTTGTGCAGGAAAAGGGACGTCAACAAGCGGCGCTACGTCGCTGTTCCACGCGCGATCAACCCCGCCACGAGCGCCATCCGTGCCGGAATGCTGGCGACATCGAGCCACTCCTCCGGCGAGTGCGCGTGTCGTCCGACCGGCCCGAGTCCATCCAGCGTCGGCACTCCAAGCGCCGCCGTGAAGTTCCCGTCCGATCCACCACCAGAGTTCACTTCGAGGAAGTCGAGTCCCATCTCGGCGACGATCTGCTGTCCGATCGCCAGCGCACGTTCGGATCGCTCCGTCTTCTCCATCGGTGGCCGGTTCATGCCACCGATGACGTGTGTTCTCGTGCCATCAACCACGACCGACTGAGCGATAGATCGAATCGCCCGATCGGCAGCCTCCGCGCTCGCCGCCGTTGTCGCCCGCAGATCGATCAACGCCTCGGCCAGTTCGGCGACGACGTTCCGCCGCGTCCCGCCATTGACGACACCGACGTTCACCGTCGTTCCGCTGGCAAAATCGTTCAGCGCATGCAGCACGATCGTCTTGTGCGCCATTTCCAGTACGGCACTGCGACCGTCCTCAGGACGGGCACCCGCATGCGCCGGAACGCCCTCGACGATCATCTCGTACATGCCAACGCCCTTGCGCGTCGTCTGGATGCTGCCCGGTTCACGTCCCGGCTCAAGCACCAGCACCAGATCGGCAGCGCGCGCCTCGTCTTCAATCACCGCCCGCGACGTCGGCGATCCAATCTCCTCGTCCGGATTCCCAACGAACACGATCCGCGGCAGGTCGCCAACGCCCAAATCGTGGAGGAGCCGGACAGCGAAGAGGCCGAGGACGACACCACCCTTCATGTCCATTACACCCGGCCCTGTCGCACGACCGTTCTCGATCCGAAACGATCTGGACCCAGCCGTCCCAGCAACGTAGACAGTATCGTGGTGTCCCAGCATCAGGACAGTCCGCGAACCTGTGCCATCGAAACGAGCGATATACGTGTCAGCGATCCGAGGATCACCCGAACCTACCCATTCAACATGTCCGAAGACATCCCCGAACGCATCTGCCATGAATTCGCCCGCCCGCTGGACCAGGTCACGATCGTGCGTCCCGCTGTCCAGGTTGACGAACTGCTTGAGTACATTTAGATACTTCGGAACGAGCCTCCCAGCCGCTGCCATGAGTGCCTGACCATCGATTGTCACGACCGGATCAGCATCACTTCACGTTGCGGCGCTGCCAGGAACTCGCAACCATCCTCAGTCACGACGATGTCCTCCTCCTGACTGACGTAGCCATAGCCCGGCACAAGACAACCGATCTCCAGCGTATAGACCTCGGTCGCCTCAAGCGCGCCGTATGGCCGCTGCCCGTAGCGTTCCCAGCGCGGCCCGATCACCGTTCCACCGTCGTGGCAGGCGCGGCCCATCTGGTGTCCGAGCGCGAACTTCCACTCCGACAGTCCCTCTTCGGCAAAGATCTTCCGCGCGATGTCATCGACTTCCCAGCCCGCGACGCCCGGCTTGATGAATGCCGCTGCATCCTGAATGCAACGGTCAACGATCGCGAAGTGGCGCCTCACCTCGGCTGGCGCTTCCGTCTCGCCCGGCGTGAGGAAGTAGAACGTGCGCTGCATGTCGGACGAATACTCGTCCTCGTTGACGCCGAAGTCGATCGTGATCAGATGCCCAGCCTGCGTCTGGATATCGGTCGGCCCGACATGCCCACGCGGTGAATCCGGCCCCGCTGTCACCGTTGGACAATATTTCCAATCCCACGACGAGCCAATTCGCCGTTCCTCAAGCTGGTCGTGCATGAACGTACTGATCTCATTCTCGGTCAACCCAGGCCGCAGCCAGCCACCGACCGTCTCCCAGATACGCTCCGTCGTCCGGACCGCCTCACGGATGCGCTTCAACTCCGTCGGCGACTTGCGCGCCCGAACCTTCGTCGGAATCTCTCCTGCCGACTGCACCCGCTCCCAGAACGGCGTCGCGCGTAAATGCTCTTCAAGCAGCAGATACATGCCGTGCGTAATGCCGTCGGCCATGTTGTTGTCGGTCGAGTAGTTCAGCGCGATCGCGTTCGGGTCGAGCCGTTCGAGCGCCTCGATCAGTGGCCCCGAAATTCCTTCGACATAGCCAACGACGTTGCCCCACGCACCAGTCTGCTTCACATTCTCGACATCGCCAGTGCCAACGATCGCGACATGATCGCCAGTCCGCGACACCAGAAACGCCGATTCCCACGTCACACTCGTCCCAACCACCAGTGGCAGGCTTGGATCGCCAAGCGTATCCGTCTCCCGCCCCACCAGCATCCAGACATCGACGTCGTCCTCGGTCAGTATCTCAACTGCCTGCTCAAGCTTCTCGCGGATGATGTTCTCTTCCACCCAGCCTTCTCCTCCCGAATCCCGGTTCCGGCTTCCCGACCATCGTCTAGCGGCGCATCTTGACGACCTTGAACGCCTCCGCCATCGCCAACCCGTGCTCGCGACCCAGCTCCTCAGCGCGCTCGCGCATGCGCTGCTCAAGCGTTTCGGCAGTGCCAACCTGGCTCTGATGCGCCTTCAGCGCATGGATCTTGGTATCGAATGTCTCACTGATGTCGATGAACGTATCCGGCGCTTCAGAGCCGTACATCCACAGTTCAGCGACCTTGTGCGGCTCCAGACCGTCCTGCAAGTGCTGCGGGAAGTAGAGCGGGTCGCGCGCCGTCGGGTATACCGAATCGACAGCAGTGATCCCCACCGCCCGATGATCTGGATGCAGCGCGTAGGGCCGGAACGGGTCATGCGTGATCAATACATCAGGCCGGTGCGTGCGAATCTGCCTGACGACTTTCTCGCGGAATGCGAGGTCGGGCACAAGCTCACCGTCGCCCAGGCGCAGGAACACCGTCTCCGCCAGACCAAGCCGCTTGCTGGCTTCGAGCTGCTCCCCCTCACGCAGTTGCGCCAGTTCCGCCGAGCTGATGTCCCGACGCGCCGTGCCCTTGTCGCCCGACGTACAGACAACTAGCACGACGTGCTTGCCCTCCTTCGCGAACTTCGCCAGCGTTCCGGCTGATGAAAACTCGGCGTCATCCGGGTGGGCGACGACGATCATCGCCCGTGCGAACGACTCAATGTCGCTGGCTGCTTCCGATGGTTGGCCGCTGTCGGCCGTTGAACTCGCGGACATAGTGACCCAATCCCCTCGTGCGTACGTCGACTCCGTCGCGCTCGGCGGGCGGAGCCGGGCAGCGCCCGCCACTATTCACGACCGCTAACCGTTCGTCAAGAGACCGCGATTCAGGTTACCGCTTGCCACGTCCGTTAGAATACCTGGACGTGAGAGATGAAACACCGTCCGCCGAACCTGAACAGCTGCGTATCCTGATGGTCGCGCCGACCTCCTTCTTCGCGGACTACGGCTGCCACGTCCGAATCCTCGAAGAAGTCCGCGCCCTCCAGGAACGCGGTCACACCGTTCGCGTTTGCACCTATCACAACGGCCGCAACCTGCCTGATGTCGACATTCGTCGTTCGGTCGATGTGCCGTGGCTCAAGCGCGCCGAGGTCGGCTCCTCGCGCCACAAGGCGTATCTGGACGTTGCACTCTTCGTCGAGACGCTGCGGCAGGCGATCCGCTTCCGACCGGATGTCATCCACGGCCACCTCCACGAAGGCGCGCTGATTGGTTCCGTGATCGGGTGGCTGCTGCGCAAACCAGTCGTCTTCGACTATCAGGGCTCGCTCACCGAAGAAATGCTCGACCATGGCTTCATCCGCCAGCGTGGTCTACGCGAACGCTTCTTCCGGCGGGTTGAACGCCGCATCGACCGGCTCCCCGCCGCAGTCATCGCCAGTGGCATCGCTGCTGAAACGTACCTACGCGCCAGCGGCCTTGCTGCGGACCGACTCGTCCTGATCCACGACGGCGTCGACACCTGCCGCTTCGAGCCGGTCGAGGCATCGCATGAGCGACGCGCCGTTCGCGAACGCCTCGGCATCCCGCTCGACGCGCCGGTCATCGTCTACCTCGGGCTGCTCGCCGAATACCAGGGAACCTCACTATTGCTCGACGCCGCCAGCATCATCAGACAACGCCGTGACGACATCTTTATCGTCATCGCCGGTTATCCCGGAGCCGACCGCTATGCGGCCCAGGCGCAAGCCATGGGCCTAAACGGCCACGTTCTCTTTCCCGGAAGGATCGCCTACGAGGACGCCCCCACCCTGCTCGCCGCTGGAGATGCCGCCGTCGCGCCGAAGCTGTCATCGACCGAGAGCAACGGCAAGCTGCTCAACTACATGGCACTCGGTCTACCCGTCGTCGCAACCGATACTCCAACCAACCGCGCAATCCTCGGTGGCCTCGGCCACCTCGTCCCACCCGGCGATCCAGACGCTCTGGCCGACGCCCTCGAACGCGCGCTCAACGACCCAC
>Ga0136611_10000310_pt1 | contig 30973 bp, 22 predicted proteins | sample AntDrymUQ2232306_2_FD_106645 | JGI IMG/M metagenome (GOLD analysis project Ga0136611, IMG submission 106645) | Polar desert sand microbial communities from Dry Valleys, Antarctica - metaG UQ223 (23.06) | ecosystem: Environmental > Terrestrial > Soil > Desert | place: Antarctica: Dry Valley...
AGCGGGGAGCCTCCACGTGAAGCACACCGAGCTCATGCAGATCCTACTCGTGGAGGACAGCGTCGCGGACGTGGAGCTAACCCTCGAGGCGCTGTCGGAGGCCACGATCGCCTACGAGGTCACCGTCGTGCGGGAGGGCGCCGCCGCTCTGGCGCACCTGCTGGCCAACGCCAACGCCAACGCCAGCGGACCGGGACGACCGGACCTGGTCATCCTGGACCTCAACCTGCCGAAGATGAGCGGTCACGAGGTGCTGGCGGCCATGCGCGACCACGACGACCTCCGGCGCCTGCCCGTCACCATCCTCACCACCTCGTCCGCCGAGGCCGACGTCGTCCGCACCTACGACCTGGGCGCCAACTGCTACCTCACCAAGCCGGTGGACGTGGACCAGTTCGTGCACGTGGTCCGCTCCATCGAGGACTTCTGGCTGGGCCTCGTCCGGCTGCCCCGGCAGTGAGGGCCGGCCGATGAGGACCAGCCAGTCCGCCCGCGCGATGCTCGACCGCCACAGCAGGCTGACGCTGCTGCTCATTCAGGACTCCGAGACCGACAGCGAGCTGGTGCAGGCACTGCTCGAGAACGAGCTCCCCGGGACCACGGTGACCACCTGCCGCACCCTCCGCGAGGCGCGCGCCCTGGTCCGCCAGCAGGAGTTCGACGTGGTGATGGCCGACCTCGGCCTGCCCGACGCCCAGGGGCTGAAGGTCGTGGAAGCGGTCCGCGACAGCGACCGGGAGAGCGCGCTGCTCGTGCTGACCGGGCGGGACGACCGGACGCTGGCGCTGACGGCGCTGTCGTTCGGCGCGCAGGACTACCTGGTCAAGGGACACCACGACGGCGCGCAGCTGAGCACCGCTGTGCTGCACGCGGTCCAGCGCCAGCGGACCGAGCGCGCCGACCGGCTCTACCTGCAGCTCGCCAAGGGGCTGCTCGACGCCATCGAGGCACCCACCTGCGCGGTGGACTCCCGGGGGATCATCGTCGCCGTCAACGAGGCCTGGCGCGCCTTCGCCGTCGCGGCAGGCAGCCCTGCGGAGCAGTCGGCCGTCGGCGCCGACTACCTCGCCGTCTGCGACACGGCAGCGGACACGTCCGGCGCCCGGGACGGGGCGGCCGAGGTCGCCGCCGGGCTGCGGGACGTCCTCGCGGGACGGCTCCAGCGGTTCGCGCACGAGTACCCCTGCGACAGCCCAGAGCGGCGCCTCTGGTTCAGCGTGCGCATCTCGGTCACCGACATCGACGGCGCGGTGGGCGCGGTCGTCTCCCACGTCGACGTGACCGTCATGCGGGAGGTGCAGGACGCGCTGGCGCACCAGGCGCTGCACGACACGCTGACCGGACTGCCCAACCGGGTGCTTCTCCTCGACCGGCTCAGCCAGGCGCTGGCCGACAGCCGGTGCAACAGCACCGACGTCGCGGTGGCGTTGGTCGACCTCGACCACTTCAAGCGGGTCAACGACAGCCTCGGGCACCCCGCGGGCGACACGCTCCTTCGGCAGGTCGCGGCCCGCCTGGGACGGCACCTGCGGGGCGGCGACACGCTGGCGCGCTACTCGGGCGACGAGTTCGTCGTGCTCCTGCGCGACCTGCCCGACCCGCTCGACGCCCAGCCCCACACCGAGCGCCTGCTCCGCACGTTCGACGAGCCGTTCGACGTGGGGGCGTCCTCGGTGCTGGTCACGGCCAGCGTCGGCGTCGCGACCGGACGGGCGCCCCAGACGCCGGACGAGCTGCTGCTGGCCGCCGACGCCTCGATGTACGACGCGAAGGCCCACGGGCGCGGTCGCCTGCGGGTGTTCACCGCCGAGCTCCGGCAGGACGCCGAGGCCCGGCTCGAGATCGAGATCGGGCTGCGACGAGCCGTCGAGCAGGACCAGCTCGTCCTTCACTACCAGCCGGTGGTCAGCCTCGACACCGGCCGGGCCGTCGGAGTCGAGGCCCTCGTCCGATGGCAGCACCCGCAGCACGGCCTGCTCGGGCCGGACCGGTTCATCCCCGTGGCCGAGTCGAGTGGGCTGATCGTGCCGCTCGGCCGTTGGGTGCTGCGGCAGGCCTGCCGCGACGCAGCGGGCTGGACCGGCGTGCTCGCCGGTCTGGACGTGGCCGTCAACCTCTCGGTCCGCCAGCTGACCCAGTCCGACGTCCTGACCCATGTCCGCGACGCCTTGGCCGAGAGCGGGCTGCACCCGTCCGGACTGCTGCTCGAGGTCACCGAGTCGGCGGTCATGGAGGACGCGGAGGCGGCGGGTCAGGCGCTCGACCGGCTGGCCGAGCTCGGCCTGCGGATCGCCATCGACGACTTCGGCACCGGCTACAGCTCGCTGCTCTACCTCCGCCGCTACCCCATCAGCGCGCTCAAGGTGGACCGCGCCTTCGTCGCCGGCGTCGACCGCAGCGCCGACGACCACGCGATCTGCACGAGCGTCGTCAGCCTGGGCAACGCGGTCGGCGCGACCACCATCGCCGAGGGGATCGAGACCGTCGAGCAGTACGCCGCCCTCAAGGCCCTCGGTTGCCAGCAGGCGCAGGGGTTCCTGTGGTCGAGGGCCGTGCCGGTCGACGAGCTCGCCCACGCGGTCGAGGGCTGCCCCTCGGTGCAGGCTCCGGCGCTCGAGCGCGTCCGGTACCCCTGCTCCAGGGGGACGCGGCGGACCAGATCGCCTCACTGCACCAGGAGGGCGCGTCGCTGCACACGATCGCCGCGGCGCTGAACACCGCCGGGCTCAGCACACCTCGAGGCACGCGCTGGCACGCGCGTACTGTCGCCCGCCACATCACCGGCTCGCCGTGAGGCGGGCTCCGCGGGCCCGTCTTGTCGCCTCCCCGTCGGCCGGTCCCCGGAGGTCGGCTGCCCACCGGCGCCCGACGGCCAGCGGCCGTCAGCCCTGCTCGAGCCAGCCCGTGATGAGGTGCCAGGCGATCGAGACGGCCGACGGCGTCTGGACGCCCCTGCCGGTCCCCCACGTGCCGGCGGCGCGCAGCTCGTCCCGGTCGAACCAGCGGGCCTCGGCGAGCTCGCCGTCGGCAGGGGCGGGCACCGCGTCACCGTCGCACCGCGCCGTGAAGCCCAGCATGAGGCTCGAGGGGAACGGCCAGGGTTGGCTCGCGACGTAGCGGACGTCGTCGACGACGACGCCCACCTCCTCGAGCACCTCCCGCGCCACGGCCTGCTCGGCGCTCTCGCCCGGCTCGACGAACCCGGCGAGGGTCGAGAAGCGGCCGGCCGGCCACGCCGCCTGCCGGCCGAGGATGCAGCGGTCGCTCCCGTCGTGGACGAGCATGATGACGGCCGGGTCCGTGCGCGGGAAGTGGTCACTGCCGTCAGCCGTGCACCGGCGCACCGAGCCGCCCCGCGCCGGCTCGGTCGGGGCGCCGCAGCGGGAGCAGCTCGGGTGGGCGGTGTGCCAGTTGGCCAGACCGACGGCGTGCACGAGCAGGCCCGCGTCGCGGTCGTCGAGGAGCGCGCCCACCTCCCGCAGACCCAGCGGGCGGGCACCCATCCGGCGCGGCAGCGCTGCTGCCACGGCGAAGACCGGACCATCGTCGTCCCGACCGAGGTAGAGGCGCTCGCCGTCAGGGGCCTCGTCGCTGGGCAGCAGCACCAGCCGCGGTCGGTCGTCCTCCTGCACGACGGCCGTCCCGTCGGCGACGACCAGGACCCGCGCCGAGCGCCACGCCTCGGCGAGGGCCGCCGGGTCGTCGCGGGTGGCGGCGTCGCGGTCCACCTCCGCTCGGGACAGGGCCGGCCGGCTCGGCAGCCCGCTCACTGCTGCTCGAGCTCCACGATCGTCGACAGCGGACCGCGCACCTGGTCGACGTCACCGACGAGGACGGTCGTCAGGGCGCTGGGGGCGAGGTAGCGCGACCCGGCGGCCAGCGCGTCCTCGACGGTCACGGCGGCGAGCTGCTTGGGGTAGTCCCTCAGCCACTGGACCCCGAGGCCCGAGGCCGCGAGCTGCGACAGGGTCGACGCCAGCCCTGCCTGGGTCGACGTGCCGAGCGCCAGGGAGCCGACGGCGTAGCGACGGGCCTGGTCGAGCTCGGCCTGCGAGACCGGGACCGTCGCGATCCGGCCGAGCTCGTACAGCGTCTCGAGCAGCGCCGGCGCCGTCGTCGGCGTCGAGACGTCTGCCGCCACGGTGACGCGCGAGCCGGCCGGCGGGTGCTCGACCTGCGCGTGGGGGCTGTACGTGTAGCCCTTGTCCTCGCGGATGTTGGCGACCCAGCGGGACGAGAAGTAGCCACCGAAGACGAGGTTGGCGAGCGCGAAGGCGGCCGAGTCGTCGTCGGTCCGCGACGGGGCCGGCCCCGCCAGTCGCATCGTCGTCTGGACAGCGCCCGGGCGGTCCACGAGCAGCGCCGGACCCGGCTCGACCACCGGCACCCGGGGCGTCGCGCTGGCCTTGCCGGTCGCCGACCACGCCGACAGGGCGGCCTCGACCAGCCCGATCGCACGGGCAGGCGTGAGGTCGCCGACGACCGTCAGGACCGCTCCGGCCGGCGACAGGCGCGCGGCGTGGAGCGCCCGCAGCTGCGACGCCTTGACCTCGCCGACCTCGTCGGCCGTCGGCAGCTCGCGGCCGTACGGGTGCTCGCCGTACATGCGTGCGAGCAGCGCCTCGCGGGCGACGACGGAGGCCTCGCTGCGGTAGATGGCCAGCTCCTGGACCAGGCGGTCCCGCTCGCCGACGACCTCCCGCTTGGGGTAGACCGCACCCGTAAGCACCTCCCCCAGGACCTCGAGCAGTCCGGGCAGCCCGGAGACCAGCACCGAGCCGCCGACGCCGAGCCGGTCGGCGTCGGTGCTCGCGGACAGCTGGCCGCCGAGCGCCTGCACGTCGGCGGCGAGCTGGGCGGCCGAGCGCCGGGAGGTGCCCGACAGGAGGGTGTCGCCCAGCAGCTGGGCCTGCGCCGTGTGGCTGCGGCGCTTGCGCCCCGAGGGCCCGGCGAAGGGGATGCGCAGCCGCAGCTCGGCCAGCGGCACACCCGGCCGGCGCACCGCCTGGACGCGCAGCCCGTTGTCCAGGGTGCGCTCCCCCACGCTGGGGAGCCGGGGGGAGCGGGGCTTGCCGAGCGACGGGAGGGGACGGGCCAGGTCGGCGCTCATGCCGCCGTCCCCGGGCGCAGTTCGAGCAGCGTGCGGGTCTGCGGGGTCAGCGTCGCGGCAGCGGCCTGCACCGCCTCCGCCGTAACCTGCCTGAGCAGGTCGGGCAGCTCGTTGACCAGCTCGGCACGACCTCGCTGCTGCTCGAACACCGACATGGTCGTGGCCCTCCCGAGCACCGAGTCCACCTCCCGCAGGTAGCGGGCGGTCATGCGCGCCACGGTCCGCTCGAGCTCCGGCGCGCCGACCCCGTCGGTCGCAAGGCGCGCCAGCTCCTCGTCGACGGTGGCGACGACCGTGTCGAGGCTCGTCTCCAGCGGGTGGTGGACCTCGAGCAGGAACGGCGTCGGGTCGCGCGCGTCGAGCGGGTCGCCCAGCAGACCGAGGTAGCCCCCGATGCTGGTCGCCGAGCGGTCCTCCAGCAGCATCCGCTCCTGGAGCCGGGACGCGTCGCCGTCCGTGAGCACCTCCGCGAGGACGACGTACGGCAGGTAGCTCGGCAGGTCTGCCGGGTCCGGCACGCGCCAGGCCATGGCGACGGCAGGCGCCGGAGCGAGCGGGTCGTACGCCGTCGCCCGTCGCTCCTCGGTCGGCACCGGCTCCGCGAAGGACGACCGCTTCGGGACGGCCCGCTTCGGGATGTCGCCGAAGTGCTGCTCCACCCACCCGAGGACCTCGGCGGTGTCGATGTCGCCGACCACGGTGAGCACCGCGTTGCCGGGTGCGTAGTAGCGCTGGAAGAAGCCACGGGCGTCCTGGACCGTGGAGCTCTCGAGGTCGACGAAGTCGCCGTAGCCGTTGTGGCTGTTGGCGAAGTCGCCGAACAGCACGGGCGGCACCATCAGCCACGGGAAGCCGCCGTACGGCCGGTTGAGCACGTTGACCCGGATCTCGTTCTGCACGACCGCGATCTGGTTGTCGAGGTTCTCCTGCGTGACCGCGACGCTGCGCATCCGGTCGGCCTCGAGGAAGAGCGCCAGCTCCGTGGCGTTGCTCGGCATGACCTCGTAGTAGTTGGTGTAGTCCACGTGGGTGGACCCGTTGAGGGTGCCGCCGCTGCCCTGCACGTAGGTGAAGTGCTCGGTCTTGCCGAGGCTCGCCGAGCCCTGGAACATCAGGTGCTCGAACAGGTGCGCGAAGCCGGTGCGCCCCTTCGGCTCGCTGCGCATGCCGACGTCGTAGTAGACGGCCACGGCGACGACCGGGCTGCTCGGGTCGGGGCTCAGGACGACGCGCAGGCCGTTGTCGAGGGTGGCCCGCTCGACGCCGTACAGCGGGCGGGCCGCCGAGGGGCGGGCCGCTGACGGACGGGCCGTCGACCCTCGGCCGGAGCCGGGGCGGCGAGCGGCGGGACGGGTAGCGGCAGGAGCGGACCGGGTCCGGGGGCGTGGCGGCACCCGCCCGACGCTAGTACCGCCTGCGGCCGCTCGCGCACCGTGTGCCCCGGCAGCGCCGCGGCGTAGCGCTACAGGGACGGGGAGGGGACGCCGAGACAGTCGCCGTGGCGAAGACCTTCAGCGAGCGGCTCAACCGCAGCGCGACGTACAACACCTGGGCGCTGACCGTGATCAGCCTGGCCGCGGCGGCAGCCCTGGACCGGACGAGCCTGGGCGACCGCGTGCACCTGACCGCGGCGCTGCTCTGGGGCGTCCTGGGGCTGTTCAACGGGATTGCGCTCGCGACCTTCCCCCGGCTGCTGCGCATCCCCGGCTTCGTGAGGTTCGTCGGGCCGTGGAGCCTCGCGATGCTCCTGCTGACGACGCTCTACTACCTCGCCATCACGGCGGTGACCGGTGGCATCGCCGGTCCGCTGTGGGTCCTCGTCATCCCCGGTCTGATGTTCGCGGCCATGACCCTGCCGCGGTGGCAGGCCATTGCGAACGGCGTCGTGGCCGGTGTTGGCATCGGCGTCGCGTCGATCATCGCGCACACCCTCACGGTGGACACCGCGCCGACGATGGCGCTGGCCTTCGTGATCTGCGTGGTCGTGCCCACGTACAACAGCACGCTGGCGTCTGCCGTCTGGGGGCTGCAGGCCAAGGCACGCGTCCAGCGGGACGAGCTGCGCGGCCAGGTGGCGTCGCTCACCGGGGTGCTGGAGCAGGCCGCCCACGGCGACCTCGGGGTCCAGGTGGACACGTCCGCGACGAGCGGTCAGCTGCGGGAGCTGTCGACGGCCTTCGACGACACGCTCGGCAGCCTGCGCAACCTGGTCGGTCAGATCCGCGGTGGTGGCGAGCAGATCGGCGCCAGCGCCGGTGAGCTGCTCGCGACGGCTGAGGAGCACGCGGCGTCGGCGACGCAGCAGTCGAGCGCGGTGTCGGAGACCACCTCGACGATCGAGGAGCTCGCGGCGACGGCCGCGCAGATCGCCGAGACGTCCGAGGCGGTCGCCCGCTACGCCGCCGAGACGCTGCGCTTCGCCGAGCAGGGGCGCACGGCGGTGTCGGCGTCGGTCGAGTCGATGGACAACATCGCGGTACGGGTCGACGGCATCGCCGCCCGGGCGCTGTCGCTGGGCGAGAAGAGCCACGAGATCGGCCGGATCCTGGACGTGATCGACGACCTGGCCGACCAGACCAACCTGCTGGCGCTCAACGCCGCGATCGAAGCCGCCCGGGCCGGCGAGCACGGCCGCGGGTTCGCCGTCGTCGCCTCCGAGGTCCGCAAGCTCGCCGAGCGCTCGCAGGAGTCGGCCGGGCAGATCCAGGCGATCGTCGGGGAGATCCAGGCCGAGACCAACTCCACGATCATCGCCTCGGAGGAAGGCGCCAAGGAGGTCCGCGCCGGCACCGAGCTGGCCCAGGGCGTCGTCGAGGCGCTCGAGCGGATCAGCGGCATGGTCGACGAGACGACCACCGCCGCCAAGGAGATCTCCATCGCGACCCAGCAGCAGCGGTCGGCTTCCGACCAGGTCGTGTCCGCCATGACCCAGGTGTCCGACGTCAGCCGGCAGTACGCCGTCGGCTCCCGCCAGTCCGCCGCCGCAGCCGCCCAGCTCAACGTCCTCGCCGCCGAGCTGCGCGGCTCCATCGCGCAGTTCAAGGTGGGCTGAACGACGTCAGCCCTGACCCGGCAGCGGCGCGCCGCCGACGCTCCCGCAGACCACCTCCCTCGATCCTCGGACCGGGGTGCGGCACCGCGTCCCTCCCGGACGACCGCACGTCGCCGCCGAGCCGGGACCGGTACGGGACACATGGGGCATAGTCACCTGCGGGACACGATGCGCGACACGGGAGGAGGTGGCGGCGCCATGGTGACGAAGGTCGCCGACTCGCCGTGAATCTGGCCCATCGCGTCAGCGGCTTCCCCGAGGGGGAGGCGACCGTCCGTCGGACCGCCACCTTCGACCCCGACCTCAGCACCCCGGCCGCCGCACGCCGCCTGCTGCAGATCGCCCTCGCGGACGGCGAGCGCACGCGCTGGGCCGATGCGGCGGCGCTCGCCCTGAGCGAGGTCGTCACCAACGCGGCGCTGCACGCCCACACCCGCATCGAGGTGCTGCTGGAGGTCCACGACGACTTCCTCTGGGCCGAGGTCCGGGACGGCAGCACCGGACTGCCTGAGCAGCGGCAGTACGACCCGCAGGCCACCACCGGCCGGGGCATGGCGCTCGTGGCGGCGCTCACCGACGAGTGCGGGACCTACAGCCTCGGCCCGTCCGGGAAGGTCGTGTGGTTCCGGCTGAGCGACCAGGGGGACGAGCTGTCCGCCGACGACCTGCTCGACGCCTGGGACCTCGACGGGGACGACCTCGGCGAGGACGCGGTCCTCCCGCGGCCCGCGGAGTCCCGCGAGGTGGTCTTCTCCGACATGCCCGCGACGCTGTGGCTCGCCGCCCGCCAGCACCACGACGCACTCCTGCGCGAGCTGGTCCTCTACCTCGCGGAGCACGACGACGTCGAGGTGGACCTGCCGCTGGCCGACACGGCACGCGGCCTCGTCAGCGCGGCGGTGGTGGCCGCGGTGGAGCAGGCGCAGGCCGATGGGACGGCGCGGGCCGTGGTCCCCGAGGGCCACCCGGCTCCGCTGCCGCCGGTGCCGGCGCTGCTCGAGCTCCGGGTGTCGATCAGGTGCGAACTCGGGCCGGCCTACGGCGCCCTCCAGGACGCCCTCGGCGCGGCCGAGCGGCTCGCCGTCGCCGGCAGGCTGCTCGCCCGACCGGGCCTTCCGGAGGTCGTCGCGGTGCGCGACTGGGTGTGCGAGCAGGTCGTCTCCCAGCTCGCAGGTCAGCCGGCCCTGCCGTGGGGCGGCACCGCCCAGGCCCGCTTCGAGACCTCCGCGTCCGGGCGGTCGACGGCGGAGGAGTGGAACGACGTCGCCGTGCGCGAGTCCGAGCGCGGCGTCGTCGCCGCTGACGAGGGCAACCGGATCGTCGCGGTCAGCCGGCCGCTGGCCGCCTTGCTCGGCTGGGAGGTGGACGACCTGGTGGGACGACGCGTGGTCACGCTCATCCCGCCTCACCTGCGCGAGGCCCACGTCGCCGGCTTCACCCGCCACCTCACCACCGGTGAGGCCCACGTGCTGGGCGTCCCACTGACGCTGCCGGTGCTCCACGCCGACGGCTCGGAGGTGACCTGCGCCTTCCGCGTCGAGCAGGCACCGGCGACCGGCGGCCGCTCGGTCTACCTGGCGTGGATCGAGCCGGTGCTGCCACCGGCAGCGTAGCCCGCCAGCACGCCAGCACGCCGGCCCGGCCGTCAGCCCGGGAGCACCCGCTCCAGCACCCCCGGGACGTCGACCCCCCTCGGCAGGGTGCCGAAGGCGTGACCCCAGTCACCGGCCAGGCGGCTCGCGCAGAAGGCGTCCGCGACCGCCGGCGGCGCGTGCCGCACGAGCAGGGACCCCTGCAGGACGAGGGCCATCCGCTCCACGAGGCGCCGGGCCCGCGCCTCGAGGTCGGTCGGGTCGCCGAGGCCCGCGCGCAGCCCCAGCACGGCGTCGTCGAGGCGCGGGTCGGCCCCGCGGGCACGGTCGACCTCGACGAAGTAGGCCTCGAGACTGGCGGGCTCCCTCGCCACGGCCCGCAGCACGTCGAGGGCGTTGACGTTGCCGGACCCCTCCCAGATGGAGTTGAGCGGCGCCTCGCGGTAGAGCCGTGGCATGCCCGACTCCTCCACGTAGCCGTTGCCGCCCAGGCACTCGAGCGCCTCCGCCGCCACCGCGGGTCCCCGCTTGCAGACCCAGTACTTGCCGATGGCGGTGGCGATCCGCGTGAAGGCCTGCTCCTGCGCGTCGCCCGTCCGGCCCTCGCCCCCCTGCGCCCGGTCGACCGCTCCCGCGAGCCGCAGCATCAGGGTGGTGGCGGCCTCGGACTCGATGTGGAGGTCGGCCAGCACGTTGCGCATCAGCGGCTTGTCCACCAGGCGACCGCCGAACGCGGAGCGGTGCGACGCGTGGTGGGTCGCCTGGACGACCGCGGCGCGCATCCCGGCTGCGCTGCCGATCACGCAGTCGAGCCTCGTCATGGCGACCATCGCCAGGATCGTGCGCACCCCCCTGCCGGGATCGCCGACCAGCCAGGCGACCGTCCCGTCGAGCTCGGGCTCGCTGCTGGCGTTGCTGCGGTTGCCCAGCTTGTCCTTGAGCCGCTGGATGCGGAACGTGTTGCGGGTGCCGTCCGGCAGCACGCGCGGGACGAGGAAGCAGGTGACCCCGGCTCCCGCCACCTGGGCGAGGACGAGGAACAGGTCGCACATCGGCGCGCTGGTGAACCACTTGTGCCCGCGCAGCTGCCAGGTGCCGTCGCCGGCGGGGGTGGCGGTCGTGGTGCCGGCCCGGACGTCCGAGCCGCCTTGCTTCTCGGTCATCCCCATGCCGGCCAGCAGACCGGCCTTGCCCGCCGGCGGGCGCAGCCCCGGGTCGTACACCCGGCTCGTGAGCAGCGGCTCGTAGGCCGAGGCGAGGTCCGGGGTGGTGCGCAGGGCCGGCACGACGGCGTACGTCATCGAGACCGGGCAGCCGTGGCCGGCCTCGACCTGGCCCCAGACGTAGAAGCCGGCGGCCCGGGCGACGTGGGCGCCGGGCCGCGGGTCGGCCCAAGGGGCACCGGCCAGCCCCTCGCTGACGGCGACGTCCAGCAGGCTGTGCCACGCCGGGTGGAAGTCGACCTCGTCGATGCGGTGGCCGTAGCGGTCGTGGGTCCGCAGGACGGGTTCCACCCGGTTGGCCTGGTCGGCCCAGGTCTGCGCCTGCTCGCTGCCGGCGAGCCGACCCAGCCGGTGGAGGTCGTCGGCGTGCCAGCCGGCGCCCTCCCGCTCGAGCCCGGCCAGCAGCACGGGGTCCTCGGCCACGTCGTGACCGACGAGCGGTGGCGGCTGGTTCACCACGTCGTGGGTGGTGGACGGGGGGAGCTCGAGCGACGTCATGGGACCCATCCTCCCCTGCAGCGGGCCCTGCGGGGGCTTGACGGCGCGACCCGCGAGGACGACGGTGGCCACCGCCCGGACGTGGCGTCCGGGATACGCGAGGAGGCGTCGTGCTGACGCTGTCCGACACGGCGCTCGACCTCATCTCCCGACTCAGCGCTCGAGCACCCGACCGTCACCTCGGCCTGCGCATCGCGGCCGCCAGGACCGTCCCGGGGCTGCAGATGAGCCTCGCCGAGGCTCCCGGACCGCACGACCTCGTGATGCACGACCCCCGGGCCCGCGTCTTCCTCGACCCGGTGGCCGCTGCCCGACTGGCGCGGGAGCGGCTCGACGCGCGCAGCGACGAGCGCGGCTCCGCCTTCTTCCTGGACTAGCCGGCTCGCCTCGATGGGCCGGCCGCTAGGGTCCGCGCCATGGAGCGCCTGCAGGTCCCGGTCGGGCACGGCCTCTCGCTCGACGTCACCGCCGTGGGACCGCCTGACGGCGACGTGGTGCTGCTGCTCCACGGGTTCCCGCAGACGTCCTGGTCCTGGCGTGGCGTGTGGCCGGCGCTCGTCGACGCCGGGTTCCGCGTGCTCGCCCCCGACCAGCGCGGCTACTCCCCGGGCGCCCGCCCCGAGGGCGTGGAGCCGTACGCCATGCCGCACCTGGTGACGGACGTCTGCTGCGTGCTCGACGCGGTCGGCGCCGAGACGGCGCACGTCGTGGGTCACGACTGGGGGGCCGGCATCGCCTGGCAGGTCGCCGCACGCCACCCGGAGCGGGTGCGCACGCTGACGGCGGTGTCGGTGCCGCACCCCGCCGCCTTCGCCCAGGCATTGCGCACCGACCCCGACCAGCGGCGCCGGTCGCAGTACATGAAGGACTGGCTGGACCCTGGCGCGGAGGCGGGCCTGCTCGACGGCCAGCTCGAGCGGGTCTTCGACGGGATCCCGGCCGTCGACGCCGCCCACTACCTGCCGGTGCTGCGCGAACCCGGGGTGCTGACGAAGGCCCTCGGCTACTACCGCGCGCAGTCCCGCGAGGACCTCGTCGGCCTCCAGCCGATCGCCGCACCGACGCTGCACGTGTGGTCCGACGCCGACCCGGCGCTGGGTCCGGTGGCGACGTACGCGACGGCCGAGCACGTGGTCGGGCCGTACCGTCTCGTCGTGCTCGAGGGCGTGAGCCACTGGGTCCCGGAGGAGGCAGCCGACGCGCTCGCGGCACTGCTGCTGGAGCACCTGCACTGAGAGCGGCTCGCCCGGCTCCCGCGCGCCGACTGCCGCCTCCGAGCGCCGCGGCTCCGAGCGGCGCGGTGGCGGGCGCTCGGCTAACGTCCGGCCGGTGCGCCTGGCCACGCTCAACCTGCTCAACGGCACCTCGCTGTCCGACGGGAAGGTGCGGCCCGAGCGGCTGGCGGAGGCGGTGCGCGAGCTGCGGCCCGACGTCGTGGGGCTCCAGGAGGTGGACCGGGGCCAGACCCGGAGCCACTCCGCGGACCTCACGCGCCAGGTTGCCGAGGCGCTCGGCGCAGCGTCCTGGCGGTTCGTCCCCGCGCTGATCGGCACCCCCGGCGGCGAGTGGCGGGCCGCCACGGACGCCGACCAGGACGAGCCGGGGGCGGCGTACGGGATCGGACTGGTGTCGCGGTACCCCGTCCTGTCGTGGCACGTCACCCGGCTGCGTGCCGCTCCGGTGCGCTCCCCCATCGTCCTGCCGGGCAGCCGGGCGCTGGTCCTGCTGCGCGACGAGCCGCGCGTCGGGCTCGCCGCCGTCGTGCAGACCCCGCTCGGCGTCATGACCGTCGCCACGACGCACCTGTCGTTCGTGCCCGGGTGGAACGGCGCCCAGCTGCGCACCCTCACGGCGTCGCTCTCCCGGTTGCCGGGCCCGCGGGTGCTGCTCGGCGACTTCAACATGCCGCGACCCTTCCCCCGGCTGCTGACGGGCTGGCGTCCGCTCGCGACCGCACCGACCTACCCGGCAGCGGAGCCGAGGATCCAGCTCGACCACGTCCTCGGCTCCGGGTCCGTCGCGCCGGTCGTGGCCGTGGAGGTGCCGGAGCTCGCGGTGTCCGACCACCGTGCCCTGCTCGTCCAGCTCGCCGAGCGACAGCCCGGCCACGCCGGCTGACCCTCGGTCCGACCCCGCGTGCGAGCCGACTGGTCCACCTCTGAGGCTGCTGGCTGTTGTGATGCGGCCACAGGGAGTGATCAGGACGCCATCGGGCATATCCGTCGCGTCCGCCCGTCGCCCGGTCCCGCGACGCCGATCGTGTTCGAGGAGCGCAGTGACCGAGAGAAGCGGTGGCCCCTGGCAGCGGGGGACCCGGGTCGAGCTGGCGAGCGTCCAGTGGACGTTCCCCCTTCACCCGCGGTCGGTGGTGCTCGCCCGCGCCGCGGTGCGGTACGTCTGCCGGCTGTGGCGCACCCCCTCAGCGACCCACGACGCTCAGCTCGCCGTCTCGGAGCTGTTCGGCAACGCGGTGACCGCCTCGGGCGGGTCCGAGGCGACGCTCCGCATGTCGTTCACGCCGCGCCGGTTGCGGGTGGAGGTGTGCGACGACAGCCCTCGCTTGCCGACCCTGCGCGAGGCCGAGCTCCACGAGGAGAGCGGCCGCGGACTGTGGCTCGTCCGCGAGACCGCCGTCCGCTGGGGCACCCAGCTGCTGCCTGGCGGGAAGTGCGTCTGGGCGGAGTTCGCGCTGCCGGCCGCCGCCTGAGCGGGGCTGCCTCACCGCCGGGCTGAGTCACAGCAGCGTCAGCACCTCCACCTCCGTCCGGCCCGTCAGCAGGGCACACAGCTCGACCTCCCCGGGCAGCTCGTCGCCGTAGCGGACGACGTCGCCGCTCGCGACGTAGAGGAAGGTGGCGCTCACCGCTGCCGGGTCGACGCCGACCAGCCGCGCCCACGCCAACCGGTAGACCGCGAGCTGGAGCGGGTCGGCGCTCTCGGCACCGGTCTTCCAGTCGACCACCTCCCACTGGCCGCCACCCAGGTCGTACACCGCGTCGATGCGACCGCGCACCACCCGCCCGGCGAGCGGCAGGTCGAAGGCCGCCTCCACCTGAAAAGGCCGCCGGCTCGCATAGGGGGTGCGCAGGAAGGCCTCCTGCAGCCGCACCAGCTCGGCGTCGTCGGCCTGGCCGTCGTCCTCCGCGCCCGGCAGGTCCTCAGGGTCGAGCAGCGGGCGCTCACCGAACAACGTCTCCACCCAGGCGTGGAACCGCGTGCCGCGTCGGGCCGCGGGAGCCGGCCGTCGGGGCAGCGGCCGGGCCAGCTCGCGTGCGAAGCCGTCGGGGTCGGCCTGCAGCCGCAGCAGCTGGCTGGCGCTGAGCGCTGCCGGCAGCTCCACCTCGCGCACGCCGCGGCGCGCCGCCCGCTCCTCCTCGAGCAGCAGCACAGCCTCGCGGTCGAAGCGCTCCAGCTGGTCGCGCTCCCAGCGCGACAGCGCGGCGAGGTCGTCAGCGGGCGGCGCCCCACCTGCCGCCAGGATGGCGACGTCCTCCCGGACGGCGGCGGCGGCCTGCTCGCGCCGACGGAGCGGCTCTGCGGCGTACGGTGCGGGCCAGGCGAGCTGCTCGGACCCCGTCAGCGCGGGGTTGCTGCGCTCCTCGGGCCCGGGCGCCCAGACGTCGACGCGGCCGCCGACGGACTCGGCGTGGTCGCGCAGCTCCACGAGGAACGGCGACGGCCCGCGAGGGCGCTTCTGCGTGGGGCCCCACCAGTGACCGCTGCCGAGGACGAGGTGGCGGGCACGGGTGAAGGCGACGTAGCCCAGCCGCCGCTCCTCGCGCTCCAGGTGGTCACGGCACTCCTGGGTGTGGGCCGCCAGCCCGGCCTTGTCGTGCCCGAGCAGCGTCGGCTGGTCCTGCGCGTCGCCGCGCAGCGGACCGGGCAGCACGGCTCCCGTCGTAGTCCAGCTGCCCCGCAGCGTCGTCGACGGGAACACCTTGGCGGTCAGGTCGGGGCACGCGACGACATCCCACTCGAGGCCCTTGGCCCGGTGGGCGGTGAGCAGCTGCACGGCGTCGCGCCCCGAGGGACTGACCGCGTCGAGCCCCCGCTCGTGCTCCTGGGCCGCGCGCAAGAAGCCGAGGAAAGCGCTCAGGCTGCTCTCGCCGTCGAGGTCGGAGAAGTCGGCGACCACGTCGAAGAAGGCGGCGAGCGACTCCCGGCGCCGCGCGGCGACGGCCTCCGGCGAGGCAGCCAGCTCCACCTCGAGGCCGGTCACGTCGACGACCCGGTGGGCCAGGTCGAGCAGCGGCTCGTCGCGGTGGGAATTCAGCAGGCGGAGCTCTGCGGCGAGGGCCGTGAGGCGCTCGAGGGCCTCGGTCGACCAGCCGTCGGCGCCTGGTCGGTCGAGGGCGTCGGTCAGGGCGACGACGTCACACGGGTCGACACCCGCGACGGCGTGCTCGAGGGCGTCAGCCCCACCGGGTCGCCGGTCAGCGCCGCTGCGTGAAGACTCCTCCCGAAGCACCTCCCTGGCACGCCGGCCGAGCACGGCCAGGTCGCGCGGACCGAGCCGCCAGCGGGGGCCGGTGAGCAGCCGGAGCAGCGGCGCGTTGGCCGTCGGGTCGTTGAGCACCTCGAGGACCGCGACGACGTCGGACACCTCCGGCAGCGACAGCAGCCCACCGAGCCCGACCACCTCCACCGGCAGGTCGGCCGCGGTCAACGCGGCGTAGAGGTCGCCGAAGTCGCTGCGGGCGCGGACGAGGACGGCGCACTCCCCCGGTGACGTGCCGGCGTCGACCGCCGCCTTGACCTGCTCGGCGACCCACGCGCACTCCTGCTGCCAGCTGGTGTGGAGCGCGACCACCACCTCGCCCAGCTCGGCCTTGGCCGGCGGCGCCTGCAGCTCGACGACCCGGTGACGACGTCGCAGCGGCGCCGCCACGGAGTTGGCGAGCTGCAGCAGCCGGCCGCCGGAGCGCTGGTTGACCGCCAGGTCGAAGCACGCTGCCTCGGCGCCGTGGGCAGCGCGGAAGTGTCCGGGGAAGCCGTCGAGGTTGGACACCGACGCGCCGCGCCAGCCGTAGATGGCCTGGCACGGGTCACCGACCGCCGTGACGGGGTGCCCGCCGCCGAACAGGCCGACCAGCATCCGTCGCTGCGCCACGCTGGTGTCCTGGTACTCGTCGAGCAGCACCACGCGGAACCGCTCCCGCTCGGCCTCCCCCACCTCGGGCACCGTCTCGGCGAGGCGCGCCGCAAGGGCTACCTGGTCACCGAAGTCAATGGCGTCGAGGTCGACCTTGGCGCTCCGGTAGGCCCGCACGAGGGCCGCCAGCTCGGTGCGCCGCCGGGACGAGACAGCCATCTTGCGCAGGTCGTCGCAGACGCCCTTGGTCCCCTTGCGGCCTGCCAGGTCGCCGCAGGACTGCTCCACGACGGCGCGCCACTCGGCGTCCCAGCGGTCGAGCTCGTCGGGCTCGACGAGGTGCTCCGACAGCTCGCTCTCGAGCGCGACGAGGTCACCGACGAGCATGGACATCGGGCTGGTCAGCGCGGTGACCGGGCCCGAGTGGCGGCGCAGCACACGGGCGGCGAGCTGGTAGCGCGTCGCGTCGGCCAGCAGCCTCGACCGCGGCTCGACGCCCAGCCGCAGTCCGTGCTCGCCGACGAGCCGACCGGCGAAGGAGTGGTAGGTCGCGACGGTCGGCTCGCCCGGCTCGGGGTCAGGCTCGACACCGGGCGGCCCGCTCGCCGGAGCGGGCGCCGGGTGGAGCGGCGGGTGGAGCGCCGGGTGGAGCGGCGGTGCGGCGGGCGCCCCGGCGCGCAGCAGCCCCGCGCGCAGCCGGCCTGCCAGCTCGGCGGCGGCCTTGTTGGTGAAGGTCAGCCCGAGGACCTGGTCGGCGGCGACCTGCTCGGTCGCGACGAGCCACACCACGCGGGCGGCCATGACGCTGGTCTTGCCGGAGCCGGCACCGGCGACCACGAGTCCAGGTGCGAGCGGGGCGGTCGCCGCCGCAAGCTGCTGGTCGGTGAAGGGGATGCCCAGCAGCTCGCGCAGGTCGGACGCGATCACTGCACCACCTGCCGGCCCTCGGACTGCGCCGGGCAGCAGGTGCGGAACGGGCACCGCCCGCACCGCTCCTGGGGCGTCGGAGGGAAGCTCTCGCCCAGCACCCGGCGCACCGCGGTGTCGAGCAGCTCCTCGACCCAGCTCGGCGACTCCGGCAAGGCCGCCTGCGCCTGCACCTTGGGCCCGCCGGCGTCATCGACCCGGAGCATCACCAGCTCGGCGCCTCCCACCTCGGGTCGGCCCGGCAGCACGTCGTCGAGAGCACCGGACCGGACGGCCAGCTGGTAGGTGCCGAGCTGCGCGTGCTCGGCGATCTGGCTGCGGGTGAAGGGCTGCTTGCCGGTCTTGAGGTCCACCACGTGGACGCGACCGTCGCGGTCGAGCTCCACGCGGTCCAGGAAGCCCCGCAGCAGGACGGTCCCGCCGGGCGCCGAGACCTCGACGGCGAACCCCACCTCCGTCGCGACGAGCTGCCGGTCGCGCGCAGCGGCGTGCCAGACGAGGAACCGGTGGAGGGCGTCGCGGGCCGCGGCGTGCTGCTGCTCCGACTGCCAGGGGGCGTCGTAGGCGAGCTGTCCCCAGACGGTGTCGAGCCGGGCCACCAGGACGTCCAGGTCTGCCGGGGAGCGCCCGGTGGCCACCTCGTCGGCCAGCGCGTGGACCACGCCGCCGAAGCCCATCGCCGAGCTGGTCGCCTGCTCGGCGTGGACCTCGTGCTCGAGGAACCACCGCAGCGGGCACTCCTGCAGCCCGGCCAGCGAGGTGCCCGACAGCGGGACAGCGACCTCTCGGGGGTGGACCGGGGTCGGGCTGTCGCTGACCGGAGCCAGTCCCCACCAGCGGGACGGGTGGGCCGCGGCGGCCAGCGGCGCTCCCGCGTCGTCCCGCTCGACGGCGAGCCGTGCCAGGCGGGTGGCGGCCGCCCGCCTGGCCGCCGGGCTCCGGTCGGGGTCGACGGCGGCCCGGCGCAGCGCGGCGACGAGGGCGGGCAGGGACAGCGGCCGGGCCGTGCGCTCCAGGTGCTCCTCGACCTCGACGCCCAGCTCGGACAGGAAGCGGCTGGGCCGCTCGCCGTCCTCCGCGAGGCCCGCGACCGCCGTGACGACGACGCGGCGCCGGGCGCGCGTCAGGGCAACGTAGAACAGCCGCCGCTCGTCGACGAGCAGCTCCGAGCGCTCCGACGGCGCCCGTAGCTCGCCCTCCGCGACCGGCGCAAGGCGCTCGGGCTCGAGCAGGGTCGAGCGGCGCCGGAGGTCGGGCCAGACGCCCTCCTGCACCCCCGCCACCACGACGACGTCCCACTCGAGGCCCTTGCTGCGGTGGGCCGTCAGCAGGCGCACCGCCTGCCCCCGGACTCCCCGCTCGGCGAGCGTGTCACCCGGGATCTGCTGGGCCTCGAGCTCGTCGAGCAGCGTGCCGACCCCCGCAGCGCGGCGGCGCGAGGTGGCCCGGCCGAGGGTGGCGAACAGCGAGACCACGGTGTCGAGGTCACGGTCGGCGGAGCGCCCGGCGGAGCCGCCGTCACGGGACGCCACCTCCAGCCGGTCGGGCCACGGGCTGCCGGCCCACAGCTCCCAGAGCGCCTCCTCCGGCCCGGCTGCCAGCGCCTGGCGGGCCCGGCCGAGCAGCTCACCCAACCGGACCGCCGGTCGCGCGGTGCGCGGGTCGACGGCACGGAGGACCCGCGGGTCCGCGACCGCGTCGCGCAGCAGGTCGGCCGACGGTGCCGGGAGCCGGTTCGGGACGTCCCCGCTGCTCGCGGCCTGCTCGGCGGCCTCGGCGTCGAGCCCGCGCAGCACCCGGCCCAGCCGGCGCAGCCCGGCCGGTTCCGCACCGCCGATCGGGCTCAGCAGCAGCTGGCGCGCGACCACGGCGGTGAGGGCGGCCGGGTCCGCGGCCACCCTCAGCGCCAGCAGCAGCGGGGCGACAGCCGGCTCCCTCGCCAGGGGCAGCTCGTCACCGGCGACCTCCAGCGGGACCCCGGCGGCGATGAGGACCCGGCGGAGCAGGGGCACCGACCGGGCGCCGGAGCGCACGAGGACGGCCATGCGCGACCACTCGGTCCCCCGCTCGAGGTGCTCACGCCGCAGCAGCTCGGCGATGGCGTCGGCCTCGGCCCCGACCGACGGGTGGGTGTGGGCCTCGACGACGCCGACGGGACCGCCGGTCGCCGGCTGCAGGTCGCGGTGGGCCAGGACCCGGTCGACGGGCAGTCCGGGCGTGGGCAGCCGACGGGCGACCAGTCGCGACGCGGCGAGCAGCCCCGGCCCGGAGCGACGGCAGGTGCGCAGCGCCACGACCGGAGCCGGGCTGCCGTCGGCGCGCGGGAAGCGCGAAGGGAACTCGAGCAGGCCGCTCACCTCCGCGCCGCGGAAGGCGTAGATCGCCTGGTCGGGGTCGCCGACGACGACGAGGTCGCGGCCACCACCGGCCAGCGCCTGCAGCAACCGCTCCTGCGCGGGGTCGGTGTCCTGGTACTCGTCGACGAACACCGCCGACCAGCGCTCGCGCAGCACCGGACCGTGCTCAGGGTCCTCCGCGAGCAGGACCGCCCGGGAGACCAGCTCGGCGTAGTCGAGCGCCCCCTGGGCGTCGAGCACGTGGAGGTACTCGGCGAAGAAGCCGGCGAGCGCCGCCCAGTCCTCCCGTCCCTCGCGCGCGGCCAGCTGCGCCAGGTCGTCGGGGTCGAGGCCGAGCTCACGGGCCCGGGAGAGCAGGGCCCGGACCTCCTCGGCAAGGCCCCGGGTCGTCACGGCCGCGCGCAGCGCCGGCGGCCAGGCGCGCCCCAGCTCGAGCGAGCCGCGCAGCAGGTCGCGCAGGGCGACGTCCTGCTCCGGCCCCGACAGCAGGCGCAGGGGCTCGCTGTAGAGCTCGGCCGGCTGGTGCTCGCGCACCAGCGCGTAGCAGAACGCGTGGAAGGTCCAGGCGGACGGGCCGGCGGTGGCCGCGCCGAGCCGGGCGGTGATGCGGTCCCGCAGCTCCTGCGCCGCCTTGCGGCTGAAGGTCAGCACGAGGGCCCGCTCGGCCGGCAGCCCTGCCTCGACCCGGCGGGCCACGGCCTCTACGAGGGTGGTGGTCTTGCCCGTACCCGGGCCGGCCAGCACCAGCATGGGCCCACCAGGGGTGTCGAGGACCTGCCGCTGCTCGGTGTCGGGCACCAGCCGGCGTGCCGGGGCAGGGGCCGTCCGCACGAGGCGGTAGGCGGGCGCGGCGGCGCGGGCCGGCGCACGGGAGGTGGTGCTCACGAGGAAGGACTCCACCACGCGGGTCCGACAGCCCTCACCGCCCGTCCCACCGGGCGACGGCGAGGTCCACCCGCTCGCCCGTCACGGGGCACCCCTCGCCCACGAGCAGCGCCAGCGCCTCCTGCAGGTAGGGCGCGGCCGGCCGGCCGGACGCCTGCACCACGCGCTGCCACGGCACCTCGCGGCCGTGGTTGGTGAGCACCGTGCCGACGGTGCGCGGCGAGCCGCGGCCGAGCATCTCCGCCACGTCGCCGTACGTCATGACCTTGCCCCGCGGGATGCGGTCGACGACGTCGAGCACCAGCTGCGCGTACGGGGTGGGCGGCGCGGTGGACCGGCCGCGGACGGCGAGCCCCGCGGACACGCTGATGGTGCTACGGGTCATCGGCCCAGTCTGGGGGTACAACCCCGCTTGACTGCCCGCGAGGCACACAGGCACGAACGAGAGGGGCGGGGTGAGCTGCGAGCGGGTGCTGCCCCAGGCGCTCCCGGCGGGCGATCGGGTGCAGGAGAGCTTCCACCTGCACCTGGACCCGGCCCCGAGGCGGGTCGAAGCCGCTCGTGCGTTCGTCGCCGAGCACGCTCCGCCGCTGCCGAGCGCGACGCATGACGCGCTGCTGCTGCTCACCTCCGAGCTCGTCACCAACGCCGTGCTCCACGCGCGCACCCCGCTCGAGGTGGGGATCGCCGTGGCCGAGCAGTCGGTGCTGGTCACCGTCTTCGACCTCGACCTCGACCTGACGTGGGCGACCCAGCAGCCCTACGCCCGGCGCGAGGGAGGCTGGGGCCTCGGACTCGTCGCCGCCCTCGCCGAGGCATCGGACCTCGAGCCGCACGCCGACGGCGGCAAGACGGCGTGGTTCCGGCTGCCCCGCGGGGAGCTGCCGACGGTCAATGACGCCGTCGCCGCACGACCCGAGCCGAGCCGCAGGAAGGCGACGTCGTGACGACCGCAGAGGGGCACGACCAGGCCGTGTCGGCCAGCGGGTTCGACCACGTCTCGATGGGTGGCCTGCCCGCGCGGCGCGCCACAGAGGTCGCCGGTCAGGCCGGGAGCGCTGAGACCGTCTTCGCCGGGCAGTTCCTCGCCGAGGGCGTCCGCCGCGGGCAGCCCCCTCACCGCCCAGATCGGCCACGCCGTGGACGTGACGGGAGCCGAGCGCCTCTGCTCGACAGCCTCAACGGCGTGCTCGGGCTGCACGACGACCCGGTGGCCGCCCGCCAGCTGCTGCGGCAGCTCATCGCCAGCATGCGCGCCATGGGGCTGACCATCGTGCTGAGCCCTTCACCGGGCTCGGCGCGATCCTGTCCGGCCAGGCCGTGCCCCGGGCCTAGACGGCAGGCGCAGCCAGTGCCACGGTGATCACGTGGCCACCTCCCCTGCAGGGATCGCCGGCGTGTTCGACCGGGCGGCGGACACCTACGACGCCGTCGGCGTCCCGTGGTTCGGCCCGGTCGCGCAGGGCCTCGTCGAGGAGCTCGCGGTCTCCCCCGGCGAGCGCGTGCTGGACGTCGGCTGCGGTCGGGGCGCAGCACTGCGCCCCCTCGCCGAGGCGACGGGGCCGACCGGCCGGGCGCTCGGGATCGACCTGGCCCCGCGCATGGTGGCGCTCACCGCAGCGGACCTCGCCGACCACTCGCAGGTCGAGGTCCGCGTCGCCGATGCCTCGAACCCGGGGATCGACGCCGCCACGTACGACGTGGTGGCGTGCTGTCTGGTGCTGTTCTTCCTGCCCGACCCGGCTGCAGCCGTTCAGGCGTGGGCGGACGTGCTCGTCCCGGGTGGACGGATGGGCGTCACCACCTTCGGCCCCCAGGACCCCCGTTGGAAGGCGGTCGACGAGCTGTTCACGCCCTACCTCCCACCGGGGATGCTGGACGCGCGCACGAGCGGTGCACGCGGACCGTTCGCGTCGGACGAGGGCGTCGCCGGGCTGCTGGAGCACGCGGGGCTGATCAACGTCCGAACGACGCACCGCACCGTCGCGGCGCGCTTCCGCGACCCAGCCCACTGGGTGGAGTTCTCCTGGTCGCACGGGCAGCGGGCGATGTGGGAGCACGTCCCGGCCGAAGAGCGCGACGACGTGGTCCGCCGCGCCACCGAACTGCTGAGAACCTGGGACGACCTGCAGTTCTCCCAGGACGTGCGCCACACCCTCGGCCGCCGGCCCTCTGTGCTCGGTACGGGCTAGTAGGTCGGCAGGCTCGGGTCGACCTGGGCGGCCCAGGCGAGGACACCGCCCTGCACGTGGACGCTGTTGGCGAGCCCTGCCGCCTTGAGCGCGGCCAGGGCCTCGGCCGAGCGCACGCCGCTCTTGCAGTGCAGGACGATCTGCTTGTCCTGCGGCAGCTGGGCGAGGGCGGAGCCGTTGAGGATGTCGCCCTTGGGGATGAGCACGGCACCGGGGATCGACACGATCTCGAACTCCGCCGGCTCACGGACGTCGACGAGCAGGAAGTCCTCCCCCGCGTCCATCTTGGCCTTGAGCTCGGTCGCGAGGATGGTGCTTCCGGCGGCCGCCTCCTGCGCCTCCTCCGACACGACGCCGCAGAAGGCGTCGTAGTCGATGAGCTCGGTGATGGTGGGGTTCTTGCCGCACAGCGGGCACTCCGGGTCCTTGCGGACCTTGATCTTGCGGTACTCCATGTCGAGCGCGTCGTAGACCATCAGCGATCCGACGAGCGGCTCACCGATCCCCATGAGCAGTTTGACGGCCTCGGTGCTCTGGATCGCGCCGATGCTGGCGCACAGGATGCCGAGCACACCGCCCTCGGCGCAGCTCGGGACCATGCCGGGCGGCGGCGGCTCGGGGTAGAGGCACCGGTAGCAGGGAGCCTGACCGCCCGGCGCGGTCGGCCAAAAGACGCTGGCCTGGCCGTCGAAGCGGTAGATCGAGCCCCAGACGTAGGGCTTGCCAAGCAGGAACGCAGCGTCGTTGACGAGGTAGCGCGTCGCGAAGTTGTCCGTGCCGTCGACGATGAGGTCGTACTGCTCGAAGATCTCGAAGACATTGCTCGAGTCCAGACGGTCCTGGTGCAGGACGACGTCGATCAGCGGGTTGATCTCACGGATGGAGTCGCGAGCGCTCTCCGCCTTGCTCCGTCCGATGTCGCTCTGCCCGTGGATGACCTGGCGCTGCAGGTTGGACTCGTCGACCGTGTCGAAGTCGACGATGCCGAGCGTGCCGACCCCGGCAGCCGCGAGGTAGAGCAGCGCGGGGCTGCCCAGCCCACCCGCGCCGATGGCGAGGACCTTGGCGTTCTTCAGCCGCTTCTGCCCGTCCATGGCGACGTCCGGGATGATCAGGTGGCGGCTGTAGCGCATCACCTCTTGTCGGGACAGTCCCTCAGCCGGCTCGACCAGCGGCGGCAGCGACACAAGATCTCCTTCGATCGTCAGCAGTACGACTGGTGCAAGGCCACCGGGCGGCGGTGGATTCCCGGCTCGACCGGGATCGGGTGTGGCTCGGGTCGGTGCCGGGCATGCCGGCGAGCAGTGAAAGGAGGCCTCACCGTGAGCGCCACTGACAAGTTCAAGAACAAGGCCGAAGAGCTGACCGGCAAGGGCAAGGAGCATGCGGGGCGTGCGACCGGTGACGAGCAGCTGGAGGCCGAGGGACACCAGGACCAGGCCAAGGGCAACGTCAAGCAGGCTGGCGAGAAGGTCAAGGACGTCTTCAAGTAGTCCCTTCTCACCGCAGCTCCGACGCAGGCCGGATCCCCTCGGGGTCCGGCCTGCGCCGTGTCCGCCCCGCCGGCGGGGCCGGTCAGCCCCCGGGGCGCCACCACGGACGCCTGCGGGGGGCGTCGTCCTCGTCGTCCCAGTCGTCGTCGTCGGCCGCGGCTGGGGCCGGGTCGGGCACGGGCACGGGACGCGGCGGCGAGTAGCCGCGCGAGGGCGCTGGGGCGGGTGAGCTGTCCACCAGCCGCGCGGCGTCGCTGACGGGCTCGCTGGCCGGCCTCGGCGCCCACGGGGCGCTCGTCGGCGGGCTGGCCACGGGTGGCGGCGCCGACGAGTCGTCGTCACCTTGTGAGGACGGCGGGTCGGACCGCGCGGTGCCGGAGTCCTCGATCCCGGTGTCGTCGGCCCGCGTGCCCTCCGTCCGGGTGGTGTCGTCGACGGCGGGGCTCGCGGGGGCGACGATGCCCGGCTCGCCCGCCTCACGGGGCGGCGCGGACTCCCAGGGCCATCCTGCCGGGTCCGTCCCGGCCGTCGAGGTGACGGCGCCGGGCTGCTCGTCGGCAGCCCGGTCGGCGGAGTCGTCTTCGGGAGAGGTCGCCACCTCGTCGACCACCACCGCGGCGAAGACGTCGGTGTTTGTGCCGGCAGGCGCCCCGTCACCGTCGTCACCCGCGGCGCTCTCGACCCGGACGCCCGTCGCGTCGTCACGCGGCTCGCCGGCGTCGTCGTCCTCGCTGAGCTGCGCGACGCTCTGCTCGGCTGCCTCGTCCTCCGTCAGGCCGCTGTCGGGCTCGGCGCTGCGTGCGTCAGCTGTGGTGACGTCCGCGTCGCCGGCAGCGTCCTGGGCACGAGCGAGACCAGGCTCGACGCGCAGTGCACCGTCCGGTTGGCCGTCCGCGTCCGCGGTCGCCAACTCGACCTGAGCGTCCCCGGACTGCTCCGCGCCTGCCTGAGCGTCCTCGGCCTGCGCGGCGCCTGCCTGCGCGTCCTCGGCCTGCGCGGCGCCCACCTGCTCGTCGCCCGGCTGCTCGCCGGAGGCCTGCTCGCCGGTGGCCTGCAGAGCCACGGCCCGCCCGACCGCGGCCAGCTCGTCGACGTCCTGCCCGGGGTCCTCCTGCTCGACGTCCCGGAGCCCCACGTCCTCCTGGTCGGCGGCAGCGTGCTCGGCGGCGAGGGCGTCGGCCCCCCTGCCGTCCGGGGCGTCGGCCGGCTCCGCGACGGTCAGACCGTCCGTCTCGGCCACGGCCGCGTCCCGCGCCGCCAGGGCCTGCTCAACAGGGCTGCCCTCGTCCTCGTCCTCGTCCTGGGGGCCACCGACGACGTCGACCGGGTCGGCCTCGACCGTGTCGTCGTCGTCGGAGTAGAGGGCGGTTGCGGCGTGCTCGGGCTGCGGCGGGGCCTCGTCGGGAGCCTGCGGCGCGTGCGGCGCTGCTTCGAGCGCGTCCTGCAGGTCCTCGAGCGGGGCCTCGACCGCCTCGTCATCGGAGTCGGTCAGGTCGTCAGCGTCGGCCGTGGCGCCCCACCCGGCGAGCACCGACGCACTGGTGCCGCGGCCGTTGCGGCGGCGGCGCAGCAGGGCCTCCGCGAGAGCCAGCACGGCCTCGTCGACGTGGGCGCTGATCCGGCGCTCGCTCTCGGCGCCGGCTTCGCGCACCTGCTCGGTCAGACCGCTCTGGACGTCCGTGGTGACCCGTCCCGACACCTGGTCTACGAGGGTCGCGGCCACCCGGGCGAGGATTAGCTCGGCGACCCTGGGAGCGAGCTCCTCGACCAGTCGCTCGGTGACCTGGTCGGTGACCGCCTGCGACACGTCCTGCGTCGTCGGCACGATCACCTGCGAGACGCGGCCGCCGAGGTTCTCGACCTCCTCGCGCAGCGAGGCGACGCTGCGCACCAGCGTCGGCAGGTCGGCGCTCTCGCGCAGCGCGACGACACCGGCCTGCACGCCCGCCACGTCGTCGGTCAGGCGGCTGAGCTCCTCGACCCGGGCGGCGAGGGCTGCGACGTCCGTCGCCACGCCAGGAACGCCACCAGCGGCGTCGCCCACGGTCGACAGGCGCTCGGCCAGGGCGTCCAGTCGCTGCAGCAGGTCGTCGACCCGCCCGTCGAGCCCGACCAGGCGCTCGACCACCGGCGCGCCGGCGCCCACCTCGTCGAGCCCCGCCAGCACCGGCGCGAGCGCAGCCTGCAGCGCCTGCGGGGTGACGGTCGGGCGGGCGGCTGCCGCGGCGTCGAGGCGCTCGAGCCGGGCGGCCACCTCCTGCGTGATGGTCTGCTGGTGCTCCGCCAGGTCGTCGGCGGTGGCGAGGCCCGACAGCCGTGCGGCGACGTCCTCGGCGAGCGCGTCGCGCACCTGCACCAGCTCCGCTGACGTGGCGACGCCCTGGAAGCGGTCCAGCCGGGCGGTGACGTCGGCAGCGAGCTCCTCGCGCACCTGCTGGAGCTGCGCGGACGTGGCCAGGCCGTCGAGGCGTGCCAGGCGACCGGTGACCTCCTCGACCAGCGCGGACCGCGTCTGCTCCAGCTCGCTCGACGTGGCCAGCCCCTCGAACCGCTCGAGCCGGGTGCTGATGTCCTCGACGAGCACGGCGCGCTGCTGCTCCAGCTCCGCCGACGTCGCCAGGGCGCCGAGCCGGGAGCCGACGTCCTGCACCAGCACGGCGCGCAGCTGCTCGAGCTCCGCAGCCGTCGCAAGGCCCTCGAAGCGCTCGAGCCGGGTGGCGACGTCCTGCACGACCAGGGCGCGCTGCTGCTCCAGCTCCGCCGACGTGGCCAGGGCACCGAGCTGCGACCCGACGTCCTGCAGGAGCCCTGCTCTCAGCTGACCGAGCTCCGCCGTGGTGGCGACGCCCTGGAAGCGGCTGTCGACCTCCTGCGCGAGCGCGTCGCGCACCTCGACCAGCTCGGCGGAGGTCGCCAGCGCGGCGACCCGGCGCCCGAGGACGGTGATCTCCGGCCCGAGACCCGACAGGCCGTCCGTGCGCTCGGTCAGCGCGGCCAGCGAGCTCCGCACCTCGTCGAGGGAGGCGAGCCCGGCCCGCAGGTCGGCCATGTCCCGCTGGAGCGCGACGAGGCCGTCCGGCAGCGACGCCAGCGGCGACACCGCGGCGTGGAGCCGGTCCAGGGCGGCACCCTGCGCGGCCACCTCGCTGCCGAGAGCGCCGAGCCGTCCCCCGAGAGCGTCCGTCCGGGAGCTGCTGCTGGCCACGGTCTCCGCCGTCGACTGCGCCTGCTCGTCGATGCGCGACCCCAGCGCGTCGAGCCGGCCGCTCAGGTCCGACGTGGTCGAGCGCAGCTCACGGGCCAGGCTGCTGACGTCCTGTCCGACCCCCTGCACGGACGCAGCGGACGCCGTGTCGCCGAGCCGCTCACCGATGCCCGTGACCAGCTCGCGGAGGTCGGTGAGGACGGCGGACACCTGCCGCTGCTCGGTGAGCTGCTCCTCGGCGGCCCTCGCCAGCAGGGCCTGCATGCGCTCGGACATCGGTCCGCCGCTACCGCCCGCGGGCGGTCGTGCCCCGCCTGGAAGATCGTCCTGAGTCACCTGCACTGTCCTTCCGCTGCGTCGTGTTCGTGCGTCGTCATGAGCGTCGTGGTGGGCGTCGTGGTGAGCGTCGTGGTGAGAACAGCCGGCTCGGGGTCGAGCGATCATCCCACTCGCCGGGCGCCCCGGAGGTGGCTCCCCCCGGCCGCACCGCCCGCCCGCAGGGTCAGCGGCCGTCCCGCAGGGACACCACTGCTGACCGTCCCACAGGGGTGCGGGCGCCGTCGCGGACCAGCACCCCCGACTCCTCCGGCAATCCTAGGACCGCCACCTCGGCGGGCACGGCACCGTCGATGGCCCTCAGCCAGTCCGGCCGGCCACCGCTCCAGTGCGGCACGACGACGACGCCGGGCACCAGGCCGAGCCCCGGCACCACCCGCATCCCCCGGTCGGGCAGGACGGTCCACTCGCACAGCACCATGGCGCCCGCGCTCGCCCCCATGAGCGCTCCGCCGGCCGCCAGCACGTCGGCGAGGACGTGGTCGGCGCCGCTGGCCTGGAGCGCGTCGAGCAGCCGGGACGGCGAGCCGCCCGGCAGGACCACGAGGCGCGCGGTGCGGAGCACGTCGAGCGCCGCACCGCGGTCCTCCCGCGCGTCGGGGGCGGCTACGACGTCGGTGGCGCCGAGGGCCGAGAAGTGACGTACGCCGTTGGCCGTCGCGGTCCGGTAGTCCGAGCCGGGCGAGCCCGCCAGTGCCGTCACGACGACCGGCCCACCGGCCAGCGAAAGCAGCTGCGCGTCCATCGGGCGGCAGGCGTCGGAGAACTCGCCACCACCCTGCAGGCACACGGTGCCGGTCGGCGAGACGAGCGTCGGGTCGGGCGGCACTCAGGCGGACTTGCGTGCGGCGCGCTTCGCGGGCTTGGCCGTCTTGGCCGTCGACTTCTTCGCCGAGGCGGCATCGACCTCCTTGGCGGTGGCCTTGGTGGCGGAGGCCTTCTTGGCGGGGGCACGCCTGGCTGCGGAGGCCGACCCCTTCCCAGCCGGTCGGCCGTCGCCGTCGCCGGTCCGCTGGTCTCCAGCGGCAGCGGGCCGACCGGACTTGGCGGCCTCGACGCTCGCGCGCAGTGCTGCCATGAGGTCGACGACCGTGCCGGACGTCGGCTGGGTCTCGGTCGACTGGACCACCTCCCGGCCCTCGACCTTGGCCTCGATGACCGACTCCAGCGCCTCCCGGTAGCCGTCCTTGTACTCCTTGGGGTCGAACTCGCCGCTGAGCGTCTCGATGAGGCTGCCGGCCATGGCGAGCTCCTGCGAGCGCACCTCAACCTCCTCGTCGAGGAAGGCGAAGTCGGGGGTGCGTACCTCGTCCGGCCACAGCATCGTCTCGAGGACGAAGACCCCGTCGCGCACCCGCAGCGCCGCCAGCGACTCCCGGTTGCGCAGGGCCACCTTGACGACGGCGACCTTGCCGGACTGCTCGAGGGCGTCGCGCAGCAGGACGTACGGCTTGACGCCGGCCTTGTCGGGCTCGAGGTAGTAGCTCTTCTCGAAGAAGATGGGGTCCAGCTGCTCCAGCGGCACGAACTGCAGGACGTCGATGGCCCGACTCGTGGTCAGGGGAAGGTCCTTGAAGTCCTCGTCGGTGAGGACGACGGTCTCGCCGTTGGACAGCTCGTAGCCCTTGGCGATGTCGCCGTAGGCGACCTCCTCGCCGTCGACGGCCGCTACGCGCTTGTACTTGATGCGGCTGCCGTCGGAGCGCCGCACCTGGTGGAAGCTGACGTCCTTGGCCTCGGTCGCGCTGTACAGCTTCACCGGGATCGTGACGAGCCCGAAGCTGATGGCGCCCTTCCAGATGGATCTCACCCGAGCCCCCTACCCGTTGATCGCCAAAGGTAGGCCCGTCTGCCGATGCGGCGCCAGAGTGTGCTCGCCCTGATGAGTGACAGCAGCGCCGCCGTCAAGAACCTTTGAGGATTTGTGGATGGCGAGAAGGTCGTGCTGACAGGCACTTCGGACCGGTTCTTGTCGGAGGCTTCCGGTAGATTCGAACACATGAGCGAAGTAGTCATGGGCGACGAGCTGTCTGCGGTGCAGGCGCTCGGCCGCGTCGTGGACCGGCTGCTGGCCGTGGAGCCGGTCGAGCTGGACGGTGCGGCGGCGCTGGCCCGGGCGGCGGCGGTGCTGGTCGCGCGGGAGCGGCTGGGCGCTGTGGCGCTGACCGCGATCCACGACGTCGACGTGCGTCAGCTGTACGCGCTGGACGCCTGCGGCAGCACCCGCGGCTGGTTGCGCACCCAGCTCGGCGGTGACCAGGGCCAGCTCGAGCTCGCCAAGCGGCTCGGCCGGCGGGCGCAGGTCGCTGCTGCCCTCGCCGACGGACAGGTGTCCGGCCGGGCAGCGGGGCAGCTGTGCGCGGCGCTGGAGAAGGTCCCCGGAGAGGTCGAGGAGCCGGTCATGGTCGCGGTGGTGACCGACGGGCTCGCCGACCTGCTCCGCGCCCATGTCGGGGCCGATGAGGACGGGAAACCGCCGAGTCCAGCCGCGCTCGCCGTCCGGGCTGATCTCGCCGCGGTGCAGGCCGGGGCCCTGGCAGCCTCGTCGTCTGCTCCGGTGGTGCGGCTGGAGCCGTGCCTGCTGCTGCTCGCCCGGCACCTGCCCCCGGCAGAGCTGGCGTCGGCGACCGGGCGGCTGCTCGACGCGCTGCTGCCAGAGCAGACCGACGTCCCCGACGAGGACGACTTCTTCCTCCAGCTCATCCCCGTCCTCGACGGGGCGTGGGACCTGCGCGGGCTGCTCGACCACGAGACCGGGACGCTGCTGTCCCGCGAGCTCGAGCGGCGCGAAGCGGCACTGAAGAAGGCCGAGAAAGACGCCGCCGCGGAGCAGGCAGCGCGGGACGGGCAGGCTGCACCGGCCGACGGGCCGCTCGGGCAAGAGGCCTGGCTGGACCTGTTCACCCGGACCGTCACCGACCACGACCGGCACGCCAGCCGGCCCCGGTTCGCCCCCGACGCCGCCCGCCGCCGCCACGACGCGCTCACCCAGCTGCTGCGCGACAGCGCCG
>Ga0136611_10000311_pt1 | contig 30950 bp, 28 predicted proteins | sample AntDrymUQ2232306_2_FD_106645 | JGI IMG/M metagenome (GOLD analysis project Ga0136611, IMG submission 106645) | Polar desert sand microbial communities from Dry Valleys, Antarctica - metaG UQ223 (23.06) | ecosystem: Environmental > Terrestrial > Soil > Desert | place: Antarctica: Dry Valley...
CGAGGTTCATCTCCGGGACGAGCACCTTGTCGTAGCCCGCGAGCACCTCGCCGAGGTTGCGCGGGAACGGGTTCAGGTGGTGGAGGTGCGCCTGGGCGACCTTGCGTCCGCCGCGGCGGACGCGCTTGACCGCCGCGCCGATCGGGCCGTAGGTCGAGCCCCAACCCAGGACGAGCGTGTCCGCTCCGTCGGGGTCGTCGACCTCGAGCAGCGGGATGTCGTCCGCGATCGCCGCGACCTTCGCGGCCCGCAGGCGCGTCATCAGGTCGTGGTTGTCGGGGTCGTAGGAGATCGAGCCGGTGACGTCCGCCTTCTCCAGCCCGCCGATCCTGTGCTCGAGCCCGGGCGTGCCCGGGATCGCCCACGGCCGCGCGAGCGTGAGCGGGTCGCGTGCGTAGGGCTGGAACTCGCCCTCGCCGGCGGTCGCGAACGCGGTCGAGATGTCCGGGAGGTCGGCCACGTCCGGGATCAGCCACGGCTCGGAGCCGTTTGCCAGGTACGCGTCACTGAGCAGGTAGACCGGCGTCCGGTACTTGAGCGCGATCCGCGCCGCCTCGATCGCAGCGTGGAAGCACTGGGACGGGGTCGAGGCCGCGACGACCGGCACCGGGCTCTCGCCGTTCCGGCCGAAGAGAACCATCAGAAGATCGGCCTGCTCGGGCTTCGTCGGCATCCCCGTCGAGGGGCCGGCGCGCTGGACGTCGAGGATCAGGAGCGGCAACTCGAGCGTGATCGCGAGCCCGATCGTCTCCGCCTTCAGGACGACTCCCGGGCCCGCCGAGGTGGTCACGCCGAGCGAGCCGCCGAATGCCGCCCCGAGCGCCGCCCCGACCGCCGCGATCTCGTCCTCGGCCTGGAAGGTGCGGACGCCGAAGCTCTTGTGCCGCGCGAGCTCCTCCAGGATCGAGGAGGCGGGCGTGATCGGATAGGCGCCGAGGAAGAGGTCGAGCCCGGAGAGCTTCGAGGCAGCGATCAGCCCGTAGGAGAGCGCCGTGTTCCCGGTGATCTGCCGGTAGGTGCCCGGCTTCATCTTCGCCGGCGCGATCTCGTAGGAGATCGCGAAGTCCTCGGAGGTCTCGCCGTACGCGTAGCCCGCCTTGAGCGCGGTCGCGTTCGCCTGGGCGATCTCGGGCCGCTTGCCGAACTTCTTCTCGACGAACTCGAGCGTCCCCTCGGTGGGCCGGTTGTAGAGCCAGCTCATCAAGCCCAGCGCGAAGAAGTTCTTCGAGCGCTCTGCCTCGCGCGGCGTGATCCCCTCGATCCCCTTCAGCGCCTCGACCGTCATCGTCGTCAGCGCGACCTCGTGCAGGTGGTAGTCGTCGAGCGAGCCGTCCTCGAGCGGGCTCACCTCGTACCCGGCCTTCTGGAGGTTCCGCTCCTTGAACTGGTCGGTGTCGACGATCAGCGTCCCGCCCTTCGGCAGGTCGCGCACGTTCGTCTTCAGCGCGGCGGGGTTCATCGCGACGAGCACGTTCGGCGCGTCGCCCGGCGTGAGGATGTCGTGGTCGGCGAAGTGGAGCTGGAAGCCGGAGACGCCCGGGAGCGAGCCGGCGGGCGCGCGGATCTCGGCCGGGAAATCGGGGAAGGTGGAGAGGTCGTTCCCCATCAGCGCCGTCTCGCTCGTGAAGCGGTCGCCGGTCAGCTGCATCCCGTCGCCCGAGTCGCCGGCGAAGCGGATGGTCACCTGCTCGAGCTGCTCGACCGCTTTGGCCATGTATCTGAGTTGTATCGCACCCGCTTCCGGGTCTAGTCGGCGCGGCGGCGGATCACGCTGATCCCCCACGCCTCGCCCGAGGCGAAGAGCTCGTCCGGGTCGACCTCATCGCGCCAACCGAGGAAGTGCCGCTCCGGATCGGCCGCGGTCGAGCCGACCACGGCCAGCCGCTCTTCCGTCGGCTCCTCACTCTGTCCATTTCTGGTCCGCTCGAGGTCGTCGAGCCGCCGCTCGGCCTCGTCGGCAGCCGGTCCCTCCATGTAGCCCCTGGGCATCAGGGAAGTGTTACAGCAGGGCGTCGCTCTCGTGCTCGGCCGCGTGCACCATCCGGCAGGAGCCCGAGCCAGGTGACGCGGCTATTCCTCCGCTTCGGTAAGCAGCGCTTGAAGGTCGAACGGGGCGTTGAACATCGCAACCTCGCCGTCGGGCGTCCGGGGCCACTCGGCTTCCGGCCGGTCGCGGTAGAGTTCGACGCCGTTCTCGTCGGGGTCGCGCAGGTAGATCGCCTCGCTGACCCCGTGGTCGGTGGCCCCGTCGATCGTGTGGCCCGCGGCGATCAGCGTGCGGAGGGCGTCGGCGAGCGTGGCACGGTCGGGGTAGCGCACGGCGAGATGGAAAAGGCCGGTCGTCCCCGGCGGCGGCGGCGAGCCGCCCTCCGACTGCCACGTGTTCAGGCCGATGTGGTGGTGATAGGCGCCCGCCGAGATGAAGGCCGCCTGCTCCCCGAAGCGCTGCTGCAGCTCGAATCCGAGCACGCCCGTGTAGAACGCGAGTGCGCGGTCGAGATCGGCGACCTTGAGATGCACGTGGCCGATGTCGACGCGCGGATCGATCGCCGAGCGTCCCAGCGGCGACGGGCCGAGCCTCGCGACCACGAGCGATCCAGGGCCGTCCTCGACCTCGACCGCGTGCCCCGGAGCCGGGGCGGGACCCGACCGCTCGAGCAGGCGGTAGCCGGCGGGCGAGGGGACGAAGAGGAGATGAGAGCCTTCGTCGTCGGATCGTTCCGTGCTCGTCGCCGGCGCCGCCGGCCGGGCGGCGAGCGCGGCCTCGGCCTCGGCGAGCCGGGTGGAGAGATCTGCGTGGTCGGCGGCTGCGCGCTCGAGCGCCGCGACCGTCTCACGGCCGGCGTCGCGCTCCGCGGTCCGCACCTCGAGCCGCGCCTGCAGCTGGTGGAGCTCCGCGCTGTCCGCAGCGAGACGCTCGAGCTCGGCGTCGCGGCCGGCCGCAGCCGCCCGTAGCTCGGCGAGGGCGCCGTCCTGCCGCTCCCGCTCTGCAATCAGCTCCGCAACGCGGCCGCGGAGCTCGGCGCGCTCGCCCTGGACGGCACCGAGCTGCGCCTCGAGCTCGGCGAGACGGCCGGAGGCCGTGTCGAGCCCCGCGACGTCCTCGGCCTGCGCGCGTGTAGCGGTCCTCAGCTCCTCGGCGGCGGCGAGGTACTGCTGTCCCTCGCTCTCGAGCTCCTGCACCCGCGCGGCGAGCGTCTCGCGCTCCGCTGCGCCGGTGCTCAGGTCGGCCGCGGCCGACTCGACCCGCCCGAGAGCGGACGCGAGCTGCGCCTCACGCTCGACAAGAGCGGCCCTGAGCGAGTCGCCTCCGGTCTCACGGCCCGCGAGCTCCGCTTCGAGCTCCCCGATCCGCGTCGCCGCCGCCGCGAACTGGGGCGTGATCTCGGCGATCTGATCGTGTCGCAGCTGGAGCTCGGTCCGGAACCGCTCGATCACGGCGTCCCGCTGCTCGACCGCCGCCCGCCATGCCTCCAGCACGTCGACGGGCAGACCAGGCTCGGACACCGGCTGCGCGGGCTCGACCGGACCGGTGCCGCCGAAGCCCGCGCTGACGCCGTACTCCGTCTTCAGCGGCCCGCCGTGCTGCTCGGCGAGTCCGTTCGCGACCACCCCGGGCGAGATGAAGCCGAGCGTGACGAGCACCTCGCCGAGCTGCTTCTCGGTCTCGATCTGGACGGCCAGGGCTTCTTCGAGCTGGCCCACGGAGATCAGGCCCTGGTCGACCAGGACCTGTCCAAGGGGTCGCCGAACGTTGTGGGCCGCTTCCACGGAATCAGTATCGGCTGCCGCAGGCCGCGGCTTAAGCTTCTCTAGACGGAGTCGCGGATTCGCTCGAGCTCGGACTCGAGCAGCGCGACGCCACGGCGCAGGACCTCGCAGTGCTCGCGGAGGGCGTCGAGCTCGCCGACGAGGCTGCGACGATCGAGATCGCCGACCTGAACGGGTGCGGGCTCGGGAACCGGCGGCGGCCGGAGGAGACCGGCGCTGACGCCGTACTCGGACTTGAGCAGGCCGCCGTGCTGCTCGGCTAGCGCGTTCGCGACGTCGCCGGCCGAGACGAGCCCGAGCTCCACGAGCACCTGGCCGAGCGGCCGCGACGACCGGTGCTGCTCCACGAGCGCCTCGTCGAGCTGCGCCTGGGTGAGGAAGCCCTCCTCCAACATGATCGTGCCCAGCTGCCGCCGGATCCCGTGTGCAAGCTCCATGTCGCACCTATCGGCTCGTCACGCTTCTGGCTCAAGGTGCGATATTTGCAGGGATGTTCCGTCACTCCCAGCGCTTCTACGATCTCGTGTACGGCTTCAAGGACTATCCCGCGGAGGCGCGGCGGCTGGCCGAGCTCGTCGACGAGCGGCTGCCGGGAGCGCGATCGTTCCTCGACGTGGCCTGCGGAACCGGGAAGCATCTCGCCGAGCTGAGCCAGCGGTTCCCGGACGCCGAGGGCCTCGACCTCGACGAGGGCTTGCTTGCGATCGCGCGCGAGCGCCTGCCCGGCACCCCCTTCCACCTCGGAGACATGACCGGCTTCGAGCTCGGCCGTCGCTTCGACGTCGTCACGTGTCTCTTCTCCTCGATCGGCTACGCAACGGCGGAGGAGAGGCTGCGTGCTGCGATCGCCGCGATGGCGAGCCATCTCGAGCCGGGCGGCGTCCTCCTCGTCGAGCCGTGGCTCGAGCCGGACGTCTGGAAGCCCGGGCACCTGCACCTGCTCACGGTCGACGAGCCGGACGTGAAGCTCTCACGCGCCACGATCGCCGGGCTCGAGGGAACCGTCTCGATCATGGACTTCCACTACCTCGTCGTCACGAACGACGCCGTCGAGCAGTTCACCGAGCACCACGAGGCCGGGCTCTACACGCGGGCGCAGATGGTCAGCGCGTTCGAGTCTGCCGGGCTCGCGGTCGAGCACGACGAGGAGGGCCTGACCGGCCGCGGCCTCTACATCGGCACGAAGCCGGGCTAGTCCGGGGGCTGCTCGTCCGGGACGACTCGCTCGGTGGGCGCGGCCGCGGTGCGGGTCGTGTCGATCTTCTCCTCCGTCTCGGCCTCGACCTCCGCACGCTCGCGCTCCTTCGACTCGATCGCGGCGTCGGCTGTCTGCACGTCCCCCCGCAGCCGCGCCACCTCGCTCTCGTCTTCTCGGAAGGCTGCCTCTCCGAGCTCGGCGATCCCGCGCGCCCGAGCCTCGCGGAGTTGGGCCAGGTCGGAGTCGAGCTCGCCCAGCCGCTTGCGGGCGCTGGCGCGGATCGCGATCGAGTCGATCGTCGCGCCCGCCCGAGCTCGCACCCCGTCGTAGGAGCGGACGGCGTGGCGGGCGACGGGGCTCTCGCCAGGCCGGCGCGCGATCTGGGGGAAGCCGCTGAGGAGGAAGAGGGCGGCGACGAGGAGGACGACGCCCACGATCCAGTGACCGGTTGCAAGGAGCGCGACCGAGACGCCGAGCAGCAGCCCGCCGACGACGAGCAGGCCGGTCGCGGGCGGGACGCCGAAGACGTGGCGGCCGGAGTGGACGTTCACGGTCTGGCGCCGGAGGGGGATCTCGCTGCCGCACCAGCCACAGAACTGCATCCCGGGCGGGACTTCCTTCTGGCAAGAAGGGCAGGTCTCGACGGCCACGGGGCGATGCTAACCGGGCGCCAGCGGCTGCAAACGGCTCACGAACGCTCCCCGGCCAGCGTCCAGAGCACGAACGCGAGCCAGTGGACGCCGATCACGTCGGTCTGGATCCCGAGCGCGAGCACGGCGGCGAGGGCGGCCCCGAGCCACGGCGCCCGCGAGAGCACGCGCCGCATGAGGGTCAGATTCCAGGCGATGAACGCGAGCATCCCGAGCAGGCCGAGCTCGACTCCGAGCTCCGTGTAGGTCGACTCGCCGGCCTTGATCTCCTCGCCGGTGCGCTTCGCGGTCACGCCCGCGTTCCCGAGGCCGAACCCCTGCGGGTGGCGGACGACGGTGTCGATCCCGCCGCGGAGGCTGTCGAGATGACTGTCGATCGAGGACTCGCCCGTGCTGAGCGGATCGTCGTCGGTCGACTCCTCCTGCCCCCCGGCCCGCTGGATCACGAGCTCGTCGGCGGTGAACGTCGTCCGCGGGCCGATGTCCGGGTAGGCCCTGACGAAGAAGATCCCGATCGCGACGAGGACGACCGCGGCCGCGAGCGGCAGCCAGCTCCGGAGCGCATAGGCGAGCACACCGAGACCGAGCGCGAGCGCGGCGATCGAGGTCCGCGAGTTGGTGAAGAGGAGGCCGGCGAGGAGGAGCGCGGTCACGGCGCTGAGCCAGCGCGCGCGCTGCCAGTTCGTCGCGACGAGAAGCGCGACGAGGAGCAGGTAGCCCGTCGCGAGCGGGCTCAGGAAGGTCGAGACGAGCCGGCGCAACGGTCGCTCGTCGCCCGTGTTGTAGACGAAGTTCTCCGGCAGGCCCGAAAGCCCCTTGTACTCGAGCCCGAGCTGCTCCCGGAACCAGCCCGGTGCGCCCGAGTGCCGCCAGGCGTCGAGTGGGATCGCGTAGACGTCGATGAGGCCCCAGGCCGCTACGACCGCCGCGGTGCCGAGGATGAGGACCCCGACCCGCCGGAGGTCGTCTCGACCCAGGTGGAGGCTGCGGCCGAGGACGTACGCGGCGACCGGAGTGAGGTCGTGCCGCGCAGCGAAGAGGATCCCGTGCGCGGACGCGTCGCCGTCGAGCCACCCTTGCGGGATCAGGGCGTAGGCGAGGACGAACGCCGTGTAGGTGAGCGCGAGCCAGTCGGTCGAAGTGGACTTGAAGGGGATCCCGCGGTGCCGGACGACGACGGCGACGAGGGCGGCGGCGAGGAGCGCCTCCTTCCAGGCGGAGATCACGTCGAGCGCGGCACCCCGGATCCCGAGCTCCCAGAGCTCGGCCATGACGACGTTGTGGAAGGGAAGCCCGACGATGAAGGCGTAAAGAGCCCACCTCGGCAGGCGCTCAGCCAACGATCGCCGCCAGCGTCATCCCCAGGTTGACGATCCGGGCATCGTCGGGGAAAAGCCGCTCGAGCGTGCCGGGGCCGAGCAATCGGTTCTCCTTCGCCCACGGCTTCCGGGCAAGCTCGTAGGCGCGATGCGAGAGCGGATCGGGGAGCCAGTGGACGAGCGGGAGCCGGGTGTGCACCTCGACCGGGAACCAGCGATTCGGGGTCGTGACGAAGACGCGTGGCGCCACCCGCAGCGCCTCCGCGACGAAGCGACGCTGCTCGTCCTCGCCGCCGACGTGCTCGATCACGGCGTTCGAGTAGACGATGTCGAAGGCGCCGTCCTCGAACGGGAGCTCGACCGCGGTGCCCTGGACGTATTTCGTCTCCGGGTAGCGGGCGGAGAACGTCGTGCCCTCGTGCTGGCCGAGCGCGGTGACCCGCTCAGGCCAAGGATACGCCTGCTCGAAGAAGTTGAGCGTGCCGCAGCTCCCGTGGTCGGTGACGCCGGTCTCGCCGAAGCCGAAGTCGTCCACGCCAATGTCGAGCACCGTCGTCTCGGCGGTCGGCTTCATCGTCTCCATGAAGAGCGCGAACTTGCGCCGGCGGGAGCGGAGTGAGATCGCGTCGGCAAGCCTCATCAGGGGACAACAGTAAGGTCTGGGGCGGTGATCGAGACCGCCGTCAAACCCGCCGGCCCGTACTCGCTCCGGCTGAGCGCGCGCCGCGACACGTGGGAGAGCGCGCTTCCCGGCGGCGGCACCGGCGTCGCCTGGCAGCGCTACGACGGCACGGTCGCCCTGCGCGCGCCGGACGAGGCCGGGCTCGCGCTGATGCGCTTCATGCTCGCCCTCGACGACGACACGACCGAGTTCGTGCGCCGGTTCCGGCGCGACCAACTGCTCGGGCCGTCGGTTCGCGAGCTGACGGGCCTGCGCCCGCTGCGGCTGCCGACGGTCGCGCAGGCCGTCCTCCGCGCGATCTGCGGCCAGCTGATCGAGGGCCGGCGCGCCCGCGCGATCGAGCGGGCCGTGATCAGGACGTGCCGCGAGCCCGCGCCCACCCGCGAGGCGATCGGCCGGCTCTCGCCCGCCGAGCTGCGCCGGCTCGGACTCGCCACACATCGTGCCTCCACCCTCGTCCGGCTCTGCCGCACGCTCGATCTCGAGCGGCTGCGCGAGCTGCCGATCGAAGCCGTCGAGACCCGGCTCCTGCGCGAGCGCGGTTTAGGGCCCTGGTCGCTAGGGGTCGTCGCGCTCGAGGGGCTCGGGAGCTACCGGCACGGGCTCGTCGGTGACCTCTCGCTCGTCAAGCTCTGCTCGGCGCTCCGGGGCCGCTGGGTCGAGCTGCCCGAAACGGCGGAGCTGCTGGCGCCGTACGAGGAATGGGCGGGGCTCGCCGGCATGTACCTGATGGCCGGCTGGAACCGCGGGCTCGTGCCCGGCGCCGACGCAGACGTTTCGCGGGCCGTGCGGGTCGCCTCTCGCCGTGCGGCCTAGACTCCGGTGATGGCAGTGGACGAGCGGAAGATCGCGATCCTCGGCGCCGGCAAGATCGGCGAGGCGCTCGTGGCCGGACTGCTCTCCTCGGGCTGGCGCGAGCCAGGCGAGATCTCCGCATCGACGCGGCGCGAGGAGCGCGTCACGGAGCTCCACGAGCTGCACGGGATCGACGTCACCCGCTCGAACGCCGAGGCGGCCGCGCGGGCCAAGCTCGTCGTGATCGCAGTCAAGCCGCAGGACATCGACGCCCTGCTCGGCGAGATCGGAACGCTGATCCAGCCGGAGCAGACCGTGCTCTCCGTCGCTGCCGCGATCTCGACCGCGGCAATCGAGCGCCACCTCGGCAGCGGCGTTCCGGTCGTCCGGGCGATGCCGAACACCCCCGCGATCGTGCATGAGGGAATCGCCGGGATCTGCGCCGGGTCGCACGCGGGCGACGAGCACATGAGCCTCGCCGAGGAGGCACTCCGTCACCTCGGCGGCGTCGTCCGCGTCTCCGAGCCGTACATGGACGCGGTCACCGCTGTCTCCGGCTCCGGTCCCGCCTACTTCGCGCTGCTGGCCGAAGCGATGATCGAAGCGGGGATCCTGCTCGGGCTCTCGCGGGAGATCTCGACGCAGCTCGTCGTCCAGACGATGCTCGGCACGGCCAAGCAGCTGCGTGACCTGAAGATGCACCCGGTCGAGCTGCGAGAGATGGTCACCTCGCCGGGCGGCACGACGATCGCGGCGATCCGCGAACTCGAGATCGCCGGCGTCCGCGCTGCCTTCCTGAACGCGATCCAGGCGGCGATGGAGCGCTCGAAGGAGCTCGCGCGCGACAACGAGGCGTGAACGTCGAGGTTCGCGTCTCGGACGATCCTGCGCGCGCGGCGGCGGAGCTGCTCGCGGAGGCCGCGGTCGCAGGCGCGCACCTGGCTCTCTCGGGCGGCAGCACGGTCGGCAAGGCGTACGAGCTCGCGGCGCAGCTGCGCCCACACTGGGAAGGCGTCACGGTCTGGTTCGGTGACGAGCGCGCGGTCGCTCCGGAGGACGAGCGGTCGAACTACCGGCTCGCGCGCGAGACGCTCCTCGCCACGGTCGAGGCGGCGCCCGACGTCCGCAGGATCGAGGGAGAGCTCGGAGCCGACGAGGCGGCCGACCGCTACGAGGACGCCTTTGCCGGGATCGTCCTCGATCTGGCTCTGAACGGGATCGGATCCGACGGTCACACCGCCTCGCTCTTTCCGGGAGCGCCCGGCCTGTCCGAGCGATCGCGCCGCGTGGTGGCTGCCGAGCCGGGGCTCGACCCGTTCGTGCCGCGCGTGACCATGACGCCATCCGTGTTCGCAGAGTGCGCCCTGCTCGTCTACCTCGTCACCGGCGAAGGAAAGGACGAGGCTGTTCGCCGCGCCTTCGTCGACGAGCCGAGCCCGGACACCCCCGCGAGCGTCGTCCGCGGCCGCCGCACGATTGCGCTACTCGATCCCGCGGCGGCCGCAGCGCTCTAGGAACCAGCGTTCGCGGGAAGGAGCGGCGATGAGAGCTCGGCAGCCAGCCCGCGCCGTGCCGCGAGAGCCTGGAGGACGAGCACGGTGTCCGCCACCGGTATGTCCTCGAGGTAGTCGTGGCGCTGCTCGAACGACTCGAGCACGCTCTCGACCGCCTCGATGTAGCCGAGCACGTCCTCGGCCGCGATGGTCGCGAGCGCATCGCCGACGTCGCTCGGGAAGCCCTCGTGCGTGCGAGCGAAGTCGGCGTGGTCGCGGGCGGCGCGCCAATCGTCGAGGACGAGAGCCGCGAGCGCGGCGGCGTAGCGGCCGATCGGCGACTCCGCCTCCCCCGCCCCCGCCTCGAGCGCCCAGCGGGCATCGGCTGCCGCACCGTCCCAGTCGCCCGCCAGGATCCGCGCCCTCAGCGCCCCGATCGGGCGCCCCCAGCTTCCAGCGGGAGCATCGGCCCAGCTCTCGCGGTAGCGCTCGGCGGCCCGCAGGAACCACTCGCGAGCGTCCTCGCCGGCCATCAATGCGCAGAGCCTAGCCGCGCCGGCGGCGTTGCCCATCCGGGTCAGCTGTCGCTGCCGCGCATCCGACTCGTCGGGGAGCCGGCGTTCGCCGTCCTCATACCGCTCGCGCGCCTGGTTCGCCGGCTCGTCCCAATCGGCCATGTCTGGAGTATTCCGGCTCGAACGTCCGGCAAATCGGATATGCTGTTTCCAGCAACGCTCCCCGCCTCGAACATGCGGGAGCGAGTGCGAAACTCTCTCGAGGTAGCGGCACGAAGCGTGCTGCACACATGTCAGAAACGATACTGAACCCGACCAACACGTCGGAAGCGGCAGGCGGCTTGCAGGCCGACGCGCTCCGTGCGCAGGACTGGGCCGCCGAGCCTCTCCTGCACTCCGGCGAGGACCCCTCGATCGCGCTCGCGCCCGGAACCGCTCGCCGCGCAGCCCTCGACGAGGCCCTGGCCGAGATCGAAGCCGGCAGGGCGAGCCCCTCCCCGCGCTGGAAGGTGCGCTTCGGCCTGATGCTCGGCCTCGAGCGCGTCCTCACCTCGAAGCCGCCCGCGACCGCTGCCGGGACCGAGCTGCGCCGCCACCAGATCGACGCGCTTGCCGGGATGCTCACCGAGCTGATCTCCGCGAACCAGCGCGTCGCCGAGGAGGAGGAAAACGGCAACGGACACGCGGCCGAGGCCGACGCGGACGCGGAGGGAGAGATCGAGGAGGACGACGACCTCGGTGAACAGGAGCCTGGCGAGGACGACGACGAGCCCGGCTTCGTGGGCGAGGATCCTGGCGCCGTCCGCCGCTACCGCTTCCGGCACCCCACGGCTTCGGGCAAGACGATCGCCGCCGCCGGCTTCGTCGAATCCGCCCGCTCGCTCGGGATCCTGATCCTGACGCACCGCCGGCTCCTCGTCACCCAGTTCAAGGGCGACCTGACGACGGAAGGCTACGGCGACCGCTTCACCGACGCGATCGAGACGGGGATGGAGCCGCTTCGACGAGATCCGATCACGATCCAGACCTACGCCTGGTTCGCGCGCCACGTCGGCAGCCTCTCCCGCAACGCCTACCAGCTCGTGATCTGCGACGAGGCCCACACGGCTCTCGGCGAGAAGACGAGCGCGGCGATCCGCAGCTTCCCCGAGCCGATCTACATCGGGATGACCGCGACCGAGCAGCTGATCGCGAAGCAGGTCTCGGACGTCTTCCCCGCCTCGGTCGACGACCTTCCGCTCGCCGACGCTGCTCGTCGGGGGCTGATCGCACCGCTCCGCTGCCTCCGGCTCGCGCCCGCTGCTGCGATCAACTCCGTCCCGATCGTCGGCGGCGACTTCGAGGAGCGCGCGCTCGCCGCAGCGCTCGACCACCAGGCCCTGAACCAGGCGGCCGCGAGCCTCTACCGCGAGCGCTTCGGCTCGACGCCGGGAATCGTCTACGCGGCCGGCGTCGACCACGCCTACAACCTGGCGCAGGAGTTCCGCGCCGCCGGGCTGAAGGCGGAGGCGGTCTCCGGCAAGACGCCGCCGGTCCGGCTCGCCGAGACCCTCGCAGCCTACGAGCGCGGCGACCTCAACGTTCTGATCAACGCGATGCTCCTCGCCGAGGGCTGGAACTCGCCTCGCGCGACGATCTGCATGCACCTCGCCCCGACGGCCTCGAAGCGGATCTATCAGCAGCGGATCGGCCGGATCATGCGGACGCAACCGCGCAAGGAGGCGGGGATCGTCGTCGACTTCACGCCCAAGGGCGCGACCCACAACGAGCGCGTCGTCTCGCTCCACTCGCTCCTCGACGCCGACTTCTACCGCGAGGGCGCCCGGGTCACTCCCGCGCCTCGCCGCCGCGTCCAGCGTCGCGCCCGCCGTCAGCTCTCGCCCGCGAACTGGCTCGTCCCGGTCACCGCCGACGTCGCCCGCCGGCTCGCCGTGATCCAGCGCGAGTGGCAGCGGATCGACCCGAAGTTCCTGGACGAGGACGAGCAGCGCTACTGGGCGACGATCGCCGGGCGCCAGATCCGCTTCGACCAGCGCGCCGAGTTCGCGAAGAAGTTCATGGACTCCAGCGCCTCCCGTATCGCGCTCGAGACCTTCCTCTCGATCTGCGCCGCCGAGAACCCGAACCGTCGCCTGCGGATGACCGCGCTCCAGGATCGCGTCTCGATGATCGTCGAGCGAGCCGACTTCGACGACCTCGTCACGCTCGTCAGCCAGGCGCCCCCGTGGGAGAAGGATCGATCCGCCGGCGTGCGGATCCTGCTCCGCGCGATCGGCGAGGGGAAGGCGAACGCGCCCGACCAGATCCTCCAGCGCTGGACGTGGAAGCTCGCGAAGGCCACGCGCAAGATGCAGGACCGGCGCGCGAGCGCCGAGTTCCCCGAGGCGAAGCGGCTGCTCGGCGCGGTCGCGAACTCGCGCGGGCACCGGCACGAGGAGAACGTCGGCCGCCTCGCGCAGGTGGCGAAGGCCCTGGCGATCGAGGTCGGCGCCGCGCTGCTCGCCTCCGCGGACGGGTACACGCCGCGCGCGACGGGAGCGCTCGACCGAGCCCGTGAGGAGCTCGGCGAGACGACCGCGATCGCGAACGCGCTCGCCGACAACTTGCCCGCGCCCAAGGCCCCCGCTCGCAAGCAACGCCGCCGCCGCAAGAAGAAGAAGCCGGGCGAGGGTCAGCCGAGTAGCGGCGCCCAGCCGACGGCAGCAGGGAGCTCGAACGGCTCCGCTCCCTCGAGCGGAGAGCAGCCTGCGAAGCCGCGCCGGCGACGCCGACGGAGGCCCTCCCAGGCGAACGGCGGCGAGCGCTCCAACGGCGGCGACAACGCTCAGACTCCGGCCTCTGCGCCGGAATCCGTAACCCCCTCGTAAGGGACTACGGCTACCGTTCCGGCGTGCTCGTCCTGCTCGCCATCGGCTTCGTCGCGGGGATCGTCACCGCCCTCTCGCCCTGCGTCCTACCCGTTCTCCCGATCGTCCTCGCTGGCGGCGCGACTGGCCGCAAGCCGCTCGCGATCATCGCCGGGATCGTCGTCAGCTTCACCGTCTTCACCCTCTTCGCCGCGTGGCTGCTCGACCTCGTCGGGCTGCCCGACGACTTCCTCCGCAACCTCGCGATCGCACTGCTCCTCCTGGTGGCACTCTCGCTGCTCGTACCGCAGGTCGGCGAGTTGCTCGCCCGGCCGCTCCAGTTCCTGACCCGGAGGCGCGCGGGCGATCGCGGCGGCGGCTTCTTCCTCGGCGCCAGCCTCGGGCTCGTCTTCGTCCCGTGCGCCGGCCCGGTGCTGGCAGCCGTCACGGTGATCGCAGCGAAGCGCGACTTCGGGGTCGACGGGATCCTGCTCACCATCTCGTACGCGATCGGCGCGGCGGTGCCGATGCTCGTGATCGCACTCGCGGGGCAGCGAGCCGCGAAGTCGTTGCGCGCCCACGCGGAGACGGTGCGCCGCGGCTCGGGCGTCCTCGTCCTGCTCGCGGCGCTCGCAATCGCGCTCGGCGTCGACCAGGATCTGCAGACCCGCGTTCCGGGCTACACCGAGGCGGTGCAGGAGCGGATCGAGCGCTCGGATGCCGCCCAGCGGGAGCTCGAAGATCTCACCGGTGCTCGGGCTCCCGAGATCGTCGCCGAGAACGGCACGAGCGGCCTCGAGAACTATGGCCGGGCACCCGAGTTCGCCGGTCTCGCCGGCTGGGTCAACTCGAAGCCGCTGACGCTCGCAGGCCTCCGCGGCCGCGTCGTCCTGATCGACTTCTGGACGTACTCCTGCATCAACTGTCTCCGCACGTTCCCGTACATCAAGGCCTGGGACGAGCGCTACCGCGCGTCGGGGTTGACGATCGTCGGCGTCCACACTCCGGAGTTCGCCTTCGAGCGCGTCCCGTCGAACGTCCGCGAGAACACCAAGCGCCTCGGGTTGAAGTATCCGATCGCGCTCGACAGCGACTACGGGACCTGGAACGCCTGGCACAACCAGTACTGGCCGGCGAAGTACCTGATCGACCGGCAGGGAAATGTGCGCCTCTTCCACTTCGGGGAAGGCGAGTACGACGAGACCGAGAGCGCGATCCGGGAGCTCCTGGCCGAGGAAGGCAGCGAGCTTCCGGCCGCCGCGGCACTCGCGGACGAGAGCCCGCGTGGCCTCGTCACGCCCGAGACCTACCTCGGGCACGCGCGGATCGACCGGTACGTGGGCACGAAGATCGCGCCCGACGAGGAGCTGAGCTACCGCGCCGCGCCGAAGCTCGCCGACAACGAGCTCACGCTCGGCGGACGCTGGCAGGTCGAGGAGGAGCGCGCCGTCGCGGGCAAGGACGCTCGGCTGCGGCTCTCCTACCGCTCCCGCAACGTCTATCTCGTCCTCACCGGCAAGGGCTCGGTGCAGGTGCTCGTGGACGGGAAGCCCGAGCGCACGGTCACGGTGACGGGCGACCGGCTCTACACGCTGGTCGAGCGGCCCGAGATCGGGAACCACGTGCTCGAGCTGCGCTTCGCGCCCGGTGTCGCCGGCTACGCGTTCACGTTCGGCTAGGCACGTTCGGCTCGAAGCCGTCCGCTACTGCTCGCGCGACGAGTCTTCCTCCGACTCCTCGTCGCGTTCGCGCAGGAACTGCGTCAGCTCCGCGGCGAGGGTGTCGCCCGAGGGAAGATCTTCGTGCTCCTCGAGATCGAGCTCGTCGGTCCGGCGCTCGAGCTCTTCGACATAGGCAGCGGTGTCGTTGTCGGAGGAGACGGCCTCCGTGACCTGATCGGAGTAGGCCTCCTCCGCCTCGGAGAGCTCCGTTGTGTCGATCGGGACTTCGAGGAGCGACGCCAGCCGGTCGCAGAGAGCGCGCGCGGCCCGCGGGCTCGGGGCCAGCGAGACATAGTGCGGCACAGCCGCCCAGAGACTCGCAGCAGGGATTCCCGCATCCCGGCACGCGTCCTGGATCACGCCCACGATCCCGGTCGGGCCTTCGTAGCGAGAATGCTGGAGGCCGAGGCTCTCCACGAGCTCGGGATCGCTGGCGGCTCCAGTGACGGGCGCCGCCCGCGTGTGCGGCACGTCTGCGAGAAGCGAGCCGAGCGTGACGACGAGGTCGGCCCCGTACTCCCGGGCCAGGTCGATGACGATCCCGCTGAACGTGCGCCAGCGCAGGCTCGGCTCGACGCCGAGGAGGATGATCGCGTCCCGTTCGGTCCCCGGGATCCGCGCGTGGTAGAAGGCGTTCTCGGGCCAGTCGATCGTCCGGGTCAGGCCCTCGTCGAGCGAGACGTGGGGCCGATTCGACTGGAAGTCGACGAACCCCTCGGGATCGATGTCGGCGAACCGCTCGGCCTTCCACACCCGCGCGAGGTAGCCGCCTGCGAGCGTCGCCCCCTGGCCGCCGTCGTTCCAACCCCGGAAGGCGGCGATCAAGACCGGCCGGTCGAGGGAGGGCCGGCTCGAGATCCGCAGCTCGTCGCTTGCCATCCGTGAAGTCTAGAGGCGGACGAGCGGCCCGGGTGTCCGCCAGAGGGCGGTCACGAGCCCCACCGTCCAGGCCCAGACGGCCGCTGCCAGGCCGACGTGGACGAGCACGAGCCAGGCGGGCAGCTGGTTGCGGAATTGAATCTCACCCACCCCCATCTGGATCAACAGCAGCCCGACGAGGATCGCTCCCCCGAGCAGGAGACCAGGCGTCCGCACCCGGTTGCGGACGAGCCAGGCGAGCAGGATCAGGAAGCCGAGCCCGAACGCCGCGGTCGCGCGCACATGCCACCAGACGGCGTCGAGCAGGTTCCAGAAGCGGTCGATGTCGGCGCTGTCGCCCGGGTGGGGACCCGCGGCGGTCGAGAGCGTTCCGGTCACGACGAGGATCCCACACGCGAGCGCGAGCCCGAGCCCGACGAGCCGGAGCCAGCGGGGCGCGACAGGCTCGACGCGCCCGCGCGCGTTCCCCCAGGCCTCGACGGCCAGCACGACCGCACCCGCGAGCACGACGAGCGCGAGCAAAAAATGGGCCAGCACCATCAGCGGGTGCAAGTCGAGCCTGATCGTGAGCAGGCCGAGCGGCGCCTGCGCGATCGTGCCGAGGAAGGTGAGGGCGGCGATCCACGTCGCGGTCCGGCCGAGCCCGCGCGTTCGCGGCGCGGCGATCCATGCCGCAAGCGTGAGCACGATCGGGAAGATCGCCATCGCCCGGTTCCCGAACTCGATCGAGGAATGGCCCGCGCCCTCCGGGAAGAACGCGCCCTCCTGGCAGCCCGGCCACGACTCGCAAGCGAGCCCCGATCCGGTCAGGCGCACCAGCGCGCCGGTGAGGATGATCACGTAGAGCGAGACCGCCGAGGCCGCGGCCAGCTGGGCGAAGCGCACCGGGGAGATCTCACGGAGCCTTCCGCGCCTCCGGCCGACGGTCGTCTCCACGCCGCTCACTCTAGGCGAGCGTCACGCCTTGGCCGGCCTCGACGCGTCCGATCCGCGTCAGGGGAAGGCCGCGCTCCTGAAAAGACGCGACCAGCACGGCCGCTTTGGCGGCAGGCAGGGCGACGAGGAGACCACCGGCCGTCTGCGGGTCGTAGGCGAGCGCGAGGAGCTCCTCGCTCACTTCCGCCCCGACGGCATGGCCTGCGAACTCGCGATTGCGACGGTCACCACCCGTTCGAACTCCGTCGCGTGCGAAGTCGAGCGCGCCCGGGAGGATCGGAAGCGCCGCCGCATCCAGCGAGATCCGAACGCCGCTGCGGTCGGCCATCTCGTGGGCGTGGCCGAGGAGCCCGAAACCCGTCACGTCGGTGACGGCGTTCGGCTCGATCGGCCGGAGCGCGTCGGCGGCCTCCCTCGAGAGCTCCGTCATCTGCGCGTACGCGGCGGCGAGGCCTTCCTCGTGCCGGCGGCCTTCGCGCGCAGCATGGAGGAGGAGCCCCGTCCCGAGCGGCTTCGTCAGGAAGAGCGCATCGCCGGGCTGGGCCGCACTCTTCGTCCAGACACCCTTCGGATGCACGGTCCCGACGACCGCGAGCCCGTACTTCGGCTCCTCGTCGCGAAGCGTGTGCCCGCCTGCGAGCAACCCACCGGCCGCGCGCACCTGCTCGTCCGCCGCCCCGAAGATCGCGGCGAGCGTCTCGTTCGAAAGGCTCTCCGGGAACGCCGCGATCGAGAGCGCCAGCAACGGCGTCCCGCCCATCGCGAAAACGTCGTTCAGCGCGTTGGTCGCGGCGATCCGCCCGTAGAGCGCGGGGTCGTCCACGAGCGGCGGGAAGAAGTCGAGCGTGAACACGAGCGCCCGGTCGTCGTCGAGCCGGTAGACGGCCGCGTCGTCGGAGGGCGCGAGCCCGACGAGCAGGTTCTCGGCCACGGCGGGAACGAACCCGCGGACGAGCTCCTCGAGCCGCGCTGCCGAGAACTTGGCGGCGCAGCCGCCGCTCTTCGCGAGGTCGGTCAGCTTCACGGCCGTCACAGCGCCACTGTAGATGCGGTGCCTCAAAACACGACGACCGGGAGGGGACCCGGTCGTCGGCACTCAGGGGAGAGGAGGAGCCTGAGGTAGTCCCAGGTTCTGATCCTGTCAGTCGTTCCCTGCACAGATTCTGAGATAGTCAAACATGTGTCATCGGCTCTGATCACGGGCGGCTCTTCCGGAATCGGGCTCGCGATCGCCCGAATGCTGAAGGAGGAGGGCTACGAGCTGACGCTCGCCTCGCGGACCGCCGAGAAGGTCGAGGCCGCTGCGCGCGATCTCGGTGCGACTGCGATCGCCGCCGACGTCTCCAAGCCGGAGGACTGTGGGCGCGCCGTGGCGGAGCACGTCGAACGCTGTGGCGGGCTCGACGTGCTCGTGAACTCGGCCGGGATCGGGATCGCCGGCCGGGTCGAGGACGCGCAGCTCAAGCACATCGACAGGCAGCTGAACATCAACGTGCGCGGGCTCGTGCTCGTGACGCAGGCCGCGATCCCGGCCCTGCGCGCCTCACGCGGCTGGATCGTCAACCTCGCCTCGATCGCAGGCACGACCGGCGTCCCGATTCTCCCGATCTACGCGGCGACCAAGGCCGCGGTGATCTCGCTGACGCTGTCGCTGAACGCCGACCTGGATGAGGACGGGATTCGCTCGATCGCGATCTGCCCCGGATTCGTGGACACGCCGATGGCCGAGTTCTCGGGCCTTCCCGGCGAAGAGATGATCCAGCCAGAGGACTGCGCCGAGGTCGTCCGCATGTGCATTCGCCTCAGCCCCCACGCCCGGATCCCCCAGGTCGTGATCGAGCGAATGGGCGCAAGTGGAGGGATCGGCTAGGTCGCGTCGGCGGCGAGCTACGTCTGAGAAGTTCTTGGGCCGCGGGCGGCCCCTTCAGGGGTCTTCGCGTGGCCGGAATCCGCTCCAGCGATTTCGGCCGCTGCGCAAAATTACAGATGTCCCGGTGAGCGCATGATCCGCCAGAGCTCGTAGAGCCCGAGGGAGACCGAGAGGACGAAGCCGACGATCGCGATCGTGTCGTTGACACGCGCCATCAGGGCCGAGGCGACGAGCAACGCGGAGATGATCATCGCGGCCCCGAGACGGTTCGCGAACGTCTGCACGACGTGCTCGAACTCGTCCAGGTCGTTCGGGACAATTCCGATCTTCAGAGTCCCGGTCTCGAGCCGCGTCGCGAGCTGGCTCAGCCGCCGCGGCATCCTCGTCAGCGGTTCGAGCTGGGTGTAGCCGAGCGCGAGCAGCCGATTCGGCTCGAGCGCGCGTTCGGCCTCCTGGAGCATCGCGGCCATCCCGTCCTCCTCGAGCATCGCGATCGGGTCGAGGAAGGGGTCGAGCGCGCGGGCAACCGAGTCCGCCTGCGAGAGCGTCTTGCCGACCAGCGCGAAGCTCGTCGGCAGACGGATCCCGTGCGTGAGCGCGATCCGCTGCAGGTCGGCCAGCGCCTCACCGGTGTGGATTCCTCCGACCGGGCGCCAGTGGTAGCGGGGGAGCTTGCGCCGGAGCACATGCGCGAAGCCCGCCTCGTCCGAGTCGAGCGTCGTCTGCGAGAGCCCGAGGACGAGGTCTGCGACGTCCTCGGCGCGGTTCTGCGCCAGAGCGACGAGCAGGAGCCCGAGCGTGCGCCGGGTGTCGTCGTCGAGGCGCCCGAGCAACCCGAAGTCGAGCAGGACGAGCCGGTTGTCCTCGGTCAGGAGGACGTTGCCGCGGTGCGGGTCGGCGTGGTAGACGCCATGCACGGTGATCTGCTGGACGTAGGCGCGGAAGAGCTCGCGTGCCATGTCCGCGGCGAGTTCGGGATCGACCGAGTGCCCCTCGGCGACCTTCGCGCCGTCCATACGCTCGAGCACCAGCACCTTCTGGGTCACGTAGGGCCTGATCACCTCCGGCACCACCAGATGCTCGAAGTCTGCGACGAGGTCGCCGATCACCTCGGAGCCGTGGGCCTCTTCGACGAAGTCGAGCTCGGAGGCGAGGTGCGCCTCGAGCTCCTCCGCGAGGGCGCTCAGCTGCAGCAACCGCGCCGTCTCCGAGCGGCCTTCCGCGATCGAGGTCAGCGAGCGAAGGAGCTCGAGGTCGAGCGCGACCTCCTCGGCGAGGCCGGGCCGCTGCACCTTGACGACGACCTCTCGGCCCGAACGGAGCAGCGCGCCGTGGATCTGACCGATCGAGGCGGATGCGATCGGGATCTCGTCGATCCGGGCGAAGGCGTCGAGCCCGATCTCGGCGTCGATCACACGCCTCGCGTCCTCGAACGGGAACGCCGGTACGTCGTCGACGAGCCTCGAGAGCTCCTCGATGTAGAGGTCGGGGAGCAGGTCGGGCCGCGAGGACAGCACCTGCCCCAGCTTCACGAACGTGGTGCCGAGCTCTTCCAGCGACTCTCGGAAGGCGCGCGCGCTTTCGCGGGTCGCGGGCCGCTCGCCGCCGACCGCCCCTACCTCGCGGAGGACACGCAGAAGCCTCCCGCGGCGGGCGACACGCGTGACTTCGAGCGCTCGGCGCGCTCGGCGTACTCTCGGGCCCATCGCGTCAGTTTGCCCGGCGAGAAAACACGGAAACTAGACCGCCCAGAACTTATGCGGCGAGAGTGCTCTGCACAGCGTCGGTGAGCTCGCGCACGGAGAGGGTTCCCTCGAATCGCTCCTTGACGAGGCCGTTGCGCCCGACGAGGAACGTGAAGGGCTCCGAGGGGAGCTTCCATTCCGCCACCCAGCGATTCGTCCCCTTGGCGGGATCGTTGTCGGTGTAGATCTCGACGTGGATGAAGCGAATCCCGGTGCCTTCGAAGCGCTTCCGAACCGTGTCGACCACATCGACGACTGGCCCGCACGTGCGCGTCGTGCAGAACTGCGGCGTCGAGAACGTGACCACAAACGGCGCCTTCGCAGCGAGCGCCTCAGCGATCGAGGAGCGAAGCAGTTCCCGATCGGGGGGCTTCCGAGTCGTCAGGGCGGCGAAGTCGCCACCCGTGCTCGCGATCGTCGGCGTCTTCGAGACGATCGCGCGGTCGCCGATGTCCGGCGCCGCGGTCTTCTTCGCCACGACCACGTTGCCCAGCGCCTGGATCTTGCGTCCGCCGACCGGCTCCGCGAGCACCCAGTACTTGCCCGCCTTCGGGATGTCGAGCCGGGTCACGAAGATCTCGGTGGCATCCGCCTCGTCCGAGCCGGGAACGCCGATCTTCTCCGCTCGAGCCGTCGTTTCCAGGAACGGCTTCGCGCCGAGCGCGCGGGAGAGCCAGACGCGGGCGGTCGGGCGCGTGACGACGCGGCCCTGACCGTCGACGACGAGGAACGAGAGGCGGACCTTGCCCGGGGCGAAGTCAGCCGTGCCGGGGACGATCGCAACGTCCTCGCCGGGAGCGCGCCAGAGCGCTTCGAGCGAGCCCGTAACCGGCTCTTTCTTCGCGTCAGTCGAGGACACGCCGCACCCGGCGACCCATACGCACAGCGTCAGCGTCACCGCGAGCGCGAGGCGAGTTGGGAGGGGCACGCGGCGAGTGTAGCCGCGTGCCTCCTAGTTCCCGTCCTGCCAGCCGAGAACGGGAATTTTCACTCCCGCGTAGCTGGCCCAGCTGCCTGCAGCAGCGATCAGCAGAGGCGTCGAGAGCAACAGTGAGTAGAGCCGCGTCTTCATCCTTGTACCCTCCTTTCCAGCTTAGAAGCGGATGTCCTGGAGCGCTTCGGCGGCGTTCCGATAGAGGCGAGCCGCCTCGGAATCGTCGCCCCGTCGTGCAGCCAGGTCACCGAGCGCCACCCAGGCGCCGGCGCGGTGGCTGACCGAGGAAAGTTGTTCGTACGCGGCGTCGCCCGCCCGGAAGCAGGCCTCCGCCTCGTCCAGCTGGCCGCGCTCCATCAGCGAGCGGCCGAGCACGACCTGACAGCCACCGATCTCGTCGAGGTAGAACTCCTCGCGGCCTTCGAGCAGCTGGAGCGCGTGGCGTGCGTGCTTCTCCGCGTCCTCCCACTCCCCGAGGTGGAGATGGACGGTTCCGAGCCCGCCCATCGCGACCGCGGCATCACCCTGCGAATCTACCTCGACTGCGACGGCGAACGACGCTTTCAGGAGCTCGATCGCCTCCTGCGGCTTCCCGAGCAGGAGGTTGAGGCCACCGAGGTTGTTCAGGACGCGGCCGACGGTGCGCTCGTCGTTCAACTCCTGGTAGAGCGCCTTCGCCCGCTCGGCGTAGTTCCGCGAGAGGACCCAGTGGCCGGTTCGCTCGGCGACGAGCGACGCCTGGAAATAGCTGTTCGCGGTCATGCTCCGGTCTCCGAGAGCCTGGGCCAGCTCGAGGGCGCGCTCGGCGTCCTCGCGGGCGGCCTCGAAGTCGCGGCCGCGGCGGTGGCAGCGCGAACGCCACTGAAAGATGTCGGCGCGGAGGACGTCGCAGGGGAGCCCGGAGCGCTCGGCCAGCGAGAGAGCCTCGCCGAAGAGCGCGATCGCGGTGCCGGTGCTCGAGACCTTGAAGCGACAGGCGCCGAGGCGGAAGGCGATGTCGGCGCGGTCGAGGTCGGAGAAGGCGTCGTTCTCGGCGATCGAGCGCGCCTCGGTGAGGAGCTCGATTCCGCGGCGCGGATCACCGTCCTGCATTCGCGCCCAAGCCTCACCGGAGTGCGCCCGGACTGCGAGCTCGGGGGCGTTGGTCGCCGAAACGGCAGCACGAACGTCGTCGTAGGCCTCGATCGCCTCCGGGTAGCGGTGCGACTGCGTCAGCGCCTCGGCACGCGAGAGGAATGCCTCGACCTTGCCTCGCTCGTCGGTCGAGACGCCGCTCGAGAGAAATGCCGGATCGACCGTCAGCCGCTCGGCGAGCCATGCGACGGTCTCGGTCGTCGGGCGCGTCTTGCCGCGCTCGATCTGACTCACGTACTCCTTCGAGAACCGATCCCCGGCGAGCTCCGTCTGCGTCAGGCCCGCGGAGACGCGGAGGAGACGCAGGCGATCGCCGAGCCGCTTGCCAGACCCGGAGCTCGGGCGGGCAGTGGGGGCGTTCGTGTGGGTGGGGGTCGTCTCGTTCACAGCGGCGGTTGATTCAGTCAAGGTGGAAGTGAAGCAGCGCGCATACCCCTTTGCGGGGATTTTCGACGTGCGCGACGGCACGAGGTCAGTGAAGCGAGCGTATCACGAAATCACTTGACCGAGCTACTTGACTTTTTCGGAAACCGCTCCTACAGTGGAATCAACTTGCACCGCCGGACGCCAGGCGAATGCAAGGGCGCGCCACCCAAAGGCGACCGCCGCAACCGGAGGCCGTGACTGAGCCGCAGAGCCATGTCTTCCGGAGTGTCGTCACCAGTGGCTGCTTGCCTCACAGGATCGTCCCCGGAGCCGCAGCCGGGGACGCTCCACGGCCCGCGCGTCGCTCCTCGGAGCGACGCGCGGGCCGTGCGTTCCTCAACCGCCGGTGAGCCAGCGGTGCCGCGCGGCCGTGATCCGGGCCAGATCGTCAGGGCCGAGCAGGCCGCCGCCGAGCCTGTCTGCGAAGGAGAGCAGAAGGGCAGCGCCGACGAAGATCCAGGCCTCGGCATCGGGATCCCGGTCCGCGGGGACGCCGCCGGCCGCCTGAGCGCGCCGCACGACCGCCGCGATGTAATCGTGGACTTCGCGCAACTGAGTTCGGAGGTACTCCTGGATCTGGACGTCCTCACCCGCCTCGTTCAGCGCCTGGATCCAGAGCGTGATCGGCTTCACCCCGCCCGACGCGTGGAACTCGCGGGACGCCTGGCCGACGGCGCTGACCGCCTCTCGATCGGGGAATTCCTCGAGTTTCGCGTCCAGGGCTGCCCGCAGCGAGCCCCAGGCGGACTCGAGACACGCGAGGTAGAGCTCCCGCTTGGAGCCGAAATGCCGGTAGAGGATGGGCTCCGAGACGCCCGCCTCGCGTGCGATCTCGGCTGTGGTCGTGCCGCTGTAGCTCCGGCCCACGAAGACGCGGAGCGCGGACTCGACGATCGCCTGCCGGCGCTCCGCAGCCGGCAGGCGCGTCGCCTTCGTGCTCACGCTGCCGCCGAAGCGCGGGCCGGGGCAGGGCGCTCGTCGGCCGTGGGCTCCTGGCGCACGAGCGCGAAGGAGACGAGCGAGCCGATGAAGGCGATGATCGCGCCTACCAACAGGGCACGCTCGAAGCCGTCCATGAACGCGTCGACGCTCACCCGGCCACCGGCCTCGTGCGCGAGGATCGCGCCCATCAGGGCGATCCCGATCGAGCCGCCGACCTGACGCATCGCGTTCAGGACGGCCGAGCCGACGCCCGACTTCTCGACCGGCACGGCGCGCGTCGCCGCGGCTGCGGTCGGCGTCATCGTGATCGCCATCCCGAGCCCGCCGATCACGAATCCCGGCGCGAGGCCCCAGAAGCTGGAGTCGGCGCCGAGCCGCGAGAGGTAGAGGAGCTGGATCCCGATCAAGACCATCCCGCCCGTCATCAGCCAGCGCGACCCGAAGCGATCCGAGAGCTTCCCGGCGATCGGCGCGACCAGGATGATCAGGACGGTCATCGGCAGGAACGCGGCGCCGGCCTGCACGGCCGAGTAGCCGAGCACGTTCTGCATGTAGAGCGAGACGAAGAAGAAGACTCCGAACATGGAGAGCGCGACGAGCAACATCGCGAGATTCGCGCCCGCGTAGGTCGTGTTCCGGAAGAGCGAGAGGTCCAGCATCGGGCCGCGCTGGCGCCGCTCGAGCACGATGAACGCCGCAAGCGCGGCTGCGCCGAGCACGAACGAGCCGACGATCCGCGCCGAGCTCCAGCCGTACGAGTTCGCCTCGATCAGGCCGTAGGTGATCGCGAAGAGGCCGACCGCTGACGTGACGAGACCCGGGAGGTCGAGCCGGACGTGGGTGTCGTCCTTGGACTCGCTGATGAAGGCGAAGCTCACCGCGATCCCGATGGTCCCGACGGGAATGTTGACGAAGAAGATCCAGTTCCAGCTCAGATGCTGGGTCAGGAGGCCACCGACGAGCGGGCCGATCGCGAGCGCGAGCGCCGAGACCCCTGCCCAGATCCCGATCGCCATCCCCCGCTCCTTGGGCGGGAACGTGGCCGCGATGATCGAGAGCGTCGCCGGGTTCATCATCGCGGCGCCGACCCCCTGGGCGATCCGCGCCGTGATCAGCATCGACTCGGAGTCGGCAAGGCCGCACCAGAGCGAGGCGAGCGTGAAGACGACGATCCCGAGGACGAAGAGGAGGCGTCGCCCGTAGGCGTCCGCGAGCTTGCCCCCGATCAGCATCAGCGCCGCGAACGTGAGCGCGTAGCCCGTGACGATCCACTCGAGCGAGGAGATGTCGGCGCCGAGATCGCGCTGAATCGACGGCAGTGCCACGTTCACGACGGTGTTGTCGAGCATGATCATGAAGAGACCGACCGAGACAGCGGCGAGCGTCCACCACTTGCGCCGAGCCTCTGCAAAGATTCCAAGAGCCATGAACCGACCTTCCCTCAAAGTTAGCGAGCACTAGGTTAGTGCTTACTAACGACGCTGTCAAATGGGCCTGGACGCCCTCCCCCGAACAGCTCGCGCACGCGAACGTCGTCCGGCTCGCGCGGGCGCTCGAGTGCGGCGACTACGCCGCCCTGCACCGGCTTTCGATCGATGAGCCCGAGCGCTTCTGGCGCGCAGTCGCCACCGACCTCGAGCTCGACCTGGCGCGGCCGTGGGATCGCGTCTGCGACGACTCGCGGGGGGTCGAGTGGACGACGTGGTTCGAAGGCGCGCGGCTGAACGTCGCGCAGGCGTGCCTGCATGCGTGGGCCGAGCGCACGCCTGAGGCAGTGGCGGCCGTTTTTCGGGGTGAGGACGGCGAGCGCGAGGAGCTGACCTTCGCCGAGCTCTCCGACCGGACGGTTCGGCTCGCCGAGGCTCTCGCCGGTCTCGGCGTTGAGGCGGGAGACCGCGTCGCGATCTACATGCCCATGTGCCCCGACGTCGCCGTGGCTTCCCACGCCTGCGCGCACCTCGGCGCGATCCAGGTGCCGATCTTCTCCGGCTTCGCGGCCCCCGCCGTCGTTCAGCGCCTCCAGGACTCGGGCGCGAAGGTCGTGCTCACCGCCGACTGGTCACTCCGGCGCGGCAAGCGCGTGCCGATGCGCGAGGCGATCGACGAGGCGCTCCGCTCGGCTCCGTCGGTCGAGCACATCGTCGAGTGGGGTCGCGAGGAGCGGCGCTGGAACGTCCAGCTCGGCCCCGGGACGCTCGCCCCGCTCGAGGTCGAGGCCGAGCACCCGTATCTGCTCGCGTACACCTCAGGAACCACCGGCAGGCCGAAGGGCGCGCTCCACGTGCAAGGGAGCTTCCTGCTCTCGATCGCCCGCGAGGCCGCCTACCAGTCCGACATCCACACCGGCGATTGCGTCCTCTTCTCGACGGACATGGGCTGGATCATGGGGCCGTGGACCGTCGTCGGCGCCGGCGCGCTCGGCGCCACCGTCGTCTACATGGAGGGCGCACCCGACTGGCCCGACGACCGACTCTGGCGCCTCGTCGAGGAGGAGCGGGTGACGATGCTCGGCGTCTCGCCCACGCTCGTCCGCGCGCTGATCCCGAAGGGCGAGCCGCAGGCGGATCTCGGCTCGCTCCGCGCGATCACGACCACCGGCGAGCCGTGGAACTCGGGCCCCTACGACTGGCTGAACGAACACGTGGCCGGCGACGGAGCGATCCCGATCGTAAACATCTCCGGGGGGACCGAGGTCGGCGCCTGCTTCCTCTCCGTCTCGCTGATGGCGCCCTCGAAGGCCTGCTCGCTCGGCTTCCCCGCCCTGGGGCAGTCGATGGACGTCTACTCACCTGAAGGGAAGCCGTTGCTCGGCGAGGTGGGCGAGCTCGTCTGCACCCGCGCTTGGCCCGGGATGACCCGCGGGATCTGGGGCGATGACGAGCGCTATCTCGAGACCTACTGGAGTCGTTTCCCCGGCGTCTGGACGCACGGGGACTGGGCCTCGATCGACTCGGACGGCTACTGGTCGCTGCACGGACGCTCGGACGACACGCTCAACATCGCTGGCAAGCGGATCGGCCCGGCCGAGCTCGAGTCGGCCGCTCTCGATCATCCGGGAGTCGCCGAGGCGGCGGCGATCGGCGTGCCCCACACGGTCAAGGGCGAGGTCGCCTGGCTCTTCTGCGCGCTGAAGCCCGGATTCGACCAAGACCCGGACGGGGTCAAGGCCGTTGTGGCCGCTGCACTCGGGAAGGCTTTCGCACCCGACCGCGTTCTGTTCGTCAGCGCGCTCCCGAAGACGCGCAGCGCCAAGATCGTCCGCCGGGCGATCCGCGCGAAGGCGGTCGGCGAGGATCCCGGCGACCTCTCGACCCTGGAGAACCCGGAAGCCCTGGAGGAGATCGCGAATGCCGTCTAGAGCACTCGTCACCGGAGGCGGCCGCGGGATCGGCGCCGACATCGCGCGGAAGCTCGCAGACAACGGTTGGCATGTCACCGTCGCCGCCCGCTCGAGCGGAGAGATCGACGAGGTAGCGCGCGAAGTCGGCGGCACCGCGGTCACGGGCGACGTCTCGAGCCGCGAGGACGTCGAGCGCATCCTCCAGGCCGCCGGCCCGATCGACCTGCTCGTCGCCAACGCGGGGGTGGCGATGTGGGAGGACTCGTGGGAGACCGACCCCGACAGCTGGTGGCGTATCTTCGAGGTCAACGTCCTCGGCGCCTATCTCACGTGCAGGCTCGCCCTCCCGGGCATGATCGAGCACGGCGGCGGTCGGATCGTGATCACCGGCAGCGGCTCCTCGTACCTCCCCGGCTCGACGGCAGGCGCCTACAGCGCGAGCAAGGCCGCGGTCGGGCGCTTCGGCGAGGTGCTCGCCAAGCAGGTCGAGCCCCACGGGATCAAGGTCTTCGTGATCAGCCCCGGGCTCGTCAAGACCGAGATGACGGCCGGGCAGATGCCGGACGACGCGCCCTGGACGCCACCGGAGCTCGCACCGCAGCTCGTCCTCGAGCTCGCGAGCGGCCGCTTCGACGCGCTCTCGGGCCGGTACATCCATGCGGAGCACGACCCGCCCGACGTGCTCGAGTCGCGGATCGAGCGGATCCTCGCGGACGATTTGAACGCGATCCGGCTCCGCCGCGAGCCCCAGTAGCCGCTCCTACCTGGGCACGATCCACGTCTGGCGTGCCACCGCCAGCAGCTCGCCCTCGGCCGACCCCTCGACCGAACGCAGGGCCGTGCCGGCGTAGAGCTTGCGCCCGTCCTCGCCGAGCGGCCAGCCAACCACGACGCAGCGCTCGCCCTCCTCCGGGAGCCGCTCGATCCGAGCGGCCATCCGGCCGAGCAGCGTCTCGCCCCGGCCCTGCGCGCTGACCGCATACGCGCCCGAGCAGTCGATTGCCGCCCAGACGACCGGGACGGAGACCTCGGTCGCGAGCCAGGGCGCGGCGACGGGATCGGCGGCAGCAGCGCGACCCGGCAGGATCCGGAGCCCGTCGCCGTCGCCCCGGAGCTGACCGCAGCTGAAGCAGCCACGGAAGGTGTCGGCACCGAAGGCCAGGTAATGGACGCTCGCGGCCTCGGCATCGTCCCACCCGACGGCCGGAGGGACGCCCACCTCGACCTCTGCCCGAACCGCTTCGGCGACGAGGGCCTCGCCATCGAGGAGAACGACGCCGCCATCCCGGGCCGCGATCGTCAACGGCCGTTCGAGCGGCGGTGGCAGGCGCAGAGTGACCTCCGCCGGCCCGTCCAGGTATGAGGCCAGGAGCCCTGCCGCGTAGCCGCCGTTGGCCGAGTCCTCCGGCCCGCGATAGCGGCGCTCGATGATCACGGAGTTTTCGCCTGAGAGTCGCAAACCGGTACCATTCCTTTCGTGCGGCTCGCGCTCGCCCAGATCAACCTCGTCGTCGGCGACCTGGATGGCAACCGCAGGCGCATTCTCTCCGCTCTGACGGACGCGCGCGGCGAAGGCGCCGAGCTCGTGCTCTTCCCCGAGCTCGCGGTCACGGGCTACCCGCCCGAAGACCTGCTCCTCCGGCCCGCGTTCGTTCGCGCAGCCGAGAAGTCGCTGCGCGAGATCGCGGCTGCATGCACGGGCGTGACCGCGCTCGTCGGCACCCCCTGGTTCGACCGCGACCTCTTCAACGCCTGCGCGGTCTGCGCGGACGGAGACGTGCGCGCCGTCTACCGCAAGCGCTACCTCCCGAACTACGGCGTCTTCGACGAAGACCGCTACTTCGCGCCCGGGCGCGAGCTCGTCCTGCTCCGGCTCGGCCACACCCTCGTCGGCCCGACCGTCTGCGAGGACATCTGGCAGCCCGGGCCGCCCGCCACCGACCTGGCGCTCGAAGGCGCCGAGTTGATCGTGAACATCTCGGCTTCGCCGTACTACGTGGGCAAGGCCGAGGATCGTGAGGAGATGCTCGTGACCCGGGCGCGGGACAACTCCGCCTTCCTCGCCTTCTGCAACCTCGTCGGCGGCCAGGACGAGCTCCTCTTCGACGGCCATTCGGTCGTGCTCGACGACGAGGGCGAGGTTCTGGCGCGGGCGCCGGGCTTCGAGGAGGCGCTGCTCGTCGTCGACATCGACCCGACCGAGGCGATCGGCCGCCGGCTCCGTGACGTCCGTCGCCGGGCCCTCGCCCGGGAGCGGGAGGAGCACGCCGCCGTCGAGGTGGTGGAGCTGGGAGAAAATGTCACAGCGTCACAAGATGCTCCCCACTCCGGGTCGACGGTCGCCTTCGAGTCGGAGCTCGAGCAGATGCGCCGAGCGCTCGGACTGGCACTGCGGGACTACGTGGAGAAGAACGGCTTCCGCGACGTCGTCCTCGGGCTCTCGGGTGGGATCGACTCGGCCCTCGTCGCCGCTCTCGCCGCCGACGCGCTCGGGCCGGAGCGCGTGCATTGCATCTCGATGCCCTCTCGTTTCTCGAGCGACGGAACTCGGACGGACGCGCGCCGACTCGCCGACGCCGTCGGCTGCGACTTCCGCGAGATCCCGATCGAGGCGGTCGTGGGCGCTTTCGACGAGGCGGCAGGAGGACTCGAGAGCCTGGCCGCGGAGAATCTGCAGGCACGCATTCGCGGCACGCTCCTGATGGCGTTCTCGAACACGCACGGTTGGCTCGCGCTCGCGACCGGGAACAAGTCGGAGCTCTCGGTCGGCTACTCGACCCTGTACGGAGACCTCGCCGGCGGCTTCGCGCTGATCAAGGACGTCTTCAAGACGGACGTCTTCCGCCTCGCCCGCCACTTGAACGAGCGGGCGGGAAGAGAGCTGATCCCGGTCTCGATCATCGAGCGCCCCCCTTCGGCCGAGCTCCGAGCCGATCAGCGGGACGAGGACTCGCTCCCCCCGTACGACGTGCTCGACGGCGTGCTGGAGGCATACGTCGAGCTCGACCGCTCGCGCGAGGAGCTCGTTGCAGACGGCTTCGATCCCGAAGTGGTGGAGCGGGCGATCGCGCTGATCGATCGCGCAGAGTACAAGCGCCGCCAGGCCCCACCGGGCGTGAAGCTGCGCCCGAAGGCGTTCGGGCGCGACCGGCGGACGCCGATCACGAATCACTGGCGCGATTGACACGCCATCCGTTAGTGCATACTTACGGTAAGTGAGTGCTAACGGAGTTGTTCTCGATGCGCTCGGCGACTGGACCCGGAGACAGGTTCTCGAGTCCCTTCGCCGCGGGCCCCGTTCGGTCGGCGAGCTCGCGGCCGGAATGCCCGTGAGCAGGCCCGCGGTCTCGCAGCACCTGAAAGTGCTGAAGGAGGCCGGGCTCGTAACCGACCACAAGGAGGGGACGCGGCGTGTCTACCGCGTCGATCCCGACGGCCTCACCCGGATCCGCGACTACTTCGACAGCTTCTGGGACGACGCGCTCGATCGTTCCGCCACCGCAGCAGGATGAGCGCCGAACTAGCGGCGTCCTAGACGCCGACGTCGAGAGGCTCTCCGGGCGGCCCGTCGCGCAGGAGCGCGGCGAGCAGCTCGGGGAGCCTGCTCGGGGCGAACTGTTCGTCGCTCGCCTCGAGCTCTGCGAGCGTCCACCAGCGGATCCCGGTCACGTACTCGGCTGCCAGCTCGTCCGGGGTGAAGCGCGGGGCGGGCTCGAACTCGGGCGTTCGGACGAGCATGTAGCGCTCGGCCTGC
>Ga0136611_10000312_pt1 | contig 30917 bp, 24 predicted proteins | sample AntDrymUQ2232306_2_FD_106645 | JGI IMG/M metagenome (GOLD analysis project Ga0136611, IMG submission 106645) | Polar desert sand microbial communities from Dry Valleys, Antarctica - metaG UQ223 (23.06) | ecosystem: Environmental > Terrestrial > Soil > Desert | place: Antarctica: Dry Valley...
ATCAATCTCCGCGCTATCCACCGCCTGCATGACCGTCAGGCCGCCCAGACCCAGGCAGTCAGATGTTGAAGCCGACCCTCCGCGTCGGGGAGGGGGCTGGGGGGTGAGGGCCACGCGTCGCCAGTCACCACTCCGCTGGCCCCTATCATGCAACCCTTGCCACGTATGCTGAAGTCGAAACGACCACGCAACCGGAAGGAACCCCCACCCATGCCCAACCGACTGGCCAACGAAACCAGCCCGTATCTCCTGCAACACAAGGACAACCCAGTCGACTGGTACTCGTGGGGCGAGGAGGCGCTGACTCGCGCCCGTGAAGAAGACCGCCCGATCCTGCTGTCGATTGGCTATTCCGCCTGCCACTGGTGCCACGTCATGGAGCACGAAAGTTTCGAGAACGCTGAGATCGCCGAACTGATGAACGAGCGCTTCGTCAACATCAAGGTCGATCGCGAAGAACGCCCTGACCTCGATTCACTCTACATGATGGCGGTGCAGATGATGTCCGGCCACGGCGGCTGGCCGATGACCGTCTTCATGACCCCGGACGGCCGCCCATTCTACGGCGGAACTTATTACCCGCCCGAGGATCGCGGACCAATGCCCGGCTTTCCGCGCATCCTTCAGGCCGTTTCAGACGCCTACACCAACCGCCGCTCCGAAATCGACGAGAGTGCGGACGGCCTGGCCGGACATCTCCGCAAGCACTTCGAGTTCGTCCCGCCCGCCGGTTCACTCGATGCGACCATCTTCGATCGCGCTCTTCAAGGGCTTGCTGGTCAGTTCGACCGCATCAACGGCGGTTTCGGCGGCGCACCGAAGTTCCCGTCGCCGATGGCCGCTGAACTGCTCCTGCGCATTCACACACGCACCAGCTCCGAACATGCGCTCAGCATGGCCGAGTTCACGCTCGACAAGATGGCGCGCGGCGGCCTCTACGATCAGGTCGGCGGCGGCTTCCACCGCTACGCTGTCGATGCCGTCTGGCTCGTGCCGCACTTCGAAAAGATGCTCTACGATAACGCCCAGCTCGCACATGTCTACACCATCGCCTGGCAGCACACCGACGAACCGTTCTACCGCGCCATCGCTGAGGAGACCCTCGATTACGTCATGCTCGAAATGACCTCTCCCGAGGGCGGCTTCTATTCAACTCAGGACGCCGACTCCGAAGGACACGAGGGCAAGTTCTACGCCTACACCCCCGCCGAGCTACGCGCCGCCATTGGCGACGAAGACGGCGATCAGGTCGCCGCAATCCTGGGTGCGACCGACCGTGGTAGCTTCGAGGGTTCGAACGTGCTCTCAATCCCCCGTGTCGAAGACCGCATGCGCTGGCGCTCCGCCGAGTTCACCGACGCCCGACAACGTCTCTACGATGCGCGCGCCAAACGCATCTGGCCGGGCCGCGACGAGAAGATTCTGACCGCCTGGAACGGCATGATGATGCGCGCCTTCGCCACCGCCGCATGGGTCTTCGACGACGACCGCTACCGCGAGGCCGCCGTCCGCAACGCCACCTTCGTCCGTGATCACCTCTACCAGGACGGTCGCCTGCTCCGCTCCTACAAGGACGGCCAGGCGCGGTTGAACGGCTACCTCGAAGACTACTCCAACTACATTGACGGCCTGCTCGCCCTCTACACCGCCACCTTCGACGCAGCATGGATCAGCCTCGCCACGGACCTGGCCCGCACCATGATCTCCGAGTTTTACGAGGGCGGCATGTTCTACGACACCGGCGTCTCCCACGAAGCGCTCGTCACCCGCCCGCGCGACGCCTACGACAACGCCACCCCGAGCGGCAACAGCGTCGCCTGCGATGCCCTGCTGCGTCTGAGCCACCTCACCGGCGACACTGAGTTCGCTCGCGTCGCCAACGATGTCGTCTCCGGCTTCGCCAACATCGCCTCCGAGCATCCCCACGGCTACGCCCGCCTCCTCTCCGCCATCGACCTCGCAGTCGGCCCCACCGCCGAAGTGGTCATCGTCGGCGACCCCGTCGCACCCGACACCACGGCGATGCTCAGTTCGCTGCGCGTTGCGTTCCTTCCCCGCGTTTTCGTCGCCACCGCGCCAGAGGGTCAGGACGCTGATACGATCACGCTCCTCGCCGATCGCCCGATGTCGGACGGCCATGCTACAGCCTATGTCTGCCTTAACTTCGCCTGTCAGCTGCCGACAATCGATGCGGAAGAGATGATGGAGCAATTGCGTTCGGCGCTAACGTAGCCGTGTGCATCGCGGCCCTCACCCCCCGTCCCCCTCTCCCAGAATTGGGAGAGGGGGAGTCGGTTACGACGTTGTTTCGCTCCGATAGCGCGGAACGTTAGCGATCGTCACCCCCTCTCCCAGAATTGGGAGAGGGGGACGGGGGGTGAGGGCCGCGTCGCACGCGATCACCCCGACACTGTCCTACAATGCTCTCCTGACCTCAGTATTCACACAGGAGCAACACACCTATGGCAAACGCGCATCCAGAAGGACATCTCGTCGTTGCGATCCAGTTCGACGCCCAGGCGTTCAACGACGCCTTTCGCTACTACACCGGCCACGGCGGCTACTTCGTCTCGAACAACATCTATTCGCGCCTGGTCGTCCTCGATGTCTTTGATCGTGGCGACATTCATCCTGACCTCGCCGAAACCTGGGAGTCGCCCGATGACGGCAAGACCTGGATCTTCCATCTCAACCCTGCCGCACGCTGGCACGATGGCGTCCCGGTCACTGCGCACGATGTCGCCTACACGTACACCACCGTGCTCGCCAACGGCTACACCGGCATGACCTTCCTTTCCGATATCGAATCGACTCGGTCCGTCGACGACCACACCGTCGAAATCCTCCTGAGCACCCCGAATGCGGCCTTCCTCGGTCAGCTCGGCTCGTTCGTGCTGACCCACATCGTCCCGAAGCATCTCTACGACGGCACCGACTGGGAGACGAACCCGCACAACTTCAACCCCATTGGCTCCGGCCCGTTCAAGTTCGAGGAGTGGGTGCAAGGCGAGCGCATCGAACTCGTTGCCAACACGGACTACTGGCGTGAAGGCCCGTACGTCGAGCGCCTGACCTACCGTGTCATGGGCGACCTCGATGAGGCGATGGATGCGCTGGCCGCTGGCGATGTGCACTTCGTCACCCGCGATGTCCCCTGCCAGCGTGTCGAGGCATTTCGCGCGTTGCCGGGTGTTGACGTGAACGTGATTCCCGGACATTCGATGGGCTTCGTCGCCTTCAACTGGGACAAGCCGCTCTTCCAGGACCGCCGCGTCCGCGAAGCCGTCGCGCGCGCCATCGACCGCCGCCCGATCGCCGCGCAGATCTGCCCGTTTGCAACAACGCCAGTCCACTACTACCTCGAAGCCGTCGATTGGGCGTTTAACCCCGAAGCGAAAGCGCCGGAGTACGACCCCATCCAGGCGGAGCGCCTCCTCGACGACGCAGGCTACCCGCGCGTCGAGAGCGGCCATCGTCTCCCCGACCCTATCCGCATCGGCTACCGCCTGATCTACCCGCACTATGGAGTCTCCGCCAACCTCATCGCCGAGCAACTGAGCGCCATCGGTATCGAAGCAACCGTCGAAGGAGCTGACCCCGTCACCTGGAACGACAAGTACCTGCGCGACGGCGACTTCGACCTGCTCATCGAGGCCGGCGACATCGGCCCCGATCCACAGATTATGTCGAGCTTTCTCGCCACGGGCGGCACCCGCAACATCATGCGCTATTCCAACGAGATCGTGGACCAGGCCTTCGAAGACGGCCGCTCCACCACCGACCTGACCGAGCGCGGCAAACACTACCGCGTCCTGCAAGCCGCCCTCGCCGACGACATTGCACGCATCCCCTTCCTCCAGCACGGCGAACATCTCCCGCACCGCACCGAGTTCACCGGCTGGTCGTGGTCAGAGGGTGTGAGAGGCACGGTCCCATTCTGGTATCACGGACTGGTGCGCAAGGCGGGGTGACCCCTCTCCCCAGCCCTCTCCCCGACGCGGGGAGAGGGCTGGGGAGAGGACCACGGACAATCCTGTCGGAGCGAAGCGAACGTCCGTCCTACGTCTCCCTCTCCCCGCGTCGGGGAGAGGGCCGGGGAGAGGGGTCACTCCGCCACCGCACACGCTGAAACGGAATCTGCCCTACAATGCCCCACACGAACCGAAACGACTGTTGAAGGAGTAGTGAACACCCATGGCGAACGCCAATCCCGACGGACATATCGTGGTCGCGATCCCATACGACGCCGAGAGCTTCAATGAGGTCTGGCGCAACTACACCGGTGCGGGCGGCTACTTCGCCGCCAACAACATCTACAGCCGCCTCGTCGTGCTCGATGTCTTCGACCGGGGCGACATTCATCCCGACCTGGCCGACTCCTGGGAGTCGCCCGACAATGGCAAGACCTGGATCTTCCATCTGAACAAGGATGCGAAGTGGCACGATGGCGTTCCTGTCACTGCCGCTGACGTGGTCTACACTTACTCGGAGGTCCTGAAGAACGGCTACCACGGCCTCTCCTGGCTGCAGGACATCGACCAGATCAGCGCCGTCGACGACCACACCGTCGAGTGCGTGTTGAAGTCGCCAAACGCCGCGTTTCTGGCGCAGCTCGGTGCGTTCGTCTTCTCACACATCATCGCAAAGCACCTCTATGAGGGTACTGACTGGGCCACGAACCCGCACAACCTCAACCCCATCGGCTCCGGTCCATTCAAGTTCGACGAATGGGTCAAGGGCGAGCGCATCGAGCTCCTCGCCAACACCGTCTATTGGCGCGAGGGGCCATACGTCGAGCGCATCACCTACCGCATCATGCCGGATAACAACGAAGCGTTCGCTGCCATGGAGCGCGGAGAGGTCCACTTCTGTGTCCAGGACGTTCCCTGCAAAGAGGTCGAACAGTTCAAACAGAAACCGGGTCTCGACGTGATGTTCCACCCAGGCAACGCTATCGCTTTCGTCGCCTTCAACTGGCAGAAGCCGATGTTCCAGGACCACAAGGTTCGCGAAGCCATCGCCCGCGCCCTCGATCGCAACCCAATTGCGGAAGGCGTCTGCCCGCTCGCCTCAACGCCGTCGCACTACTACCTGAAGCAGGTCGACTGGGCCTTCAATTCCGACTCAAAGGCACCCGACTTTGACCCCGCCGAAGCCGAACGCCTGCTCGACGACGCCGGTTTCCAACGCGGTGCAGATGGCACGCGCTTCGAAGTCGGCCTCGCATACCGCTCGCTCTACAGCCACTACGGCGTCGCTGGCAACATCATGGCCGAACAACTGGAGAAGGTTGGCATCAAGGTCAACGTCGAGTCAGTCGATCCTGTTGGCTGGACGACCCGCTTCCAGCAGCAGGGCGACTTCGACCTGCTGCTCGATTCCGGAGACATCGGTCCCGACCCGCAGCTCATGGCCAGCTTCCTGACCTCTGACGGCCCGCGCAACTCGATGCGCTACAACAATCCGGAAGTCGATCGCGCCTTCCGTGAGGGTCGCGCCACCACCGACCGCGCCGAACGCGGTCAGCACTACCGCGCTCTCCAGACCGAGCTAGCTAAAGACATCGCCCGCGTCCCCTTCATGCAGCACGGCGAACACCTCCCCTACCGCCCCGAATACACCGGCTGGTCCTGGTCAGATGGCGTGCGAGGAACGGTTCCGTTCTGGTACCACGGGCTGGTGAAGAAGGCATAGGAACCCCGCTTCCTGACAGGGAGGAACCTCACCCTCCAGCCCCTTCTCTCGCGAGGAGCGGGGGTGCCAGTAGCAAGCGATTCGCGCAGTCGACGCAAACAACTCAGATACTGTCTCCCCTCTCCTCGCGGGAGAGGGGTCTGGGGGGTGAGGTTCCTCCCCGCGACTGTCAACCTTTCGGGATGAACTCGCCCTGATATACTTCCCCGTTGACCATGTTCGCCGTCGTACCCAACCATTCGGAGGCCCAGTCGATGTCCACTGCCGTCCTCGGTGCCCAGCTCAGCGCCGCCACGAAAGACCTGCTCGTTTTTCCGAATCCAAATCCCGAGCGTGACTACACGATCGAAATCCATTCACCGGAGTTCACCTGTCTCTGTCCCGTAACCGGCCAGCCGGACTTCGCGGAGATCACCATCCGCTACATTCCGGAAGCGTTGTGCGTCGAGCTCAAATCGTACAAACTCTACCTCTGGGCGTTCCGTGACGAGGGCGCGTTCCACGAGGCCGTCACGAATGAGATCCTCAACGACATCATCTCCGCCATCAACCCGCGTGAGGCGACGGTGATCGGCAAGTTCAACGTGCGCGGTGGCCTCTACACGACCGTTACTGCAACGCACAAAGCCCCTGGCAGAGAGTAGTCGACGAGAGTGACCGACTCATCGAGACGACGGTTGCCCCCGGCAGCATCGTCTGCATCGGCCGGTCTATTGCTTGTCGCGTTGCTCTGGGGCGCCACCTTCACGACTGCCAAAGCCGCCGTCAACGATGTGCCTCCGTTCACGGTCGCGCTCCTGCGCTTCGGCCTCGCGACACTTGTGCTGCTGCCAATCTTTGTTAACGACCGTCGAGGTTCGCGGCTGTTGCCATCGTCGCTTCCCGCATGGTGTTCGCTCGTGCTGCTCGGCGCGACGGCGGTCTTCGGCTACAACGCGCTCTTCTTCGGTGGACTGAGCCATGCACCTTCCTCTGACTCAATCCTGCTGATTCCGACCGCCAATCCGATCTGGACCGCGCTTTTCGCCGCGCTCATCCTCGGCGAGACGATCTCGGCGCGCCTGCGCATCGGGATGATCGTCGCCTTTCTGGTAATGGTGCTGGTGCTCGTCGGCGGGCCAAGCGCGTCGTTCGGCGGCGAACGGCTCATCGGCAGTCTCATGTTCATCGTCGCCGCGTCCGTCTTCGGACTCAGTCACGTTATCGGACGCATCGCCACTCAGCATGTCTCACCGATCGGTGCCACGACCTTCGCTGGAGCAATTGGCTCGCTCATGCTGCTTCCGTTCGCCATCGTCGAAGGCGGTTTCGGCGACCTGGCACGCGCCGATCTCGGGTTCTGGCTGGCAATGGGCTTCATCTCCTTCGTCGGAACGGCGCTCGGCTATATCCTCTGGTATCGCGGTGTGCAGAAGCTCGGCGCAGGCAACACCGCGTTCTACACGAACCTCATCCCGCTCTTCGGCCTCACGTTCTCGGCCGTCTTCCTGAACGAATATCCGACGCCGCTACAGGTTCTCGGCGGCCTCGTGATGCTCGGCGCGGTCGTGTGGGTCACACGTAGTAGACCAGTGCCGGAGACCTCTACTGGCCCTGTGACCGTCGCGACCGAAGGCTCCAGATGACAGCGCAAGCCTTGATTGACGCTGTGTTAGTGGGTGAAACGCCGGATCACATGTTGCTTGATTCACTCGCCGAACCTGAATGGGAAGAAACGATCGAGCGGTTACTGGAGAGTCAGATCGGGCGTCGCTGGCTGAGGGACGCGCCTCAACTCGGCCATGTGTGGCCACGCGAGAAGGTTCATCACCGCCTGCTCGAACACGAAGAGGATTTCCGCTCGACGCGACGTGACGTGACGCTCAACATGCTGCTGGACTGCGTTGGCGATGAAGACCTCCTCCGTCACGCCTGCGCGATCGCTGCGGGACCGGCGGGAACGTTCTTCTGGGAGCGATGGGGCGATGATCCAGACGAAATGACGCGCATCGCGTCGCACATCGTGACTACCTGCGATTCCGTTGCTGCCGAATCAACACTCTACCGGCTCATCATCGGTCCCATCGATTCTTGGAGCCTTGGTGTCGAACGCCGCCAGCAGATCGCGGTCGCTGCGCTCAATTCCGCCAGCGCCGACGTGCGCGGACTTGCCGCCGAGTACCTGGCGACCGATGCTCCCGCCGAGCTACTCGCGGACTTTGATGCGCTGGTCCACGACGAGAGCGAGCGCGTGCGCGGTATCGTTTGGTCCGCTGCCCTCCGACTCGCCCGCGCTGATGCCCGCGACCTGGCGTTCACCATTATCGTCGACGAGTCGCCGCCGCTCGAAATCCGCCGATCCGCGCTGATCGCGGTCGGTACGATACTGCCGACGTCCGACCTGATCGAGCTATTGTCGTTTCTGGTGCTCCATCCGAACATTGATTTGGCCGCGGACGCCGCTAGCCTGCTTTACAATCAGCACCGCCAGCCCGATATCGCGCTCGCCGCCCAGCGCAGCCCACACCCGCACATCCGCGAGATCGCCGAAACCCTGCTCGATCCGTTACATGGTTCACCGGCAGCGGGAGGGTCCCGCCCTGGAGTACAGGGTCAGTTCAATACCGCCGACATCTACCGCGACGTGATCCGCCAGTTCGAAGAACGCACCGAGAAAACCGATGTACGCCTCTGAGACGTACATTCGGTTGCATCCACCCATCCGCGTTGACGATACTTGGATGTCGAGATTCATCCGCGCCGTGCATCGCCGAAGTGTAGGCCGATGCAAGCATTGGCCCCTACGAGATTAAAGGACACATTGAATGACTGAGACAGCCGTTTCCGAGAAGCTGACAACACGCTACACCGAAACCGAGTTGATCTGCCCGAAGTGCAAAGCTCGTTGGTCGCCGGTCGTTGCCAACTTCGTGAACTTCGAGACCGATCCAGCCGGTAGGGAGGGCATGCTCCGTAAAGCGATGCACCATGCCTATTGCCCGGCCTGCAAGTTTCACGTCGATGTTGACCACATATTCGCCGTGTACGACCCCGATTCCAATACCGTCGTTCAAGTGCGGCCGAAGTGGGAGTTCAAAGCCGGCGGCGGCGAAGAAATCTACTGGAAGCGGCTCGAAACCCTCCTGCTCAACTGGGCCGACCATGACGTTAAGGTCGATGTCGTCTTTGGCTTCGATGAGTTGATCGAGAAGTACCTCGGTGGCGAGGAAGCCGTCGGCGCCGCGATGGCCCGCGCCAAACAGGAGCGCTCGGAAGGTCTCGAGTCCGGCACCATCGTCAAACAGCTCGCTGCCGCGCGCACAGGATCATCAACGGCGTAGCATCCAGATTCAGCTCAATTGGTCGTAGGGGCGATTCGGTGAATCGCCCGCGCCGGAGGACGAATGTTTGAGCGCTGCAGTACCGTCGGACGCCGTCGTGGCCCTGCCACCAACCGGGCATGGCAGATGCCGTCTCATCCACCTTGGAGTTGCCGGATCATCTGTGCCCCAAAGAATGGCCCGGACTGATCGTCGAGACACGCGATCCCAACGGGGATGCTGACGCCAGCAGCTCGCCTCCGCCTGACGGCCGTCCAGTGTCTCATCGGAAACGTCGTCGCGTCACCGACCACCACAGTTGACTCCTGTCTGACCCGCGCCACGCATGCCCACCGTCTGCGCTACCATACGACACACAGCGTGCCCACGCTTCCGTGGCACAGAGGGAAGGAATTCAGCATGTCCGCATCACTATCTCCAGCCGCAACCATCAACTGGGACGCCGTCAGCGAGGAGGCGACCACACACCTCCAGAATCTGATCCGCTTCGAAACCGTCAACCTCCCTGGCAACGAGTCGCTCGTCGCCAACTATCTCAAGGAGGTCGTCGAGCGCGAGGGCTTGCAGGCCACCATCGTCGAGAGCACCGAGGGACGCGGCAACTTCGTTACCCGCATCAAGGGCAACGGCAATGGTCGCCCGCTCCTGCTCATGGCGCACAGCGATGTCGTCTCAGTCGAGGCCGACAAGTGGACGCATCCCCCATTCGCCGCCGACATTGTTGATGGCATGATCTGGGGTCGCGGCGCGGTTGACACGAAGAACCTGGTCGCATCGGAGCTGATGATCATGCTCCTGATGGCCCGCAACGGCCTCACGCTCGACCGCGACCTGATCATGTGTACCCTCGCGGACGAAGAGGCTGGCGGACGTTTCGGTGCCACCTGGATGTGGGAGAACCACCGCGACCTGATCGACGCCGAAGTCGCCATCAACGAGGGGGGCGGCAGCGCGATGGATGTGTCCGGCAAGCGCTTCTACCTCTGCCAGACCGGTGAGAAGGGCGGCGCGCGCATGCGCATCATCGCCCGCGCCGATCCCGGCCACGCCTCTGTTCCGCGCGACGACACCGCCATGCTGCGGATGGGCCGGGCACTCGTCGCACTGACCGAGCATCAGTTCCCGACCGTCATCACCGCTTCGGTCGAGCGCATGCTGCTCGCCATTGGTGAATCGCTCGGCGGCGAATCCACGCGCCTCATCAGCGACATCCTGTCCGAGCCGACCTGGGAGAATCTCGACAAGCTCCCGCTCGGCCAGCTTGAGAAGCTCCAACTGCGCGCCACGACCCGCAACACCGCCGTGCCGACGATTATCCATGGCGGGCATCGCATCAACGTCATCCCCGGCGAGATCATCTGTGACGTCGATGGCCGCACCCTGCCCGGCGAAGACCCCTCAGCCTTCATCCAGATGGCGCGCGAGCTGCTCGAACCGCTCGGTGTCGAGGTCGAAGCCGCCGGTCGCGGTTCCAGCGGCATCGAGGCCGACCCCGACTCGCCGCTCTTTGACACGATCCGCGAAGTCATGCAGGCGACCGATCCCGGCTGCGATGTCGTGCCGTTCCTCGTCTCTGGCGGAACCGACGCCAAGTCGATCCCCGGCGTCAAGGTTTACGGCTTCAATCCCGGCCAGTTCTCGCCCGAAGAAATGAACGGCGCGCATAACCATGACGAACGCGTCTCCATCGACAACCTCGCCTTCGCTACCCGCGCCCTGTTCGATATTACGGCCAAGTACTGTGCGGCGCGATGAGAGAAGGGAAAGGGGAAAGGGGAAAGGGGAAAGCAAGTTGCTTCTCGTCTCTCCTGCTTTCCACTTTCCTCTTTCCCCTTTCCTTTAGCGACAAAGGAGTGACATTCTGACGGCCCTGATCCTCTTCGACATCGACGGAACCATCCTGCGCGCTGGCGACCATGAGCATGGCGCGGCCTTCACGCACGCGTTCGAATCGATCTACGGACGCCCTGTGACACTGGCGGGAGTCCCGCTGGCCGGCATGCTCGATTCCCAGATCGCCCGCATCCTGTTCGAGCGTCATGGGCTGAGCCGTGCAGAAGCCGACGCGCGTCTGCACGAGATGATGTCCGTCATGGGCGAACGCTACGTCACAGCGATTGCGGATCGGGACACCCGCGAGCGGCTCCTGCCTGGTATCACCGAGGCTGTGCAATCCTGCGCGGAGCATGGCTGGGCCGCCGGAGTGTTGACCGGCAACGCCCGCTCCGTCGGCGAAGCCAAGCTGCGCGCCTCCGGCCTCGATCTCCTACTCGCGTTCGGTGCCTACGGTGATTCCGCAATTGAGCGAGGGCATCTTGTCGAGATCGGCATCGACGCTGCCTTCGACCTGACCGGCACGCGCTACTCCCCCAGTCAGACGGTTCTCGTCGGCGACACCCCGAACGACATCGCTGCCGCGCGAATGGCAGGCACCCGCGTCGTCGCCGTTGCGACCGGACGTTTCGACGTGGAGACATTGCGCGCTCATGCTCCCGATGCCGTCATGCCAGACCTCAGAGACACGGACGCATTCGTCAGTGCGGTAACATCGCTCGTGTCTCCGCCTGCGTGAGACGCTGAGCGCTCACTGCCTCCTTGGTGTACGAGGAACCGGAGTACTGTCACAAGTTGTGTCGCTCGGGATCCGGTCCACTGCCGTCCCGTCGCGTTCGCCATCAGACATCTCGCCGACCGGATGATCAGGCATCATCCGGCCATCGACGAACCGTAAGGAGCCGCATCATGTTCGACACGATCATCGGCACCAGTTCCGGCGTCGTACGTCTGACATCCACTGGTCCTGAGCCGCTCGGACTCGCTGGTCAACGTATCTGGGCGATCCACGCCTTCGTCGACGCTGCAGGCGACGAAGTGATCCTGGCCGGTAGCTATGGCGACGGCTTGTTCCGCAGCACAGACAGCGGACACACCTGGAATCCCGTCGCCAACGGTCTCACCTCTGCGGCGTTCCGCTCGATCAACCCCGACCCACTCGATCCCGCTGCGCTCTTCGCGGGCACCGAACCGGGCCGTATCTACCGCAGCGTCGACGATGGACTGACATGGTCCGAACTGGATGGGATCACACGCATCGCGGGCAACGAGAACTGGTATCTCCCCTATTCGCCACGCGCCGGTGCCGTCCGCAATATCTACGCGCCCGACCCCAACGGACCACGACTGCTCGCATCCGTCGAAGTCGGCGGCTTGCTCGATAGCCCCGACGGCGGCCACACCTGGATCTGTGCACGCGTTGGCATCGATGACGATATTCATCACATCACCGGTCATCCCGACGACCCGAATTTCCTCTTCGCCTCGCTAGGCTACGCGTCGCTGCGTGACTCCCCGCATCGCACCGACGGCAGCCGGTTCGGTGGCATCGCCCGCTCCCGCGACGGCGGTAACACCTGGCAGAAAGTCGAAAGGGACTACACCCGTGCCACGGTCATCCCACCAGTCCGTCCGGATCTGCTCCTGGCCGGCCCGGCACCAAAGGTCGGCGAACAGGGCCGCGTCGTCGTCTCAGAAGATTGGGGGGACACCTGGATGGATGCCAGCGACGGCATCGACACCCCGATGCCCGACATGGTCGAACTCTTCGCCGCCGCGCCAGACGACACGATCTGGGCCATCTGCTCTGGCGGCCGCCTGCTTGTTGCCGAACCAGCCAACCCAGGCGAATGGCAATGGCGCGACCCTCTGCCCTCAGGCACCAATTTCGACGTTCAATCAGTCAGTTTTCTAGCAACATAGCGACCCGAGACCAACACCACCGTGGGGTCGCCGCTGGCCGCGACCGGCGTCGCTGGACGAACGTTCGAGCGTGAAGAAACTATCGCAGGACGCCGTCGCTTTCGTACCAACGTCGGCGGCAGCCGACGACTGGATCAACACGCCGTCGCGTTAACCCAGATGTCGTTGGCGCCCCTGCAACAACCCGTCCAGCACAGCCCGATCCAGTTGCTCCACCGGCACGCTCGGCGCGAACCGCTCCGGTCGCCCCAGCCGATCGACGACCACCAGCGCCATCCCAGCCACCTGCGCCGCCCGAATCCCCGGCAGCGCATCCTCGATCACAGCGCACCGTTCCGGATCAACTCCCAGCATAGCCGCGCCCTTCAGAAACCCCTCGGGATCAGGCTTCCCAGCCGAGACATCATCCGAACTGACTGTCACTCGGATCACATCCGTCAGGCCGAAGTGACTGACAACCAGATCAACCTCCGGACGCCGCGCTCCCGACACAGTCGCCAACGGCATCCCCGCCGCAGATAGCGCGCGTGCAAGCCACTGCGCATCGTCGAACGGCCTGACCAACTCAACGAAGCGGGACTCGAAGCGCCGCAGCTTGTCGGCCATGATTGCCTCGATGTCGGCGGTCACATGTCGTCGCAGAAACCAGTCGGCCAGTCCCTCGCGGTCTGGTCGGCCAAAGAAGATCGCCTCCCACTCGTCGTCATTCGGGATCGGCATCCCGACCGCTTCCAGCGCCGCACACGTCACCGCGAAATGCGCTGGCTCCGAATCGACGAGCACCCCATCCATATCGAACAACACTGCTTCAATCATCGCCACAGTATTCATGTGATAACCGTCGTGGCGCAAGCGCCGTACGACAGCATTGCCGGTGTGGGTCGCTGAATCTTCCTCGTAGGTCGTGGCGAGTCCAGCACGCTAACTCGTCGCCACGCGCGCTCCACTCAATGCCTGCTCCAGACGTGGCAGGAAGTAGTCCCAACCCTCCGCGTGACTGTCCACTTCGTTGGGCGTCAGTCCCCAGTGGCGCAGCTGAAGCAGCGTCCCGTCCCCGTCCGCCGTCAGCCTGATCTCGACCGTACTTTCACCTGGACCAATCGCCGCGCCCTCAGCCTCCCAGCCCCAGGTGAAGACCACGCGCTCGTTCGGCATGACCTCGATGAACTCACCAAGCGCGATGTCGCTGCCGTCGTAGTCGATTCGGTATATCCCTCCCGGATGCGGTTCCAGCGTCGCGCTGCTTCCCATCCATAGCACGATCCGCTCTGGCTCGATGAGGAACTGAAATACCGTTTCAGGGCGTGCCACGATGCGTATCTCGCGTACGATCTCGTCGCTCGATGATCTCGTTCTGGCTTGCAGCATTCGATCAGCGTCCATTCAATTTGGAGTTCGCCTTAGCTGGCCGCGAACCGACGTACTCAATTGCCTCATCCAGCAATTCCTGCTCCGCGTCGAACGCCTCAGCGTCCTCGTGGTCGATCTGCACCCACCCGCCCATCCTGCGCCCACCCGGCTTGAACGGCGTCACTTCGTCCGGGCGGCATGCAAGGAGCTGCTCGATCCGATCAGGCGGGAGCTTCAGGTTGATGCCTTGTCCGTGGATTCCAACGAACATCTTTCCATTGGAGCGCGTGACGTGAGTCGGCAACCCCATCATCTGGGAAGCCTTCACGTCGTCGCGTCCTGCCAGCATCTGTGCGATCACATCCCGCACATCGGCTTGAAATGTCAGCTCCATCTTTGGCACTCTACCTGGTTTCTCCATCGTGACTGCTCCCATCCGGATCGAACCCGGCAGCTTCAACCTCGGCCAGTTCCGCCGCCGCTGTGAACCGCGACAGACTGTCATCCCACATCCATTCGAGTTCGTCCCGCAGTTCCGCGAAACCTTCCACACGGACACGAAACAGACGCCGTCTGCCGTCACGACGCTCGAGTACCAGCCCCGCGTCGCGCAACACCTTCAGATGCTGCGAAATCGCCGGTCGTGTCACCGCAAAATGCGTGGCAATCTCCCCGGCCGAGAGTTCTCGGACTCGAACAAGCTGGAGAATCGCCCGGCGGCGTGGCTCCGCGATCGCGTGTAGCGTCGTGTCCATATCCATACTGATATGTAAGCAGAGACTTACGCATGTGTCAACCGGAAATTACCCGTCTTTTTTTACCACTCGTACGGTCGCGAAGCTCGCATCAGATAATCCCGAGATGTACATGCCCTCGCTGGCTCCGGCACGCAGGTAATCCATGATCTCAACCGAAAGCCGCTCGCCGGGTGCCACGATCGGGATGCCCGGCGGGTACGGCGTGATGCTCTCAGAACTGATCCTCCCAATCGAGTCCCCGACCGGCACCACCACCGACGCCGTCATAAATGCCTCTCGCGGCGTCATTACCGGCGTACCGCCGAACAGCAGCGCTCCGCTCGAACGAGCGACAATCGTATTCCTCATTGGCCGTCTCCGAGCAACCAGGTCCCCGAACCCGGCCAGCGCGCGATCGATCGATGTGGCATCGTCACCGATCGTCACGAGCAGCATCACGCTCAACAGATCGCTCATCTCAACGTAGATGCCATGTCGCTCCCGCAACAGCATCTCCGCCTCGTAGCCGGTGAATCCCAGCCCATGCACGTCGACCAGCACCCGCGTCGGATCGAGCCGCGCTCCGGGTCGCTCGCTGATGACCCGTTCATCGAGCACACTCACCCCGTCCATCGCGGCCAACCCCGTTCGCAGCCGGCGTGCATAGCCGAGAGCCTGCCCGAGCAAACGCTCCCCACCCATCGCCATCTGCTGCCGTGCCGCATCGAGCGATGCGAAGATCAGCGCCGATGGACTCGTCGTCTGCACCATATCGACGATCGTGTGCAATCGCTCCAGATCGATCAGCCCCTGACGCGCGACCAGCGTCGATCCCTGCGTCAGCGCGCTCAGCATCTTGTGGGTGCTGGACACTCCCACGTCCGCCCCCGCTTGCATCGCCGAATCCGGCAACTCCGGATGAAAGTGGAAATGCGGCCCCCACGCCTCATCGACCAGCAGCGGCACGCCCCGCGCATGACATAGCGCAGCAATCGCCCTCAGATCACTCGTCACTCCAACATACGACGGACTGACCAGCACGACCGCCTTCGCGCTCGGATGCTCTCGCAGCGCCGCCTCAACCGTTTCAGGAGCGACATCCAACGGCAGATCACGCGCCGCATTCATCTCCGGCACCACGTACACTGGGCGCGCTCCCGAGAACACCAGTCCGGCCAGCAGCGATTTATGCAGCATCCGACTGATGATGGCCTCGTCGCCATCCCGGCAGGTCGCCAGCAGCATCGCCAGGTTCCCGGTCGTGCTGCCATTCACGAGAAAGCGCGCCTCATCCCCGCCGTACGCCTCCGCCGCCAACCCCTCCGCCTCGCGCAGCAGACCCAGCGAGATATGCGTCGTGTCCACGCCACCGGCATGCGGAATATCCTGGCGGAACGCATCCGCCAGCAACCCCTTCAGCGGCTCCGGCGCACCCATCCCCCGCTTATGCCCCGGCGTCGAAAACATGCGCGCGTCCGTCTCCGCATAGCGCGCCAGCGCCTCCGCGAACGGCGCACGTTCCTGCCGTGTCAATATTGCTCTCCTTCGTCGTCTGTTCCTCGACCCGGACTCCATCGTACCCCGATGCCGCCAGCGTCCACGACAGGCGGGTACCCACGATCATCCGGAGTTGTCTACCGCTCGCCCCTTGACGATGCGCATCTACGACTTCGCGGTAGGGCTTGCGATGCGGTCTAGGAGGCACGATACTGTATGATAGACACATCCACAGTTGCAGCGGATCACACTTGTGCGCATTCGAAACCAGTGCCCGATCTGATTGGCGTTGGTCCACCATCCGGGAGGCCGTCATGCTTCGTCGTTCCCACACCTGGGTTCGCCTGTCCCTGCTCCTCGTTCTTGCCGCCACCTGGGCCGTGATGCCACGCCCATCGTCCGCCGTCACCGAATGGCAACCGGTTCCGAACATGGATGGCAGCCGAATCGAACATTCCGCCGTGCGATTACTCGACGGGCGTGTCTTGGTCGTAGGTGGACATCTGTTGCAGCCCGACAAATCTGCCCAGGTGTACGACCCGGTTACCAATTCGTGGTCACTAACGAGTGGACTCACAATCTCAAGAAGCCAAGGTACGGCGACACTCCTCGAAGATGGAACGGTGTTGTTCGCGGGCGGACTGTCAGTAGGCGATTTTGCCTCAAACCTCGTTGATCTCTTCGACCCAGAGACGAACAACTGGACGCAGATCGCACCGATGGCAGTCGGACGCACCCTGCATTCAGCGACCCTGCTTGAAGACGGTTCTGTCCTCATCGCAGGCGGCCGTGACGATTCGTCCGGCGTACTGAATCACGCCGAACGCTACGATCCAACAAGTGGCAATTGGGTAACTGCCGGGCTCCTCGCTGTTGGGCACAGCTATTTCACGTTGACGCGCCTGAATGATGGGACGGCACTCGCCGTCGGGGGGCTCGACGGCGGCAACGGCGAGATTCTGAGTGTCGAACGCTACGATCTGTCGACGGATGTATGGTCACCAGCTAGTAATCTGCTTGCTGGTCATCGATTGCATGATGCCGTACTCCTAGACGACGGGCGTGTACTGGTTGCCGGCGGACAATCGAACGTTGCCCAGATCTATGACCCTGCCTCGAACCTGTGGGAATTCACCGCGTCCATGCTGGCGCAGAACGTGGCACCGGCGTTGACCCTGCTCAGTGATGGAACGGTGATGTTATCCGGTGGCCTCGAGAGCAATGTCGTATCTGGTCGAGTATCGATCTTCAACCCAGTCGCCGAGGTCTGGTTTCAAACCGGCGCTCTCACGGTGGGTCGTTACTATCACACTGCGACGCTGCTGAACGATGGTTCAGTGCTCGTGACTGGTGGCCAAACTGCCGCAGGCGCGACAGACACTGCCCAGCGCTACCCACCAAACCAGAACCCAGTCGCGAATGCACCGATCCAGAGCCTGCGGGTGAGCACACTCGACCCGACCGCTGTGCCGATCACGGTCGGCTGGTGGGTCGCGGCGGACACGGACCCAATACTCAGCTACTTCCTGCAACAGAAGGTCGGTACCGGCTCGGCAGCGTACACGACGATCCCGCTCGAACAGCCGCAGCAGATCTCGAAGGTCCGCAAGCTTATCCCCGGCAGCACCTATCGCTACCGGCTCATCGCCAAGGACTTCCGCGGAGCGAACAGCGAGTTCGCGAACGGAGTGCCGAAGAAGCTCCTCGCCATCCAGGATAGCGACACCGCCGCCATCACCTACGCTGGCACCTGGGCCACCGTGACGAACGCCAACATGTTCGGCACGACTGGGAAGTATTCAAGCACTGCGGGGAACAGCGCAATTGTCTCGTTCACTGGCACGAACATCGGCTGGGTCACGCGCAAGTCGAACACTGGCGGCAAAGCGGAGGTCTGGCTCGACGGTGTGAAGATGACGACCGTTGACCTCTACACGACGACGCTCCGCCAGCGCCAGATGGTGTTCGTCCGCAACGGCCTGGCTCCTGGCGCGCATACGCTGGAGATACGCGTGCTTGGCACAAAATCATCCGGGTCCGTCGGCACGCGCATCGATATCGATGTTTTCATCGTGTTGCAGTAACGACCCGAGCCACTCGCGGTTGGTACACCACACCGCAGAAAGACGGCAAGTGCGCGCGTTCTGAACAGCAGACAACGATTGTCACACGCTGGCTCTGGACAGTTACGGAACGCGCGCGCACTTTCGTCTGCCCCCGCGCTCTGGTATGGTACGCCGCGAGTTCAGGTCGCCGGTAGCCGAGCGTTGCCCGGCGCGCCTCGCCCCATGAATCGTGCAGGAGCAGACAGATGTCCGCACCCGATGAGCGCCACGGTCATTCCAGCGGAGAGGAAAAGCTCTTCGACGATATCCGCGAGTTCCTGACTGAACAATCCGCCGACCGTATCTACGAAGATCTTTCCGAAGCCTATGCCTTCGCCTCGCAGTTCGTCGATCGCGAACTGCGCGACATCGACGAGTTCGGTCGCATGCTGCGCGCGCTCGAAAAGCTCGTCGATGACATTTTCGGCGCGACCGAGGATCCCGCCAAGCGCGCGAAGATGGCCGAAATTCTCTATATCTACGGCCTCGCACACTACTCCTTGATGCAGCAGGTTTTTGGCAGCTCCTCGGACGCCAAATCTGACGATGACGACGATGATGATGAAACCTCGCGCCCACTCGTCATCTACGATGTCTGGTTCCCGTCCGACATCGCCATCGAACGCGCCCAGGACGGCCTCTATCTGCATATCAGCGATGGTCGCATCGACATCTCGCTCTACCTTGGCGAGTCGACCCACGAACGCGGCGCGCTCGTTGATCTGGTTGACCACTGGGAATACGCAACCGCCAACACCGGTCCGATCGACCGTGAGGCCGACCTGACGGACAGCGTTCCGTTGCTGACGATCGAACTGGATTACTCTGGCTCCGAGTTGGTCGATGCCCACGATCACGTCGATATCCTGTTCTTCGACGACGAGGGTGAGCCGGTCGTCCGCATGCACGCGCGCGCCACAGACCTGCGGGCAATCGTTGACGAGCTGCAATCATCCGAACGTGGCGGCAGTCTGTAGACGCCGCTCATTCGACGCATCAACATTAGGGGAAAACATGACCGAACACGGCGAACGCTATACGCCGGAATTGGCAGTCGATCTACGTATTCCAACGCAACCACGCATCTCCCCCGATGGACTGTTCATCGCCTTCGGCGTCAATCCAATCGGCCATCGCGACAAGGATCAGACCAGCACTATCTTCGTTGTCCCAACCGACGGCTCCGCCGCACCACGCGCCATCACCGATAGCGACCACAACAACGTCGCCCCACGTTGGTCCCCGGATGGCGCAACCATCGCGTTTCTCTCCGACCGCCCCGAGCGTGGCAAGGCTCAGCTCCACGTCATCCCAGCCAACGGCGGCGAACCGCTGCGGCTGACCGGCCTCGAAGGCGGCGTCGCCGAACCAGCCTGGCTGCCAGATGGTCGCTCCCTCGCCTTTACCGCTCGACGTCGGGCACTCGCGGGCGAACCCGAGCCAAAGTCCGACATCAAGGTCGCCAGCGAGAAGCCCCGCCCGCGTGGCATCGCCGTCGTATCAACTACCGGCGGCCCAGCGACCATGATTGGACCGCGTGACGGTCATGTCGGAGCGTTCTCTATCTCGCCAGACGGCACTCACATCGCCGCCGTCGTCACCCCGACCGACCTGCTCGACAGCGCCTGGGACAACGCCCGTCTGCTGCTCTGCGCGCTGAACGGCTCCAACGAACGAGAAATGGCCCGTTTCACGGGTTCCCCAGGCGCGCCCACGTGGTCGCCGGACGGTCGGCAACTCGTCCTGATCGGATCACGTCTGCCGAACCTCGACGATAACAACGTCTACGTCATAGACATCACATCCGGCGGCATCACAGTCCTCGACGATCGCGGCATGACCCCGAACTGGGTTGGCTTCGACGGCGACGACCTGCTCGTTCACCAGGTACACATCCAGCACACTCACATCGTTCGCACCGACCCAAGCGGCGACGAATGGGATCAACTTTCGCTCGGTGATGCCGTCGATTCCGGCTGGATCGAATCCGGACTCAACATCGACAGCCGTAACGTCACGCTCGCCTTTACCTGCGCCCAGACGAATCGTCCCCCGGACGTGTATGTTTCCAGCCTCGGTGACTCGGCCATCCGCCTGACCGACCTCAATCCGCACCTCTCCCAATGCGCCCTCGCCGAGATGGAACCGCTCGAATGGCAGGCCAGCGACGGCACGACCGCCCACGGCTGGCTGCTCCTTCCGCCCGCCGCAACCATCACAACCGCGCTCCCGCTCATCGTCGCCATTCACGGCGGACCATCCTGGCAATGGGGCAACTGGTTCCACGGCACCTGGCATGACTGGGGCCAGCTCCTCGCCGTCGCCGGTTACGCCGTCTTCATGCCGAACCCGCGCGGCTCGACTGGCCGGGGCGGCGCGTTCACGAACGCCAACCAGTTCGATTTCGGTGGCGGAGACTTCGACGACATCATGAGCGGCATTGACATGCTTGTCGCCCGCGGTGTCGCAGATCCCGACCGACTTGGCATCTGCGGCTGGTCCTACGGTGGCTTCATGACCGCCTGGGCCATCACCCAGACCGACCGCTTCAAAGCCGCCGTTGCCGGAGCCGCTCCGACCAACTGGGTCTCCAAGATCGGCACCACCGACATCCGCCCCTTCAACGAATGGAACCTCGGCCAGGTCAACGCCGAGCCGGACCGCGTCTGGGAACGCTCTCCCATGCGCTACGTCGCCAACGTCACCACCCCGACCCTCATCGTCCACGGCGAAGCCGACGTGCGTGTCCCAGTTACCCAGGGTACCGAGCTCTACCTCGCGCTCCGCGCCCTCGACGTCGACACCGACATGATCGCCTATCCCCGCCAGGGCCACGCCTTCACCGAACGCGCCCACCAACTCGACCTTCTGGAGCGGCTGCTCGGCTGGTTCGACCGCTATCTGTGAGGAATGACTGACTGCGTGGGAGGAACCTCACCCCCCGGCCCCATCTCCCGCGAGGAGAGGGGGTGTCTGTAGCAAGCGAGTCGTGCTGTCAGAGCGTACATATTCGATACCGACACCCCCTCTCCTCGCGGGAGATGGGGCCGGGGGGTGAGGTTCCTCCCACGCCGCAACCGACCAACTCGAATCAGCGTGCGACCCACGACCCACGACCCACGACCCACGTCCCACGTCCCAAAGGAGGCCCACATTGCCACGCATAACCGCCAACAACATCGAACTCTTCTACGAAGACACCGGCGAAGGCATCCCGCTCGTCCTGCAGGGACATCACCACATCGCCTGGATGCCGTTCCAGATTCCCTACTTCTCGCAGCATTATCGAGTCATCACCCTCGACCGGCGCGGCACCGGACGTTCCGCGTCCCCTCCCGGCGACTGGACCAACGCTGACTTTGCCGCCGACGTGAAGGGTCTGCTCGACGCCCTCGGCATCGACAAGGCGGTCATCGCCGGTGCCTCGCTCGGCGGCGTCGTCGCCTGCCAGTTCGGACTCGATTATCCAGACCGCGCGCTTGCCCTCGTCATCGGCCACACCGTCCCCTACTTTCGCGAGGATTCGCAAGCCTGGGTCGATGACCAGATTCGCATCATTCAGGATGGCGGTCGCCCGATCGTCATGCAACCCAAGTCCTTCCCTTGGGAGGAGGAGGGTCCACCCACCCAGCGTCCGGGCTTCGAGTCGTCGGAGCTTGGCCAATATCTCGCCACTCTGAGCGGCGGCGTCGGCAACACGAAGGACGACTCGATCCGCATGCTCCGCGCGATCCGCGAGTGGGACACCCGCCCCCGCGCCGAGGAGATGGCGCGCCTCACGCAGACCATGCCCGTCCTCGTCCTCGTTGGCGGCAACGAATCGCAGAAGACCGTCACCCTCTCGTACGAGTGGCACCAGATGATCGCGGGCAGCGACTTCTACATCCTGCCGAATGCCCATCATGGTGCCGCCCGCGAAGACCCGATCGGCTGGAATCGCGCCGTCCACGGCTTCCTCCAGCGCAATGACATCGTCTAACTCGGTGGAGAGAGGAAGGTGGAAAGTAGAAAGTGGAAAGCAGGTTGCTTTCGTCTATCCTGTTTTCCTCTTTCCTCTTTCCACCTTCCTCTCACAAACAGCGACTATCACAACCCGATGACCGAGCGCACTCGTCGCCCACTCTACGCGCTCCTGACCGCTAACGGCATCTCTGGCTTCGGCAACGAGATGGCGGCGCTGGCGATCCCCTGGTTCGTCCTCCAGATGACCGGCAGCGCCAGCGATGTCGGTCTTACCGCCTTCGCAATACTCTTTCCGTTCGTCCTCGCCACCTTCATTGGCGGCTCAATCGTCGATCGGCTAGGCTTTCGCCGGACAAGCGTGATCGGCGACCTTGCCAGCGGCCTCACCGTCGCGCTGATCCCGTTGCTACACGTAACAGTCGGCGTGAATCTACCGATCATCCTGATACTGGTCTTCCTCGGCACACTGCTCGACGCTCCTGGCATCACCGCCCGCCAAAGCATGATTCCCGAGATCGCTGGCGCATCTGCGCTGCCGCTCGAGCGCGCCAACTCCATCTTCGAGAGTGTCCTGCAGTTCAAGAACCTGCTCGGCCCACTCGCCGCCGGTCTGCTGATCGCCACCAGTGGTGCAACCATCGTCCTGACCCTGAACGCGCTCACGTTCGGCGTCTCAGCGCTGCTCATTCGCTTCGGCGTCCCAGATGTACGCTCCGCGAGCCGGGAACGCACGATCGGATTCCGTGCTGGACTCGCGAGCGTTCTGGCCGGGCTGCGCTTCATCCGCTCGGACAATGTGCTGTTCAGCTTCGCGATCATGGCCATGGTCGGTAACATGCGCCTCAATCCGCTCTTCTACGTCATCATGCCGGTCTACGCGAGTCAGGTCTTCGACAGTGCCATCGGCCTCGGTGTCACGCTGGCCGCCTTCGGTGGTACTGCCTTTTTCAGCGCGATTGCCTACGGCATGTTTGGTCGACGCGTCCCGCGTCGTACCTGGTTTCTGGTGACACAGACATCAGGCTTGCTCGGCTTCTGCCTGCTGGTGACGCTGCCCGGCGTGGTCGGCGCAACTGTCGCAATCGCCCTCATGGGCGTCCAGAGCGGTGCGGGACGCCCATTCGGGGCAACCATCCGTCAGGAGCGCACACCGATCGAGCTGCGTGGCCGGGTCTTCGGTGCCAACCTCGCGCTCATCGAGCTTGCCACTCCGCTCGGCATGCTCATCGCGGGCTGGCTTCTGGCAACAACCAGCCTGCGCGTCACTCTCGCTCTCGCCGTCGCGATTGGCATCGCCCAACTCGTCGCAGCCCTCATCCTGCCCGCCTTTCGGGAAATCAATCTTCGCCAGTCGCCACTGACCACGCCAGATGACTGACCGCGTACAATGCGCCTCGAACCTCGAACCTCGTATTGATAGAACAGGGAGTGGACAACACATATGAATCCAGCCTGGAAACACACCGCCATTGAATCCGCCATCCTCGACGCCATCACCCTCGATGAACCCTGGGCGCTCGTGCAGCGTTTCAGCACCCTGACCCGCCTCTCCGGCTCCGAAGACGAGGCCACCGCCGTTAGCACCATCACCGACAAGCTGGCCGCCTGGGGGGTCGACCACACCGTCCATCATCCCACCTGCCTCATCAGCCTGCCCGGCCCCGCCACACTGCGCACGCTCGGAGACGACGGCAAGCAGTACACCATCAAGACCCCATCGTTCTCGCCACACACTGACGGACAGGAGATCGAGGCCGAACTGATCTACGTCCCCGGCAACCAGGCCGCAGGCATGAACGAGCTGTTTTCGGAGCAGCGTACCGTCACGGATGCCGACCTGCGCGGCAAGATCGTCATGACCGAAGGACTCGGCATCGCCGCGCGCGGCTTCGATCTGGCCGGTTCCGGTGCCGTCGCCGCCATCTTCATCAACCCCGGCGAACGCATCCACGAGGGCATCACCACCACAACCTGGGGTTCCCCCGACCTGGATTCCCTCGGTCGCACCCCGCCCGTCCCGATCCTTGCGATCAATCGTCCCGACGGACAGGAACTGATCGCCGCCTGCCAGCGCGGCACCGTGCGTGTCGCTTTCTCGAACCGTACCGACACGAGCTGGCGTGAGATTCCGGTCATCGTCGCGGAGATTCGCGGCCAGAAGCAGCCGGATGAGTTCGTTCTCTTCCACGGCCATCTCGACTCGTGGCACGTCGGCATCGGCGACAACGCCACCGGAGACGCGACCCTTTTGGAGCTGGCCCGCGTCTTCCAGGAGTACAACGGCAAACTCGACCGCACACTCCGCCTCGCCTGGTGGAGTGGTCACTCCCATGGACGCTATGCCGGATCGACCTGGTACGCTGATGCGTTCGCCCACGACATCGCCCACAATTGCGTCAGCCACGTCAATGTCGATTCCCCCGGCTGCCGCTGGGCCACGGTCTACGAGAACGTCGCCTGGATGAGCGAGGCCGAAGAATTCTCGAAGAACGTCATCCGCGACGTCACGGGGATGGAGAGTTCCGGAGAGGGCCACGTCCTGCGGGCCGGCGACTGCTCATTCAACAACCTCGGCGTATCGACCTACTTCATGCTCTCATCCACGATGCCGGAAGACCTCGTCCGCGAAAAGGGCTACCATCCAGTCGGCGGCTGCGGTGGCAATATCGCCTGGCACACCGAGGACGACATCATGGAGATCGCCGACCGCGACAACCTCCTGCGCGACATGCGCGTCTACGCTGCGACCCTGCTCCGTACGCTCAACGCGCCTGTCGCCCCGTTCGATTACCGTGCCACAGTCGACGAAATGTCCGATGCCGTCACCTCCTACGCCAAATCTGCTGGCACCGCCTTCGACTTCTCCCCAACCGTCGACGGCCTCGAATCCATGCGTATCGCCCTCGACACGTTCTACGCCCACACCGCGACGCTCGACGCGAACAGCGACCCCGAAGCCCTCCACGCAGCCAACGTCACACAGCGCAAGCTCGCCCGCAGCCTCGTCAACCTCTGCTACACCCGCGACGGTCGCTTCCGCCAGGACCCTGCTCGCGCCATCCCAGCCCTCCCCGACCTCGCCATAGCCCGTCAGCTCCCCGACGCCGATCCCGACATGCGCCACGTCATCCTCAACACCCTCCTGCGCGGCCAGAATCGCGTCACCTGGGAGCTGGAGCAAACGGTGGGGATCGTCACGTAAGCAAGTCGTTTTCCCGACCGCGGCCCTCACCCCCCGGCCCCCTCTCCCAATTCTGGGAGAGGGGGAGTCATGGCAAACTTAGGTCTGCTATCGGATCGAACTTTTGGATACCGTCACCCCCTCTCTCAGAATTGGGAGAGGGGGCTAGGGGGTGAGGGCCGTCGCTCAGTCCGACACGTTCGACAGATTCCGCCGACGATCTTCCAGCGAAAGTGCCAGCCGCCTCCTCCGCAGGCGTAGCGTTGCAATCTCCCGCCTCAGGCGTTCTTCCTCGCGTTTGATGTAGCGTGTCAATTCTGCCTTCGGTCGGTGCAGCGACTTCGCAAGCTGCGTGTTCTTGAGCGCCTCGAGCTGTCGTTGCAGTGCCGCGTGCTCCAGGTCGCGGTCGGCCAGGCGCGCGCGCATCGCGTCAATGTCGCGCACCGAGTCGCCGTCCTCGGGTCGCGACCAGATCGAGATCAATCGCCGAATCTGCTCAATATCACCGCTGTCGTTCGCCGAGTTCGCGAGCCGCATGACCGCTTCCCGGCGGTTGCGGTCAGGCGTATCGCGTGCAAGGTCTGGATGGATCAGGCGCGCCAGCGTCCGGAATGCCTGTTTCAGGGCGTCCGCGGAGCGTACCTGCGGGCGATGACTGAGGACCGCTCCCGACGCTGCGCGTCGCTCGTCGCGTTGCTGACGCCAATCTGCCCAGAACGCAGCTTCCTCCGCTCGCGAGACCTGGTCCTCATCATCAAGTTCGTCATCGGACAGCGCCCGGCGCGAAAAGCTCAGGCGCTCGATGCGCGCCTCCAGCCGCCCGATCTCCGTCGTCATCCGCTCGACATCGGAGCGCAACATGCCCAGCCGGTCGTCGATCTCGCGCTGAAGGTGGCGCTGCTCGGCCTCTTCCGCCGTGATCCGCGCTCGAATCTCATCGATTGCCAGGTGGCGTCGCGCGATCGCCAGATCGAGTCGTACGCGCTGCAATTCCTCCGGCAGTGCCGGCAGGATATTCGAACGCGTTTCCCCTGCATGGTCCCGGGACGAGTGCTCCTGGCGATTAAACGCTGAATCCTCAGTATCCGACTGTTCCGCGATCACGAATCTATTGGCTTCCAGGTGCTTGAACTAGCGGATCACATACCATTGTCGACCATGCGCCCTCGTCTGGCCCATCAGGCAACGCATGACCGAAAAAAGGCGTTCGAGTATTGTACCGACTGGGCATCCGCCGAACCAAGTTCTGGGGATGCTGTTCATACGTGTTCAATGCGCTGATATCGTGGTATTGCAGTGCGTCGAGGCACGGTGACGAATGTGGAGTTGCAAGTGTCGTTCAATCGCTTTCACTACAGTGCCTGGGATGGAAATCAGGCTGTTGAGCTATTTTCTCCGGAGCGCGTACTCCGCGCGCTCACCGAAGAGTTCCTATCCGGCGATGTCGAGCAGGCACTTGACCGCGCCCTGCATCGCGGTCTTACGACCGACGATGACGAGCGCATTGCCGGCCTGGATGCGCTCCGCGACCAGCTCCGTGCCGAACGCCGTGCACTTGAACAGCAGATCGCGAATGACGACACCTTGCGCGATCTGACCGACGCATTGCTGGCCGGCGATTCTGGAGGTAGCTCGCAGCTCGATCCCGATTCAAGCCGCCTCCTCGAAGCCCTGTCCTCCAATCCTTCGGGCGCGTCCCGAATACTGGACAGTCTCGACCGGGAACGCCGGTCCGCGCTGCAAGGCGCGCTCGACGGACGACGCCAGCGCAAGAATCATGCTGATGCTCAGGGTGATGGTGAGTTATCGTCAACGACAGATTTCGGCGGGTCGCTGGACGACGCACTCGTCCGACTCCGCGCACTCGATGACCTCGAAGCCAGCATCCGTCACGTGCGCTACGTCGCGGACATCGACGAAGTCGACATTGAACTCGTCCGCGAACTGCTCGGGTCGCACGCTGCCGAAGCATGGGAGAGGCTCGCAATATCGCTCTCCGCATTCGCAGCGTCCGGCTTCCTTCGCGGCCCAGATAGCCGAGCCGAACTCTCGGCCCGCGCACTCCAGATTCTTGGAGACGAGCTGCTCGCAGCCACCATGCTTAGAATCAACTCACGTCTCAGCGGGGATCGTGTGCTACCGGGCCATGGTCATCACGACCTGACAGGGACGACCCGCGAATACCAGTTTGGCGACCCGCTGTCTCTTGATCTCAGCCGCACCGTGCTCCAGGCCGTGCGGCGCGGTGGCGTCCCCGTTCGCCTCGATGCTCGCGACTTCGCCATCTTCGAGCGCGAGGACTCGGCTCGGGCAGCCACTGTCCTCGCCATCGACCTGTCCCGCTCGATGGGCGAGCGTGGCTACCTGCTTGCAGCGCGTAAGCTCGCGATCGCGCTGACGACGCTGGTGCGCACTCGCTTTCCCCGCGACACCGTCCTGCTCGTTGGTTTCGCGGAGACGGCTCGCATCGTCGAAGCACGCGATCTCCCGCGCCTCACCTGGGATCATTTCAGCTTCGGGACAAACATGCAGGATGCACTCCGCCTCGGACGCAACCTGCTCAGTTCCCGTCGCGGCATGCAGCGTAACCTCATCGTGCTGACAGATGGAGAACCGACCGCACACCGCGACGTGACCGGAGCGGTGCGTTTCAATCATCCGCCAACACCGGAGACAATCGCCGCAACCCTCGTCGAGGGCGACCGCCTCCGGCGCGATGGCATCAACCTCTGTATCTGCGTCCTGTCAAACGAACTCCAGGTCGTGCGCTTCGCCGAACAGCTCTGCGAGCGAGCGTCGGGCGATCTTATCGTCACCGCACCCGACGATCTTTCCACCGCGGTGGTCCTTCACTATGGCCACGCGCTCAGACGCCGATGACAGCGGCGACGATTCGTCACACCCGACCTGTTGAACTCGAACGACCGTCCCGCCGGCGCTCCAGATCATCCTTGCCACCGATTGGACGTAGCATCGAGCGGCGCGTGCTCGTTTTCTGTGCATACATCGCATCATCCGCCAGCTTGATCAGCGCCTCTGGATTCACCCCATCGTCTGGATAGGTTGCGATGCCAACTGATAGCAGGACGCTGCGTGGTGGATAGCCTTGCACGCCGAACGGTTCGGACGACACCGCGTGCTGGAGTCGTGCTGCAGTCGCCTCAGCCGCCTCATGGTCGCTCTCTGGCAGAATCACGACGAACTCGTCTCCAGCGTAACGCGCCAGCATATCGGTCTGCCTCAGTACAGCGTTGATCCGTCGTCCGATCGCCCGCAGCACCTCATCACCCGCCAGATGTCCGAACTCGTCGTTGATCTGCTTGAATCGATCGAGGTCGATCACCAGCAACGAGAGAGGTCGGCTATAGCGGTCTGCTCGACGCAGCTCCTCGTCGAGTCGCTTCTGAAACTCGCGATAATTCGGCAATCCAGTGATAGGATCGCTCGACGCAAGCAGTTCCATCCGCTCGTACATTCGCGCGTTATTGAGCAGTGTCCCTGCATGTTCCGCGAACGTCTGCATCAGTTCCATGTCTGCCTCGGTCATCGGTCGCTCGGCCGTTCCCTCAATGTTCAGCACCCCGGCCAGTTCGCCCCCACTGAAGATCGGCACGGCAACTTTACTCGTAACATCAGGCTGCACAGAGATGTATGACGGCTCCAGCGTTACATCTGGAATGAATTCGGCGACTCCTGTGCTCGCCACCCGCCCAACGACGCCATCGCCAACACGTATCGCCAGCGGTCGGCTCTCGCGATCCGCACCGTAGGACGCGCCCGCGATCAATAGCCCATCCTCCAGTAGTCGAAACGCGACCACCGGATAGTCAAACGACTCCGCCAGTAACGCAACGATCGGGTGCAACGCTTCGTTCGAATCGAGCGTGCTCGCGACAATCGACGACACGCGCTGGATCGCTTCAATCGCCTTCCTCGACCGCATCTCCGCTAGATACAGGTCGCTCTTCTCCAACGCCATGCTTAGGTGATTCGCGACAATCGTCAGCATGTCGAGGTCACCCACATCGAGCGGACGGGTCGCTGGTGTTTCAACGTTGATTAGACCAATCGTCCGGCCCTGTATCTTGAGCGGCACACAGATCTCCGAGCGCACTTCCGGGCTGGTTTCCAGGAAATCCGGATCGCTGCGCGCGTCGATCAGAAAGGCAGGTTCTCCTGTCCGAGCAACCCTCCCAATCACCCCATCCGTAATCGGCACCCCGTTCGCCACGTAGAACATCCTGTCGCCCGAAAGTCGCTGGTGCATGCCCAGCAGCACGATCCGATCACCCTCGATCTCACAGATGAATACGGAGCCGTAGCCAAACGCCTGCTCGATTGCATCGACGATCTCTGGCATCGCCTCTCGCACCAGAAGCTTGCTGGCGATGATCGCCGTCACTCGCTCCACGATCTGAAGCTGGACATTGCGTCGTTCCAGCGCGTCGATGCGCCTCCGATTCGCCAATGCCAGACCGATGTGGTCCGCCAGCGTCTGGACGATATGGATGTCAGTAGTATCGATTGTCCGCCGGTTGTCCTGCTCGACGTTCAGCACGCCAATAATGTCACGGCCTGTTCGCAACGGGACGCAGATCTCCTGAGTAACCATTGGACGATATGGCACGTAGTCAGGATCAGCGAGGACATCTGGAACTACCGCCGGTTCCCCGGTTCGCAGAACCCGACCTACGACGCCATCGTTCGCCGACATGCGCACCAGCAGTGAGTCCAGGTGGCTCATCCCGGAGAAGCTGCTGTAGAACACGGTTTCGTCGCCCTCGACCAACCCCAGGCTCGTCCCCGCGAAATCGAGCACCGCATCGATTTCCGTCAGGATGTCGCTGAACGCCGTTTCGGTCTGGATGCGTCCCGCAATCCGCCCGGTCAATCGCTGCAGGGACGCGAACTGTTCCATGCGTCGTGCCTCAGCCGCATCACGCCGCGAACGTTCAATTGCTAGCCCCAACGAGATAGCGAACGTCTCCATCACGTCATACTCTTCGCGGCCCAACGGCTGATCCGCGATCGCCTCGACATTCAGGACGCCATAAACGCTGCCATCTACGAAAATCGGTACAGTGATCTCACTCGCGACTGCCAAGTTCGCGACGACATAATCTGCGTCCCTCGCCACATCGCGGACGAGTTCTCCCTGGCCGGTGCGCGCCACACGACCGCAGATGCCGCTCGTTAGAGGGTGTTATGCACTTGCGATCTGAGACACCCGCGAACGTACGCGATGACGGCGCTCGCCGAAGCGCCAACGACCGCATCAAAGGGCCGCCGCACCGTCCACGGCTGACACCGGATG
>Ga0136611_10000313_pt1 | contig 30902 bp, 27 predicted proteins | sample AntDrymUQ2232306_2_FD_106645 | JGI IMG/M metagenome (GOLD analysis project Ga0136611, IMG submission 106645) | Polar desert sand microbial communities from Dry Valleys, Antarctica - metaG UQ223 (23.06) | ecosystem: Environmental > Terrestrial > Soil > Desert | place: Antarctica: Dry Valley...
ACGGGTACCCGCACCACCGGCTCTTGCGCGGCGACCGACGGGACGGCCTCGACCGCCGGTTGCGCGATTTGAACGGGAACGACAGGCGGAGTGACAGGCACGGTCTGCACGGGCTCGACCGGCTTAGGCACGACCGGCACAGGCACGACCGGCACAGGCTCGACAGGCATCGGCACGACGACGGGTACCGGCACCACCGGCTCTTGCACCGCTTCGGGAACAGTCGGCACCGGAACAGTCGGCACCGGCACAGCCGGCGGCTCGACCGGCACAGGCACGACCGGCACAGGCACGACCGGCACAGGCACGACCGGCACAGGCACGACCGGCACAGGCACGACCGGCACGGGCACCGCTTCGGGCACAGTCGGCACCGGAACGGTCGGCACCGGCACAGCCGGCAGCACGGGAACGAGCGGTGGGAGCGCCGGGACGGGAGCCGAGCCGCGCGAGGGCAACAACCCGGCCGGATCGAGATATCCGTCCGGGTCCGCCGCTGTTCTCACCCCGAGATGGACGTGCGCGGCGCGCGTGACCGCATCGTGGCTCTCGCCGACGATGCCTACCGCCGCGCCCTCGGTTACGACCTCGCCGCGCAGCACGGAGACGGAAGCGAGCTGGAGCAGCGTGACCGCAAGCCCGTCGCCCGTCTGGATCGTGAGGGCGCGGCCGCCGTTCGGGATCGAGCCGACGAACGACACCGTCCCGCCGACGGGGGCGATGACGGTCGAGTCGACGCTCGCACCGATGTCGATGCCCCGGTGCTGGCCCCCGGCGTACGGATCGTTGCCGAGCGAGAACGGACGGAGGACAGAGCCGTCGACCGGCCATGTCCAGGAATGCGCGGCCGGTGCGACGACGAGCGTCGCAAGCGTGACCGCGGCAGCGAGCAATCGGCGCATGCGCCACCTGCCTTCTTCGTCGTTGAGGGAGTCCCAACGACGCTAGCCAGGCCGCTCAGTCGCTTTGCAACGACTCTCGATAGAGAGTGTTACGAGAGAGCGACAAGAGGCGGGCGACCACGTCTGCAGCCTGACGACGGGGCACCCCGGCGCCGACCAGCTCCTTGACCGCGTCCAGCGCGGCGCCTTCATCGACCTCGGGACGGCCCCCGCCGACGACGAGCGTGAGCTCGCCCTTGGGGGCTTCCGGAAAGCGCTCCGCCAGCTCGCCCGCAGTTCCTCGCGCCACCTCCTCGAAGCGCTTCGTCAGCTCGCGGCAGACCGCGACTTGCCGCTCGGGAAGCGCAGCGGCGAGCGAGCGCAGGGTCGCCGGCAAGCGCTTCGGCGACTCGAACGCGACCGCCGGATGCTCCGAGCGACCGAGCTCGGCCCACAGCTCGCCGAGCGCCTTCGCCCCCCGCGGCAGATAGCCCAGGAACTGGAACCGCTCTCCGGCGAGCCCGCTCGCGACGAGCGCGGTTCCGACCGCGGACGGCCCCGGCAACACCGTCACCGACAACCCCGCCTCGAGGGCCGCAGCCACGAGCCGCGCCCCCGGATCGTTGATCCCGGGGAGCCCTGCGTCACTGACGAGCGCGACCCTCTCCCCCGCTGCCAGCCTGGGAACGAGCTCGGCCACGCGCGTTGCTTCGTTGTGCCGGTGGTAGCTGAGCAGGCGAGCCCGGATTCCATGCCGCTCGAGCAGCCCCCTGGTGTGTCGCGTGTCCTCGCAGAGGACGACGTCCGCCTCGCCCAGCTCGCGCAGGACGCGGAGCGTGATGTCTTCGAGGTTCCCGATCGGGGTCGCGCAGACCGCGAGCGGCACTCAGGAGCCCGCCACTAGCGCATCCCGTCGAGCGCCTCGAACGCGACGAGACCGGCGCCGACCAGGCCGGCCTTCGAGCCCAGCTCGGCGGGAACGATCCTCAGGTCGCGACCAGGCGGTATCGCCTCCCGCCTCGCGGTTTCGAGGGCCGCCGGGAGCAGAAGGTCGAATGCCGCCGCACCGAAGCCACCGCCGATGATCACGAGCCGCGCGCCGAAGATGTTGACCAGCGAGCCGGCGCCTGCGCCGAGGTGCGCTCCGATCCGCCCGAGCGCGGCGACGGCATCGTCTTCGCCCCTGCACGCCGCCTCGACCAGCTGCTTGGCGGTGGCTTCTTCACCCCAGAGCGCGACGGCGGCGCGCTCGGCCGCGCTGCCCGACGCGAGAGCCTCGAGGTGACCTCGGCCAGTGCACTCTCCCTGGCACGCGGGGCCGTCCTGCAGCACGACGACATGGCCGAGCTCTGCCCAACCTCGATAGAGAGCTCCCGCGATCACGACGCCTCCCCCCACGCCCGTCCCGAGCGTCAGCATCACGAGGTCGTCGACGCCTCTGCCGGCGCCGCTTCTCCATTCGGCAAGGGCGGCCGCGTTCGCGTCGTTCTCGACGCCGCCCGGGACGCCGAATCTCTCGCCCAGGACGTCGGCCAGCGCAATCCCCTCGAGCGGGATGTTGTTCGACCCGAGAGAGCGGCCGGTCTCTCGCTCGATCACCGACGGCAGCCCGAGCCCCAACGCCGCAACGTCGTCGTCCCAGAGGCGTTCGACCGCTCCGACGATCCCCGAGACCAGCGCATCCTGAGACTCGGTCGGCGTCGGCACTTCAACGGACTCGTGCACCGTGCCATCGCGATCGAGGACGCCGGCGAGGATCTTCGTGCCGCCCAGGTCGACGCCGATGACACGCTTGTCGCTCACGGGACGCGGCTACCATACCCCGCCGGATGGCCGAGGGAGAAAAGCCGTACCGCCTCTACAAGGGCGGCCGCTCGAAAGGGAAGCTGCCGGCCGGTTCGCGGGGCGCTCCGCCCCCTCGAAGCAAGGGTCGCGGGGCCAAGGCCGAGCGGCGTTCCCGTCCCCGCTGGGGCCGCCGGATCGGGCTCACGATCGTCCTACTCGCGCTGCTGACCGTTGGCTGGACGGTCGCCAGCTACCTCTCGTTCAGAGAGGGCGTCACGGACGCGAATGCGCGGCTGCCGAAGGCCGTCGACGCAGTGCTCGCGCCCCAGGAAGGGGCATTGATCTCGAAGCCGACGCTCCTCCTTCTCCTCGGAACAGACGGCGACCGGACCGCAGCCCGCTCGGACGCCCGCCGCTCCGACTCGATCCTTCTCGTCCGCACGGACCCGAGCCGCCACCGGATGGCTTACCTTTCGATCCCGCGCGATCTGCGCGTCGACGTGCCGGGCTACGGCGCGAACAAGATCAATGCCGCCTATCAGCTCGGCGGGCCTGCACTGACCCTGAGAGCGATCAAGGGTCTCGTGCCGGGCCTCGACGTCAATCACGTCGCACTCGTCGACTTCGCCGATTTCAGAACCGTGATCGACGCACTCGGCGGCGTCGCGGTGACCGTGCCGAAACCGATTCTCTCGAATCGATTCGACTGTCCCTACGCGACCCAGGCGCGCTGCGAGCAATGGGACGGCTGGCGCTTCGAGAAGGGGACGCAGACGATGAGCGGCCAGCGCGCGCTGATCTACTCCCGTGTCCGCGAGAACCGGCTCGACCCCGTTGAGAACGATCTCACCCGAGGCGCGCGCCAGCAGGACGTCGTCCAGGCGATGGCCGGGAAGATGACGAGCGTGACCACGTTCGCGAGGCTCCCGTTCGTCGGCGGCGACCTCGTCAGCCCGCTCACCACCGACCTCTCCGCAGGCGGCCTGCTCCAGCTCGGCTGGGTCTATAAGCGCGCGAACAAGGGCCGCGCCCTCCACTGCAGGCTCGGCGGAGAGCTCACCTCGATCGGCGGCCAATCCGTGATCCTCGGGGGCGAGGAGAACACCGCGACGGTGAACATGTTCGCCGGCCGCTCGGCCCCGCAGCCCCCGCCGCCGGGCCAGCCTCTCGGCGCAGGCTGCATCGTCGGCAACCAGTCCGGTTAGGGTCGATCGGTGAGCATCTTCGGCTGGATCCTCTTCGGGCTGTTGGCGGGCGCCGTGGCGCGTGCCCTCACACCCGGAAAGCACCGGATCGGCTGCTTCGGCACGCTCGCCGTCGGAGTCGTCGGCGCACTCCTCGGCGGGCTGCTCGGCGAGGCGGTCTTCGACGGCGAGGTCGACTTCGGCTGGGATCTGAAGCCGTTCCTGCTCGCCGTTGCGGGCGCGATGATCCTCCTGCTCGGCCTGAACGCGCTCTCGCGGCGCTGACGCTTTCTGGGCGCAACCAGATTCGGAATCGGCAGGAGCCGCTCCCGACTCGCGCCAAGACCCGTGAAGGGCCGCTCCGCGCCCGAGCTTGCGCTTGCCCCGGAGGTCTAGTCGGCGGCCGGGGCGGGCTTGCTGGAGCTCTCGCTGGAGCTCGGCGTGGACGAGTCGTTCGACGAGCTCGACTCGCTGCTCGAGGAGCTCGAGGAGTCGCCGCCGGCGCCGTCCTTCGCCGGGGTCGCCTTGCGGCCACCCTTGCCATAGTCCGTCGAGTAGAAGCCCGAGCCCTTGTAATGGACGGCGACCGGATAGAGCACCTTCTCGACGGGGCTCTTGCCGCACACCTCGCAGACCTCGGAGGGCGCGTCGGCCATACGCTGGAAGACCTCGAAGGTGTGACCGTCGGGGCAGCGGTACTCGTAGATCGGCATGGCGCCGAAGGCTAGCAGCGACAATTGGGACGGCAGATGACGGAAGGCGTCGAGGAATCGAGGATTCGCGCGCGTGGGCTACCGGCCCTGCCGGTCGTCCTCACGACGCGCTGGTTTCCGCTCTCCGTCTCCGCGATCACGGCTGCCGCAGCGGCGTTCCTCCTCCACCAGCTCCTCGCCTGGCCGCCGCACGAGGACGAGACCCTGGCGCTCTTCATCGGCCGCCATCCCCTGGACGGCCTCTTCCAGGTCGTGCTCGAGGAGCGCGGTGGCGCGCCTCTCCACTTCCTGTTCGCGTGGGCCGTCGCCCACCTCGGCTTCGGGTTGAGCGGCCTTCGGCTCGTCTCCGCGCTCTTCGCGATCGCGAGCCTGCCGGTGATCGCCCTCCTCGGAGCGCGGCTCGCCGGTCGGCGCCATGCGCTCGTCGCGACCGTGCTCGCCGCGGCGAGCTGGACGTTCCTCTTCCACGGGGTGTACGGCCGGATGTACAGCCTCTTCCTCTTCACGAGCGCGCTCTCGTACCTCTCGCTCCTCCGGGCGCTAGAGCGAGGCGACCGGCGCTCGTGGGCCTGGTGGGCCCTTGCGATCCTCGCGACCGTCGCGACCCACCCGTACGGGGCGATCGTGATCGCGACGCAGGCGGTCTTCGTCCTCGTCGCCCGGAGAGACCGCCTGCGCCAGGCGCTCCTCGCGTTCGCCGTGGTGGGTGTGCTCGGGATCCCGTTCTGGCTCACCGACCTCGTCCTCGCGGGTCGCTTCGAGGTCGGGGTCGGCGGCGGCGGCGAGAAGCTCGGCGGGCCGTGGCCGGTCTTCGTCTACCTCTGGCACGTGCTCGGGGATTTCACGGCCGGCTGGTGGCCGGTGCTGATCCCGGTGATCGCTCTCGGCGCGCTCGGGTTGCGCCTGCTTCCGCGCCGCACTGTTCTCCTCACCTCCTGCGTCGTCGTGATCCCGACGCTCGCGTTCCTCGCGGCTCGGCTGGGAAGCGCGACCTCGCCGGAGACACGTCACCTGATCTTCGTCCTCCCGTTCGCGGCGATCGCGGTCGCCGCCGGGATCCTCCGGCTCGGGCGCGCGACGCCGGCGGTGCTCTGCGCGCTCGTCGTCGCGCAGGTCGCCTGGGCGTGGCAGAAGACCCCGCCGCTCTTCGAGTGGGAACCGGACGCGCGTCAGGTCGCCCGCGCCGACGCGTCCGCTCACCTCGCCTCGACGAGCCGCCCCGACGACGTCCTGTTCGGCTTCGAGCCGCTCTACCTCGGAGCCTGGGAGCGAAACGATGCGTTTCCCCTGCGCGTGCTGCCGCGCGCCGATGCGAATCTCGCGCTCTCGACGCTGCTCGACCTGAAGCGGCCGCTCGGGAGGGGCGTCTGGATCCTCGACGCGAGCGAGCCGAACAACGCCGCCCCCGCGCTCGAGGTCGAACTGCGCAGCCCGGTTCCGGCGTCGGCCTTCGACGTCCGCCGATTCGGCCCGTTTCTCGTGATCCGGACGAGAGAGCCGACGGTGACTCCGGCGCGCTACCTCGAACGCGCGGGTCAGGCGGTGCTCGTCGGCAAGGCGCTCTGGATCGGGGACGCGGACATCAACCTGCTCACGGTCGAGCGGGCGGCGCGGGCCCTGCGCGGCTACGGAGCCGCGCGCTCCCTCTCGACTAGCTCGCGGTAGCACGGCGCGTCCTCGAAGGCGGCGAGCCCGGCGGGAGTCTGGCGCCGACGCTCCTTCGGGCGGAGCTTCCGGGCGGCGGCGATCGCGGCGCTCGCACCGACGGCCGCTCCGACGAGGAACGAGCGGGTTGGTGAGCGGCGGGGCTCGTCTTCCATGGAAGGATCGTAGGCGAATGATGGTCACCCTCGGAGATCTCCTGCTCGACGTGATCGTGCGGCTCGAGCAGCCGCTCGCCGAGGGCGCGGACGCCGATGCCGTCACGCGGCTCGGCCCGGGCGGGCAGGCGGCGAACGTGGCAGCGTGGATCGCGGAGCTGGGTGGGTCGGCGCGTTTCGTCGGCAAGCGCTCCGACGACGAGGCCGGACTGGCCGCCCGGCGCGGGCTCGAGCGCTACGGCGTCGAGGTCTGCGGCCCCGTCGTCGACGGCCGAACGGGCACGGTGGTCTCGCTGGTCTCGCAGGACGGGAGCCGAACGATGGCCTCCGATCGAGGCGTCTCGCCCGACCTGCGCGCGGACGAGCTCGAACCGACCTGGCTGGAGGGCTGCGAGGTGCTCCACCTCCCGGGCTATTCGCTTCTCCGTGCCCCGATCGACGGGGCGGCGCTTCGGGCGGCCGAGCTCGCGCTTCGCCTCAGCGTCGACCTCTCGTCCTGGAGCGCGATCCGCGACTTCGGGCCGGCCCGGTTCCGCGAGCGGCTCGAGGCGCTGAAGCCGGAGGTCGTCTTCGCCAACGAGGACGAGGAGGAGATCCTCGGCGGCCCGCTCGCGGGCTGCACCTGGATCCTCAAGCTCGGTGCGCGTGGCGCACGCTTCGGCGAGCTCGAGCTGCCGGCGCTCCCAGCAACCGCGATCGACACGACCGGTGCCGGAGACGCTCTCGCCGCCGGCTACCTCGTCGGTGGCCCCGAGCTGGCGCTGGAGGCGGCGGCACGCTGCGTCACGAAGCTAGGTTCCATGCCGTGAGCGAGCTGATCGTGCTCTCGGACGAAGTCCGCCAGGCGCTCGCCGAGCGGCGACCCGTCGTGGCGCTCGAGACGACACTCGTGGCTCACGGCTTTCCACCCGGCGAAGGCGTCGAGGTGGGGCTCGAAAGCGAGCGCCGGGTTCGCGCCGCGGGCGCGGTCCCCGCCACTGTGGGCGTGCTCGACGGCGCGCTCCGGATCGGGCTCGACGAGGACGAGCTCGGCCGCTTCGGCGCGGACGCGCGCAAGGTCGGGCCTCGCGACGTCGCCGCGGCGATCGTCCAGGGCGCCGTCGGGGCGACGACCGTCGGGGGGACGCTCGCCGCCTGCCGGATCGCCAGGATCCTCTTCATGGGGACGGGCGGGCTGGGCGGCGTTCACCGCGGCTTTCCCGATCCTCCCGACGTCTCCGCCGATCTCGGAGAGTTGATCCGGACCGAGGTTCTGGTCGTCTCCTCCGGGGTCAAGTCGATCCTCGATGTCCCCGCGACCGCCGAGCTCCTCGAATCGCTCGGCGTCCCGGTTCTCGGTTACCGGACCAACGACCTCCCGCTCTTCTACGCCGCCCACGGCGGCCCGCCCGTCTCTGCCCGGGTCGAGTCCGCGACGGAGGCGGCGCAGATCGCCGCGACCCACTGGGCGCTCGGCCGGCAGACCTCGATCCTCCTCGGCCGTCCGGCGACGGAGAGCCTCGACGACGTCGAGCCCCTGATCGAGCGTGCGCTCGCCGACGCCCACGACCAGGGCATCGCCGGACAGGCCGTCACTCCCTTCGTCCTCTCCTATCTCCACCGCGAGTCGGGCGGTCGCACGCTCGCCGCCAACCGCGAGCTGATCGCCGACAACGCAGGTCTGGCCGCGGAGGTGGCCGTTGCCCATGCCGCTCTTTGACTCCGTCGCCAGGCTTCCCCTCGTGGTCGAGCGCTACGACCTCGAACCGCTTTCGCCCGCCGGATCTCGCTTCGACCGCTCCCTCGTTCGCCTCCACGGGGGCGGCGAGACCGGCCTCGGCGAGGACGTCACCTACGACACCCAGACGACAGACGACCGCTACGAGCTCGAGCACGAGGGAACCTTCGGCTCGTTCTCGGAGCGCCTGCCGGAGCTCCCGGGCTACCGGTCCTGGGGCTTCGAGGCCGCCGCGCTCGATCTGACACTGCGCCAGAACGGCGTCTCCCTCGCCGCCGCCGTCGGGCGCGAGCCCCGGCCCGTCCGCTTCGTCGTCTCCCAGAGCGCAGCCGAGGAATGGCTCGCCGTCGCACCCGATCTCCGCTTCAAGCTCGACGCCTCGGACGAGTGGACGGACGAGCGGGTCGCCGCGCTCGCAGCGACAGGAGCGGTCGACGTGGTCGACCTGAAGGGCCTGTACGAGGGCGACTGGGTCGATGCCAGCCCGACCGCGGAGCTCTACGGCCGGGTCGCGCGGGCCTTCCCCGACGCGTGGCTCGAGGACCCCCGACTCAACGACGAGACCGGCCCCGTGCTCGAGCCCGACCACGACCGGCTGACCTGGGACCTGCCGATCCACTCCGTCGCGGACGTCGAGTCGCTGGCCTTCCCGCCGCGCTGCCTCAACTCGAAGCCTTCGCGCTTCGGCACCGTGCGGCGGCTCTTCGACTTCTACGACTACTGCGAGGCGCAGGGGATCGCGATCTACGGCGGCGGCCAGTTCGAGCTCGGGCCGGGACGGGGCCAGATCCAGCACCTCGCGTCCCTCTTCCACCCGGATGCGCCGAACGACGTCGCGCCGGGCGAGTACAACCAGGGCGAGCCGCGGGCCGGCCTGCCACAGAGCCCGCTTCCGGCCGCGTCGAGCGAGCCGGGCTTCCGCTAGCTCTCCAGCGAAGCGATCAGCGCGTCGACCTCGAGCAGCTCGAGCGACTGCAGCTTGGCGCTGCCGCGAGCTCCGAGTGCCAGCGAGACCTTGGCGATCGCGGCAGCGTCGGCGGCCTCGACGATGTTGACGAAGTCGTACTCGCCGATCGTCGCCCACTGGTGGAGGACCTTGGCGCCGAGCTCCTCGACGTCCCGGTTGACCTCGCGCAGCCGGGCGGGGTTCGCCTTCAGCGTCTGGACGCCCTGCGCGGTCAGCTTCGTCAGCATCATGTAGGTCGGCACTCTCTACTCCTTCGGTCGGGGGTCGGATCGTACGCGGGCGGCCTGGTCGAGGTAGAGGATCGCGCCGCCGACGAAGAGGAGCGGCGACATGACGAGATCGGCGAGTCCGAGCGCGACCCGCTCGCCCGAATCGCCCAGGTCGCGGAGAAGCAGGACGAGCATCAGCTTGACGAGCCCGAAGAGGATGACGAGCGTGGCGAGCGAGGCGAGGGCGTGGACGAAGTCCGCGCGGGCGAGCTCGACGGCGCGGCGCAGTGCTGCCCCCACGGGCCGTCGCTCCAGCACGAGCACCGGCACGACGAGCCCGACGAGCGCGAGCCACGCCACCGCAGGGAGCACGTAGAACAGAGAGAGGAACGCAGCCGGCACCCAGACGAGCGAGCCCACCGCGATCGCCCTCGCCGCATCGCCCAGCTCGATCTTCTTCTCCCCGACGAGAGACGCTGCGCGGGTGTAGGCCGCGGCCATCAGGGGCGCGCCGCCCGCGAGCACCGAGGCCTGCACGATCGTCGAGCGACCCACCGTGACCTGGTTGATCGCGACGATCGCGAGTCCGAGCGGCAGTGTCGTCCAGAAATGGTCGCCGTAGAAGCGGATGCTCTCGGCGACGAGCTGGCCGACGGTTCTCGTCGCCGGAGGGAGCGGCTCGGGCAGGGGCTCGCCCTGCTTGGGGTAGCGCGGGCGGGCCACGCGCTGAACGCTACCCCTGCGCCGCAGCGACGAGACGCGGTAGCTGCTCGCCGACGCGGGCGAAGGCCTCGTCGAAACGCCAGAGCGCCCGGTCGGGCTCGCCGAGCTCGTTCGAGACGACCCGGGCCTCGACCGCCGGCACACCGGCGAGCTCGGCGGCGCGCAGGACGGCGAATCCCTCCATCGCCTCGACGTCGACGCTCCCGCCCCCGACCCGAGCACTCGTTCCGATCGGGAGCACGTGCGCGTCGGGAAACGCCTGGCGCAGCCGTTGCAGCAGCGATGCGTCCGGGAGCACACGCGCTGGCACGAACGGTCCGGCGGCATCGCAGTAGACCGCCTCCGAGCCGAGGACGAGCCCGAGCAACTCGACGCCACGCGCGCCTGCGATCCCGACGTTGAGGATCGCGCTCGGCCGCAGCTCCGCGATCGCCCGCGCCGTCGCCGCGGCCGCTTCCACCGGTCCGACTCCGCAGACGAGCGTCGTCGCGCCTTCGACCGGGACGAGCTCGCGCTCGGTCGCCGCGACGACGAGGAGCACTATGCGGACGTCGGGCCGAGCTCGGCTGCGAGCGTCTCGGCCTCGTCGACCAGCACGCCGATCGCGTCGACGCCCGCCGACCAGAAGCCGGGGTCGCCGATGTCGAAGCCGAGCCGCGAGGCGAGCACTGCGGGCGGGGCCGACCCCCCTGCGCGGAGCAGATCGAGGTACGGCTCGACGAGCGAGTCGCCCTCCTCCAGGTAGCGGCGGTAGATCGCGAGCGAGAAGAGGTAGCCGAACGAGTAGGCGTAGACATACCCCGGCACCGCGATGAAGTGCGGAACGTAGCTCCACCAGCCGCCGTAGTTCTCCGTCACCTCGACCGCGTCGCCGAGCATCCGCACCTGCTCGGCGCGCCAGAGCTCGGAGATCTTGTCGATGGGCAGTTCGCCCTCTTCTCTCCGGTGGGTGTGGATCGCGTGCTCGAAGCGATTGAGCGCGATCTGGCGGAAGACGGTCGCGATCGCGTCGTCGATTCGGCCGACGAGCAGGTCGAGCCGGGCGCGCGGGTCACTCTCGCGCTCCATCAACTTCTCGAACGTCAGCGCCTCGGCGAAGACGGATGCGGTCTCGGCTAGCGTCAGCGGCGTCGAGGCGTTGAGCAGGCCGAGATCCTGGGCGAGCGTGCCGTGGAGCCCGTGCCCGAGCTCGTGCGCGAGCGTCAGGACGCTGCGCCGCTCGCCCGCGTAGTTCATCAGCACGTACGGGTGGACGCCCGGGATCAGCGTGGCGCAGAAAGCGCCGAGCATCTTCCCGGGCCGCGGCGGCGCATCGATCCAGTCGCGTTCGAAGAAACGGCCGACGATGTCGCCGGCGAGCGGCGAGAAGCCGGCGAAGGACTCGGTCACGAGCTCGCGCGCGTCCTCCCAGGCGATCGTCCCGGGCACCTCCTGGAGCGGCGCGAAGCGGTCGTAGTCGGCGAGCCGCTCCAGCCCGAGCAGCTTCGCCTTGAGCGCGTAGAAGCGCTGCGGAATGTCATAGCGCGCGATGATCGCGTCGATCAGGCTCTGCGCAGCGTCGTCGGGGATCTCGTTCGCGAGGTTCCGGGCCGAGATCCAGGTCTCGTACCCGCGGAGGCGATCCTCGACCGAGCGCTCGCTGAGGATCGTGTTGAGGACGTATCCACGCGTCCGGATCCCCGGCTGGAGTGCCTTGGTCACGGCCGCGGCGACCTCCTTGCGCTCGTCCTGCTCGGTCAGGCGCGAGAGCTTCGCGAGCGCCTGGTCGAGCGAGAGATCCTCGCCGTCGAGCGGGACGCTGAGGTCGGAGAGGAGCTCGTTGAAGAGCCGGCCCCACGCGCTCGAGCCGGTCAGGCTCTTCTCGGCGGAGATCTTCTCCTCCGGCTCGGTCAGGAGGTGCGGCCGGTAGCGGCGCTCCGAGCGGAGGAAGGAGGCGTAGCGCTCGAGCGCGGGATCGGCGAGGAGCCGGTCGGCGACGTCGTCCTCGAGCCCGGCCCACTCGAGGTCGAAGAAGAGGAGCTCCGTCTCGATCTGCGTGTTCTGCTCGCGCACCTTCTGGGCGAGGGCGCCGCGGCTCTGGTCGGAGCTGTCCGCGGCGAGCCGCAGGCGGGCGAAGGCCTCGACGCGCGTGGAGATCGAGCGGACACGTTCGCCCTCGGCGACGGCCTCCGCGAGCTCCTCGCCCGAGAGCTCACCGAGCTTGCCGCGGTAGCGCTCGCGGAACGCAGTCGCGCCCGCCGAGGCCTCGTCGAGGTCCTGTTGGATCCGCGGGTCGTCCGGGCTCTCGTAGAGATCGCCGAGATTCCACTCGACCGGCTCGGCGCCGGTGACGGTCGTCGCCATGGAGCGAAACCTACAGAGCCGGGGTCGGGCCTCGCTCCACACGAGGCCCGACCCGTCGTCGTCTTCTCTCTCGGCGTCAGGCGCCCGCCGGCCTAGCCGACCGTGGACGTCTTGTCACGCATTGCAGGGCGCGGCCGGGACGTCGAGCCGCAGGGTCGCCGTCGACGGCACGACGAACGTGCCCACGAAGACCGCCGGCTCGGTGCCGTCGTTGCGGACGAGGTTCACGAGCCCGGGCACCTCGACGTAGGACTGCCCCTTCGAGTACGTCGTCTTGGTGCAATCGTTCGCGTAGACCGTGACGGCGCCCTGGACGACCGTCATGAAGCCGGGGCCGGGATGCCGGTGCCAGCCGGTGTTCCCGGCGGGCGGCAACGTGATCCGGAGCGTCGTCACGTCGAACGGGGCCTCGTAGGTGCCGCGCCAGGGGCTCGCCTTCTGGTTCGGGAACTTGCCCCGCACCTCGAGCATCAGCGCGTCGGCGGTCGTGCCTCTTGCGAGCGATTCCGTGCTCTGGCCGGCCGGCGGTGTCGCCTGCGCGACTCCGAGAACCGCGGCGAAGACAACCCCCACCGCAAGCGTGGCGGACATCAGCATGAAGCGAACGTTCATCTTCATCACTCCTCGTTTCGTCATTGACTGGGCGGCTCGAGCGCCGCGCTTCGGACGCGTTCGTGGAGCGTCACCGCGTGCTCGAGCTTCCTGCGAGCGCGGGCCACGTGCCACTCGACGGTCTTGAGGCTGAGGCCCACCTCGTCGGCGATCTCGCGGTGGCTGCTCCCGCCGGCGACGAGCAGCACCAGATGCTCCTCGATCGTCGACAGCGCGGGCACAGACGACATGGACACTCCTTCCTCCTCGACTTCGCCCAGGGTGCTGAGCCGCGCTGACGCGCCGCTGACGCGGGACCGACACGGGACTGCGAGAATCGCCGCCGGGTGGAGTTCCGCATCTTGGGCCGGTTCGAGGTCGTCGACGGAGACAGGGATGTGACCCCGCCGCGACCGAAGCAGCGCGCGCTGCTCGTGCTGCTACTGCTCAGGGCGGGAGAGCACGTCGGCGCGGACGAGGCCGCCGAGGCGATCTGGGAAGGACGACCGCCGCCCTCGGCGCGGAACGCGATCCAGGGCCACGTCGTCGCCCTCCGCAAGGTGCTCGGCCCGGACCGGATCGAGACCCGCGAGGGCGGCTACACCCTGCGGCTCGAGGAGGACGAGCTCGATCTCCACCGCTTCGAGCGCCTGCTCACGAGCGCGCGCGACGGCGCAGCGGACGAGCGGGCGGAACTGCTCACCCAGGGGCTCGCCCTCTTCCGTGGAGCCCCGCTCGACGACTTCCGCTACGAGGCGTTCGCGACGGCGGAAGCGAGCCGGATCGACGAGTTGCGGCTCGAGGCGCTGGAATCGCGCATCGACGCGGACCTGGCGCTCGGACGGCACGCCGAGGTCGTTCCGGAGCTGGAGCGGCTGGTCGTCGAGAGCCCCCTCCGCGAGCGCCTGTGGAGCCAGCTCGGCCTGGCGCTCTACAGGGGCGGCCGGCAGGCAGAGGCGCTCGGGGCGTACCGGCGCGCGAGGAGCGCTCTCGTCGACGACCTCGGGATCGAGCCGGGACCTGCGTTGCAGCGCCTCGAGCGCCAGATCCTGAATCAGGATCCGGACCTCGATCTGCCCTTGGGCCGGGCTTCGCGGAACCGGATTCCGACGCCGCCGACGCCGCTCCTCGGCCGGGAGCGCGAGCTCGGCGAGACACGCGACCTGCTCCTGTCCGACGAGATCAGGCTCGTCACGCTCGCGGGGCCGGGCGGGGCGGGCAAGACCCGGCTCGCGCTCGAGGTCGCGCGGGGCGCCGCCGCTCACTTCCCGGGCGGCACGCACTTCGTCTCGCTCGGATCGCTCACCGACCCGGACCTCGTCTTGCCCACACTCGCGCACGCGGTGGGCGTCGGCGAGCGCGGCGGCTCACCGCTCGAGGATTCCCTCGCGGATCGTCTCACCGGCAGCGCCTCGCTCGTCCTCCTCGACAACGTCGAGCACGTCCTCGCGGCCGCGCCCGCGCTCGGGCGCCTGCTCGCAGCCGCGCCGGGGCTCACCCTGCTCGCGACGAGCCGCACGCCCCTCCGGCTCTACGGCGAGCATCTCTACCGCGTGGAGCCGCTCTCCCCGGACGCGGCCGCCTCCCTCTTCGTCGACCGAGCGCAGGCAGTCGGAGCTGACGTCGATCGCGACGAGTCGACGCGGGCGACCGTCGAGCAGATCTGCCGCCGGCTCGACCGGCTGCCGCTCGCGATCGAGCTCGCCGCGGCACGGATGGACGTCCTTTCACCGGCAGCGCTGCTCGCCCGGCTCGAGGAGCCGCTCTCCCTCCTGACCGCAGGCCCGGTCGACCAGCCGGAGCGCCAGCAGACGCTCCGGCGAACGCTCGACTGGAGCCATGAGCGGCTGGAGCCGGAGGAGCAGCACCTGTTCGCGCGGCTCGCCGTCTTCGCGGGCGGTTGGACGCTCGACAACGCCGACGTGATCTGCGGCGACGGCGTCGACCTCGTCGCCGCGCTCTCGGCGCTCGCAGATACGAGCCTGGTGCAGGTTGATCCGGCCGGCGCCGAACCGAGGCAGCGGATGCTCGAAACGATTCGCGAGTACGCGGGCGAGCGGCTCGACGCCTCGGGCGAGGCTGAGGAGCTCGGACGGCGCCACGCTCTCCACTTCCTCGCGCTGGCCGAGGAGGCGGAGCCCCACCTCCGGGGGAGCCCCGGTGAGTGGCTCGACCGTCTCGGGCTCGAGCACGACAACCTCCGGGCTGCTCTCGATCGACTCGACGTGGCGGAGGAACGGGAGCTCGGACAGCGCCTCGCAGGAGCGCTCTGGCGGTTCTGGTACCTCCGCGGGCATCTGACCGAAGGCGGGCGACGCCTCGAGCACGCGCTCGCTGCCGACCTGGAGCCGACGCCCGCACGCGCAAGGGCGCTGTTGGGAGCGGCAGTCATGGCCGCCAACATTGGCGATCCCGCGACGGCGAAGGCACGAGCGGCGGAGAGTCTCGCGCTCCATCGCACCCTGCGCGATCCGTGGGGAGCCGCGTACTCCGAGTTCATGCTCGGCCATGTCGCGCCCGAGCGCGCAGAGGCGGTGCCGCTCTACGAGAACAGCGCCCGGATCTTCCGGGAGCTCCGCGATGAGCATTCCGCGCTCCTCGCGACCCGTCATCTCGCGCGGGCCCACGCGGCTCTGGGCGACCTCGACCGCGCCCGAGCCCTCCACGAGGACAACCTGACCCGCGCCCGGGCGTCGGGCAACCAGCGCATGGAGGCGAGCGCACTCGGCGAGCTGGCGAAGGAGGCGCTCGACGAAGGCCAGGCCGAGCAAGCGGCGTCGCTCCTCCGAGCGAGTCTCGCGATCCACCGCGACCTCGGCGACGTTCTCGACACCGCCGTCGATCTCTGCCGCTTCGCCGCGGCGCTCGAGTTGGCCGGGGAGGCCGCAAAGGCTTCGAGCCTCCTCGCCACCTTCGAAGCCATGGGTGACGTCGTCGGCGGCAGGAGATCCGGGATGGCGGAATTGAACGCGCTGACGCTGGCAGGGATCCACGCGCAGCTGGACGAAGCCGCTTTCGGCGAAGCATGGAAGGAAGGTCTCGCCATGACGCTGGACGAAGCCGTCGTGTTCGCGCTGCGCGCGCAGGAATGAGTCTCGTCACACGGGCGACGACTTATTGTGCGGCCCCATGAGCGCGAATAGCGACATCGTGGGCCGGACGGCGCTCGTCACAGGAGCGGCATCGGGAATCGGGCTCGCGACGGCGCGGCGTTTGCAGGCCGCCGGTGCCCGCGTCGTCCTCAGCGACCGGGCAGGTAAAGCGCTCGAATCGGCGAGCTCGGCGCTCGGGACGACGGCGATCGCCGCGGACCTCTCCGATCGCGAGGACGTGCACCGGCTCGCCGCCGAGGCCGGGCTGGTTCAGATCCTCGTCAACAACGCGGGGCTTCAGCACGTCAGCCCGGTGGACGAGTTCCCAGAAGAATCGTGGGATCTTCTGCTCGCGGTGATGCTGACCGCGCCGTTCCTGCTCACCAAGGCGTTCCTGCCGGGGATGATCGAGACCGGTTGGGGCCGGGTGATCAACATCGCCTCGGTGCATGGCCTGATCGCCTCGCCCTACAAGGCGGCGTACGTCTCGGCCAAGCACGGCTTGCTCGGGCTGACGAAGACGGTCGCGCTCGAGGCCGCGGCGCGCTGCTCGGACGTGACCGCGCACGCGATCTGCCCCTCGTACGTGCGGACGCCGCTTGTCGCAGCCCAGGTCGCCGCTCAGGCGGAGGTGCACAGGGTCGCCGAGAGCGAGGTGCTGGAGAAGATCTTCCTGGAGACGAACGCGATCAAGCGGCTGATCGAGCCGGACGAGGTCGCGGCGGCCGTCGAATTCCTTTGCAGGCCCGGCGCCTGGGCGATGACCGGCAGCGTCTTCCCCATGGACTCGGGCTGGCTCGCGCACTGATTCGTTGGCGCAAGCTGAGCATCCGCGGAAGCGAATGCTCAGCGCACGAAGATCCCTGAAGGGGCCGCCCGCGGCCCAAGAACATTCATGCACTGATTTTGTTGGCGCAAGCGGAGCATCCGCGGAAGCGAATGCTCAGCGCGCGAAGATCGCTGAAGGGGCCGACCGCGGCCAAGAGCGTTCAGACAGCGGAACCAGCCGCACTCCGTTCGTCGATCCCGTGCGGGGCGCCGTACTCGGCGAGCAGATCGAGGAACGGCTGCGGAGGGAAGGCCTCGGGGCCGAGCACGCCCGATCCGCTCCACGTTCCGGTCGCGAGCAGCTCCAGCGCAACCACCGGGTTCAGCGCGGTCTGGAGAACGACCGCCTGGTGCCCCCACTCCCGCATCGTGTGCTCGTTGTCGAGCACGTGGTAGAGGTAGGTCGCGCGCGGCTTGCCGTCCTTACCGATCCCGGTGACATACGTACCCGCGCAGGTCTTCCCGCGCATCCGGTCACCCAGAGTCGCCGGGTCGGGAAGCGCAGCGGCGACGACGTCCCGCGGCGCGATCTCGATTCCACGCACCCGCACCGGCTCGGTCGAGTCGAGCCCGAGCTTGTTCAGCGTCCGCAGCACCTCGATGAACTCGTCGCCGAGGCCGTACTTGAACGTGACGCGCTTGCAGTCGACCCAGCGCGGGACGAGAAGAACCTCCTCGTGCTCGACGTTCACGCACTCGACCGGGCCGATCCCCTCCGGGAAGTCGAAGATTTCGGGCTCGGAGAACGGCGCAGTCGTGAACCAGCCCCGGTCCCGCTCCCAGATCACGGGCGGGTTCAAGCATTCCTCGATCGTCGTCCAGATCGAGAAGGTGGGCGCGAAGTCGTAGCCCTCGACGGCGAGGTTCGCGCCGTCGCGGACGCCGACTTCGTCGATCTCGGAGAAGAGCTCGTCCGCGGCGTAGCGCGCGAAGACGTCCGAGAGCCCGGGCTCGACCCCGATGCCGACGAGCGCGAGGAGTCCCCGCTCACGCCACTCGGCCTCGCGCTCGAACTGATGGTCGCCGAGCTTGACCCCGGTCTCCTCGTGCGGGCGCTCAGGATGAGGGCGCGAAAGCGTCATCGCCATGTCGAGGTAGGTGCAACCAGCCTCGAACGCTCCCGCGAACACGGCCTCGTTGAAGCGCGGATCGACGGCGTTGAGGATCGCGTCGGCGCGCTCGGCGCGAGCGAGCCCCGCCACCGAGGCGGGGTCGGAGGCATCGGCGGCGGCGACGGCGAAACGTGGGTCACCTTCGCGCTCGACGGCAGCCCGAGCCCGGCCTTCGTCGACGTCGGCGAAGGTGATCCGCTCGAAGAAGTCACGGCGCTTCGCGACCGCTGCGACCGCAGCACCGACGCCGCCCGAGCCGATCACGAGAACGCGCACGGGGCGAACCTACATACTCTCGCCTGGATGAGCGGTTACACGATCTTCCACGCCGGCGAGCTCGAGTGGAAGCCGCGGCGCGAGGGCGACCCGCGGCTCGCAGCCGAGCTCTCGGGCGCGATGACGCAGTCGCGGGCGAACCTCTTTCGGTACCCGCCCGGGGCGATCGGCCGTCGGCACATCGACCCGATCCAGGAGGAGGTCTTCGTCGTCCTCGCGGGGACGCTGACGATCCACATGGGCGAGGGGGACGCGCCGGAGAAGCACGAGCTCGCAGCGGGCAGCGTGCTCGTCGTCCAGCCGGGAACGGCTCTCCAGCTCTCGAACCGCGGGGACGAGGAGCTGCGTCTCTTCATCGTCGGTGCGCCACCGGAGCGCGGCGAGGCGACCTTCCTCGATCCGGTCGAGTGAGCGGTTTCGACGACGTCCGCAGGCTCGTTCCGCACTCGAACACGCTCCACCGCGCCGAAGCGGGACCGGACGGCGCCACCGTGCTCGATCTCTTCGCGCCGCCCCGCTCCGAGTGGGCGGCGGCCGAGGCGGGCGAGCCCGGCCCCGTCCGCTGGCCCGGCTAGTCCCTGTCCCTGTTCTTAGCTTCGGTTTGAGCGCTCGAGCGACGCAGTCAGTTGCGGACAGGTCGTGGGGGTCGCCTCGCGTGGGCTCCGACAAACGGGAGGGCCGCGGTTTGCGCCGCGGCCCCTCCGTCTGGAGGCGGAACGTCGTCAGGTCGATCAGCCTGCAGTCACAGGCCCGAAGTAGTTCTCGGCCAGCCAGTTGGCTGCGCGCTTGCCGATCCAGGCGCCGTCGACGTCGGCGGACCGGAAGTGGATCCCGAGCCAGATCCGAGCGTCGATCGTATCGTCGAGCACATCGGTGAACCGCTCGTAGCTCCGCGTCACCGGGCCCGACGCGAGGTTCGCGGTCAGGCTGAACGCGATCTTCCTATCGAAGAACGCCTTGGCCGCGTGCATGAACGCTCCGCTCTGGCAGTTGTAGCCGGACGGATGATCCGAATACGGAGGGTTCGTGATGAGCGGGGTCCACGCCGGATCGGTGACCGTCCGCGGATCCCCGTCCTCGACCCGAATCGCCGTGATCGGCCGCCAGAAGCTCCAGTACGCCTTGTCGTCCCAGCACGCGATCGCCGCGTCCGCTCCGGACACGTTCAACAGCGCGAAGAGCCGCGCCTGGTCGACGAGTGTGAGCCCCTCGCTCGTCGCGAGCCCGCGGAACGTGCGGTTGAACATTTCGACCGGATTCGCGACGAAGAACTGCGCGACCGCCGTCTGCTCCGCCGTCCGGCTCGTCGCCGTGGTCGTGCCGTTGCCACCGAGTTCCTTGACCTCGTCGTACTCGTTCCTGTAGGCGCCGCTCCCGATCTTCTTGGGGCCCGGCGTCCGGAACTGCGACGTGCTGGTCATCACGAAGGGCTCGACACGTGCGACCCACGCGTTCGGGTCGCTCGGGCCGGACGGAGTCGTGCACGCCGTGGACGTCGTCGGCCGCCACTCTCCCACGCCCTCGCCGCACGAGAACCGGAACGGGCCGTAGCGGCCGTCGCCAGCCCGTTCGGCAAGCATCGCGTCCGCGGCCGCGGCTCCGGCCGCGATTCCCTGAGTAACCGCAGCCGAACCATCCTGGACTGTCGCCGCTGCGATCGACCCTTCGAGGAGATCGTCGAGACGGTCGACGATCGCCTGCGACAGCGGAGGCACGACGTTGACGCCCACCAGGACGTCGTGCGCGGCCGTCGCAACGGCGGCCGCCTTCGAGGCGGAGGCCGGTGCCGGCGGTAGGCCGTCGAGGTACGGCTCGTGGCCCCCGTCGATCGTGTTGACCGCGTCGTACACGGCCCCCTGCACCATCCCCAGATGCAGGACCGACACCGGGGGCGGCTGACCCGCACCCGGAGGTGTCGCGGTTGGCGCATTGATGAGCGCCTGGGCCGCGTAGAGGTTCCAGTCCAGCACGGCGTCGTCGGGTGGCCCCGCCTGCGCGGTGGACTGCCCACCCCCGAGGAACGCCGCACCGAACGCGAGAAGCAATGCCGTTACGACGATGAGCTGCTTGCGATGGTGATTCATCTCCCGTCCTCTCGATAGTGATGCTCCCAGCTAACGACCTGCGCCGATTCCGACCTCATGTCTCCTCCTCGTTGATCGAGTTGTCGTCTCGCAAGCGATCGTGGACAGCCGTTGTTCATGAGTGTTCCTCTCCGGACGGAACCGCCTCGACGACGCGGAACGGGTCGAGCTTCGCCTGCTGTGCGGCCAGCGCGGCAGCCGGGCCAGACGGGGCGTCGAAGACGAAGAAGCAGATCTCGTCCTCCGGGACGTGGATGGAGCTGTCGAAGCGGACCGGGGTGCCCTGATCCGTCAGCTCCCGGGCGGCCGAGCGAGCCCGCCGCTCGCGCGCGTCGCGCTCTCCGGCACGGCCGCGGGCGAGATAGGTCTCGACGAGGTAGCTCGGCATGACGCCAACGCTACGACGGCGCCTCCCCCGAGGAAACGCGAGAACCCCTGAACTTTGCTCAGTCGAGCGTGCGGGCCAGCTCCGTACGGGAGCGAATCCCGAGCTTTGCGTACACATGCAAGAGGTGCGTCTCGACGGTGCGTTCCCCGAGGAACAGGGCCGCGGCGACCTCACGATTCGTGTGGCCCTCGGCGACGAGCGCCGCGACGCGTTGCTCGGCCGGAGTCAGCCCTTCCTCCCGCTTGCGGCCACCGATGCTGCCGAGCTCGCCACGCGCTTTCTCGACCCAGGTCGCAGCGCCGAGCTGCTCGAAGCCTGCGAGCGCCGCCACGATCGCCTCCCGCGCCGCCCGCTTCTGCCGCGCGCGGCGCCGAACGATCCCGAGCGCGAGCAGCGCTCGCGACTCCCCGAAGCGATCGCCAACCGCCTCGTGTTGGCCAACCGCCCGCTCGAGGAGGATGGCGGCGCGATCGACATCTCCCTGGGCCGCGGCGACGAGACCGCGTGAGCGCGTCACTTGCGCGAGCACCCGGCCACGGCCCAACCGCAAGGCATCCGCCTCCCAGACGTCGAGGACTCGGATCGCGTCCCCGATCCGGCCCAGCTCGAGGAGAGCCTCGGCGTAGTCGTCGTTCCACCAGCGACGGCTCGGCTCGCCCCAGCCGAGTGCCAACGCGAGCTCCTCGGCCCTGCCGAGCCAGCCGGCCGCGCCGGCCGCGTCTCCACTCCAGTGGGCGACGAGCCCCAGCACCGCCTGATGAACGGGCGGATGGAGCGAGAACTGCTCTTCGGCCAGCTCAAGGGCTCGTTCCGAGATCTCACGGGCGAGCTCGAGCTGCCCACGATGAACCGCGGTAACGGCGAGTGGAAGGAGGTCGGGCGGTGTCTCCGGTCTGTACTGGACGAAGATGGCCCGCGCGGCTGCGGCGTGCTCGGCTGCGAGCGTCCAGCGCCCGGCTGAGAACTCGACCCCGGAAAGCATCCACAGCACCTCGGCGCTCGCCGGCTCGTCGCGCTCGCGCCAGACGCGGTGCTCGTGTTCGAGCAGGTCGCGGGCGTCGTCCAGGCGAGGGGAGGTGGCGAGGGCGCTCGCGACTGCCATCGTCGCTTCCCGGAGCAGCGACTGGTCGCCGACCGCCTTCGCCAGCTCGTGTGCGCGCAGTGTGAGTCGCGACATCGTCGGGTCGCCGGTCAGGTGGCCGAGGGTGGCCTGGGCCACGAGGGCGCGCACTCGACGCGAGTCGTCGTCGAGCTCCTCTGCGAGCAGGAGCGCCGCCTGCGCGTGCTCCAGCGCGCCCACGAACCCCTTCCGGAAGCGTGTCGACCATGAGAGGAGGCAGTGGATGTCCGACTGGAGCGCCGGGACCGATGCCGCAGCGCCCAGAGCTTCCTCGAGCAGATCGATCGACCTGTCGAGGCTCTCGAGCTCGGCCAGCAGGACGAGTGCCTCGGCGCGCTCCGAGCCCGTCGGTGCCCGCGACAGGAGATCGGTGACGATGCTGCGGGCGCGAATCCACTCGCCGGCGGTGCGGTGCGCGCGCGCTGCGGCGAGAGCTCGACGCTGAAGGTCGCCCTCCGCGTCCGGCGGTGTCAGCCGGAGCGCGTGCTCGCCGAGCTCGGCCGCGACAGCCGGCGCTCCCCGGCCGAGCGCCTTCGTCGCAGCATCTTCGAGGATCACGGCGACGCCGGCCTCCGGGCCGTCCGTCGCCAGGGCGAGATGACGTGCGCGGACGAGCGGGTCGTCCACGATTGCCGCCAGGCGTTCGTGCAGCAGCCGCCGCTTTTCGCCGGACAGGCCCTGGTAGATGACGGACGAGAGCAACGGATGAACGAAGCGGATGCTTCCGTCCTCCCGCTCGATCACGTGCGCGCCCTCGGCCGCCTCGAGCGCCTCGGGAGCGATGCCCGCCCGCTCCAGGAGCGACGGCGAGGGCGTGCCCAGCGCCGACGCGAGCTCGAGCGCCTCGCGGGTAGCGACGGGAAGGCCGGCGAATCGCGCGCGCACGAGCTCGTCGAGCGTCTCGGGAACGGGAAGCGGCTGCAGCGGGTCGACGTCTTCGCCGAGCGCCCGGGCCAGCTCCAGCGCGAAGAACGGGTTTCCGCCCGAAGTCCCATGTATGCGGAGCAACGTCTGGCGCGCGAAGGACCTCCCGAGCCGGTCGTGCAGGAACCGGTGGAGTGCGCCGACGCTGAGCGGGCCGACAGGTATCCGCTGGATGCTCTCCGGCTCGAGTGCTCCCTCGAGCGCCGAGGCCTCCGCCCCTTCGACGGGCCGCCGCGCCAGGAGCACGTACACACGGTCGGCCGCCATCCGCCGCAACGCGAACGCGAGCGCGGTCGCCGAAGACGCATCCAGCCACTGGACGTCGTCGACTGCGAGCACGACCGCCGTCCTCTCGGCGAGCGCCTGCAGGGCCGTGCGGACCGCGACGCCGAGCGTCCGCGGGTCGACCGGCCGCTCAGAGGACTCGTCCAGGAGCAACGCGACTTCGAGCGCCCTCCGTCTCGGGGGCGACAGGCCTGGCAAAACGTCGTCCAGGACCCCTTCGAGGAGATCGCCGAGGGCGGCGTGAGCGAGTGCCTGCTCGGCCTGGGCGGGTCGCGCGCGCAACACCTGCAGTCCCTGCTCGCGGGCGACCTCGACTCCGGCGTGCCAGAGGGTCGACTTGCCGATCCCGGCCGCGCCTTCGAGCACGACGGCAGACGGCCCTTCGCCTGCACGCTCGAAGAAGGCGTGCAACGCGGCGAGCTCGTCCTCCCGACCGACGATCTCCACTGCCACTTCGTGCACATGCTGATAGGGTGCGGCCTCGAGATCGAGGCTGGAACCCTGAGTCGGACCCTGGGTCGATCCTGGCGGTGCGAGCGCGGGCTCGCCGGAACGCTGACGATCAACATGGGCGAGGCGATGCGCCTGAGCAGCACGAGCTCGGAAGAGGGTCTCGGCCCTGAGGGAGCGGCCGAGACCGATGGTGCTCTAGGAGTGCGCCCGGTCCCGCAGGCGGGCATTCATGCCGAGGAAGAACGGCACGAGGAGGACGCCGAAGAGGACGTGAACGCCGAAGCTGAAGAGCTGCGAAGCGCCGGGAGCAGTGAATGCCTCCCAGACGTAATTGCCGAGGATCTGGATGTTGACGACGTAGAGCAGGGCGCCATAGGCGGCACCGGCGAAGAGGAGCACGAGCGAGTTCGCCCGGCGGAGCGGCGCCAGCGCCGCGACGAGCACCACGAAGCCGAGACCGAAAGCCATCGAGTTTCCGAGATGGAGGACGAGCCCCGTGATCGCGTCGACCGGAATCTGGGCCGGTACGGCGGTGGGGACGTCGGTCCCGTGGAAGATCGTCGAGATCGCCAGAAGCGGGGCGATCGGCGGCTTGCCGATCGTCGTGAAGTAGGCCATCTCGATCAGCAGGAACGGGATCCCGGCGGCCAGCCCGGCGAGAACGCCGCGGCTGAACAGGTCGGCTGCGCGCGTCAAGAACGTCGAGGATGGCTCGACGCGATCGGATCGATCCTCGGAAAGATCGACCTCATCCGGAATCGGTCGTCCTGCTCGAAGGCGCTCTCTCGTAGGAGAACTCATTAGCTTTCCCCTTTCAGGTAGGAATTGTAAGATACAAACCCCACAAGGAGGGATTCGGGTACGGGTGCTCGGCGGCGGCGCCTGAGGCGCGGGCGGCGCGTGTGCGCCACGGCTTTCAGGCGCATCGGCACGTCGTTCAGGACGAACGTCGTGATCTCCGGCGCGAACTCTGCGGGACTAGTCGCCCTGCGTCTCGTCGCCCGGATCGCTGTTCACGATCGGCGGGAGCGTGCGCCAGAGCGTACGACGGCCGTCGGAGGGACTAGGCCAGCGTGGCCGTCCCGGCGCGGGCGAAGACGAGCTCGCCATTCTGGGCATCGACGCGGATCGTGTCGCCGTCCACGAAGTCGCCCTCGAGGAGCCGCAGCGCGAGCGGGTTCTCGATGAGGCGCTGGATCGCGCGCTTCAGCGGCCGCGCGCCGTAGCTGGGATCCCAGCCGACCTCGGCCAGGAGCTCCTTTGCTGCGTCGGTCAGCTCGAGGCCGAGCCGTCGCTCCGCGAGCCGGTCGCGCAGTCGCTGCAGCTGCAGCTCCGCGATCTCGCCCAGCTGCTCCTTCCCGAGCGCCTCGAACTGGACGATCTCGTCGATCCGGTTCAGGAACTCCGGCCGGAAGTGGTCGCGCATCTGCTCGGACGAGCGGATGTTCGAGGTCATGACGAGGACGGTGTTGCGGAAGTCGACGGTGCGGCCCTGGCCGTCGGTGAGGCGGCCGTCGTCGAGCACCTGGAGGAGGACGTCGAAGACCTCCGCGTGCGCCTTCTCGATCTCGTCGAGGAGGACGACGGAGTACGGCCGCCGGCGGATCGCCTCGGTCAGCTGGCCGCCCTCGTCGTAGCCGACGTAGCCGGGCGGGGCGCCGACGAGGCGGCTGACCGTGTGCCGCTCCTGGTACTCGGACATGTCGATCCGGACGAGGGCGCGCTCGTCGTCGAACATGAACTCGGCGAGCGCGCGGGCGAGCTCGGTCTTGCCAACCCCGGTCGGGCCGAGGAAGACGAACGAGCCGATCGGGCGGTCGGGGTCCTGGAGGCCGGAGCGGGCGCGGCGGAGCGCGTTCGAGACGGCCTCGACGGCAGCGTGCTGGCCGATCACGCGCTGGTGGAGCCGCGCTTCCATGTGGATCAGCTTCTCGGTCTCGCCTTCGAGGAGACGTGCGGCGGGAATCCCCGTCCAGGAGCCGACGACGATCGCGATGTCGTCCTCGTCGACCTCCTCCTTGACCATCGGCGACTCAGGGGCGGCTCGTGTCGTGAGCTCCTGCTCGAGCGCGGGCAGCTCGCCGTAGCGGATCTCCGCCACACGCTGGAGGTCGCCGGCGCGCTCGGCGCGCTCGGCCTCCATCTTCAGCTCGTCGATCCGCGACGTGATCTCGCCGATCCGATCGAGCATCCCCTTCTCCTCGGCCCACCGCGCCGCGAGCTCGTTCCGGCGCTCCTGCGCCTCGGCGAGCGCGCGCTCGATCGGCTCCCGCACCGCGCTGCTCTCCTTGCTCATCGCGGCGAGCTCGATCTCGAGCTGGCGGACGAGCCGGTCGGCCTGGTCGAGCTCGACCGGCGAGCTCTCGATCTCCATCTTCAGGCGCGAGGCGGCTTCGTCGATCAGATCGATCGCCTTGTCGGGAAGCTGGCGGTCGGCGATGTAGCGGTCGGAAAGAACGGCCGCGGCGACGAGCGCGGCGTCGCGGATCCGGACGCGATGGTGCGACTCGTACTTCTCCTTGAGCCCGCGCAGGATCGCGATCGTGTCCGCGACCGACGGCTCGCCGACGAAGACGGGCTGGAAGCGGCGCTCGAGCGCGGCGTCCTTCTCGATGTGCTTGCGGTACTCGTCGAGCGTCGTCGCGCCGACCGTCCGCAACTCGCCCCGCGCGAGCATCGGCTTCAGGAGCTGGGCCGCGTCGACCGCGCCCTCGGCCGCACCGGCGCCGACGATCGTGTGCAGCTCGTCGATGAAGAGCACGACCTGCCCGTCGGCGTTCTTGATCTCGGCGAGCACGGCCTTCATCCGCTCCTCGAACTCGCCGCGGAACTTGGCCCCGGCGAGGAGCGCGCCCACGTCGAGCGACCAGACGCGCTTGCCCTTCAGGCTCTCGGGGACGTCGCCGGCAACGATCCGCTGCGCGAGCCCCTCGGCGATCGCGGTCTTGCCGACGCCCGGCTCGCCGATCAGGACGGGGTTGTTCTTCGTGCGGCGCGAGAGCACCTGGATCACGCGGCGGATCTCCTCGTCGCGGCCGATCACCGGGTCGAGCTTGCCGCTCTCTGCGGCCTCGGTCAGGTCCCGCCCGAACTTGGAGAGGGCCTGGTAGGTGCCCTCGGGATCCTGGCTCGTCACGCGCTGGCCGCCGCGCACCTCGGTGATCCGGGCGAGCAGCGCTTCACGCGGAACGGCGTCGAGCGCGAGGAGAAGGTGCTCGCTCGAGACGTACTCGTCCTCGAGCCTGCGCATCTCGTCGAACGCCCGGTCGAGGACGCGCGTGAACGCGGCGCCCGCAGTCGGCTGGGCCGAGCCGCCGTGGGCGGACGGCTTCGAGGCGAGCTTCGCGTTCGTCTCGATCTGGAGCACAGGCGCATCCGGGACGAGCTGTGCCGGGAGCTCCTGGTCGAGGAGCGAGATGAGCAGGTGCTCCGGGTAGAGCTCGGGGTGAGAGTGTCGGCGCGCGAGCTCTTGGGCCGCGGCGACCGCCTCCTGCGACTTGACCGTCAGCTTCGTGAAGTCCATCAGTGCCGACGCTCCGGCTGGTGCGGGCGGTAGAGCACGACCTCGCGCTTGTAGGAGCGGTGGACGGTGCGAATCTCCTCCCGCAGCTGCTGCTCGAGCCGCGCGGCGCGCGCCTGCGCCTTGCGGAGCTCGTCCTCGAGCCGGAGCACGTGCTCGACGCCCGCGAGGTTGAGCCCGAGCTCGTGGGTCAGGCGCTGGATCACGCGCAGCCGCTCGAGGTCGGCCTCGGAGTAGAGCCGCGTCCCACCCGGTGTCCGTCCCGGGCGAACGAGGCCCTTGGTCTCGTACACCCGCAAGGTCTGCTGATGCATCCCGACGAGCTCGGCAGCGACGGAGATCATGTAGCGGGGGCGATTGGGCATCAGCCAGCACCTCTTCGCCACATCCAAGCAAGGCGCACGAGAATGACCACGGCGAGTCCGATTCCGAGGAACCAGTTGAAAGAAAACGAGGCTGCCCAGGTGTAGAAACCGAGGAAAAACGCGTACGTAGCGGCGAACAACGACCCCTCGATAGCAATTCTCCGGCGAGTCATCCGGTCACCTTTCGCAGCTCCTCGAGCAGCTCGCGCTCCTTCTTCGAGAGCTTCTCCGGCACGTCGAGGCGGAGGCGCGCGAGCAGGTCGCCCTTGCCGCCGCCCTTCAGGTTCGGCGCGCCGCGGCCCTTGACCTTGAGCAGTTTCCCGTGCTGCGAGCCGGCCGGCACCTTGAGCGAGATCGGGCCCTCCGGGGTCGGCACCTCGATCTTCGCGCCGAGCGCTGCATCCGCGAAGCTGACGGGAACGTCGACGACGAGGTCGGAGCCGCGGCGCTCGTAGAGCGGCGAGAGAGCGACGCGCGTGACGACCCAGAGATCCCCGGCAGGGCCGCCGTTCCGTCCCTGCTCGCCGCGGCCCTTGAGGCGGATCCGCGTCCCGTCCTTCGCACCCGCAGGGATCTTCACCTGGTAGGTGCGCTGCACGCGCTCGCGCCCCGCGCCGCGGCACGTCTTGCACGGCTTCTCGACGATCGTCCCGTTGCCGCGGCAGCGCGGACACGGATGGGAGAGCGCGAAGAGGCCCTGCGAATCCGAGACGACCCCGCGCCCCGAGCACTGCGGGCACACGGTCGGCGCGCTCCCGGGCTCGGCTCCCGAGCCGCCGCAGGTGTGGCAGGCGGTCTCGACCTCGGCGCGCACCGGCACCTGGACGCCCGCGAGCGCGTCCTCGAACGCGATGTGGACGTCGGTCTGGAGATCGGCACCTCGTTCGGCCTGCGGGCCGCGGCGCTGTTGCTGCCGCCCCCCGAAGAGCCCGCCGAAGAGGTCGCTCAGGTCGCCGAGATCGACGTCCTGGAACTGTCCGCCGGCAGGGCCGCCGCGACCGCGGCCGTTCGAGCCGAAGGTGTCGTACTGCTTGCGCTTCTCCGGATCCGAGAGCACGTCGTAGGCGCCCTGGATCTCCTTGAAGCGCGCCTCGTCGCCCCCCTGGTCGGGATGGTGCTCGCGGGCGAGCTTGCGGTAGGCCTTCTTCAGCTCGTCCGCCGAGGCGTTCTTGGCGACGCCCAGGGTGTCGTACAGGCTCGCCATTACTCGGAGACGATCACCCTGGCGGGCCGGAGCACGCGATCGCCGAGCCGGTAGCCCTTCTGGAGAACCTGGAGCACGGAGCCGGGCTCGGCTCCCTCCCCGGGCTGGGCCGCGAGCGCCTCGTGCACGTGCGGGTCGAACGCGCCCTCGGTCTCGATCGGGGTCAGGCCGTGCCGCTCGAGCAAAGCCGCGAGCGAGCGATGGACGAGCTCCACGCCCTCCTCCAGCTTCGCCTCCTCGTGGGCGGACGCGGCCTCGAGCGCGCGCTCGAGGTCGTCGAGCACGGGCAGGAGCTCGTTCAGGATCCGCTCGTTCGCACGCACCACCAGCTCCGCGTGCTCGCGCGCGACCCGCTTGCGGTAGTTGTCGAAGTCGGCCGCGAGCCGGAGGTACGAGTCGTCCGGAGCCGGAGTCTCCTCGACTTCCGGCTCTTCGACGGCTTCTTCCACCTCGTCCTGGCGTGTCTCGTCGGTCACGAGGTCTTGGCCTCTTCTTCGTCGACCACCTCGTAGTCGGCGTCCTCGATCACCTCGTCGGAGGGCGAGTCCCCATTACCGTCACCTGATGCCTGGGCCTGCTGCTGCGCGCTCGCCTGGGCGTAGACCGCGTCGGCGAGCGTCCGCGACGCCTCGTTCAGCGCCTCGGTCTTCGCCTGGATCTCGGCGACATCGATGGACTCGAGCGTGGAGCGCAGCTCCATGATCCGGCCCTCGATCGTGGCGGCATCGCCCTCGTCCAGCTTCTCGCGGTGCTCCTTGAGGCTCCGCTCGGTCTGGTAGGCGAGGTTCTCGGCCGTGTTCCGCGCGTCGGCGAGCTCGCGCAGGCCGCGCGCCTCGTCGGCGTGAGCCTCGGCGTCCTTGACCATCCGCTGCACCTCGTCCTCGGCGAGGCCCGAGCCGCCCTCGATCTTGATCTGCTGCTCGTTGCCGGTGCCGTGATCCTTTGCGGTGACGTGGATGATCCCGTTCGCGTCGATGTCGAACGAGACCTCGACCTGCGGCATCCCGCGCATCGCCGGCGGGATCCCGACGAGCTGGAACTTGCCGAGCGTCTTGTTGTAGGTCGCCATCTCCGACTCGCCCTGAAGGACGTGGATCTCGACCGACGGCTGGTTGTCCTCGGCCGTCGTGAACGTCTCCGCCTTGCGGGTCGGGATCGTCGTGTTGCGCTCGATCAGCTTCGTCATCACGCCGCCTTTGGTCTCGATCCCGAGCGAGAGCGGAGTGACGTCGAGGAGGAGCACGTCCTTGACCTCGCCCTTGAGCACGCCGGCCTGGATCGCTGCGCCGACGGCGACGACCTCGTCAGGGTTGACGCCCTTGTGCGGGTCCTTGCCGAGGAGCTCCTTGACCTTCTCCTGGACGGCCGGCATGCGGGTCATCCCGCCGACGAGGACGACGTGCTCGATCTTCGAGGCGTCGAGGCCTGCATCGGAGAGCGCGGCCTTCGTCGGGCCGACGGTCCGCTCGACGAGGTCGGCGGTGATCTCCGCGAGCTTGCCGCGGGTCAGCTGCAGGTCGAGGTGCTTCGGGCCTTCGGCCGTGGCGGTCACGAACGGCAGGTTGATCTGCGTCGTCATCGTCGAGCTGAGCTCGATCTTCGCCTTCTCACCCGCCTCGTACAGCCGCTGCAGCGCCATCTTGTCGGCGGCGAGGTCGATCCCCTGATCCTTCTTGAACTCCCCGACCATCCAGTCGACGATCGCCTTGTCGAAGTTGTCGCCGCCGAGATGGTTGTCCCCGTTCGTCGACTTGACCTCGAAGACGCCGTCGCCGAGCTCGAGGACGGACACGTCGAAGGTGCCGCCGCCGAGGTCGAAGACGAGGATCGTCTGGTCGCCGCCCTCCTTGTCGAGCCCGTACGCGAGCGCCGCGGCGGTCGGCTCGTTCACGATCCGGAGCACGTTCAGGCCGGCGATCTTGCCGGCGTCCTTCGTCGCCTCGCGCTGCGCGTTGTTGAAGTATGCGGGCACGGTCACGACGGCCTCGGTGACGGTCTCGCCGAGGTACGCCTCGGCGTCCGCCTTCAGCTTCTGGAGGATCATCGCGCTGATCTCCGGCGGGGCGTATTGCGTGCCCTCGACCGAGACGCGGGCGTCCCCGTTCTCGCCCTTCTCGACCTCGTACGGGACGATCGTCATCTCTTCCGAGACCTCGTCCCACTTGCGCCCCATGAAGCGCTTGATCGAGAAGATCGTGTTCTGGGGGTTCGTCACCTGCTGGCGCTTCGCGGGCGCCCCGACGAGCCGCTGACCGTCCTTCGTGAACGCGACGACGGACGGCGTCGTGCGGCCGCCCTCGGCGTTCGGGATCACGGTC
>Ga0136611_10000314_pt1 | contig 30839 bp, 24 predicted proteins | sample AntDrymUQ2232306_2_FD_106645 | JGI IMG/M metagenome (GOLD analysis project Ga0136611, IMG submission 106645) | Polar desert sand microbial communities from Dry Valleys, Antarctica - metaG UQ223 (23.06) | ecosystem: Environmental > Terrestrial > Soil > Desert | place: Antarctica: Dry Valley...
CTCATCCGGTTCGTGCGTGGCTACGCCGCGAAGGTGGAGCACGAGAAGATCAAGGAGCGAACCATCCGCGGGCGGCTCGCTCGTGCGCAGGCGGGGAAGCTCATTCCCGGCCCTCGCGCCCGCTACGGCTATCACTGGAATGAGGACCGCACCCGGCTGCTTGCCGATGACGTGACGGCACCGATTGTCCGTCGCATGTTTGCCGCGGCCGGGAGGGGAGAGTCGGTCCGCGCCATTGCCAACGGCCTCGCGCGAGACGGCATCCAGCGCCCGTCTGGTGCTGATAGAGACGGCCAGGGCGCCACCCGCTGGGGTGAAGGCACCGTTTGGCTGATCCTGACGAACCTGCTCTACGCGGGCGAGGCGTCGGCGTGGGCGCACTCGAAGACCGGCCCTGCGGTGGCGTTGCCAGCCGGCACCGTGCCAGCCTTGGTAGCGCGCGCCGAGTTCAACGCCATTCAGGACCAGCTGAGGAGGAACAAGGCCGGCGCGTCGCGAAACAACCGCCACCCTGAGGAAACCCTCCTGCGCGGCGGGTATGTGCGCTGCGGCTATTGCGACTGCTCGCTCTGTGTGCACCGGCTGCCTGCAAGAGGCCGCTATGTGGCGGTCGTCTACCGCTGCTCACGTAGCACCACTGGCCGCTATTCGGGCGAGTGTCAGCACACGATCACCGCGACGATCATCGACGGCGCGGTCTGGCAGCGGGTAGAGCAACTGCTCACGCGTCCCGATCTTATCGCCGCCGAACTGGAGCGCATGCGCGCCAATGACCCCTCGACAGCGGACCTGGAGGCAGTCGAGCGCAAACTGACGCAGGTCGTCCGCCAGCAGCGCAATCTGATTGAGAACCTGGCAAACGTCAACGGCGCCGCAGGCACGGTGATCACCGAGAAGATCAACGCGCTTGAGCGCCAGCGTGACGAACTCAGTAGCGAGCGCGAGCTGGTCTTCGCGCGCGCACAGGCATGGAGCACCGCGCAGGAACGGCTAGGACGGGTGCAGCAGTGGTGCTCCACCGTGGCGGCCAACATCCGCACCCTCACCTACGCTGAGAAACGGATTGCACTTGACGCCTTGGGAGTGGAGGTACGTGTCTGGCGGGCAGATCACGAGCCTCGCTACGAGATCCGCGCCAGCATCCCGCTGGACGCACCAAGTACTGATATTGTGTCCACAACTACAGCATCTATTTGATGGGCTTGATCGGCAAGGACGGTTTTGAAGATCTGCTCTTCCGCGATAAGAAGTGGGAAGGGCACGACGGAGTCATCAAGGCCGCTCAGACGCTGCTCGACTTCCAGAAGCAGGGCTGGATCCCGACCGACAACCAGACCGGTACATACGATCTCAATGGCGACATGCAGAACGGCAAGCAGGCAATGTGGGGCAACGGCACGTGGAACGTGGCGACCTTTGAGCAGCGCAAGCGCGAGGCGTCGGGCTTCGATTACGACTTCTTCATTCCGCCATCGCAAGACGCAAAGATCAAGCCGACCATAGCGGGAGGCATTGGCGGTGGGTTCTCCGTCTGGTCGGAGACCAAAGATCGAGGTGCGTCTGCGACTTTCCTTGACTTCCTCATGAGCCCGGCGGCGCACAAGCATTGGATTGAGATCCTCTTCCAGATTGCTCCCGTGCCGTTCAAGCCCGAGGACTACAAGGTGCCTGAAGGGATGGCGGGCGCGCTCAAGACCATCGCCAGCGGTCAAGAGATGGGCTACAACGTCTCGGTGGTGGTGCCCGCCAAGTTCGTAGATGTCTACTGGGACGGTCTGGTGGACATTCTGAATGAGAAGGTCACGCCTAAAGACTGGAGTGCCAAGCTCCAGCAGGAATGGGACATCGCCAAGAAAGAGAACCGCACACCCAAACCGTAGTCCCGGGCGGTCACGCCCTAGCTCGCCTGGCAGCGACGTCGACGGCTAGGGTCGCTGTCATGACTCCGGCAGATGCTGGACGTCCCAACTGACTAGCGGAGTTTCGCCAGTCAGTCTATTCCGGCAGGAGACGCAATGAGTCCACGTGGCGCGGACGCAGCAGGCCAAAGTGACGGTGATCAAGTGTGGCGAGTTTGGGCTCACCGAGACGCTCGACTATGGCGAGCACGGCGGCATCCACGAATCCAATGTCCGAGTCAGCGTAGCGGTCGCAGAGCTGACGGACACGGCGGTAATCGTCAGACGTGAGGTCTTCGACCGCGAAGGCGCCCGCGCCGATGTTGTCGAGGAGTGCAACGAATACACCCGCATGCATGCGGTGGGTGATCCAGTAGTCCACCTCAACTAGCACGGGAGCAGGAATCACCAGCGTTTCGTCAGTCGATTCGATCAAACGGCGGCAGGCAATGTGGCCGTCATCATGTCGATCCAAACTGGCGTACAGCGGCCCGCAGTCGAGGATCAACGCCACGGCTTGGGTACGAATCCCTCCTCACCAATTCGGCGCGAGGTATCTGTGAAACCGGAGTCACCGATACCGAGACAGGTGGGCTTGGGTCGATGCTGGGTAACCTTCTCTTCAAGCGCCTCGCGGATCAACTCGGCCATGGACGTATTGCGCTCGGCGGCAACGATCCGCAGGCGCTTGAGCAATTGATCGGACGCGACGATTGTCGTGCGGCGCAGCATGGTCAGAGTATAGAGCGTTGATGGCATCATTATGTCAGCATCGCCATCACAGTGGTTGTTTGGCCGCCGGCCATCCTGCCGGCATGTGCTCCCGGCCCCGGATAATGTGATAGCGCGCCGCCTCTTCGGCCTGATCCGGGCTCGCGCGGAGCGCGTCAATCAACTCCTGGTGCTCGGTTGGAACGGCGCGCAGACGGTCCGGACGTGGTGTGACGGGGTGCAAGCGGATCAGCCAGACAGTGGGATCCAGGCTGTCCCAGATGCGGATCAGCCGCTGGTTCCCGGACGCGCGCACCATTATCGCGTGGAAGGCGGCGTCCGCCTCAACGCTCCCACGATAATCCGGCGGGTTCGACCCGGCGCAGCGCCGCATGCGTGCTACCAGCTCCTCCAGCGCCATGAAGTCGCGCCGCGCCAGGCGGTCTGATGCCAGGCGCGCGGCAAGCCCTTCCAGCCACCCACGGACAAAGAGGATGTCATCAATGTCTGACCCGTCCAGCGTCACGACAAAGGCGCCCCGGTTGGGGTACGACACCACGACCCCTTGGTGCTCCAGCTCCCGCAGCGCTTCACGGATGGGACTGCGGCTCACGCCAATGCGCGCCGAGAGCGCCGCTTCCCCCAGATGGTCTCCCGCCTTGAGCTCGCCAGAGGCAATCAGATCACGGATTTCGTCACGGGCGCGCGTCCGCAGGACGCCTTCCCCTGATACGTCCACCGATCCGTTCCCTGGTACCGTCACTGCCGGGATTCTACGGCGTTGTTGCGTCTTGGGTATATTGCATACTATCTCATTCGATGCATACAAAGAGGAAGAAGGCATGAAAAGCTATCGCGCGGCGCTCGTCGGCTGTAGTCGTATGGGTGCGTTCATTGACAACGAGGTGCGGAACTCCAAGTCGATTGTGCTGCCGTACTCACACGCGGCGGGGTACGAGGCGTGCGAGCGCACCGAGCTTGTGGCGGGCGCGGATCTGCGACCCGAGGTGCTGGAGAAGTTTGGCGAGCGCTACGGCGTTCCCGCGGAACGCCAGTACACCGACTACCAGGAGATGATCCGCAAAGAGCGTCCGGACATCCTCAGCATTGCGACGCAGCCGGAGCAACGCGCGGAAGTGGTGCTCTTTGCCGCGGACCATGGCGTGCGTGCGCTCTACGTGGAGAAGCCGCTGTGCGCCTCCGTTGACGAGGCGCGCGCCATTGTGGAAGCGGTGGAACGCCGCGGGATCGCCCTTAATATGGGCACCAATCGTCGCTGGCATCCGGGCTTTGATGCCATGCGCGAGGTGATTGTCTCGGGTGAGCTTGGCGCGCTCAAGACCATCATCATCTACTCCAGTGGCACCTTGTTCAATACCACCAGCCACTGGTTTGACGCCGTCCAGCGGCTCAATGGGGACGTGCCCGTCCAATGGGCGCAGGCGCATCTCCCAGATGGTGATACCCAGATCGATGGCGATGAGGTGATAAAGGATCCCCAAGCGCAGGGCATGTTCGGCTTTGCAAATGGGGTGATGGGGCACGCGCTCCTCAGTCCGCGCAATAACGACATTGAGGCCATCTGCGAGCACGGCACCCTGACGGCGCGCGGTGGCGGCTCCAGCTTTGAGCTGCACCGCCTGTCCACAAAGGACGGTGAGCGCCGCCATGTAGCCGAGCCCTTCCCGGCATTCGCTGCTGCCAGCAGCACGCTGCGACTCATTGAAGATCTGGTGCATGCGCTCGATAGTGGCGAACCCACGCGAGGGGGCAGTCGCGTTGCCGCCGCCAACGCCGAGCTGATCTTCGCTTTCATTGAATCACACCGCCGCGGAGGCGCGCGCGTGACGCTGCCGCTAGAGGGCAACACACTGCGCTTCAAGCGCGCGGGAGACGCACCGCGCCAGCCCAAGTACGAGTCCGTGAAAGCCACGGCCTAGCCGCACGTCAGGCTCCCCCCGAGAAGACTAAAGGAAAACTCATATGCAGACGCAGATGGCAGAACCACGAGATTCGGAGCACACCGCGAGAAACAGCGAAGACCGCGGGACCTATGGGGACAACCGCGACAGCCAGGTACGGGCCGCCGCGCGGATGAGAGGTTTCACGCGCCGGGGTCTCTCCCGTGTTGGCGTGAGCGCAGGTGCCGGAGCAGGCGTGCTGGCGCTGGCCGCGTGTGGCGTGGGTGGGGCGGCGGAACGGGCCACGTCCAAGACGCAGCAGCCCGTCACGGTAGCGTACATGTCCAACCTGGCGGAGACGCACCCGGAGGGTGCCGCGCGCATCAAGCTGCTTACCGAGTTCAACTCCACCAACAAGGATCAGATTACGGTGGACCTGGGCGGCGGCCGGGACGCGACTCCAGTAGACAAGTACAAGGCGCTCGCCGCCGGGGGAACCCCACCGGATGTGATCTTTACCGCCTACACCGACGCGGCGGACATGTTTGCTTCCGGCATGCTCACGGACATAGACACCGAGCTGAAATCAGACAAGGATTGGGTGAAGCAGCGCGCGGACATCTTCCCCGCCATGCTGGACAGCAGCACCTGGCAAGGCAAGCTCGCCAGCGTGCCCATTTACACCAACGACGTGGCGATGATCTACAACAAGGGGCTGCTCCAGCAGGCCGGCGTCCAGCCACCGAAAGAAGGCTGGACCTGGGACGACTTCAAGGTGACCGCCGCCAAGTTTGTGCGCCCTGACATCACCGTGCTCTCCATGAACTGGGTGTTCTGGGTCAACTGGCTGCGCACCACGGGCGCCATGCCGGTCAGCGCAGACTCCAAGAAAATCACGGTTGACACGGCCGAAAGCCTACAGGTGCTGGAGCTGATTCAAGGCTTCATCAGAAGCGGCATCGCGCCCGCGGACGGCAAAACCGAGACGTATAGGGACGCCAAGAATGACGTGGTGTTCGAGGTCCAGGGACCGTATCGTATTCCAACGTTCCGGCAGAACAACGCGCCTGACTTCGGCGTGATCCATCTGCCGGTGCATCCGCAGAAGAAGCAGATTGTTACCAACAACGGCGGCCACAACATGGCCATCTTCAAGGGCGTCACGCCCGAGCGTCGCGTCGCGGCCTCACGCGTGGTGAAGTGGATGAACGACGTCCACGCGCAAGCCCAGATCTGCATTCAGGCCACCTCACTTCCCGTAAGCAAGGCGGCGCAAAACTCCAAGGAGCTTCAGGACTACCTCAAAACAGATCCCCAGCTCAAGGGCTTTATTGACCTGGCACCGTACGGCTGGCGGTGGCCAGCCCTGCCATCGCTGGGCAAGATCACTGGCGCGCTCAACGCCAACGTCACCAAGGTCCTCAAGCAAGAGATAGGCGTCAAGGACGGCCTCACCACCGCCCAGCGCGAGGCACAGCTCTTCCTGGACGACGACGTAAAGCGGATGAGCTAGGCGGATGAGTGCGGCAGATCACCCGGCCCAGACGCAGCCCCCCCGGCGTTACCGTGTCGCCATCATCGGCACGGGACGCATGGGCGGCCTCATTGACGATGAGCTTCCGGCGGGCAGCTCCAGCAAGCCCTACGGCCACTTCCCCGCTTACCAATCGATAGGAGAGACTGAAGTAGTCGCGGTGGCCAACCGTGGACGCGAGCGCCTGGAGCGCTTCGCTACGCGGTTTGGCGTCGCGACTACCTATCTCGATTATCGAGAGATGATCGAGCATGAAAAGCCAGATATCGTCAGCGTGACCACGCCCTCCTGGGCACGGGCCGAGCCGGTCATCTTTGCGGCGGAGCACGGCGTGCGCGGCATCTATGCCGAGAAGGGGCTGTGCGCCTCACTCGCCGAGGCAGACCGCATTAGGGAAGCAATCCACCGGAATAGGGTGGCGTTCAACTGGGGTGCCATGCGCCGCCACCACAGCGGGTACAAGCAGCTGCGGGACGCTATCGCGGCGGGGGAGATCGGCGAGCCGCGCCAGCTGGCGCTCTACTTCTACACCGACCTCATCAAGCACCATCCACACACGCTAGACCTGGCTTCCATGCTGCTGGGCGACCCCGCGGCTGAATGGGTGGAAGGGCGGCTGGTGGAGCCGGGCGACCCGCTGGCGGCGAATTCGAAGCGTCCATTCCCCACCTACGACGCGGCCAGGAGGCGCTGGGTACCCGCCGCGGGATTGGAGATTGCCGATCCGATGGTGGGAGCCTACCGTGTCGGGTACACCGGAGGCGCGGAGGCATCGTTCCTCCCGTCCGGCCGGTTTGATGTGGACGTGGTGGGCACAAAGGGGCGTGCCTGGGCGTGGAATAACGGCGCCCGCTTCGAACTGTGGCGCGGCGCAACCGCCACCGAGCCGGCGTTTGAGCGCTCAATTGAGCCAGCGGGCGAGACTCCTACGGTGTGCACCATCCGGGACATCATCCGCGAGATGGAGGCGGGGGAGCGTACGGCAGGCAACATCGATATCACGCTGCAGTCGGTGGAGGTGCAGTTCGGACTGGCGCAGTCGCACATTGAGGGCGGGGCGCGCATCCGCCTGCCGCTGGCAGATCGGTCGCTCTACATTCCAGGAGGCTGAGCCGGTTACCACACGCGGATCCTGCCAATCCCATCCTGCTACGCTCTATGATCCAACCCGTGAGCGGACTAACGCGACCCGTGCGCGCGAGTGCGCAGCGCCGGACGACCCACGCGCTGGTGGTAGACGAGATCCGGGGGATGATCCTGGGCGGTGAGCTGAAACCAGGCAACCGCCTACGCATTGACGAGCTGGCAAGCGCGCTCAGCGTCAGCCCGATGCCGGTCCGCGAGGCGCTGCATCAACTGGCGGCCGAAGGCACGGCGATACTTGATCCATTCAAAGGATTCTCCATCGCCGAGTTGTCTGCCAAAGAGGCGCTGGATCTCTACTCCACGCGCGCGGCGCTGGAAACGCTCGCAACGCGGATCGCCGTGCCGCTCCTTGATGAGGTTGTGCTGTCAACGCTGCGGGAGACACTCGACCGGCAGGCGCGCGCGTGCGGTGACGGCGATGCATCGGAGTTCATCCACTGGGATCTGACGTTCCACCGAGAGCTGTACACGGCGTCCGACCGGCCGTTGCTGACGCGCCAGATCCTGGGTCTAATCAACAGCAGCGTGCGCTACTCGCGCGCCAATCTACCGCTTCCGGGAAGCATGGAAGCCGCACTGGCGGCGCACCGCACGATCCTGGAAGCATGTGAGCGGCGTGATGCTGCGCTTGCCGCCAAAGTCACGCGTCAGCACACGGACCAGGCCGCCGAGCGGGTGATCCGGCTGCTCGAAGCGCGCGGCGCAGTCGAAGAGCACACTGGACCCAAGGCGGCCCGCACGGCGCGGCACCCATGAGCGCAGGAGACGCGGGCCTAGAAGACACGCGCGTAGAGGGCACGAGCGCGGCGGGCTTCCATTGCATTAGACCGAGCGACCGGCGACCACGCGCGGCGCGCGTGCCTGGATCGCAGGTTGACGTCATCTGTGACGCGAGCACGCCAACGGCTTCACTCATCACGGGCGTGAACACGCTGGCACCCGGCGCGCGCATCCCCCTGCACTTCCACGATTGTGAGGAGCTGCAGTACATCCTCAGCGGTGATGGCCTGGCGCTCGACGCGGACGGCCGCGAACACCGCCTGGAACCGGGGTCGGCGGTGTATTGCGCCGCGGGTCGCCGCGCGGCGCATGGCTTTATGAACAACGGGCAGGCGCCCCTGGCAATTCTGTACGTCTATGCGACGCCGGATGCGGCGCCACCATCCCTGGAGTGGCTGGAAGATCCCCCGGCCGGCCCCGAAGGCCCGACGGTGGCTGGCACATCGACGGCGCCGGGTGCACCCGACCGGGTGGGTTCTGGAGGATGACGTGCGTCTGAGTGGAAAGGTGGCCATCGTGACTGGCGGCGCGTCCGGCATTGGGCGCGCGACGGCGGAGCGGTTCGCTCGCGAGGGAGCGCGCGTTGCCATTGGGGACATTGATGAGACGCGCTGTGAGGAGACGGCTGCCGCAATCCGCGCCGGAGGTGGCGAAGCGCTGGCAGTAATTGCAGACGCCGGCGACGCGAATGACGTACGTCGCTTGGTCAAACAGACGGTTGACGCATACGGCGCCATCCACATTCTGCACGCCAACGCCGCCTACTTGCGCGACTTCACGCCGGTGGGAGAAACGAGCGATGCCAGCTGGGCGCGGTCGCTCGATGTGGGCCTGACCGGCGCATTCCTTTGCGTGCGCGAGGCGCTGCCGCATCTGATTGAGACCCGCGGCGCGATTGTCTTCACCTCTTCGGTGGGGGCGTTGGAGGGGTTCCGCACCCACGCCGCGTATGTGGCGGCGAAGACCGGCTTGATCGGCCTGGCGCGCAGCGTGGCGCTCGACTACGGGCCGCTCGGCGTACGCGCCAATGTGGTCTGCCCCGGCTTCATTGAAACGTCGATCGCGGTCGCCGCCATGCAGAACCCGGCAGAGGTACGACGCGTGACGGAGAAGAGCGCGCTCAAACGCACCGGCCAGCCGCATGAGGTCGCCAGCGCGGTGCTCTTTCTTGCCTCAGACGACGCCTCATTCGTCACCGGCGCGGTGCTGACGGTGGACGGTGGCTGGACGCTCGGCTGAGAACGGCGACAGCGCACACATCAAAGATGACAATGCGTATCCATACCGAGCGACACCACGGCTGCCGCGTCAACGAATATGTGTGGCGCGGCCACCGGTTGGTGGTGCTGGAGAATGAGCTGCTGCGGGTAGGCGTGGTGGCGAGCAAAGGCGCGGATGTGGTGGAGCTACGCTACAAGCCACGGGACCTGGACTTCTTGTGGCACTCGCCGCACCCGCTGCTTCCGCCCGCTGAGTACGTCCCAACCACACCAACGCCAAACGGCACATTCTTCGATCAGTACCACGGCGGGTGGCAGGAGAGCCTGCCGGCGGGAAACGGCGTTCCCGTCTACGAGCGCGCCGCGCTCGGCCTGCACGGCGAAGTCAGCAGTCTCCCCTGGGATGTGCGGATCGTGGAAGACCTGGCCGAGCGAATAGCGGTGGAGTTCTCCGTCCGTGGGCGGCGGACGCCCTTCTGGCTGCGCCGGACAATGATCCTTGAGCGCGAGACGCCCTTTGTGCGCCTGGACGAGACGCTGGTCAACGAGGGAGAAGAGCCGGTTCCGTTCATGTGGGGGCATCACCCGGCATTTGGCCCGCCGCTCATATCGGCGGATTGCGTCATTGACCTTCCACCTGCTCCCTTCATAGTCTCCGCCAACCAGCAGCACGGCCGCTATGTTCCCGGGCGCCACGAGACCTGGCCTCTGGCGCGAGACCGTCAGGGCCAGCCACTGGACGCAAGCCTAGTGCCTCCAAAAGATGCCCGCGCCGTGGACACTCTGTATGCGGAACTCACCGGCCAGCAGAAGGGCTATGCCGCCATCCGCAACCAGGCGCTGGGGTTGGGCGTGGGTCTGGACTGGGACGCGGCCGTCTTTCCGTACGTCTGGTGCTGGCAAGCCTACGGCGGCGCCTGGGGCTACCCATATTATGGCCGCACCTATCACGTCGCCATCGAGCCGTTCAACGCTCCTATCGGCTCGCTAGAAGACGCGATTCGCACCGGCACAGGCGGCCGGTTGGACCCCAGCGGCGAGGTCAGTACGACCCTCCGCGCTGGCGCTGTTGACGGCGCCACTCCTTTCACTGGCTTCTAGCATTCCGCTGGGCGATATCTGATAGTATCCGCGCGTCATGGTGGACCTGACCGACCGGCAAGTGCTTGAGAACGCGGGCCGGATGATGGTCGATTTCCAGCAGATGTCCTCCTTTGTGGAGGACCCGCTGGTGCTGGATCGTGGGGAGGGATGCTGGGTCTGGGACACGGCTGGGAAGCGGTACCTGGACGGCCTTTCCGGCGTGATGGTTGCCAACTACGGCCACGGCAACCAGCGCATCATCCAGGCGGTCACCGCGCAGCTGAACCGGCTGGCATTCGCCGCGCCCACGCTGGCGACCAACCCCCGCGCGCTTGAGCTCGTCGCGCTCCTGCGCGAGTTGCTGCCGGCCTTCTCCACCTTCAAGCTGCTCAGCGGTGGCTCAGAGGCCACCGAGGCCGCCATTAAGCTGGCGCGGCAGTACCACAAGCAGACCGGGCAGCCCGGCCGCCACAAGTTCATCTCCCACTACCGCAGCTACCACGGCGCAACGCTCGGCGCTCTCTCCGCCACCGGCCACTCAGCCATGCGCGCGCCATACGAGCCGCTAGTCCCCGGCTTCCTGCACGTCCTGCCGCCCGATCCGCTGCACCCACCGTACGGCGCGCGTCCCGAAGACGCCGGCGCGGTGGTGGCGCAAGTGGTGGAAGACACCATTCGTATGGAAGGCGCGGACACCATCGCGGCGTTCATCTGCGAGCCGGTGATGCAAAGCGCCGGCGTGCTGATCCCGCCCGCGGACTATCTCCCCGCCATCCGGCAGGTGTGCGACCGGCATGGCGTCCTCCTTATCTATGACGAGATCATCACCGGCTGCGGCCGTACCGGCAAGACGTTCGCCTTTGAGCACACCGGCGCCGTCCCGGACATCCTCTGCCTGGGCAAAGGGTTGACCGGCGGCTACGCGCCTCTTTCTGCGGTGGCGCTCAAGCCACATGTGGCGCACGCCTTCTGGGGTCCCGATGAAGCAGCCGTCCAGTTCCACTCCGGCCACACCTACGGCGGTAACCCCGTCGCGTGCGCGGCGGGCGTGGCCGCGCTCACCCTGCTGCGCGAAGAGCGCCTGCCCGACCGCGCGCGTGAGATGGGAGATTATCTGCTGTCTGGATTACAGCGTCTTGCCCGGAAGTGGCCGGGCGTCATTCAGAGCGTGCGTGGTCTTGGCCTGCTCGCTGCAATGGAATTCGCGGGCGCCGATCCGGCGGCGCAAGGCGTGGGACAGGCGAGCGCGGGGGCCATTGGCCTGGAGGTCGCCGAGGCCGCGCGCCGCCGGGGCCTCCTCTTCCGCCGCGGCGCCAGCATCGCCATCTTCGGACCCCCACTCATCATCTCCACCGAGGAGATCGATTGGCTGATCGGGCGCCTGGACGAGGCGCTCGGCGACGTGTGTGGCCCTAACGACCTGGGCAACGTGGGCAGCGCGAGTGATGTGGGCAACGTGGGAGATCGCCGCAATGGCCACTAACTCTCAGAGGGCAGAGCGGGCCGGGACGGTCTTCGACCGGTCGTTCCTTCCGGTGGCGGGCTTTGAGTTCATTGTGCTGAGCGATACCCATTACCTGCTCCACCCCGAGCTGCAGGGTGGCGAGTGGCAGTCCATTCTCCAGTTCCCGTCACGCGCCGAACGCGCGTTGCAGCTGGCCGGCGCGCTCCAGGCTGACTTTGTGGTCCATTGCGGCGATGTAACCCATGAATACCCCGAGACCGGCGAAGCAGTCCGCTCGCGCCGCGGCGCTCAGGCGCAGTTTGAGCAATACGGGCTGCGGCCATACGTTGCCGCCGGCAACATGGACATCGGCGACAAGCCGGATCCGACCAGCCCCGCCAACTGGGTCACGCCGGAAACGCTGGCTGGCTGGGAAGCCATCTTCGGGCCTACCTGGTTCAGCTTCGATGAGCACGGCATCCATGGCGTCATCCTGAACAGCAACATCATTGATGCCCCTCTGCCCGAGGCAGAGACACAGCGGCGCTGGCTGGAGTCCGACCTCGAAGCGAACGATGGGAAGCGCATTTTCCTCTTCATGCACCACCCGGCGTTCTTCGTCGATCCCGACGAGCGGTCGTTCGGCATGTACAACAGCCTGGACCGGCCGGCGCGCGACTGGCTGCTCGGCCTTATCCAGCGTCACCGGATTGAGATGGTGTTCGCCGGGCACACCCACTTTGTGGGCCTTAACCGGCTGGATAGCGCCCGCTTTTTTATCGCCCCATCCACCACTACTTCCCGGGCCGGCCTCCCGGAAGCCTTTACCGTGCTGCCCGACGATCTCGGACGCAGCGATCTGCCAAAGCTCGGCTTCTTCCTGATCCGCGACACGAGCACGACCGCCACGACAAACGCCTCTGGCGCACCAGGCGCACCAGGCGCGGGCGGTCCCAGCGTCCAGTTGATCCGCACGGGGTACGACACACCGGCGCTCAATCCCGCCGATCCGCGGCGCCTGGTGCTGACGCCCCCATCTGCCAACCTCCCGGCGTCACGCCTCGGCGTCGTTGCCACCCACCCGCTGGGCCACATGACGCCGGGACCGGTGATCTGGCCGTCGGTTGTGCGCCAGCGCGTGCGAGACGACTGGCGTCTGATGGCCATCTTGGAGCTAGGCGCACGGCACGTCCGCGTGCCTGAGAGCGATCTGGTGGATCTCTCCGAGCGGAGCCGGTTGCCGGTGCTGCGCGCCGAAGGCGCCGCTGTCACCGCCTACTGGCTCTGGTCGCCACACGCTGGCCTCCCAGCGGCCGCCGTAGCGCATCGAGACCTGATTGACGAGGTGGAGGTGATCCACCCCGGCGGCGCGCTGCCGGTTCCCGCCTGCCTGGAGCAGATCACCGCGCTACGCCGGCAGGGCGTGCCGGTGGCGCTTTCCACCGCCATCCGCGCCACACCAATCCCGCCGCAGTATCACGGCCGGACACGCATTGGCTACCGCCCGGACGAACTGCTCGAACTCAACGCGTGGCTCGGCCGGCACAGCTGCCGCGTGGAACGCGTTGTGTGCCGCGTCTACGCCACCGACCCAGCGTGGCGGGTCATGCAGCAAGTACGCGCCCTGCTGCCACTCGAGAACGTGGGCGCCATTGACTTTGTGCTCGACCTCCCGGACCAGCGCGAGGAGACGCACGCGCTCGCCATCGTTGAGGCGATGTATGCCGCCGCTGCGCTCCCGGGGTCGCGCCTCTGGTTGGCGCCGCTGATTGATCTGGACCGCAGCTTCGATACCGCGCTGGGACTCCTGGACCGGCTCTCTAACCCGCGTCCGGCCTTCACCGCGGCGCGCATCCTCAACACGGTCCTCTTCGCCGGGTGCGATTCGGACTCACCGGAAACCTTCGAGCCGCAGGCGGCGCTGGAGCTGGGCGGCGAACGCGTGCTTGCGCTGGCTGGCTCCGGGAGACGCCTCTGGCTGTGCCTCCCCAGCACGGATACGAACAGCGACGCACGGGATGCGGCAGCACTGACGCCGCATGCACTGAGGGTAGCTGCGGGCGAAACTCTTACGTGCTTCCACCTTGTAGAAGGCACAAGCGAGCACGTCCCGGCCACGGCGGAGGCGATTCAACAGGCGCGTGGGCGGACCGCCGGACCGGCGCTCTTCGTAGCGCAGCCGGGCGGCGACAAGACTGGGAAGGAAGCGCAATGACGCGCGCAGACGCAAACGTGCATCAAGGCATGCATCAGGTGAACGTCCTCAACGGGCTGGTGGAGGTCGATCCTGTATCGGGCGGGCTGGCCGCCGTGCATCTAACGGAGCCAGACACCTCGTTCATCAGCCGGCCGGCCGGGGCGGGCTTGCTGCGCCTTGCGCTGCCCCGATCGGACTACCCTGCCCACTTCGTGGAGGTTGGCACGCACGGACGACCGGCGGTTGAGGTTCTGGCGGACGGCGGTATGCGCCTGCGCTACGACGGGCTGACGACGGTGGACGGTCCTATCCCCATCCAGATTGAGCTAGACCTTTCCCCGGCCGCTGACGGTTTACATCTGCGGGCGCGGGTGCATAATGGCGGGACTGTCCCGATCCCCCAGGTCATCTTTCCGCAACTGCTGGGTCTCGAGGCAATCGATGGCGTAGACGGCACCCGGATTCAGATGGGCAGCGGCAAGATGCTTCCGCTGCGCGAGCTGGCCATGCAGCCCGACGATGCGCACTACCTGGACCTGCGTCTACAGCGCTACATCGCGTACGGCAAGAACATGCACACCATGAAGTGGTTGGACTACGGATCCACCCGTTGCGGCCTCTCGCTGTACGCCCAGGATATGCGGGACACCGTGCAGGGTCTCCTGGTGGTGCGTCCAGACCGCGCGAACGACCGGATCGACCTGGGGTGGGTGCACTATCCGTTCATCCAGCCGGGCGAAACGTGGGACAGCGGCGATTTCGTGCTGCTGGTCCACCCAGGCGACTGGTACGCCAGCGCGCGCGCGTACCAACGTTACGCGTCTGAACACTATCCCTATCACGCTCCGAAGAGGCTGCGGGAGGCGCTCGGCGTGCGCACCATGTGGGCGGCGGTACGCAGCACGCCGCCCACATTCCCACTTTCAGCTATCCCGGAGTACGCGGCTGAGCTGGCGGACCCGGACCTGGATCTCGCGGAACTCATCGTCTGGCATTGGTGGCTGAAGAACGGCTACCCCATCTTCCTTGATCCCCGGCTGGGCACAGAAGACGAGTTCAAGGCGGCGCTGGACCGCTGCCGGGAACTGGGTGTGCCAGTCTCACTCTTTGTCAGCCACCATCTCCAGCGCGACACCGACGAGACTAATCCGACGTGGGTGTTTGAGAACGCGGCGCACCAGCGCGTGCTCTCCAACTGGACCTATGGCCCTGGGTTCGCGCCCAAGTTTGGGCCACCCTTTATGGGTACGCACTCCATGGTGCAAGGATCCGGGTTATCACCGGGCTGGCGCGCCAAGGGGTTGGAGGAATATCAGCGCATCCAGGACAAGTACGGGCCGGTTTCCATCTGCTTTGATCAGTTTGGCGCCTGGGATGCGCCGAATTTCAACCCCGCGGCGGATGGCAAGCCAGACCAAGAGGGGGAGAAGCTGCTGGAGTTCGGCCAGCAGGCACGCGCGCTGATCCACAAGGCAAACCAGCACACCAACCCGGACGCCACGTTTTCCGGCGAGCACATCTCTGACACGAGGGTCCCGGTGCTGGACTACACCTGGGAGTGGCACAACGCGGCCGATATAGAGGCGGCGGCGCCGTTCCGGTACGTGTTCCCGCAGTTCCGGCTGAACGCCAACGTGAACGAGCACCCGCGCGGCGCGCTGCGGGCCTTTATGGAGGGCGCGCTGCTCAATGTGATGCCGGGCAACATGCACAGCTTCCGGCTGCGCGACTGCCCGGATCTGGTGGTGATGCTCCGTAAGCTGACCGTGCTCCGCCGCCGCTTCCTGCGCTACTTCACCGAAGGCCAGTTCCGATTCAGGGAGGGTTTGACCGTCAGCGGTGCGGGGATCAGCGATGTGGGAGTTAGCAAGGCGGGAGGCAGCGGTGCGAGCGGGCGGTTATATACCCATGGTTCGGACATTCTGATGGTCGTCGTTAATCCGACCGATGCGCCGGTTGAGGCAACCATCAGCCTTGATCCTTCCGTCTGGGGAGCGACGCTGGGGCCGTCACGCGTCACCACCTACGCGCTGGACGGGTGCGAGCTTGAGCAGATGCGCCATGCCGGTGGCGCGTTGGAACGGTCGGTGCGGCTCGGTGCGGATGAGCTGTGCCTCATAGAGGTGGTTGTGTAATGCCTGTCACCATGCCCACAGGCACGCTGCATTGGACGTGCAGAGGGAGGACGCGTGGCCACGCCTGAGCCGGTTGGATTGGGAGTCATTGGCGCCGGAGGGATCGCGCGGAACTGCCTGGCGGCGGTCACGTCGGTGGAGGGCTCGTTCCGCCTACGTGCACTTTCTGCCCTGGAAGAAGCGCCGCTCGCGCGCGCCGCGCAACAGTTCGGCGCGCCGTACACCACCACGGACTACCGGGAGTTGATTGGCAGGCCGGACGTGGACGCGGTGGCAATCTACTCGCCGGATCAGCTGCACTTCCCCATGATCCGGGAGGCGCTGCTGGCGGGTAAGGATGTGGTAGTCACCAAGCCCATGGTCGTCTCCTCCGAGGAGTCCGAGCAAGTGCTGGCGCTACTGCGCCAGACGGGGCGCACCTTGCTGGTGGGCGAGACATCGTGCTTTGACCGGCGTGCGCTGGCGGCGCGGCGCCTGGTGGACGATGGCGACCTTGGCCGCCTGATCTTTGGTGAGACCCACTACGTGCATGACATGCGCACGGTCTTCGACAAGACGCCCTGGCGTTACCAGGAACCGAACCCCAAGGACTTCCCCATCGGCAGCATGTGTCATCCCATCGCATTGCTGATGATGTTCCTGGGGGACGCCGAGGAAGTCACGGCCTACGCAGTGAACGGCGGGATTGATCCGCGCTATCCCGCGGACCGGCCGGACACATATCTGGTCAACGTTCGCTTCCAGAACGGCTCAATCGGCCGGATACTCGGGGCGTTCGGCCTGGTCCATCCACCGCTGCCCATGGAATCGCTCAGCCTGTTTGGGACCAAAGGCAGCCTGGTGAATCATGAGGTGATCCTGGACAAGCTGCCCGGGCACCCGGTGCTCAAGCTGGAGTACCGGGAGGAGGCGGGGCACGGCGGCCAGGTGCAGCGCTACATGGAGGAGTTCGCCCGGTGCCTGCGCGATGGCAGCGCATCGAGCTCGCCGGCGATGGACGGTGCCAAGACGGTCGCCGTAGGAGAGGCGATCAAGGAATCGGTGCGGACCGGTTCCCCGGTCCGCGTCCGAACGGAGTTCTGACCGCGTTGCAGGGGGCTGGTTCTCGAATACATAGGATGGTTTCACGCATGACAAGGCAAACACGGCGCTCAATGATGCTCGGCGGTACGGTCTCAACGGCCGTCTTACTCGCAGGCTGCGGCTTGGGGGGCAGCAGCGCGGCGCCGGGGTCCAAGGTGACCGCGCCGGCGACGGTTGAATTCATCGAATGTGGGCCGGGCGCGGCGGAGTTCTACGGTGGCGCGCCACTCACGCGCTTCAAGGCGCAGTTTCCTCACATCACAGTGAACATCCAGGGGTTGGAGTGCAACATCACCTACCTCCAAAAGATGGTGGCATCCATGGTGGCGGGCACGCCGCCGGACGTGTGGAACATTGGCCAGGGGACGTTCACCGAGTATGCGTTCAAAGGCGAGGCGTTGGTACTCGACCAGTTGCTAGCGCGTGACAAGTGGGTAGATTTCGCGGACTTTGAGCCCAGCTCGATGTATTCGCTCGACGGTAAGCGTCAAATGCTGCCGTACGACACCGGTGTGAGCGTGCTGTACTACAACGCGGACTACTGGCAGCGCGCCGGGCTACCCAATCCGCGCCAGCTCTGGCTGGACAAGAAGTGGGACTGGGACACCTTCGTGGACGCCGCGCGGCGGCTGACCGTGGATGAAGCGGGCGGGCGGCGCTACGGGCTGGGCTTGGTCAGCCACGCACCATGGGCTGGTGGCGTGTTCCTCTGGCAGAACGGCGGCGACTACGCGGATTGGGGGAAGAACGTGCAGACGATCGACCGCCCCGAAGCGACCCAGGCGATTCAGTTCCAAATCGACCTGGCACAGCGCCACCGCGTGATGCCTACACCGGCGGCGCAAGCGGCGGAGGGACCAACCTTCTTGAACGGTCGCATCGCCATGGAGATGGGGTATAGCTTCAGCCGGGCAACGTACATGAGAGCGACCGGCGTGAAGTGGGACGTTGCTCCCTTACCGCGCGGCAAGGCCGGCGCCGCCGTGCATGTGGCGCGCAACGGCTTTGGGATCGCCAGCAAGAGCAAGCAGCAGGAGGCGTCCTGGCTGTGGCTCACCCATGTGACGGGCAAGGAGGTCTGCGCGGAGGCGACGCAGCAGGGGCGGGTCCATCCACCGCGCAAGTCGGTGGCGAACACGGACGCGTTCTTGCGCCCGACTGGAGTGACAGCGGACTTCCGCCCGTTCATCGAGTCGCAGCCGTTCGGTCAATTTGGCGCGCCTCACGAGAAGCGCGGGGATCTGGCCGGCATCCTTCAGAAGCCGGTGAGTGATGCGTTCGACGGTCAAATCTCTGGCCAGCAGCTCGCCAATCAGCTTGCGCCTCAGATCCAGCAGCTCATCGTCCAGGGCAAGGGCTTCCCGGACAAGAAGTAACCACACGAAGGGACCAACCGCCGGGACGCTGCTTCTTCACTTCAATCGAACGTCATGACCCAAGACAACATCCCCCAGTTGGACATCCTCAATGGCCGGCTCCAGATAGATCCTCATTCCGGGGCGATCACGTCGCTCCGGCTGTCGGAGCCGGACACTGAGTTCATTGCGCGGCACACCGGGGCGGGACTGCTGCGCTTCGCGCTCCCGCTCTCAGGCCACTCTGGTCACCATGTAGAGCTAGGCACACACGGCAAGCCGGAGATCAGCCACGCGGAGGGTGGGCTGAGGCTGCGCTACTCGTCGCTGGCCACGGCTGACGGTCCCGTAGCGGTGAGCGTGGAGATTGACCTCAGCGCGGCGGAGGATGGGCTGCGCCTACGCGCACGCGTCCACAACGCCACCGATCAGGTGATTCCGCAGGTGATCTTCCCGCAGTTGCCTGGGCTGGCCGCGATTGATGGACCGAACGAAGCGCGCGTGCAGTTCGGCCGGGGCGCGCTGCGGCCGCTGCGCGAGATCACCATGCGGCCGGACGATGCCCACTATTTAGAGACTCGACTGCAGCGCTACGTCCCGTACGGCAGGGGCATGCACACGATGAAGTGGTTCGACTACGGCTCTTCCTGGCGCGGCCTCACGCTGTATGCCCATGACACGCGGGACACCACGCAGGGGCTGCTCGTGGACCGGCCTGACCGCGCGGATGACCGGATCAATCTACACTGGATTCACTTTCCCTCTATTCAGCCGGGCGAGACGTGGGACAGTGGCGAGTACGTCCTGCTGCTTCACTCTGGCGACTGGTATGCCGGGGCGCGCGCCTACCAACGCTATGCGGCGGAACACTACCCCTACCACGCGCCTCAGCGGCTGCGGGAAGCATTAGGCGTGCGCAGCATGTGGGCAGCGGTGCGCAGCGCGAAACCGGCTATTCCGCTTTCGGACATTCCCGAGTACGCGGCTGAGCTGGCAGACCCGGACCTGGATCTCGCGGAACTCATCGTCTGGCACTGGTGGCTGAAGAACGGCTACCCCATCTTCCTTGATCCCCGGCTGGGAACAGAGGAGGAGTTCAAGGCGGCGCTGGACCGCTGCCGGGAGCTGGGCGTGCCGGTTTCGCTCTTTGTCAGCCATCACTTGCTGCGTGACAGCGACGAGACCGATCCGTCCTGGACTTACCTAAACGCAGCCGGGCAGCGCGTGCTCTCCAACTGGACGTACGGTCCTGGGTTCGCGCCTAAGTTCGGGCCACCCTTCATGGGTACGCATTCCATGGTGCGTGGCTCCGCGCGTTCTTCTGGCTGGCGCGCCACGGGACTGGAACAGTACCAGCAGATTCAGGACAAGTACGGCCCGGTCTCCCTCTGCTTCGATGTGTTCAGCGCCCCGCCCGAGCCTGACTTCAATCCGGCAGGAGATGGCAGGCCAGATGAAGAAGGCGAGTATCTGCTGGAGTTTGGCCGACAGGCGCGGGCGCTTATTCAGAGAGCGAATGAAGGGACCAATCCGCAGGCGACCTTCTCGGGCGAGCACGTCACCGATGCCCGCGTTCCCGTGCTTGACTACACCTGGGAGTGGAAGAACGGGTTCAATATGGAGGAGGCGGCGCCGTTCCGGTACGTCTTTCCGCAGTTCCGGCTGAATGCCAACGTCAACGAGCATCCGCGCGGCGCGCTGCTCGCCTTCATGGAGGGTGCGCTACTCAACGTCATTCCAGGGAACATGCATAGCTTCAGGCTGCGTGACTGCCCGGAGCTAGTTGCCACTCTGCGCAAGCTGGCGGCGCTCCGCCGCCGCTTTCTGCGCTACTTCACCGAGGGTCAGTACCGCTACGTAGAAGGTCTCACGGTCACCGGTTGCACCGCACGGCTCTACACGCACGGCAAGGATGTGCTGGTCATCGCGTGCAACCCAACCGATCAGCCGGTTGACGCCAGCGTGGAGATCGATCCAGCGGCGTGGGGCGCGTCACCCGCTCCTGGGACGCTGCGGGTGCTCGATCTAGACGGCGTCACCGTCATCGAACAGCCCTGCGCCGCCGGTGTGCTCCGCCAGCACCTGAACATGCAGGCTGACACCCTCCACGCTTTCGAGATCACGCAACGGAACACGTAACGACGTGACGGCCAGCGCGGCCGAGGAGAGGCTGCCCTAGGTCGCGCGTGAAGCGTGGGACAGCGTACGCCTCACCGGGGCAACCTAACCACGAATCGAGTACCGCCGCTGGTTGGCGTTTCCACCGTCAGCGTCCCGCCGTGTTGCACCACAATCTCTTTGGAGATGAACAGCCCCAGGCCCATGCCGCCGTAGTGGCCGGAGGCATGGGCCTGGTAGTAGCGGTCAAAGATGTGGGGACGCCGCGGCTCTGGAATGCCGAGGCCCCAGTCGCGCACAGCGATTCGGGCGTAGCGTGTGGTCTCTCCGGGCTGACCACCCGTAGCAGCCGTCCGATCGTGGGTACCGGTCTCATCCTCCACGGTCACTTCCACCGTGCCTCCTTCGGGCGAGAACCGGACGGCGTTCTCAAGCAGGTTCGTCAGAACCTGCTCAATCCGCAACGGATCGACGTGGGCCATGACGTGGCCGGAGTCGCCAGCAGCGGCAGTGACTCCAGAGTCCCCGGAGACCGTGACGACGATCTGATGCGACTCTGAGGTGTGCTGCACAACGCCGGCCACTTCCTGGACAAGCGCGGCGAGATTGGTGGGTTGACGCTCAAGCACGAGCTTTCCGGCCTGAATGCGGGACACGTCCAGCAGCCGGTTGACAAGTTGAGCGAGCTTGCGCGACTGCGCGTCCAACGTGCGGGCAAACGCGTCAACCTCTTCCAGCGATACGTCGCGTCGTCGCCGGATCTGCAATCTCATCAGCTGGGAAAAGCCCATAAGGCTCGTGATGGGAGTCTTGAGCTCGTGCGCGGCAGCGGCGAGGAACTCATCCCGCATGCGTGTTGCGGCTTCCGCCTGGAGTCGCTCAGTCTCGGCGCGCGCCAGTGCGTCCTCCAGCGTGCGACGTGTCGCGTCGAGCGTGCGGGTTAGCGCTCCAGCCTGCGCCGCGTTGTCCCGTGCAACCGATGCATGACCCGCCGCTGCCCTGACGGCATGCTCGGCGCCAATTGCCCGCCCGAGCAAGGGCAACAGGCGCTCCACTACCGGCGCGTACGCTTCCCCGTACCCAGGCAGCACAGAGACACTGCCCAACAACGCCAACACGGAGCCATCTGCCGACGTAAGTGCTGTGACGTGGGAAGCGACGCCGGTGTCCGGATGAGGCAAGATGGCGCCCGGTCGCTCCTTCACTGGGGTGGCGCGAGAAGACGCGATGCAGAGGCCCACGAACTCTCGCCAGCGGCGCCCTTCGGGAAGGGTCTGGGGAAGCCCAGGCGCGGGGAGCGGCACAGCAAGATCGGGATCCGGCACGAAGAGCAGTGCGTCTTCCGCACCGAGGTGGTGTGCGAGGCGCCGGATAGCCTCCCGACGTCCCTCGGGCGCGCCGAGCGCGATCACCAGATCAAGCGTGCCGGCGTAGGCGGCTGCGCTCAGGGACGCCTCACCTGGACCGGAAATGGACCCGGTGGCCGGTCCGATGCTGGGATCAGATGTCTTCCCGTGAACCGGGGTAGCGTGCATTAGCGGTGCGTTCACATGCGAACAGTGTCTATTCGGGCAAGACGCACACGACCGCGGTGCAGTTGTGAAATCCGCTGAACTGACCGTCTGAGCGAGCGATCTGTCCGTAGGTATTACACCCCGCGTACTGGGCGTCGCCGAGCGCCAAGCGTACGGCTTCTAGCTCGGTGCCAAACTCGGTGCCGGTACGGAGGCGGGTAGCAACACAGTCAAAGAACAATGCGGCGGCGGGCTTATGCGTACCCAGCTGGCGTACCGCGTCCTCCGTGGCCGAGGCCGCGGCGTCCGCCGCGGATTTCGCCGACGTTTCCATGATGCGCGCGGTCGCTCCCAGGGGAACATCGGACGCGAAGGTGACCGCGCCGTCTTCGCTCGCTCCTAGGGGAACGCGCAGCTTGTACCCGTCCGGGGCCTCAATCCCGACGACGTTTTGCAAGAAGAATGGGAGCGGCTCGGCGGGGTCGAACCGCTGTCCGGTGGCTGTGGCATGCTCCTGAAAGACCTCCGTAGTAGGGATGGCGTTGAGGCTGACCAGGTTACTGCCGGTCGCCTCGGTAACACGCATTGGGTCGGAAGCAGGCTGCCAGCCGTGCCGGACACCAATCCCGATGGGCTTGTTGGACAGCATCTCAAGCGCGACGGCGGCGTCGGTGATGGCTTCGGTGCCAAAGAAGACGTGCGTCGTGCGGAACTGCGCATCGTCTCCCGCGCCGCCGCCGGCGAAACGGTAGGTCCCGGCGGTGTACCGCGTCAGCTCCTGGACAAAATCGTCGGTATGGCCCGCCAACGCGTCGGCAAGAATAAGGGCGGTGCGGTGCTGATAGGGTGAGACGCCAAGGCCGGAGAGGCCATCCACTAACTGCCGGGCAGCGGCGGAGCGATCCTGACGGAGGCCGCGGCCAATGGTGGCGTGGAAGCGCATCTCCGGCGCACGAATCGCAAACGCGCACGCCGATCCTTCCGCCTGCGAATGGTCGGTGAACTCGCCCGCAGACGAGCAACCCACAAGCGCCCGGGGATGGCACGCGTCCTGAAGCCCAGAAAGGATCTGGCCATAGTCGTAGCGTGACGATGCGAAAAGGATGACGGCATCCGGCTGCTCGTCTGCGAATTTCTCCCGGATAGCCTGGCCAAGCTCACGTCCGGCCGCAGCGGCATCGGCGTGCGTCGTATGAACGACAGCGGTCACAGTCCCGGAGGTAGTCGCTGTGTTCGTTGTTGCAGTGGTGTTCATTGCTTGTTGTCCCTCTCGGCCGAAGTACGCGCGAGGTGCAAGAAACGGCGCAGGTACAGGTTACCTGTGCGCCGCTAGGATGTCAGCGGCAGGCAACGCCGTCTGCTGGCGGGCGCTGCGAGAGGGTCACGGGGATTTGCAGCGGCTGGCCGTTACGCAAGAGGGTGAGTGTCACGGCATCTCCGGGGCGCTTATTGTTCTCCACATAGCCGCGCAGATCACCCCCGGTGACAACCGCCTGGCCATCAATAGCGGTCAGGACATCTCCACCAACGCGCAGCTGACCCCCCTGAACACTGATAGCCTGCGTGCCAGCGCGCACGCCTCCCTGGGCCGCGCCAGCGCTGGCTTCCTGAACGAGCAGCCCGCGCTGGCTGGGCGGGATGCCGAGCTGCTGCTTGAGCGCCGAACCCATCTGCGAGAGCGGCACTGTGCTGATGCCAACGAGCGGATGGTGGTAGCAGCCAAAGCTAATCAACTCGGGCACAACGCGTTTGGCGACGTTGATAGGAATGGCAAAGTTGAGTCCAATGCTCCCACCGGACTGAGAGAGACCGGCGGTGTTGATGCCAATCACCTCGCCGGTGGCGTTGAAGAGCGGCCCGCCGGAGTTGCCGGGATTGATCGCAGCATCGGTCTGCACCGCGCCGCCGAGCAAGTCAACGCCGTTTCTGCTGGCGTCCTCGCCAGGCTGCCTGAGCGCGCTGACAATACCGCGCGTGACAGTCTGCTGGAGACCAAGTGGCGAGCCGATTGCAATGGCGTCCTCACCAATGGTGACGCGGTCCGAATCACCAAGCGTCACAGGGCGCAGCAAGACGCCGATGGCACGGCCGTCCTGGTCGGTGCCGGTAGGATCGACGCGGATGACGGCAAGGTCGTTGTCGGGGTCGCGCCCAACGAGCGTGGCGGGAACGGTCGTGCGGTCCTGAAAGGTGACACTCAGCTGATCCGCGTCCTGAACCACATGGTTGTTGGTGACGATGTGCCCCTGGGTATCGATGATGAATCCTGAGCCGGTGCCCTGCGGCTGCGCCTGTCCCGCACCATCCGGCGCGCGAACCACCGCGAGACTGGTGACATTGACGACGGAGGGACCAGCCATTCGGTAGACGGCGGCGGGGCCGCTCTGGGGCGGCGCCTGCTCAGACGGGAGCCGGTCCGGCGCCGCTAGAACTGCGCTCCCCAGGTTGGAACCGGTCAGCGCGAGACTTGCGACAAGCGAAGACGCAACGATCCAGGGAGCAAGCGTAGAAGCGAGGGGGTTTTTCATCCTTGAATACTCGGAAACTTCCTTCTATCACTCGCAGGTTTCGGTCCACGCGTCAGGAGAGTCCGCACAGCGGAACTATGCGGCGCCCTTGCTGGCCCAACGGACTCACACGCGCGCTCCTGGCATGCGCTCAGCGTGGGCTGCGGGAGGTCGCAAAATGTCGCACTTGGTTGCAGTGGCCTTGTGTTTCAGATTGCGTTCTCCAACTGATTAGCGTAGGATGGAACACAATTTCCATCCAGCGCGAGATGCCCTATGTCCATGTCCCCGTCTTCTCATTTCACGCCCGTCCTTTTCCAGTTCCTGCGTGACCTTCGGGAGAACAACAACCGGCCCTGGTTTGAGGCCAACCGCAGCCGCTTCGAGGACGACGTGCGCGAGCCGCTGACCCGCTTTGTTGTGGAGTTTGCGCCTCATCTTCACGAGATCAGCCCGCACTTCGTCGCCGATCCACGCCCCTCCGGCGGCTCTGTCTTCCGCATCTATCGGGACACCCGGTTCTCAAAGGACAAGACGCCCTACAAGACCAATATGGGCGCGCACTTCCGGCACGCCGCCGGAAAAGATGTCCACGCCCCGGGTTTTTACCTCCATCTGGAGCCGGATGAGGTGTTTATGGCGTGCGGTCTTTGGCACCCCGATCCACCGGCCCAGGCGCTCGTCCGCGACGCCATCGTCGCGCGTGACCGCGAGTGGGAAGCCATTAAGGCCGCGATCATGGAGGCCGTTCCACAGACGTTCTCCTTTGACGGCGAGCAGCTTGCTCGCGCGCCACGCGGTTATGACCCTACTCACCCGCTGATCGATGATCTGCGTCGCAAAGACTTCGTCGTCTCCACCGCCTTTGACGAATCAGCCGCCTGCGCCCCAGACTTCATAGACCGATTCAGCGCCGCCTGCCAGACCGCCGCGCCGTACATCCGCTTTCTGACCGAAGCGCTCGACCAGCCCTGGAAGCCCTAACGCTCCCCCTTCCAGGCTTGCCTCAGAAGGCGCGCCTCAGGCGAAGACGGCCCGAGTAATCGATGGCAATCCAGTGACCAGCGAGCGCCAGGACACGCCGGCATCATCGGTCACATAGACCTCGCCCGTGAACAATGGAAGGTAGAAGCGGCCGGGGATGCCTGGATCGGCAGCAAGGGCCGGTGTAGGCGCAATTGATGCCGGCAGTCCCGCGGTGATCCGGCGCCAGGTGCGTCCCGCGTCTTCGGTGCGATAGACCGCGCCTCCCGTCTGCTCTGCCGGGATGCCAAAGAAGCCGCTCGCGCCGTTGGTGGCGACGGTGATAGCAATAGTGGGTTCTTCGTGATGGACCGCGATGGGGCGGCAGTAGCGCGGCTGTAGGCCGTTGTTCCGCTGCTCCCACCGTTCACCACCATCTTCGGTGTAGTACACGCCGGCAGGCGTGGCGGCGTACCCAATGTGGGGCTGGCGCAAGCAGAACGCGAGTCCATGGATGTCAGCATGCACTGCGTTCGGCGCGCGCTCCCCCACCACGCGCCAGGTGGACCCACCGTCATTCGAACGGACAACGCCTCCCACCTCAATTCCGGCGAAGAGTACGGCCGGCTCCATGGGATGAGGGACGATCACCATCACATGCGGCGTGTGAGGCGTGCCCGGATACGTCCACTGGTCATAGCCCGGCATCTCACGGAGCGACTGTCCTTGAATCCACGTCGCGCCACCGTCGCGACTGACGAGCAGCTCAGCCGGATCGGTGCCGGCCACTAGGATGTCGCCCGCAGCCCCACCAGTCCCAACCGCCCCAACGGCTGCGAGCGCCGTCACCTGAGTGCCGGAAAGGCCGTCTGCCACCGGCTGCCAGGTCTTGCCTGCATCCGTGGAGCGCATCGCTCCTTGATTAGCCCGCGGCAGGAGCGGGTCGCGCATTGGCACGCCGTAGTTAGGCGTGACGGCGGCGATGATGACCGGACCGGCGACGGCCAGCGACTCGGTGCTCGTCCCCGCCGGTCCGAGGCGTGCAATCTCCGCCGTCTCTGGGTTGACGCGTAGGACGCCCTGTGTGGTGCTGAGGTACAGCATGTTCCAGGCAGTATCGCACCACCACGGTAGTTATGCCATCGGCGTCGCGCAGTAGAGACATGTGACGTTACCGTAGAGAGGCGAAACGATTGCGCAAACGTTTTGCGCTTGGCTAGCATACGGGCCAGTGGCAGCGCCGTCAGTCTCCCGACCGGCCCGAAAGGCCGCTCCAGTGCGTCCCTCCGCGGTCTCCATTAAGGACGTCAGCCGCTCGGCTGCCGTATCCATCTCCACCGTCTCGCACGTCCTCAACGGTACACGGTACGTCAGCCCGGAGCTACGGACGCGCGTGGAGCAGGCCGTGGCGCACTTTGGCTACCGTCAGAACGGTCTTGCACGGAGCCTGCGCACCCGCCAGTCCTATGCGCTGGGGCTGGTAATCCCGGACGTTTCTAACCCGTACTACCCACAGATTGCGCGGGGAGTGCAGGACGCCGCTGCCGAAGCGGGCTACTGGGTCTTCCTGTGTAACAGCGACCGCCGGCCGGAGAGCGAGATCCAGCTGCTCGAGGCGCTTGAGCAGCGCCGCGCGGACGGCGTGATCTTAGATGCGTCGGGCCCGGACCCAGCGCTGCTGGCGGCGCTGCGCCGCTTGAGCGTGCCGGTAGTGCTGGTTGGATCACGGATCGAGGCGCCGGACCTGGACGTGGTGACGGTGGCGCCCAACGGAGGGTACGAGGCGGTGCGCCATCTGGTGCGGGCGGGGCGACGGCGCATCGCGCTGATCGCGGGGCCGCCGGTATCGAAGCAGGGACGGCCCGCCAAGGCACGCGGCTATCTCCAGGCCCTGGAGGAGGCCCAGATAGTGTTTGATCCGGCGCTAATAGTGGAAGGGGGCTATACGCGCGAGGGCGGGCAGGAAGCGATGCGCCGGCTGCTGGCCATGGAGCAGCCACCGGACGCAGTGTTCGCGGCAAACGACCTGATGGCCATCGGCGCGTTGGCGGCGGCGCGTGCCGCGGGGAAACGAGTGCCGGATGACGTGGCCATTGTGGGGTACGACGATATCCCGGAGGCGGCGATCACGTCGCCCGCGTTGACGACAGTCTCGGTCCCCAAGTACGAGATGGGACGCGCTGCGGCGGAGATGCTGCTGGAGCGGCTGGGGAGTGGGGGAGCACGGGAGCAAGGGCGGCAGATTGTGCTCCCGTACCACCTTGTGGTGCGGGAGACGGCGTAGCGTAACCGAGCGGACCTTGAGTGATTGGGGAGCGAATGATGGCGATTGGGGCAGATCTGTTGGTGGAGCTGTTGCAGCATGAGCTGCCGCAGCGGCAGGAGGAAGGGTATGACGTCTCGAGAGTGGAGGAACGCTGGCGCGCGCTGAAGCTGCCGGTGTTGGGGCTGCACCGGCCGGTGCCGAATGAGCATCGGGATGCGGTGGAGCGGGCGGCGCCGGAGATGGAGGCGCTGTATGGCGAGTTGGCGCGGCTAGGGGAGAGCGAGCCCAAAGGGGTGGCGCCGGAGCCATCTGACCTGGCGGAGATCAGGGCGCTGCGCCCGCGGGGCCCACGCCAGATTCCACTTGAGATTTCGGCTGAGGCGCTGCGGGACCGGCTGTTGGGCGCGTGGCTGGGCCGTGCGGCGGGGTGCATGCTGGGGAAGCCGGTGGAAGGCTGGGACCGGGAAGCAATCCGCGAGGCGCTTGAGCATGCGGGTGAGTTCCCGTTGAAGGAGTACATCGCCTACCCGTCTGAGGCGGTCTTGAAGGACGAGCGCACACCGGCGGCGGTACGCCACCTGACGCGCCGGCCAAAAGCATGGTATCGAGGCGAGTTTGACCGGATGGCACGCGATGACGACATGGACTACCCACTGATCGCGCTGCACCTCCTAGAGGAGTACGGGCTGGACTTCACAACAGAGCACGTGGGACGGGTCTGGCAGCTCAAGCTGCCCTACTTGCAGGTGTACACGGCGGAGCGGGTGGCCTACCGTAACTTGATCAACGGGCTGCGGCCACCGGAGACGGCGACGTTCCAGAACCCGTACCGCGAATGGATTGGGGCGGACATCCGGGCGGATCTGTGGGGCTGGGTGTGCGCGGGGCATCCGGAACGCGCCGCGGAGCTAGCGTACCGGGATGCGCGGCTCTCGCACGTGAAGAACGGCATCTATGGCGAGATGTTCTTTGCCGCGGCGATGGCAGGATCGTTTGGCGTGAGTACGGTGGACGAGGCGCTACAGATAGGGCTGACGGAGATCCCAAAGGAGTGCCGGCTGGCGGAGGCAGTAGTGCAGACGATGCGCTGGTGTCACGAAGGCGGCGACTTCCAGAAAACGACGGACCGAATCCACCAGACGTACGGACACTACCACCGGGTACACACCATCAACAATGCGGCGCTGACGGTGATGGGGCTGCTGTATGCAGAGCGCGCGCGGCAAGGAAGCACAAAGAGCCGGCTGGACGATGCAATCTGCCTGACCGTGATGGGAGGATGGGACACGGACTGCACCGGCGCGACCGCGGGGTCCCTGGTGGGCAGCCTGGAGGGGGCAACGCGGCTCCCTCAGAAGTGGGTGGCGCCCTTCAATGACCGGCTGGAGTCAATTGTGATTGGGATGACGGACAACCGGTTTACGGACCTGGCAGAGCGGACAATGGCGCAGCTTCAGCAGGTGGCCAATGGCACCGAGTAGACGATTGGCAGGGGCAACGCTGCGCTACACCAGCGGTGGGCGCTCGACCAGGGTAATAGAAACGGTGCGAGTGGGACGGCCGGCGGTGGCGATGGAGAGGGAAATGGTGTCGCCAACCTTCTTGGTGACCATGAAGCGACGGAGGTCGTCCACGCCAGCGACGGTGCGGCCATCCATGGAGACGATCACGTCACCGGACGCGAGGCCAGCGCCGGCGGCGGGAGAGCCAGCCTGCACCTGGGTGAGCAAGACGCCGCGGGTGACGGGGAGACCGGCTTGCGCCGCGAGGGTGGGCGTGACGTCCTGCACGGAGACGCCCATCTGAGGCCGGGAAAGCGTGCCAGTCGCGAGCAACTGCTGAGCAATCTGCTGGGCGCCTTCAATAGGAATGGAGTAGCCAGTCAGCGTCTGGCCACCGCGCGAGACACTGATGGCGCTGTTGATGCCGACTAGCCGGCCACTGAGATCCAGTAGCGCGCCGCCGCTATCGCCGGGGTTGAGGTAGGTATCCGACGTAATCAGGTCAAACAGGGGATACGAGGAATCCACCTGGATCTCGCCGGAGAGCGAGCGGATGGTGCCGGCTTTGGCGCTGGGCGGGCCGGGGAAGACGGGGGCGTACCCAATCCCGATTACACGCTGCCCCACTGTAAGTGCGCGAGCGCTGCCGATGGGAACAGTGGGGAGATTGGCCGCCTCAATCTTGACCACGGCGACATCGGTCCAGTCGTCTGCGCCAAGGACGGCGCCAGGCAGATTGCGGCCGTCGGGGAGGATGACGCGCAGACGGTCACGCCGGATAGAGGTGACGACGTGGCTGTTGGTGAGGATGGTGCCGTTGGGGTCGATGATGACGCCGGTGCCCCAACCACCGGAGCCATCTGAGATCTGGACAATCGCCGGACGGACACGCGCAACTACCTGGCGCATAGCGGCCACGTCTTCAGCGGGCACGCGGGAGATGGTGGTCGCAGAACCGGTAGCGGCGCGTGGGGAGGCGAGCTGGAGCGCTGTTGCCTCAGCCTGCGCGGCATCGACGGGATAGAGCGAGGCTTCTTTTCCAAGGTCGCCGCTGTTGACGACGGTCACATCGCCAGCGCGGGCGAATGGCGTGGCCACCTTCCACAACTGGAAGGCGCGTCGCTGGGCGCGCAAGACCAGCACTGGGCCAAAGTCAGCGACAGGCGCTACGGGAAGACCGTTTGCCTCAATGGCGTTGGGAGCGTTGAAGTAGGCGGTACGGAGCGCCGGATAGTTGTTCAGCAAGGCCAGGCGACGCTGAGTCACCTGCTCAAAGGAGAGGCCGGCTTCGTCTGGAAAAGCAGTGGGGGCCGGAATCAGGCGCTCGGTGAGCAGCCAATCGTCCTTACCAGCGTGGGTGAGATCATCCAGCACATTGGCAAAGACGGCGCGCCCGAGGTCGGGCCGCCACTGCAAGAGTGCGCGCTGGGTAGCCTGGACGACAAAGCCATCCGCGATGAAGCGGCGGCTGACGGGGTAGCC
>Ga0136611_10000315_pt1 | contig 30838 bp, 30 predicted proteins | sample AntDrymUQ2232306_2_FD_106645 | JGI IMG/M metagenome (GOLD analysis project Ga0136611, IMG submission 106645) | Polar desert sand microbial communities from Dry Valleys, Antarctica - metaG UQ223 (23.06) | ecosystem: Environmental > Terrestrial > Soil > Desert | place: Antarctica: Dry Valley...
CATGGCTGGCGGTGCGTATTCGAGGCGCTGACGCCGCTCGGCGACGCGGACCTGCAGCGCAGCGTGGTCATCCGCGGGGAATCGATGTCGGTCTACAAGGCGATCTCGAGACAGGTGGCGCACTACGCGGGCCACGCGTATCAGATCCTGTTGCTCGCCAAGCATCTCCAGGGCGCCAGCTGGAAGACGTTGTCGATCCCGCGCGGCCAATCCGAAGAGTTCAATCGCCGCATGCTGGCGAAGCTCAAATCCGAAGGCTGATGACGCTGCGCTGGGGGATCCTCGGCACGGCGCGGATCAATCGCCGCGTCATCCCGGCGATGCGGCTGGCGCGGCGCAGCAAGCTGGTGGCGGTCGCCAGCCGCGATCGCGCGCGCGCGGAGCACTATGCCGCCGAATGGTCGATCCCGCGAGCCGTGGCCGGCTATCAATCACTGGTGGACGAGCGGAGCATTGACGCGCTCTACATTCCCCTTCCCAACACCGATCACGTGCCGTGGACGCTCGCGGCGATCGCCGCCGGTAAGCACGTGTTGTGCGAAAAGCCACTCGCCCTCGACGCCGCGGACGTCGATCGTGTCGCAACCGCGGCCGCTGCTGCCCGCGTCATCGTCGAGGAAGGCTTCATGTATCGCCATGAACCGCTGACCGGCCGCGTGATGGCCCTGCTGAACGACGGTGCCGTCGGCAGCCTTCGCGCTGTGGTCTCCGGGTTCACCTTCGCGCTCGAGTCACCCGTGAACATCCGGCTGGACCGCTCGCTTGGCGGCGGCGCGTTGTGGGATGTCGGCAGCTATCCCGTGACCTACGCGCAGCTGATTGCGGGTCATGAACCAAAGATGGTGGCCGGGACCGCGCTCTGGCACGCCTCGGGCGTGGATGAAGAGTTCATGGGCATGCTGCGCTTCGATCCCGGCGGCATGACGGCAAACATCTATGCCGGCTTCCGCGCGGCGTATCGCACGTGGCTTGAGGTGATCGGCAGTGAGGGCAGCCTTACCGTCCCCAACCCGTTCCGGCCGGGCCCGCTCGAGACGCTCGAGCTCGAGCGCCACGGCGTCGCTCAGCGAATCGAGGTCGCCGGCTCGTCTGAGATCTTCGTCAGGGAAATCGAGGATTTCGAGGCGAGCGTGCTCGACGGCGCGCCGCAGGTCGTCAGCCTGGCCGAGAGCCGCCGGACCGCGGCCACGCTCGCCGCGCTCCACGCTGCCGCGCGCGACGCGGAGCGGGCGCTGTAGCCGATGGAGGATGTCGTAGGAGCTCGTTGTATTCTTAAGAGATGGAAGCGGCGGGATCGACGGTGCTCTGGCGATTGTTCCGCGCGGGCGCCACGAAGACCGATCGTTCCCATGCGGTGATCCTGCCGGGCGGGCCGCCGCACACCCTCGCATTCTTCGCCAACGACGAAATGGACCGCGTCGAGAATTACGAGACGATGGACCTGGCGCTGTTTCGCGCGGATGAAATCCGGGGCTCGCTCCTCGCCGAGGATTGGAAGGAAGGCTAGTTGCTCACTGTAGACAAGCGTCATCGGACCGTTGGCGTGAAGGTCGGCAACGTCACCGTGGGTGGCGGCGCGCCGGTCGTCGTGCAGTCTATGACCATGACGGACACTGCGGATCCAGCATCCACGGCGCAGCAGTGCATCGAGCTGTGGCAGGCCGGCTCGGAGATGGTGCGCGTCACCGTCAACGTACCCGAGGCGGCGGCGGCGGTGCCGGAGATCAAGCGGCGCATGCTCGACGCCGGCTGCACAGCACCGCTGATCGGCGACTTCCATTACAACGGCCACCTGCTGCTGACGCGCTACCCCGACTGCGCCGACGCGCTCGACAAGTACCGCATCAACCCCGGTAACGTCGGGACCGGCAAGCGCCGCGACGAACAATTCTCGACCATCTGCCAGGTCGCGATCGATCACGGCAAGCCGGTCCGCATCGGCGTGAACGGCGGCTCTCTTAACCAGGAGCTGGTGATGGTGAAGATGCAGGAGAACACGGATCGCAATCTTGGGAAGGACTCCGACGACATCATCAGCGAATGCATGGTGCTGTCGGCGCTCCAGTCGACCGAGCTCGCGATTGAAACCGGCCTGCGCAAGGACCAGATCATCATTTCGTGCAAGCTGTCGCGGCCGCGGCATTTGATCGACGTGTATCGCGCGCTCGCGAAGCAGACCGATCAGCCGCTGCACCTCGGCCTCACCGAAGCGGGTATGGGCACCAAGGGCCTGGTGTGGTCGGCGGCGGCGATGAGCGTGCTGCTGACCGATGGCATTGGCGACACGATTCGCGTGTCGTTGACGCCGAAGCCCGGCGGCGATCGGCGCGAAGAGGTGTATGCGGCGTGCGAGCTGCTCCAGGCGCTCAGGTTGCGATCGTTTGCGCCGAGCGTGACCGCGTGCCCCGGTTGCGGGCGCACCACCAGCTCGACGTTCCAGGAACTGGCCGAAGCGGTGCAGGGCTACATGCGCGAGCGCCTGCCCGAGTGGAAACAGAAATACGATGGCGTCGAGACGCTCACGCTCGCCGTGATGGGATGCGTGGTCAACGGTCCCGGCGAATCAAAGGCCGCCAACATCGGTATCTCGCTGCCAGGCACCGGTGAAGCGCCCCACTGCCCCGTCTTCATCGACGGCGTACACGCGACCACGCTCAAGGGCAATTACGAAGAGCTCGCGCACGCGTTTCACGTCCTGGTGGATGACTACGTCGAACGCAAATACGCGAAGAAAGACAGCCTGCAATCAGCGGTCGGCAGTTAAGAGTGCATTCAAGAGTTCGCACTTGGCAGTCACGATACGCACCGCAACCGTCGACGACCACGCCTTTATCCTTGACCTCGTCGATCGGCTCGCGTCGTTTGATGTGCCGGCATGGAGACCCAAGGCCGAGTTGATCGAAGGGGACCGGCGGCCGCTTCGCCACTGGTTCGAGACCCCCAAGCAGGACGAAGCGATTTTCCTCGCCGAGCTCGATGGCGAACCCGCGGGATACGCCTACCTCGTGACGCTCGTTGACTTTTTCACCGAGCGTCCGCATGCTCACCTCTCGGTGCTGGCGGTCGCGGAGGCAGCGGAGGGGAAAGGTGTCGGCTCTGCCCTGCTGGATCAGTCGGTGGCGTGGGCCAGGCAACGCCACTCCGACCGCCTGACGCTCAGCGCGCTCGTCACCAACGCCCGCGCCCGCGCACTCTACGAGCGAAAGGGTTTCGGCGGCGAATACATCCGCTATGTCCTTCCGCTGTAGGTCCGGCTAAAGCCGGACACCACAAATAAACCTTAGGCGTTTCGCCGGCCGGCTATTAGGCCTCGCAGATTACTCCTGTGGTGTCCGCCTGTAGGCGGACTTACAATGCGCACATGCGAACGCTTGCAATCGCGATTGTTGCCGGTGCCTTGACGCTCTCGGCGCAAGCTCCACAACAATTCGACATCCTGATCAGGAACGGCCGCGTGCTGGATGGCACCGGCAATCCCTGGTATCGCGCGGACATCGGGATTCGTGGCGACCGGATCGCCGCCATGGGATCGCTCGGCAACGCCACGGCCAAGACCGTGATCGACGCGGCCGACCGCCACGTCACACCGGGATTCATCGACGTCCACTCCCACGCCGGCGGTGGCCTCGCAACCGAGGAGCTGAAGCACGCGAAGCCGCTGCTCGCGCAGGGCCTGACTACGGTGTTCGTCAATCCGGACGGCGGCGGGCCAATCGATCTGGCGGCGCAGCGCACAACCTACGAGAAACAACGTATCGGCACCAACGTTGGACAGTTCGTGCCGCACGGCTCGATCCGCCGCGAAGTGATGGCGATGAGCGATCGCGATCCGAACGCGAGCGAGCTGGCGCGGATGGTGGAACTGTCGCGCAAGGGAATGATCGACGGCGGCGTCGGCCTGTCAAGCGGCTTGTATTACGCGCCGGGCAGCTATTCGAAGACCCCCGAAGTGGTCGCGATGGCGCGGGCCACCGCGCCGTACGGCGGCGTCTACTCGAGCCACATCCGCGACGAATCCGATTACACCATTGGCGTCGTCGCCGCGGTGCAGGAAGTGATTGACATCGCTGAACGGGGCGGCGTGGTCGGCGTCGTCTCGCACATGAAGGCGCTCGGCCCGGCGAGCTGGGGATTATCGAAAACACTGATCCAGAACATCGACGCGGCCCGGAAACGCGGCGTGCAGGTATTTGCCGATCAATATCCTTACGAGGCCAGCGGCACCGGCATCGTCGGCGCATTGATGCCGCGCTCAGCGCAGGTTGGCGGGCGGGACGCGATGATGAAGCGCATCACCGGCGAGCTGCGCCCGGAGATCCGCGAGCAGGTGAAGATCAACATTTCGCGCCGCGGCGGCGCCGATACGTTGATGATCAGCCGCTACTCCGTCAATCCATCCTTCGAAGGCCAACGGTTGTCGGCACTGGCGGCGAAGGCCGGCTTCGCGCCGGAGGAATACGCGCTGCAAATGCTCGAGAAGGGCGATGCGAGCCTGGTGTCGTTCAACATGTCCGAGGGCGACATCGAAGCCGTCATGCAGCAGCCCTGGACGATGACGTGCACCGATGGCGACCTGGTGCCGATGGGTGAAGGGGTGCCGCATCCGCGCGCCTACGGCGCCTTTGCGCGGAAGCTGAAGAAATACGTGAGCGAGAGAAAGGCCGTCGACATCGCCGCGGCGATTCGCTCGATGACGACGCTGCCCGCGACAGTGTTTGGGCTGAAGGATCGCGGCCAGTTGCGCGCCGGCGCGTTCGCCGACGTGTTGATTTTCGACCTGGCGAAGGTCAACGACGCGGCGACTTACGACAAACCGCACCAGCTCTCCGAAGGCTTTGACGACATCGTCGTCAATGGGGAACTGGCGCGGCGAAATGGGAGGTTTACGTCGATGCTTGCGGGTCGAGTGCTAAGGCCGGAACGCCACTGATTACCTTGACTATCTTCGATCGCCTTCGATAATCAATTCTGGATCTTCCATCAGGACGTCTCGGCCGCCAACGCTGTAATAGATTTTATACGGATACGGTCGACGTTCTAGCCCCGGGCGGACGGACGACTCAATTACGCGTGTGCCGCCGTCCTGTGGCTCCTCATCGGTTAACGGACTGCCAATGGTGAACTTCAACTTGACGATTGAGCTTTTTGGCAATTCATGGTGGCCGCGATCGTGGATCACCCAAACCACCTCGTCGCGACCCCTGACTTTTTGCTTCTGCCGCGTGGTCTCACTCGTGTAATTGCCGTTCTCCTTCTGCACCTGGATCTTCAGATCGTGTTTGACCAGCACGCTAGTTGGGTGCCTCCGACCGACCAGGTATCCCGCAAGCGCTCCGAACAGGGCGGCGAGCAGAGTTTGAACGTTCATCATTTTGCTCCTTGAGTGGAAGTCAGCCTTTTGTACGGTGCGAGGTTCCGGAGTGATGCGAGGTCGTCGTCCGCGGCAATCTCTGTCCTGCTGTAACCGGCAGCGATCGCGTGTTGCAGATTGACGAGCGCGGAGTCCACCCGACCACTCAGCGCGTCGACGGTCGCCGCTCGGGCAAGCACTTGGACGTCGTTCGGCGCCAGCTTCTGAGCTTCCTGGATGCGGCGGGTGGCGGAGTCGTGCTGACCACTTTTTGCGAGATACACGGCCAACGCGGCAAGCGCGGGGGGGTTGTTCGGATTCACCTCCAGTTCCGCCTCGACTCTTTGCACCGCAGACAAGTACGCCGCCCTGGCCTCGCGCGTCCGTCCGAGCTTTGCGTACGCATCACCGAGATTTCGATAGGTTCCGGCAACATTGGGGCGAAGCGCGATGGCCTGCCGATAGGCCTCGATCGCCTTCTCGTACTTGCCCCGGAGGTGGTACAACGCACCCATATTGCTGAGTGCGCCGAGCGACGGCCTAATCAGAATTGATCGCTGATAGTTCTCGATCGCTTCGTCAGGCTGTCCCATGGCCTGGTAGACGGTGCCGAGTTGCTGGAAGCCCAAAAAGCTGTCCGGCTGCAACGCGACCTGAGTCTCGAAGGCGCGGGCGGCGTCGGGATAGCGAGCGGCATCGAATAAGGCGCGCCCGAGATCGGCGTAGTTTCGCCAGAAAGTTGGCCGCAATGCGATGGCGCGCTCGAACTCCACCACGGCCTCATCAATCTTGCCTTGCCGCGCCAACAGCTGCCCGAGGCGTCGCCTCGCATCGTCGTAGGCGGGCCGCGCGTCCAAGGCCTTCCGCAGTTCGTTGATAGCCTCGTCGTTCTTACCGGTGCCCGCAAGGGTAATCGCCAGCGAGAGACGCACCTCGGGACGATGTGGGTCGAGGTCGAGAGCAGTCATTCCTTCGCTCATGGCCTTTTGCACCCACGACGCATCTTTGGTGTCGTCGTATTGCCGCCAATAGACTTCTCCGAGCGCCGCGTGCGCCAAGGCGAAGCCTGGGTCCATTGTCACGGCGCGCGAGAACGCTGATGCCGCGGCTTCCAAGTTGCCTTTGACGTCGTGGCGGTCCAGGAAGGCCTTGCCCTCCCAATATGCGGCGAGCGCTTCCGTGCTGTCGGTGGGGGGAGCGGACGCCGTTGTGCCTTCGGCAGTGACACCAACCGACAATTCCTCGCCGAGAGCCACCGTCATTCGCGTTTGTAAATCGAATACCCTGCTCAGCGTGCCATCGAAGGAGCGCGCCCACGCGATCGATCGATCGGGCTTGACGAGATTGAGAGTGACGCGCAGTTCGTCACCGGACTGCTGCAGGGCCCCTTCGATGAGATAGCTCACACCAAGCTCGACCGCGAGCTTCGACAACTCGAGCTTGCGGCTAAGCGACTCCATGACGGCCGCGCGCGACAGCACGGTCAGCGATGGCGAGGCCGCGAGCGCCGAGATCAGACTTTCGGAAATACCCGCCGCCACGAAATCTCTGGAAGGATCACCGCTCACATTCGTCAGCGGTAGCACCGCAATCACAGGCAGGCTCGACACGTTGGTCGACGCAGCGGCGCCGACGCGGCGTGCTTGCCACACGCCGAAACCGCCCAGCATCATGATCACCACCGCGACTGCGATGAGGACCAGTGGACGGCGCATCCTCGGCGCCGGCATCGCGACGGTCGCGGCGGATCCGTAAATCGCATGCAATTGCGCAAGCAAGGCCGCCGCCGAGGCCGGCCGATGATTGCGCTCGCGCGACAACAGTGATGCCACCAGCCCATTCAAGGCGCTCGGCACTTGCTGCACCGTCGACGACAGCGGCGGGGCGTCGTGGGCAAGCTTCGACGAGGCCAGCTGCACCGGATCGTTACCCATGAACGGGCGCTCGCCGCTGATCATTTCGAACAACACCACGCCGAGCGCGTAGAGATCGGCGCGTTCATCGACGGCAGACGACAGCAGCTGCTCGGGCGCCGCATAGCTCGCAGTGCCGATGAAGCCGAGGGCGCTGGCGCTCTGGGAGGCGTGCCCAGCGGTCCGGGTCGTGCCGACGGACAGCATCCTCGCGATGCCGAAGTCCAGCACCTTCACGTGACTGCCCGCTGCGAGGATGATGTTCGTCGGCTTGAGATCGCGATGCACGATGCCCTGCGCATGCGCGGCGATCAGCGCCTTGGCGATCTGCGTGCCGATCTCCACGGCGTCGGGCGAAGAGATGCGCCCGCGCGCGATGCGCGCCTGCAGTGTCTCGCCCTCGACGTACTCGAACACGATCACCACTTCGCCCCGATCTTCGAGGACGTCGTGCACGGTCGCGATGTTCGGGTGATTGAGCGCGGCGGCGGCGCGCGCCTCGCGCATCAATTGCGCGCGCGAGCCGGCGTCGTGGCCGTCGAGCGGCCGCACCGTCTTGAGCGCGACCTGGCGATGCAGACGGGTATCTTCAGCCAGCCAGACTTCGCCCATCCCGCCACGACCAAGGCGGCTCAGAATGCGATACGGTCCGAACAGCGTGTCGATTTGCACGGGGGCGCAAGTGCCGAAGCTGCGAGAGGATAGCACTCCTCGTTGGCAGTGGCACCCCCCAGCAGGGTCACTCGGGCCGCGTCACCCCGGCCCGAGCGCTGCCAACCGGTCTAGATATCCGGAATGTCGATCTCCGGATCTTCCTGCGCGTCGAGGCCGGAGACCACGTATTTGAATCGTCCGGACGCGCCGGCCGCAATCGCTTTACGAGCGGAGGAGCGGAACTCGATCGGCTCCTTCCCCCACGGCCCGGAGGCCGGCCAGGTCAGGGTGACCGGGACGTCAGAGCCGTCCACCATATTCACCACGGTCCATTCGATGCGGTCGCCGGGGTTCGCGCTAATCGTCTGCGGCGCGGTCCGGATTCTGGTCCCGCTACTTGTCCTGAAAATGTAAATCGTCGCGTAGACGGTGCGGCCGCCGCCGCTTGCCACGGCGCTCAACCGCGGGCCTCGCGACTTTGCGGCTGGCCGGCGTGCCGCCGGGCCGCGCTTGTTGGGCGCCTTTCTTGCCGCCGGCTTACCTTTCTTCTTGCTCATCGTTTCACCTCTGCTGGGGTTGAGACCAATGCCGCAAAGCGCGGCACCGGTCGGAGCTTCGCGAAGTCTTCTTCCAGTTCAACAGCCCGCGACGAAATGCCGCCCGCCAAGGCCCGTTCGATCGCGTCAAGCGCGGCGTCGTTGCGCCCGGCGAGGGCGTGGACGACGCCGACGCGCAGCTGCACCTGCTCGTCACGGGGGGCCAGCCGTTCCGCCGCTGCCAGGCTCTTTCGCGCCGCCGCGTCATCACCGGTTTTCGCTTGATAGACGGCCAAACGGGCCAACGCTCGCGCATCAGTCGGGCTGACTGCCACATCGGCCTGTGCGCGCACCACGGCTTGACGATACGCCTTGAGCGCATCGTCTTTTCGGCCGATTCGCAAATACGCATCACCAAGGTTGCGATGCGTCAGCGCGCGCAGCGGCTGAATCAACAGCGCCGCCTCGTAGGCGTTTGCCGCCTTCGAAAACTGGCCGTGGCCGTAATAGATCGTCCCCATGTTCGAGAACGTCTCGCCTCGCGGCTGGATCGCGGTCGCCCGTTCGAAAAACGCCAATGCCCCGGCGCTGTCGCCCATGGCCAGTGCCGCGGCGCCGGCTTGCGAGAGTGCTGACGACGAATTCGGGGCGAGCGCAATCGCCTTCTCGAAGGCGTCGAGCGCTTCCGGGTAGTGCGAGGCGTTGAAGAGTGCGAGGCCCATCTCGGTATGCACCGCGACCGAATTCGGGCGGATGGCCAGGGCTTTGTGGAACGCCGCGAGTCCCTGGTCGATCTTGCCCTGGCGGATCAGCACCCGGCCCAGCAGCCGGGTCGCTTCCTCGGACGTCGGCTGCAATGCGATTGCCTTCTCGAGTTCCTGCCGGGCCTCTTCGAACTGACCGCTGCGGAACAGCGTCAAGCCGGCCGAGTAACGGACCGCCGGCCGATCGGGTTCGAGCGTGACCGCGGTCGCCGTGTTGCCAATCGCCTTGTCGGCCCAGACCTTGTCGTTGGTGTTCGACCACATCGCCCACTGCGCATCCGCGAGCCCGGCGTAGCCCATCGCGAATTTGGGATCGGCTTTAACGGCATCCGCAAATTCCTTGAGCGCAGCCTGCGGATTGCCGGGGAGATCGCGGCGATCGAGAAACGCGCGGCCTTTCCAATACGCGATCTGCGCCGTTTCGTTGGAAGTCGTCGGCGCCGCCGGCTTGACCGGGGCGCCTGACGGAGTCTGGCCGGCAATCGCATCGCCGAGCTCGATGGCGAGCTGCGTCTGTAACGAGAACAGATCCTTGGACGGCCCCTCGGCGGTGTAGCCCCATGCCACAGAGGCGTCCTGCCGGACGAGGTTCAGCGTCACGCGCAGCCGATCGCCCACCGATTGCACCGAGCCCTCGACCACGTAGGTCGCATCCAGGGCCTGGACGAAGCGGGTGCGATCCGGATACTGCTGGCGCGTCTCATCGACCGCACTGCGTGACAGCACGGTGACGCGCGGCACCGCGGCAAGACCGGTGATCAAGCTCTCCGCGAGACCGGCGCCGAGATAATCGTTCGCGGCGTCGCCGCTCATGTTCAACAGCGGCAACACCGCGATCACCGGCGCTTCCGGCCCGATCGGCCGATTATTCAGCTGCACCCCGGCGACCACCGCGACCGCGGTCGTCAACGCCACCACCGCCGCGATCTTGGTGCTCAGCGGCAGCTTCCGCCGCAGCAACAAGGTCCGCCGCGCGAGCGGTGACGATTCGCCGTCGCGCAGCGGGCTGAGTGCGACGAGGACATCGTCGCCGGAGGCCGGCCGCTTCTCCGGATCCTTGTTCAGTAAGTTTCCGACCAGCTTCTCGAGCGCGGGCGGAACCCGAAGTCCGGTGCTGCTCAGGCGCGGCGCCTCATCGCGCAGCGTCGCCGTCGCCAGCGCCATCGCATCGTGGCTCGGGAACGGGCGGCGGCCCGCGATCAGCTCGAACATCATCACGCCGAGTGCGTAGAGGTCGGCGCGGCCATCGACGTTGCGCGACAGGTACTGCTCGGGCGCCGCATAGCCCGGCGTGCCGACCAGGCCCCCGCCGATCGTGCCGGGCGCGCTGACCCACATGTTGGCGCCCGCCGGCACCATGCGTGCGATGCCGAAGTCGAGAATTTTCGCATGCGACTCGGGACCGAGCACCACGTTCGACGGTTTGAGGTCGCGATGGATGATGCCGTGTGAGTGCGCGGCAGCGAGGGCATCGGCGAGCTGCCACGCAACTTCGACCGTTTCTGATACTGACATCGGACCGCGCTGCAGCCGCGCATACAGGGTTTCGCCTTCGACGTACTCGAACACGACGACCACCTGCCCGTCGAGGTCGAGGACGTCGTGCACGGCGGCGATGTGCGGATGATTGAGCGACGCGGCGGCGCGCGCCTCGCGCATCAGGCGCTGGCGCCCTTCGGTCGTGTCGGCGTCCGCGCTCTTGACCGTCTTGAGCGCAACCTTGCGATTGAGCCGGGTGTCTTCCGCCAGCCAGACGACGCCCATCCCGCCGGCACCGAGCTGGCGAATGATTTGATAAGGCCCGACCGCTGCGCCGGCGTGCACGAAGCTTTACTGACCTGAAAGGTAGGCCTTCGACGCCGCTTCGTCTTTCAGCGGCACCACTTTTTCAGGATCGATGCGGATCATGATGTAAGTGATGTGATCGTCGATGCTGGTGAACCAGTGGCCTGTGCCCGCGGGAATGATGATCGCGTCGCCGGCCTTCAGCTGATGCGTGACACCGTTTCTGATCGACGCGGCGTTACTGCCGGGGCCGTTCAGCAGCCGCACGTTCTCATTCGTCGCCGGACGCCGCTGCGCCTCGACGAGATCCGGGCCGGTCACCAGCGTCGCGGACCCCGAAATAACGTGATACACCTCGCTGACGTGATCGTGCTCGGCGACGGAGTTGGACTGCGGCTTATCCAGTTTGGTGCGATGCACCATGCCGATCGCCACGCCGCTCATGCCGATATCGACCGACCGCACCTGCTGGTCGATCTGGTTGCGCGCTATGGCGCGCTTGAGATAGGCCTGGAGCTCCTCGTTCGAGATATAGCTGGCCGGGCATCCTTTGCACGTCGCGGTCGGCACGTTCTGCGCGTAGACAGCGACCATCGTCACCACGAGGGCGCCGGCGATTAACAGTGGCTTGAGCATCGGGGGGGTCCTTTCCCCCACAGTCTACTCGGTGTTAATCGGCGGCCCGCCTCGCGCAACGCTACGACGGGGCAAGCCTACCCCTGGGGATTGCGCGTAATCAGCCTGACGCTGCGTTGATGCGTGAAGTACGCGGCTCCCCACTGGATCATCACCGACAACCGGTTGCGGAAGCCGATCAGGAACAGGATGTGGACCAACAGCCACAACAGCCAGCCGAGATAGCCCGACACGCGGAGGAATCCGAAGTCGGCAATCGCGCTGTTGCGGCCGATCGTCGCCATGTTGCCCGGATCGAAGTAGCGGAACGGGCGGGTGGAGTGCCCGGCGATCAGCCGCGCGACGTTGTCGGCGGCGCGCCAGCCCTCCTGCTTGGCGACCTGCGCCACGCCCGGCAGGGGCGCCCCCGTCTGGTGGGAGAACGACGCCAAATCGCCGGCGACGAACACGCCCGCGTGGCCCGGCGCGGACAGGTCTGGCTCGACGATCACGCGGCCAACGCGATCCAGGTGAGGACCGAGATCACGCGAGAGGGCCGCGGCGGCGACGCCGGCGGCCCAGAGAATGGTGTTCGCATCGATACGCTCATCGCCGATCCACACCGCGCCCTGCTCGACCTTGGTGACCGCCTTGCCGACCCGAACGTCGACGCCAAGCCGGAGCAGCGCGATCCGAGCCGATTCGCGTAGCTTCTCGGGGAACGCCGGCAGAATCGACTGGCCCGCCTCGACCAGGATGATGCGGGCGATCGCCGGATCGACCGCATCGAATTCCGTTCGTAGCACTTTGCCCGCGATCTCGCCGAGCGCGCCGGCGAGCTCAACGCCGGTGGGCCCGCCGCCGATCAGGACGAAGGTCAGCAGCCGCCGTTGATAGACCGGGTTAGGCTCGCGCTCCGCGTCCTCGAAAGCGAGCAGCAGCCGCCGCCGAATCGCCAGCGCGTCGTCGAGGGTCTTGAGGCCGGGCGCCACCTCGCTCCATTCATCGTGGCCAAAATACGAGTGCGTCGCGCCGGCGGCGACGATCAAATAGTCGTACGACAGCCATTCCCCGCTTGCCCTGAGCGCAGTCGATGGGCCGTCGAGCCGGATCCGCTTCGCAGTCGAGTCGACCTGCTCGACGTTGGCCAGCAGCACCCGCAGACGCTGCTGCTTGCGCAGGATCCAGCGAATCGGCGAGGCGATGTCGCCCGGCGACAATCCGGCCGTTGCCACTTGATAGAGCAATGGCTGGAAGACGTGATGATTATGCCGATCGACGAGCGTGACATCACAGTCGGCGTTTCGGAGGCGCCGCGCCGCGGCGAGCCCGGCAAACCCGCCGCCAATGATGATCACTTGGGGGAGGCGTGCCATCTCCTCTATTCTAAGGTGTCATGCCAAAGCCGGGTGTTGCCCCTCCTGAATCGACCGTCACCACTGCGTGCCCGCTCGACTGTCCCGATGCGTGCACGCTGAGTGTCACGCTGCGCGGCGGACGCATTACCAAGATCGACGGGTCCAAGGAAAACCACATCACCGACGGATACATTTGCGCGAAGGTCCGCCGGTTTCACGAGCGCGTCTACGGGGACGACCGCATCCTGTATCCCGCGGTACGGCGCGGGGCGAAAGGCTCGGGGTTGTTCAAACGCGTCACCTGGGAGGATGCGCTCGAGCTGATCGTGAACAAGATGGAGGCGGCGCGCGACAGCAGCGGCGCCGAGACGATCCTGCCGTTGTGCTACGGCGGCTCCAACGGTTTCTTGACGCAGGACTACGCCGACGCGATCCTGTTCCGCCGCCTGGGCACGTCGCGGTTGCTGCGCACCGTATGCGCGGCGCCAACCGGCGCGGCGAACCACGGTCTCTACGGAAAGATGTCCTCGGTCAGCTACGAGGACTATCCCGACACGAAGATGATCATCGCGTGGGGCGTCAACCCCAGCGTCTCAGGCATCCACCTGATGCCGTATCTCAAGCAGGCCCGCGACAACGGCGCCTTCATCGTCGCGATCGATCCGCGCGCCACGCCCGTGGCACGGCAGGCGGACGTGCACCTGCAGGTGCGGCCGGGCACCGACCTTCCCGTCGCCCTCGCGATTCACCGCTATCTGTTCGAAGAGGGCCACGCGAACCAGGCCTTCATGGACGAGCACGCGCGCGGCGCGGCGGAGCTGCGCGAGAAGGCGAAGCCGTGGACGTTCGAACGCGCGGCAGAGGTCAGCGGGATCAAGGCGGACCAGTTGCGGCTGGTTGCTGAGCGCTATGCCAGGACGTCGCCGGCGCTCGTCAAATGCGGCTGGGGACTCGAGCGCAACCGCAACGGCGGCAGTGCCGCGGCAGCGGTGCTGGCGCTGGCAACGGTGGCCGGCAAATTCGGCGTGCGCGGTGGCGGTTACTCGATGAGCAACTCGACGGCCTGGGACATCGAGCGGACCTGGCTGACCGACGGGGAGCCGCCGACCCGCGCGGTCAACATGAACAAGGTCGGGCGCATCCTCACCGAGCCGGAAGGCCTCCCGGTCAACGTCCTGTTCGTCTACAACTGCAATCCGGTCGCGATCCTTCCCGATCAGCGCCGCGTCATTCGCGGCCTGGAGCGCGAGGATCTGTTCACCGTCGTGTTCGACCAGGTGCTTACCGACACCGCGGCCTATGCTGACGTCGTGCTGCCGGCGACGACATTCCTCGAGCACTATGATTTCGCTCGGGGCTACGGCCCCATCACTCTGCAGCTGGGCAAGCCGGTGATCGATGCGGTCGGCGAATCGCGCAACAACACCGATGTGTTCATGGACCTCGCCCGACGGCTCGATCTCACGATTGATGGCGATCCCGAGGACGACCTCGAAGCGATGCTGAGCGTGCTCGGGCAGTTGCCGACCCAAGTCGGCGATGACCTGCGCGAGCGATGGATTGCGAGACCGCCGCATGGCGGCCGCCCGATCCAGTTCGTGGACGTGATGCCGAAGACGCCCGATCAGAAAGTCGATCTGTTCCCCGCTGTCCTCGACCAGCAGGCGCCGATGGGGCTATACGGGTACCAGCCCGATCCGGCCACGGGCGACTATCCGCTCGCGCTGATTTCCCCCGCCAGCGAGCGCACGATCAGCTCAACGCTCGGAGAGCTGACGCGGCCCGAGGTGCGGCTCGAAATGAACCCGGCCGATGCGGACGCCCGCGGCATCGAAGAGGGCAATCCGGTTCGCGTCTGGAACGCGCTCGGCGAGATGCGCATCAACGCGCGGCTGTCGGAACTGGTAAAGGCGGGCATCGTGTCGATGCCCAAAGGGGTGTGGCGGCGCAGCACCAGTAATGGCTACACCTCGAACACACTGGTACCGGATACGCTGTCGGATCTTGGCGGAGGCGCGTGCTTCAACGACGCGCGCGTGCAGGTGGAGAAAGTCGAGAGCAGGTGAGAAGTTCGAAGGGGGGACCTTCCAACTTCTCACGTACTGAGTGGTGTGTTGCTGGTTACGCGACTGACGGCAGCTTGCCCCGTCCGCCGCGGCTCGCCTGTCCGCCCTTGCGGCCGGCGCGACGCGCTTCTTCTGCTGACCATTCGTGCGCGGTGCCCTTTGCGTGAGCGGCACGGCCGCCCTTGCTGGCAATCTCGCGCTGCTTTTCTGCTGACATCGAGGCAAAGCCTCGGCGTGCCTTGCGAATTTCAAACACGGTGACCTCCCATTGGTCGAGTACGTCCTAATGCCTTGCCTGTCTCTTAGCGAATCGCGTGCCAGCGGTGTCGACGTTAGAGTCAGTCAAATGATTGAAATCAAGCCACTTACTCGATTACATCCGGAGACAACCAGATCAGGTATTACCTGATGTGTATGGCTTTACTCCAGATGGGCTTGTGGCGGAAGAAGATCACTACAATCGAGACCACTAATGCGTAAGAGTTTTCTCATCCCGGTTTTCATCGTGGTCGCCCTCGTGGTGATGGCGATCAGTCCGCGTGGCGTCGAGGCGCGCAGGCAGTTCGCGGCGAATCACGCGTGTTGCGACCTCTCCGTACTGCAGGCCCTCAACCTGACCTTCCACGAGACGCTGGGCGGCCCCTCCTACCCCTCGGAGATCGGCCAGGACAAGTGGGTCATCTTCAAGATGTTTCCTGGCGTGCGCGATGGCGTGTTTCTCGATGTCGGCTCGGGTCACGGCACCATTGGCTCCAACACCAAGGCGCTCGAGGAGCTGGGGTGGACCGGCATCTGCGTCGATCCATTTCCCACGCACATGGAGGGCCGTACGTGTGTGGTCGAGACAGCGGTGGTTTCCAGCTCGGCCGGGCAGGTGGTCAAGTTCCACACGCACGCCGGCCTTGGCGGCATCGCCGACACGCTCGGCAAGTGGAAGGACGAAGCCGAGAAAAGCCCGGCCGTCGAGCTCACCACGAGCACCCTCGGCGAGTTACTCGATCGCGGCCGTGCGCCGTCGTATATCCACTTCCTGAGCCTGGACATTGAAGGCGCCGAGCTCGAGGCGCTCAAGGGCGTACCCTTCGACAGGTATCGATTCGGCGCGATGGCGATCGAGCACAACGACGAAGAACCGAAGCGGTCCGATTTGCTGAAGTTTCTGGAGGGAAAGGGCTACGTCCGGGTCCACACCTACAGGCAGGATGATTTTTTCGCGCCCCGTTAGCCCAGTGGCGCGCTGTCTCTCTGGCGCCGGGCCTTGAAGACGTCACAATCCGCGCAGTTCCTCAGATCGAATTCATAGCGGACCACCGGCCAATACATCGGGTGGGCGCAGTAGACGAGCTCGCCGTCGATGATGGTGTGGGAGCCAAGATCCTCAGGCAATTCGGCCGTGCGGCGCGCGTACCAGCAGCTGCGATGTCGTGCTTCCGCATCCACGCCGGTGATTGTAGCCGAGATACAATGGGCCATGGCAATGTGTGGCGGGCCTCCAAGCCCAAGCAACAAACCGATTACCAACAAGAGCGGCCGCACTGTGAAGTGCGTCAAATTCCAGAAGGACATGCCGGGTCTCGATGCCGCCCCATGGCCCGGCGAGATCGGCCAGCGGGTCTACGAGAACGTCTCCGCCGAAGCCTGGAAGCTCTGGGAGGAGCGGCAGAAGATGATTCTCAATGAATACCGCGTGATGCCGTGGCAGAAAGAGGGCCAGGAGCTGATCAAGACACAGATGGAAGAGTTCTTCTTCGGCGAAGGCTCGGCGCTGCCGCCGGATTACGTGCCGCAACAAGCGAAATAACAAATAACGAACAACAAATAACAAACGGAGTTTTGTTGTTTGTTATCTCGTATTTATTATTTCCAGGAGTGGATCGATCGTAAATCGCAGGCGCGCGTGCGCCTCACGCACCGCGCGTTCCGCGGCCGCCGGCTCCGGCGCCCGCGCGAAGATGAATCCCAGATAACTTGCGCCCTCGGGCAACACCAGTAGTTTTTGATCCGGCTTCGCCGTGATCTGGACCTCCTGCACGTCCGGCACCCGGCTCGCCTCGTCGACGCCATCGACGCGGCGATAGACGCCGCTGCGCGGAATGGGAATCATCATCACCGCGGAGGCATTGCGCTCCCGCGTCCACTCAGCCAGCGGCTCGCCCAGCGCATGACGGAGCAGGAACTCTTCCAGGCCGATCGTCAGGCCACCGACCGCCATGCGCACCGACTTTGCGCACAACCCGCCGATCGGCCGGGCCGCGACTTCAAGGACGAACACGCCCTGGCCGTTGACGCGGCACTCGGCGTGAATTGGACCGTGATGCAGGCCGAGTGCCTTGATCGCGGCGGCGACACCGTCCTCGATCTGCCGTTGGCTCGCCGCGGTGGCGCGCGACGGCGTCACGTAAATCGTTTCTTCGAAGAACGGGCCATCGAGCGGATCGGGCTTGTCGAAAATGGCGAGCGTGCGAAGCGTACCGTGCTCGAGGATCCCCTCGAGCGCGTACTCGCCGCCCGGGATGTATTCCTCGATCTGGATCACGTCCGCCTCGGGATCGCGCAGCTCGCGGACTTCCGGTGATGCGAGCAACCGCCGCACCCGATCGAACGCCGCCGCGAAACTCAACGCATCGTCGGCACGAATCACGCCGCGACTGCCCGCCAGCACGGTCGGCTTCACGACCACCGGGAACGTCAACTGACCGAGAAGCTTCAACGGGTCGGCGCCGACCGGCACGGTAATGAACGCGGGCGTCGGCAGGCCTGCGGCCTTGAGCTTCTCGCGCGACAAGCGCTTGTCGCGGGCGGCCGCAGCCGCTTCGGCAGGATGCCCGGGCAGGCCGAGCAATCGCGACAGGTACGCCGCCATCACGGTTGGCCGATCGCCGACGGCGAGGACGGCATCGATCGGCCGCGTATCCACGGCTTTCAGCAGGGTGTTAACAGAGCGCCACTCTTCGTGAAAGCGCACCGCGATGGCGCCATCGCGCCACGGATCATCGAGTTGATCGCAGCGGTCGGTGGCGTAGATCAAGTCAACGCCGAGGCGGGCGGCTGCCTCAGCGAACATGCGCGTCTGATAGCCCGTGGTGGTTGCCACGAGCAACACGCGGCGGCCCTGCCCTGAGGGCGCGTCCGACAGAGTCTCTTGCGGACCGCGAGTCGAAGGGTTCATAACAGAGCAACCTGCTCTGCGGTGGGTTCAGCTCAACAGTACCAGGGCTCGTTGATATACGGAATCGCCGACCGGGACGGCAGGAATACGTTTACCTGTGCGAGCTCACAGACGGTAGCGAAGATCGCATCGCGCGAGCGCGCCGCCCTCACGCCGGCCAGTGCCATCACCTGTTGCTGCAGCAGATCGACGCGCGGATCGCGATGGGTCCAAGGATAGGTCAGCGTGTTCGCGTCGAACGCACCGATCACCGCTCGAATGTCCGGCAGTTCCAGGAGCCGTGATTCCCACGTGACCAGCAACCGGATGCCCCACTGCACCGGCGCCACGTTGGCCACCAGGTCGAGGTCGGCGACGATGCGCAACAGATCCATGTAGCCGTCGATCGTCGTCCACGGGCTGAACGCGACAAAGGTCGGCACCAGCGTCAGCCCCGCCTCGCGGCACAACTTTGCCGCCAGGATAAAGTCCGCGCGCGTGTGCCCCTTCTCCAGTTTCGCCAACACCTCATCGTCCACCGCCTCGACCGCGCTGGTGATGAACAGGCATCCGCTTGCGGACAGCAGGGGCAGCAGTTCTCGATGCGCGACCAGGTGCTCGACCTTGATAATTGCGTCGTAGGTCACGCTGGGGAATTGGCGATGTAGCGCTTCGACGATGCGCCGCGCGTGGGTCGGCCCGTTCAAGAAGTCAGGATCGCCGAAGCTGATATGCGTGGCACCCTGCTCGACCTGCGCGCGGATGTCGGCCAGGACGACATCCACCGGCACGGCCCGAAACTGGCCGTCGTAGACGGGGACGATCGGGCAATGCCGGCAGCGATGCTTGCAGCCGCGCGTCGCATCGGTCGCGCCGACAATCTTGCTCGAGCCATCAGGCATCTGCAGCGACGCGTAGCGGTCGAGCGACGGCAGTCCAGCTCGATCGGGCTGAATGAAAGCGAGCCGCGCAATCGTCTTGAGAGCGGGCGTCGCTGAGACTCCGGAAGCAAGATCAACCAGATCCTCTTCCGCCTCCGGTCCCAACACCACCGCGATGCCATGCTGCCGCAGCAGATCGGCGTTGAGCGGCGCATACAACCCATACGCGCACATCACCGCCACAGGATTAATCCCACGCACGCGATCGATCACCGGCATCGCCAGCCGCGTCGCGGTGTGCATCGGCAGGTAAAACGCGATCAGGTCGGCGGCGGCCACCGGATCGTTCGACAATGGCCCGCGCGAAAGATCGATCGCCTGGACCTCATGCCCGGCGCGGCGCAGCCAGGCCGCGGGCGACGCCAGCCCGAAGGGCTGGCGGCCGAGATCGTAGGTGCTGACGAGGACGACGTTCACGGCTCGAGCGGCGGCACGGCCGGGACCTTCGGCGCGGGCATCAGCCGCCGCATCGACGGCGAGAGGACCATCAGGATGAGGCCGGCAACGATCGCGAATCCTGCGACCGAGGCAAACAGCGACGGCAGCGGCAGCGATTCGTATAGGCCGGACAAGCGGCCGGCGATGAAGTTGCCGACCGAGGTCGCGAGAAACCACACGCCCATCATCAATCCGCCAATCCTGGCGGGCGCGAGCACGGTCATCGCACTCAGGCCGACGGGGCTCAACACCAGCTCGCCGATGGTGTGCAGAAAATACGTGGCGGTGAGCCACATCGGGCTGGCCAGCACCCCGGACTCACGCGCCGGCGGAATCAGGATCGCGAAGCCGAGGCCGACGAGCACCAATCCCCACGCGAACTTGGTCGGCGCCGACGGCTCCTTGCCCCTCGCCGCCATCCGCAACCAGACCCAGGCCATCACCGGCGCGAACAGGATCAGGAAGAACGAGTTCATCGACTGGAACCAGCTGCTCGGGAAATCGAAGCCGAGCACGTTGTTGTAGGTGTTGCGATCCGCGAACAGGTTCAACGTCGATCCGGCCTGTTCGAACACCGACCAGAACAACGACGCCGCGATAAACAGCACGCCGATCACGTAGAGCCGCTTGCGCTCGTCGGGGGTCCATTCGCTTGACGTGTACATCCAGCCGAAGAATCCGGCGATCACCAGCAATAGGAATACGCCGGCCGCATCCGCGACCTGCGTCGCGGAGACCGGAACCAGCCCGGTGTAACCGCCGACGCCCACGATCAGCGCCAGCGCGATCAGGATGCCGCCGCTAATTTGCGCCTGACGGCGCCACTTGGCCCGCTGCTGCGGAGTGCCCGGCGCCGGCAGCAGTCCCGTATCGCCCAGGTTGCGGCTGCCGAGCACGTATTGGATCACGCCCAGCGTCATGCCGACACCGGCGGCCGCAAACCCCATGTGCCAGTTGACCTGCTGGCCGAGGTAGCCGCAAATCAGCGGCGCGATGAAGGCGCCGAGGTTGATGCCCATGTAGAAAATCGAGAAGCCGGCATCGCGGCGGACGTCGCCTTCGGCGTAGAGCTTGCCGACCATCACGCTGACGTTGCCCTTCAGCAGGCCGGTGCCGATCACGATCAGGGACAGACCGAGATAGAACATCGACAGTGCCGATGCGGCCATGCTGAAGTGACCGGCGGCAATCAACATCCCGCCATACAGCACCGCGCGGCGGGGCCCGATCAATCGGTCCGCGATCCAGCCGCCCGGAAGCGTGGCCATGTAGACCATCGAAGTATAGAGACCGTAGATCGCCCCGCCCTGGGCAGCGTCGAAGCCCAGCCCTCCGGCGGTGAGCGGCGCGGTCATGTACAACAGCAGCAAGGCGCGCATGCCGTAGTAGCTGAACCGTTCCCACATTTCGGTGAAGAACAGCGTCGACAGCGCGCGGGGGTGACCGAAGAACGCACGATCGTTTGCGATGCTCGGGGCCATTGCCCGCTATTGTATCCTTCGGACGTGGCACTCGAGGATTACCGCAAGAAACGCAATTTTAGCAAGACGCCGGAACCAAGCGGCGACGCCCCGCTGAAGAAAAAAAAACAGCAGGACGAGCTGTTCTTCTGCGTGCAGAAGCACCTCGCCTCGCACCTGCACTACGACTTCCGTCTTGAATGGAACGGCGTGCTGCTGTCCTGGGCGGTGCCGAAGGGCCCGTCGATCGATCCCAAGGACAAGCGCCTGGCGATGAAGACCGAGGATCATCCGTTCGATTACGGCATGTTCGAAGGCGTGATCCCGGAAGGCTACGGCGCCGGCATCGTGATGTTGTGGGACCACGGCACGTGGGAACCTGAAAGCGAAGACGTCGATGCGGCGATGCGCGAAGGCGATCTGAAGTTCCGGCTGAACGGCTACAAGCTGAAAGGCTCGTGGGTGATCGTCAAGACGCACGGCTTCGGCGGCGCGCCGAACAGCTGGCTGTTGATCAAGCACCGCGACGACTGGGCGGGCGCGGTCAACATCACCGAGTTCGCGCCGCTCAGCGTGAAGACGCCGAATGCCGACTTCGCAGAGATCCTCTCCGGCAAGACGCCGGAGATCTGGTTGAGCAACGCACCCGCCAAGGGTGGCGATGCCGGCGCGATGTACCAGAAGATCATCGAACGGGCGATGACGATGAAAGCGGCGCCAACGACAAAGACACGGACGTTAACCACGAAGGACACGAAGAACACGAAGGCTACGACTGGAAAGGCCAGTCCTGCGAAGCGGCCCGCGTCAAAGAAAGCGACGAAGAACCCGGCTACGAAGCGTGTCGTAAAGAAATAATTCTTCTTCGCGTCCTCCGTGTCCTTTCGTGGTTAACGTCTGTGTAGCCGCTAATTCAGTAATCTCTGCGAGAGGACCGACCACACCGCGTACGACAACCGCTGGCGATCGTGGCGGGCGATTTCCGCGCGCCAGAAATCGCCGACCACCGCCTCGGTACCGCGATCCAGGTTACCGAGCGGCAACGGGTGCTTGTGCTCGGCCGCGTATCGATCGAGCGCCTCCTGCGACGGCTGCCCGTGGTTGGCGATCACCACGTCGACCTTGCGGCCGATGGTGCGGCTCACCCACTCGGCTTCGTCGGCCGCGGTGAAGCCGCGCATCCCCTCCCCTTCGGTGAGCAGGTTGCTGACGACGACGATCGGCCCCGTGACGTTGGCGAGGGCTTCGACGACGCCGTCCACAAGCAGCGTCGGCAGCAAGCTCGTAAAAAAGCTGCCGGGACCGATCACGACCGCGTCGAATTTCTCGATCGCCTGCTTCACCGCCGGATGGATCGGCGCGGGTGGTTCGAGCCAGACGCGCGTCACGTGATGGCCGCGCGCGTGTCCCTGATCGACTTCCACCTCGCCGCGCGTCACCTGCCCGTCGGCGTATTCGGCGCACAGGGTGGCCTGTTCGACGCTAATCGGCCATACCGCTCCGCGGCAGCCGAGCAATGCGCGCAGTCCGTCGACCGCGGACAGGAAGTCGCCGCTGTAGCGCTCCATCATCGACAACAGCAGGTTGCCGCCGGTATGTCCGCCGAGTCGCGACTTTTCGAGCGTCGGCAGTCGTGCGAGCAGCACGCGCCGCGCTTCGCCCTCGTTGCGCGATAGCGCGAGCGCACAGCGGAGTACATCCCCGGGCGGCAGGACGCCCAGCTCATCACGAAGCTGCCCCGAGCTCCCGCCCGAGTCGAACATCGTCACGACGGCATTGAGGCGAAGCCAAGGGTTGCGTTTCAAGCCGCCCAGCAAGCTGGGCAGGCCCGTGCCGCCGCCGAAGCATCCCAAATTAATTTCTCGAAGTCGCATAGCGAACAGCCGGACCGAACGAGACGTATTCTATAAGAGATGGCTACTTCACACGGCGGTCCTCTCGCCGTCGCGCTTCACGATCTCCAGAACATCTTCGGCGAGCGGCTTCAGGCGTTGGTCGCGTACGGTCAGCCGGGCGCGGACCCCGCGCCAGCTTTGGCGCTGGTGCGCTCGATCACCGCCGACGATCTCGACAAGTGCGCGGCGCACGCCGCCGCATGGCACCGCGCCGGGTGTGGGACGCCGCTGCTGCTGACGCGGGACGAGTTCGCCGGATCGCTGGACGCCTTTCCGATCGAGTACGGCGAGATCCTCGACACGCACCAGGTCCTGTTCGGCCTCGACCCGTTCACGGGCCTGACCATCCGGACCGAAGACCTGCGCCGCGAGTGCGAAACGCAGGTCAAGAGCCACCTGCTTCACTTGCGCGAGAACTACATCGACTGCCGCGGCCGGCAGTCCGAAGTCGGCGCGCTGGTCGCCGCGGGCGCCCCCGCATTCGCGTTGATCCTTCGCCGGCTGGCGCGGCTCGACGGATACCCCGCTGACACCCACGCGGATCTGGGGGCGTACGCCGCGCAGGGGCCGGGACTTGACGCGCGAACCGTTGGCTCGATTCTCGCCCTGTCCGGCAATCACCAGGCGTCCGGCGTAGACGCCATCCGCCTGTATCCGGCGTATCTCGCCGCCGTTGAACAGCTGTGGCACTTCATTGACGGCTGGCGCTCGAGCACCCACGCGCAATGATTCTTATTCTGCTTCTGGCGCTGGTGCTCACGCCAGCCGCCCGAGTTGAGGGGTCACAGGAGATTCCCGAGCTGACCGCGCCGGTGAATGATTTCGCCGGCGTAATTGACGCCTCGTCGAGAGGTCAACTCGAGGCGCTGATCCGCAAGCTGCAGGGCGCCACCGGCGATGTCATGACCGTGGCCACGGTAAAGACCTACCAGCCCGAAGGCGACATCAAGTCGTACGCCGTGAAGATGTTCGGGAACCACGGCAAGGGCATCGGCGTGAAGGGCAAGGACAACGGCGTGCTGCTCCTGCTCGCTCTCGACGATCGCGAGGTCTGGATCGAAAGCGGTTATGGCCTCGAGGGTTTCGTCACCGACGGATTCGCCGGCGAGAGCAGCCGAGCGATGGTGCCGTTTTTCCGTACCGGTGAATACGGGCGCGGTCTCGTTGCGGGCGCAACGCGCGTAGCGCAACGCATCGCGGAAGGGCGCAACGTGAATCTCGAGCTCGCGCCGGCGCCGCAAGCGCAAACCCAGCGCCGCACACGGGGCGGATTTCCGCCGGGACTGTGGATCATCCTGCTGATCATTTTCCTCAACATGATCGGCGGGCGCCGCAAGCGGCGTAACCGCTGGGTCAGCGGCGTAGGGCCGTTTGGCGGCGGCTTCGGCGGCGGGTTTGGCGGCGGCGGGTTCGGCGGGGGTGGATTCGGTGGCGGCGGATTCGGTGGTTTCGGCGGCGGTCGATCCGGCGGCGGTGGTGGTGGTGGCAGTTGGTGATAGAAAGGGAGATATGAATACTCTGAAGCGTTTGCTTGTGGTTGTGGCTTTGACCGGTGTGGCAGTCGCCACGTCCGGATGTTCCTACAACCGCTTTGTGAGCCAGGAAGAGGCCATCAAGGCGCAGTGGGCACAGGTGGAAAACCAGCTCCAGCGCCGCAACGACCTCATCCCCAACCTCGTGGAGGCCACGAAGGGGTTCGCTCAGCAGGAACGCGACGTGTTCCAGGCAATCGCCGATTCACGCGCGAAGCTGGCCGGCGCGGGGACGCCCACGGAAAAAATGGCCGCGGCCAACGAACAGACGTCGGCGCTGGCGCGGTTGCTGGTCGTGGTCGAGAACTATCCGACCTTGAAATCGGACGCGACCTTTGCGCGGCTGATGGATGAACTAGCGGGCACGGAGAACCGCATCGCGGTCGAACGCATGCGCTACAACGAGTCCATCCAGGCCTACAACACGTCGCGCCGCCAGTTCCCCGCCAACATCACGGCGTCAGTCTTCGGTTTCGGTGACGACTACAAGTTGTTCGAGGCCCCGGAATCCGCGAAAGTGGCCCCGAAAGTCGATTTTTCACGCCCGAAGTCGTAATTTTTCTGGTTGGGGGTCGTTCGCGGCCCCCAACCGTTCCAACCCTTCCCCTCACTCGATCATCCAAAGTCTTGCTGGTGGACGACGTTGTCCTTGCGAGTCAAGGGGATGCGGCGGCTTTCGAGCGGGTATACCTGGCGCACATGCCGCGGATTTTCAATCTCGCGCGGCGGATGGCCGGCCCCGACGCGGCCGAGGAACTGACGCAGGACGTCTTCGTCCGGGCGTGGCAGAAGCTCGCGCTGTTTCGCGGCGAGTCGTCTTTCGCGACCTGGCTCCACCGGCTCGCCGTGAACGTAATCATCGAGCGCTTCCGGACGCTCGGCACGGCGCGCGAGAGGTTCCTGTCGGATAGCGAGGCGGTGCTCGAAATGGCGCCTGCCGTCCGTACCAAGCAGATGGACCTCAGCATGGACCTACAGGCAGCGATCTCGCAGCTGCCGCGCGGCGCTCGAACGGTGTTCGTGCTGCACGACGTCGAAGGGTACCGGCATGAAGAGATCGGCGACATCCTCGGCGTGTCGACGGGTACATCGAAATCGCAACTGCATCGCGCCCGCCAATCGCTGCGCACGCTGTTGAACAAGAAGACCGCGAACTGAACTATGAGCGAGCACCGACGATTCGGCGAAACCGACCACGAGCCTCTCGACCAGGACGACGTGCTGGCGCAGGCGATCGGTCAGTGGCGCGAAGAGCTCCCATCGCGGGACTTGTGGCAGGACGTGGCGGCGAGGATTGCTGCGGCTCCCTCATCGGCGTCTACGACGCCAATGACGTCGCTCAGCACAGGTCGTCGACTCACGTTCTCGCCGGCCGCGCTCGTGTTGGCGGCGTCGCTGTTGATTGCGGTCACGTCCGGCCTGACCTGGCTGGTCGCCCGCCAGCCGGCCGGGGGCAACGCCACAACGGCCGGTCCGGTGATTCAAGCCTACGGGCTGCCGGACGAATCGACCAGCGGCCAGATCGTCCCGGCCAACTTCGCCGACGCGCAGTTCAACGCCGCGGTCACCGATCTGGAGCAGATTCTCCGCGACGAGCGCGATCGTCTCGACCCGCGCACCGTGCTCGTGATCGAGCGCAACTTGAAAGCCATTGATGATGCAATCCAGGAAGCCCGGATGGCCCTGAACAACGACCCCGCAAACCCTTATCTCAATTCACACCTGGCGGACGCGCGTCGGCGAAAGATCGACTTGCTGCGTCATGCCATGACCCTTGCTTCAACCGGCGGAGATTAAATGGCAACCTTATTTGAGTCCCCTTTCGGTCGCTCCGTTGTCGCGACCACGCTCTCACGCGAGAGACGCCCTGTCGCTCATGTCCGGGCAGTATTCGGGTTGGCTGCTCTCGCGCTGGCGTTCACCACGTCAGCTTTCGCACAGCCGCGCGACGGCTCGAACGATGCGCAGCAGCCTATCCAGGCGCGGCCGGGCGGGCCTGACGCCGGCCCCGGCTCCGAGAAAACCGTCGACGTCACCAAGGGCACGCGTCTCGTGCTCAGCAACCAGGCCGGCGAAGTCGTGGTGCGCTCGTGGGACCAGGATCGCGTGCGAATCCAGGCGTCGCACGGCGCGCGCGAAACGATCAGCGCCGAGACCACCGACAACACGCTGCGCATCCGTACTACCCGCGCCAGCGGCAGCCGGGGCCCCGGCGGCCTGGTCGATTACCAGATTACCGTGCCGCGCTGGATGCCGGTGAATCTCACCGGCACCTATCTCGATGCGACGATCGAAGGCACGCAGGCTGAGGTCACGGTCGAGACCGTGCACGGCAACGCCAAGGTGACTGGTGGTAACGGCGCGGTGTCGCTGCGCTCGGTCGAAGGCGTGATCACCGTGGACAAGGCGAGCGGCCGGGTCCAGGCGACGACCGTCAATGAAGGCATTCGCATCACCAACTCGAGCGGTGAAATCAGCGCCGAGACCACCAACGGGGACATTTTTATCGACAACGCGCAGACCTCGAACCTCGAAGCGTTCACGGTCAACGGCGAAGTGACGTTCAACGGCACGATTCGCGACGCCGGCGTCTACAAGCTTGGCACGCACAATGGCGACATTCGCGTCGGCCTTGGCGGCGCCAACAACGCCACGATCTTCGTGCGCACCTTCCAGGGAGACTTTACCGCCGACTTCCCGGTGCAGCTGCCGGAAGGCCAGAACGCGCGCAGCGGCAGCAAGCGCTTTAATTTCACGCTCGGCAGCGGCAGCGCGCGCATGGAGCTGCAATCCTTCGGCGGCGACATCGTCCTGGCGCGCAAGGCGATCACCAGCCGCGAGGAAGAACGCGAACGTCGCAAGCGCATGAATACGCCGATGGCGCCGCCGGCACCGCCCGCTCCGAACCCCGCGCCCGCGCCGAAGCCGCCCAAGCCACCAGGTTTTGACGAACACGAGTTCGCGGCGCACGTCGAAGAAGCGTTTGCGGAAGAGTTCCAGCACCACTTCGAGCACAACTTCCAGAAGGACTTCGAGAAGAACTTCGAGAAGGGTTTCTCGCCGCGTCCGAAAGGACGGTAATGTTTAGGGTATCCAGCCCAGTTGCTTCAAGCTGGCAACGTCATTCCAAATCTTTGTGACGTGCTTGATCTGGCCGTTGTCAAAGTCCATCACGTAGACATAATCCGCTTCGAGCTTCTTGCCGGTGGGCGGGACCGGTCCCTGGCCTGTATTCGTTCCGCGGAACACGCCGAAAGCGGCCACGTTGTTGCGCCGCTCATCCACGGCGAACCGAGCGCACTTCATAACTCGCGTCAGGGATCGGGCTGTACATGCCTTTCATCCAGTTCGTATAGGCCTCGACCGTGTTGACGCCGGTTAGCGCGTCGGCTTGCGCCGCAAATGTCGCGTCCGGCCTGCAGAACGCCTTGCACCCGTCCCAACCCTTGCCGCTCTCGCATGCATCGAAAAACTTCTCCGCCGTGTCTCGAATCGCACTCATATAGCCCCTTTGCCTGCCCGAATTTGAGTGGCGAAAGTATGGCCCAAGTCACGTCAGAGCGTGAATTATCATGACGGCATGCCGCTCATCGACGCGCTGCTGCCTGAATTCGATCGCGAAATGGGTCTCACCCGTCGGGCGCTCGAACGGGTACCCGACGGCCAGTTCGACTGGAAGCCCCACCCCACCAGCGTCACACTTGGCCGGTTGGCCGAACACCTCACCGAAATGCCTCAGTGGGCGACGATGACGATGACGCTAAGCCAGCTGGAAATGACAACGCAACGTCCGCTGGATTATGTGCGCCCGGCGACGCGCGCCGAAGTCCTCGCGCAGTTCGATAAGTATTTCAAAGCAGGCCGCGGCCATGTGGCCGGCAAGACCGACGGCGAATTCCTTGCGCCGTGGACCTTGAAGGCCGGCGGCAAGGAAGTCTTCACCATGCCGAAGGTCGCCGTGATGCGGAATTTTGTGCTGAATCATATGATCCACCACCGCGGACAACTCACTGTGTATTTCCGAATGCTCGGCGTACCGGTCCCGTCAATTTACGGACCGTCTGGCGACGAGCAAATGTAGGGTGCGTACGCGCTTAAAAGCGCTTCGTGTAAACCGCTTTCGCCGCGGCGCGCCGATTGAGCGTCATGAAGCGCGACGCCGGGTCGACCGGATCGATCCAGTTGTGCGTATAGACGAAGAAGATGTCGTTGCCCGGCTTCAGGATCCAGCGGAAGCGCGACTGCCAGCCGAGCACGCGGCTCACCGAGTCGTATTGCGTGTTGTTCACGAGGTACATGAACGGGCTGAACTGCGTGTCCGCGACCATCCGATACAGCTTGGTCTCGAACGCCCCTTCCGCCAGGTTCACATCGTTCCACTCGTAAGCGAGGTTGACCGTCACACCGGGACGCGGGCGAACGCCCATGCCCATCGCGACTTCGCGGCGATGACCGGAGAGAAAGCGGCCCCATTCGACCCGCGGCTGCACCGACACAATGCGTTTGTTCGCGGTGTTTCCCGAGACGCGAAAGCGCGTGAAGCGATAATCGGCTCCGGCGGGCAGGGTAATGCCCGATGAAATCGTGAACGGGTCTTCGAGCCGTTCGTAACTGGGCACGACGCTGAACTCGAGGTTGTCGCCGCTGTGCAACTCGACGCGGGTCGCGGTGAGATCAAACTCGCGCGTCTCCGTACGGTTCGACGTATCCGTGTAGACCTCGGCATCGCCGCCGAAGCTGAATCGTCTGATGTACGGGTGGTTGCGGGGCCGAGGGCTGTAACGAAACTGCGGCTGGTAGCGGCGGAAATCACGGCGGTTGACGAAACCGACCGCCGGATCGACGTTGCGGCCCACCTCCATGAACGCGAGGCTAGCCTCGTAGCGGTCATTCGGGTAATTGATGCGGCCGCCGTACGCGACGTTGTCGCCAGAGCGTTCGAGCTGATTGCTGTTGATCGCCACGAAGCCGCTCGCCTCGAGATTCTGGTTGCCGCGAAATGCCGAGGTCGCCAGCCGAAAATCGATACCCGCCGATGATCGCGCCGGGACGGCGGACTGATCGCGCGTCGCCCGGCCCGTGTAGATGCCGCCGATGAAGGACTGGCGCAGAATGCGCCGCCGGACGCGCAGCGCGGCGAAGTCCTCACCGAGCGCGCCGTTGTCTTCGCCGGTGCGGACGTACAACCCGCCAACGTCAAATCGTCCGGCCTGCCCGGTCAGCTTGGTGCCGCCCACAATCCGCTGCGGTTGCCCGTTGGCGTCGAGACCGATACGGCGAGAGAAGAATGCCGGCACGTAGAAATCAAAGAACGTCGCGCCATCGAGAAAAAATCCGCGCTTCTCGGGAAAGAACAACGGAAAGCGCGTCAGGTTGACGCGACGGGTGTCGACCTCGGTTTCGGCGAAGTCGGTGTTGATGGTCGTCGCCGCGCGGAGGCTTGGCGTCAGGTTGTACGCCACCTCGCCGCCGATATCGAGATCGCTCTCACGCGCCCGCTGCGTCGATTGGCCGGAGGAATCCGCCGAAAAGCCCGCGAGATACGGCTTCACTTCGAAGCCGTGCCCCTTGGTGACGTCGGTGAGCCCAACCAGCCGTCCGGCATTCGACATGCGGCGCAGGCCCTGGTTGCGCAGGTGCCCGGTCCACACCGACTCCTCGTTCTTACGCCGAACCGTGCGCTGAAAGTTGACGCCCCACGCGGCGGCATTCGGATCGAACGCGAACGATCGGAACGGCAGATCGATTTCGATCGTCCAGCCGATCTCGCTGCGGCGCACGCGGGCATTCCAAATGCCGTCCCACTCGCGGTTGTTGCCGCCGCCGGGCCCCATCAGTGCGTCGGCCATCAAACCCGACGGGTTCATCTCGAAGAAGTATCCCGTCTGCTCATTCAGGAACGTATCCATCGTCCACATGAAGCGATCGTCGGCGCTCAGGAACTCGTCGCGCTTGCGGGTATTGCCGAGCAGTTGGTCCGGTTCGGAGTCGCGGCAGATCACGGCCATGTAGAGGTGATCGTTGTTGAAGGCGAAGTGCACCTCGGTCGATTCGGTCGGCGTGCCTCCGAGATCGGGGTCCTGCATGATGAAATCGCCGGCAGGAACGGTGCGTTTCCAGACTGCCTCGTCCAGCACGCCATCGAGCGTGATGCGCTCGGTATCCGCGAGCCGCACCGCCTGAACGCTGCGGCGCCCGGAGGTCCCCGAAGACGCCGGCGCTTGCGAGAACGCCGGCGGCGCGATCAGCGCACACAGGAACAGCGCGACCGCGGTGGTGAGGTTAATTCTCATTGGTGAAATGACTAGCTTAACACCGCGCTACTGCCGCAGCGGGTGGCGGCTGAAGAAGGCCCACATCTCGATCGGCGCGTCGATATTGCC
>Ga0136611_10000316_pt1 | contig 30800 bp, 26 predicted proteins | sample AntDrymUQ2232306_2_FD_106645 | JGI IMG/M metagenome (GOLD analysis project Ga0136611, IMG submission 106645) | Polar desert sand microbial communities from Dry Valleys, Antarctica - metaG UQ223 (23.06) | ecosystem: Environmental > Terrestrial > Soil > Desert | place: Antarctica: Dry Valley...
CTTGGAACATCATCGGCAGCAATCAAACAAGGATAACAATCCGTTCATCCTTGAAGATGATTAGGTTTGGACTTTCAGTCCTTTTTCAAACCTCTGCACTTCCAGTGCAGAGTCGTTTAGTTGATGATGTCGGAAAATATAAATTTCACAAATTTACATTTTCCGACATCATCAAACAAAACAACATTCTCAAAAATAACTTTTGATACTGCCGCAGCCACGAATAAACAAACCAATAACTAACCCTAAATTGCTTGAAATTAACTCGTCACTCATTTAGATAAAATCTCGCCTGCCGCTCGCAAACCGTGATAAAACGCTTCTTCGAAAAGCGCGATGCCGCTCAAATCCGAATGCGCGAAATGAATGTTGCGATACGGCTTATTTGCCTGTTCGCGCGAGCCGTTCCAGAGAAAATTCGGGCGCGGCGAAATCATCGCGTGTCCCCAGCGCATTATGTCAATCCGTTCCGTTAATTGAAAAATATCTTTATGAGCGCGACTCAAATCCGTCAAACAGATGTCGGCAAGGTCGCGCCAGCTGAATCCGAAAAGTTTCGCCCGCGCGTTTTCCTCGCCGCACATCGGATAATAATAAGTCAGCACGGTCGCGCCGTAATCAATGCCTTTCTGATGTGTCGCGTTCACGTAACCGAGCGACGGGCTTTCATATAAAACATTGTCCCACGCGAGCGGAAAATCTTTGGCAAACTGAGTTTTCGGGCGGTCTTTTAAAAACAGATTCGCCACGAACCAGGCGTTGTGCTGAAACTCTTTGATAAACGCGGGCGCGGAAAATTTGAAATCACGAATCAAATAATTCGCCGTAAAAATTGGCGCGCAGAAAACTACTTTTTCGCAGTGGAAACCTTTTAATTCATTCGTTTCAGTGTTCAGACAAACAACGTCAACGCCCGTTTCGTTCGGAACGATTTCGAGCGCGATAGTTTTCAGCCGCGTTTTATCTTTTACTTTATCGTGCAGATGATTGACGAATCTGCCGTTGCCTTCGGGAAAAGTGATAAAGGCTTGCGATTCTTCGCCGCTTTTTCTGACGCGAGAGCAAAAATAAAAAAGTCCCGCCCACGCTGAAGTTTGTTCCAATTTCAAACCGTAATCGTCGCGGCAGGCGTAATCGCAATATCGTAAAAGTCTTTCGGATGTGAAATTGTTTTGCCGCAAAAAATCGGCGAAGGATATTTTATCGAGCGCGGTCGCTTCAGCATCCGTCGAACAATTGGCGACGGGAACGACGAAAGCGCGTTTGCCTTTACTGTCACGCCAATTTATCCAAAAATCAATCTGCTTTTGAAACTCTGCAAATTGTTTTTTATCGTCTTCGCTCGCGCCGACCGCCAAATACAAGCCTTCATACCAGCGACCTTTATAAAAAATTCTTTCTTCCGGTTCGCGGCAGAGAAATTGTTCCTTAATTGTAATTTCGCCATTGGAATTGACGCTTTCGGTAAGATTCATTTCTTCAAGAAGTGAAATGAGTTCGGCGTTTTCCCGAAACGGAACGGGCAGATAATGCGCGCCCCACGGATAAGAAATTAGGTTCGAAGTTCCGCTCTGCGATGTTCCGCCGATTTTATTTTCGAGTTCGAGCAGAACGAAATCATTGAAGTTTTCTTTTTGAAATTTCCAGGCGGTTGAAAGTCCGGCGATGCCGCCGCCGACAATCGCCGTTTTTAATGTTTCCCAATTGTTTGCGGGAACTTCGGCGGTTCGATTTTCTCTCAGAAGATGTCCGACATTTACATTCGCGCCGACCATCTCGCCATCGGGAAAATGACTTTCAGAGTTTGAACGACACGCCGCGAGTGCGAAAGGCACGCCCAAAAATGCGGACAAAATTTCGCGGCGGGTAAATCTCATTTTTGCAAATTGGCTTTCGTCGGGAGCTAAATTTTTCGGCAATACATAATCAAGATATTACCATTTTCGCGTTACGAAATTTCGGAACAAACACCAACTGTAGTTTGGTTAAACAAATCCCAAAAACAAATGTTTTTTATTCGACGAGTTCGCCGATGCCAAAGTCGTGGCGCAGCGAGAGATAACTGTGCGCCTGCACTTCGTCGCTCACGCGCTCGCTTAATTCGAGTTCTCGCGGCGGCAAACGGTCGCTCATTTTCTTCAGCGACCATTCTAAAAATTCCTTCAGCGTGTTGCCGGTTCGCGCCGTAAAATCGGCGGCGTCAACCGCCATTTGATTGACGACTTCGACTGCCGTCGCGCCACGATATTCTTTATCCTTAAAGCGAAAAATCATTGTTAATGCGTCTCCAAAATTTGTCTGCGGGCGGGAAATTGTTATAATTCTACATCAGTTCCTATATTAGGCTACACCGTAAAAACGCGGTTTCGCGTCAGTATTTACTCTGATGCGGCGAACAATTCGGCAAAGCGGTAATTGTAATTAAATGGCAAGTGAAAACGCGGCAAAAACCAAACTCGAACGGCAGGAAGTCGAATATCGTCTGCGCGAGCGCGAGCGATTTTTGCGGACGCTCATCGCTAATTTACCGGGCGTGGTTTTTCGCTGCCGCGCCGATGAAAATTTTACCAAAGAATTCGTCAGCGACGGCTGTCTGGAGTTGACCGGCTATCGCGCCGAAGAAATGGTCGGCGCGACTGCCGCGACTAGCTGGAGCGAACTGATGCACCCGGAAGACCGCGAGCGCGTTCTCGCCGAATTGCGCCGTCTGACGGAAAATGAGCAGCCGACCGGCGGCGAGCAATTTCAAATATCCTATCGCCTCATCGCCCGCGACGAATCGGTCAAACACGTCCGCGACCGCTTTCGTTTCGTCCACGATTCGCTGGGAAAAATCGTCGCGCTTGAAGGCTTTATCACCGACATAACCGAACGCGCTCTGGCTGACGAACGAGTGCGCGAATCTGAAAACCGCTACAAATTACTCGCCGAAAATATGCGCGACCTCGTGTGTCTGCACGATCTCGACGGCAAATATCTTTATGTCTCGCCGTCGTCGGAAACGCTGCTCGGTTTCGCTCCTGACGAACTCGTCGGCACGTCGCCTTACAATCTAATTCACCCGGAAGATGTCGAACTATTGCGCGACGAAACTCACGCCCGACTGCTCGAAGGCGAAACCGGAATTATTGTCGAACACCGGATGCGCGACAAAAAAGGCGGTTACTATTGGTTTGAAACGATGGCGCAGACGGTCGCCGCGCCGGACGGCACAATCATTCAACTACAAACCGTCTCGCGCGACATCTCCAACCGCAAGGATGCGGAAACGGAAATGCGCGAAGCGCAGGAAGAACTCGCCCATCTGCTGATGAGCGAACAGGAAGCCCGGCGCGATGCCGATGCCGCCCGCGTCGAAGCCGAACACGCGAGCCGCGCCAAAGACGAATTTCTGCAAATGGTTTCGCACGAATTTCGCACACCTCTGACGACGATAAAAACTTTGGTGCGCGTGTTGCAGCACGACGGCAAATCGGAAGCCGAACGTGCGAGACATCTCGAAACCATTGCCGCCGAATGCGACCGACAGATTGATATGATTCTCAATTTGCTCGACGTTTCGCGGCTCGAAGAAGGCGATGTTGACTTAAAGAACGAGCCGGTTGATGTCAACCGCGTACTGTATTCGTGCGACAAAATCGAGCGTCCCGCCGCCGATGCGCGAAATCAAATTTTCACTGTCGAGCGCGACAAACCTTTGCCGCTAATCGCCGGCGACGAAAAAGCGATTCGCCGCTCTCTCTGCGCCATCATCGAAAACGCTATTAAATACACGCCCGAAACGGGAATGATAACCGTTACGGCGCGGCACGTCGCCCATCACGGAATTGAAAACAACGATGCGGAAACGGACAAAAAAATCGCCGCCGAATTATTCGGCGACTTGCCGAAACAAATGAATTTTTCGACTGGCGAACAATTGGCGGGCGAAGAAATCGCCGTCATCGTCTGCGATACGGGACGCGGAATTCTGCCCGAAGATATTCCAAAACTTTTTCAAAAATTTTATCGCGGCGCGAAACCTCACGCCGATACTTCGACCGACGGCACGCCGGACGATGCTGCCGGCAAAGCTGGAACGCCCGGTGTCGGACTCGGTTTATATTTGGCAAAGCGTTTAATCACCGCGCTCGGTGGGCGCATCACGGTTAATTCCGAGGTCGGGCGCGGGAGTTGCTTTACAATTTTTTTACCAGTGTGGGACGAAAGATCGCACGAAAAGGATGCGCTTGATGAATACGATTTCGACGAGGGTAAGGAGTATGCCGAAAAAACGCCTGCTGGCGGTTGAAGACGACGCGCGTTTGCTCAACGCGATTGCGGTTTGTTTGGAGCAGGAAGGCTACGAAGTGATGACCGCCCGCAACGGCGGCGACGCGCTCGTCCGCGTCGCCGAGACGATTCCCGATTTAATCGTCAGCGATGTAATGATGCCGCGCGGCGACGGCTATTCACTGGTGAAAAACCTGCGCTCGAATCCGCGCACCGATTTGATTCCAATCGTTTTTTTAACGGCGAAAGACGGACGCGCCAATCGCTTGAACGGCATCCGCGCCGGCGTTGACGCATATTTAACCAAACCGTTTGAGCCGGAAGAACTCGTCGCTACCATCAAAAACATCCTGACCAGAGTTTCGCGCACCCACACGCGCGTCGCGCTCGCGGCAAACGCAGGCGGCGGCGCGGCGCAAATTGATTTTGCCGCCGATTTCGATTCGGTTAAAAACGACGGTGATTTGACCGAAGCCGAAGAGCGCGTTGCTGCCCAAGTCGGCAACGGTTTGAGCAACAAGGAAATAGCCGCGCGGCTCAAGTTGAGCGTTCGCACCGTCGAATCGCACGTCTCGCACATCCTCGCCAAAAAAAGTTGGTCAAACCGTGTCGAAATCGCCCGCTACGTCGGACGGCAAAACGCGGCTTAACATTTGAATCAAATGCGACTAAAAAATTACGCCCGGTCAGAGCGCGGACGGAAGCGTCCGCACAGATCAGTGCCTGTAATCTAAAAACTTCCATTGTATTCAAGTTTGAATTTAATCGAAGCATTTATTCGCGCTTAATGTGAACGAGCCGTGCGCGTTCCGACTAATGTAATCGCGTCCATCTGAAAATCGCTCTGAAATTTTAATCGTTCCTTACAGGTTTAATTCCCCTTAGCTTGCTATGGAACTTCCGATTTAAAACCGCGTCAGCTTGCTGCGCGGAAAATTTATTCACCCTCAAATTTTCCGTTCTCCGTAAAATTACCGTCGCCGAATCGGTAATTTTACGGATTCGGCACACCTTTGTTTTTGATATTCTTTTAACATACAAAAGACGAAGCGCGAAAATCCGATGTCGGGAATCGTGTGTTTATTGTCGAAAAATTTTATAACGAACGGAAAACTAATGAACAAAGGACAGGCAATGTTGGAAGCAGTTGACGAGCGCGGCGAACTCGGTTTCCTCGATTTAACGGCGAAACCGGCGGACGCGGCGGCGGCGAATGAGAATTTGCTCGCCGTGCGGTTGGGCGACGGCGCGAATATTTTTGTCGCGTCCGACCGGCTCACCGAAATCGAGCCAGACAAATACCGATACGCCGGAAGTTTTGAAGACCTGCGGAGGCAATCGAATCAAACGCCGCAAACCGCAAATCAGCCGAATGCAGCCGAACACAATTTAGCGGCGATGGATGCGCGAAGAGGCGAGCGCGGCGAAATCGTCGTGCCGCTCGTCGCCGAAGAAATCAAAATTAGCCGAAAAACGGTCGAGACAGGCGGTGTGCGCGTTCACAAAACGGTGCGCGAAGACGTGCAGCGGATTGACGAACCGATTATCCGTGAACATCTCGAAGTCGAGCGCGTCGAAATCAACCAATTCGTCGAAACCGCGCCCGCCGTCCGCTATGAAGGCGACGTGATGATTGTGCCGGTTCTCGAAGAAGTCGTCGTCACGCAAAAGCGTTTGCTGCTGCGCGAGGAAATACGGCTCGTCAAACGGCGCGAAGAGATTTCCAACGTACAGGAGGTTACTTTGCGACGCGAAGAAATCAGTCTAGAAAAGATTGAGACGGAGAATACCGAAACCGGCACGCCGGAGCGGTAAAACAAAAACGGACGGGAAGATTGAAAGACGATTTTTCAAGTCTCGCTGACGAAAACGGTCAAACGAAAAATTAAAACGAACAAGGAGTAAATAAAATTATGGCAACGACATTAGTGGGAATTTTCGACGATTATGTAAAGGCGCAAACGGCTGTTCAGGCACTGAGCGGCGCGGGTGTGAAACAAGGCGACATTCATATCGCCAGAAACGAACCGGCGGGCGAAGGTTATACGACTTACGGCGGACCGAACTCGAAGGATTACAACACCGGTACGTCAATCGGTGATTCCATTTCGGACTTTTTCGGAAACTTATTCGACGGCGATGACGATCCGGCGGTTAGAGAAGAACGCGACCTTTACGCCGAATCAGTCAGGCGCGGCAGCGTCGCGGTTGCCGTTAAGGTTGAGGACAATATGGTTAACCGAGCCGCCGACGTTTTGAACGACAACGGCGCGGTTAATGTTGATCGCCGTGCGGCGCAATATCGCTCCGCCGGATACAAAAATTATGACCGAAAAGCTCCGCTTTATAATGCCGAGCAGTCGAAAACCGAATTTCAGCAATACGCGGAGCAGGGCGAAGTCACGCTGCCGGTCATTGAAGAACAGTTAAATGTCGGCAAGCGCATTGTCCAGCGCGGCGGCGTTCGCATCCATACGCGCCTCACGGAACGTCCGGTCGAGGAAACGGTGACTTTGCGCGAAGAAAACGTGACGGTTAATCGCCGCCCGGTTGACCGCGAATTCAGCGATGCGGACAGAGCAACGCTCAACGAAGGCGATTTCACCGTGACAACCCGCAGCGAGGAAGCCGTCGTCGGCAAACAAGCGCGCGTCGTCGAAGAAGTCGTCGTCGGTAAAAATGTTACCGAACGCGAGGAAACGGTCAGCGATACGGTCAAGCGCACCGATGTTGAAGTCGAGGAAATAAACACGGACGCGGCGAAAAGCCTGAACGCCCGCAAGTCATAGAAAAAATTTGACGATTGTAGAAAGCAAATTCGGGGCTTGCCCTTTTGCAGGCGCGGCGCAGGCGGCAAGTTAAAAAATACGTCCGACGCTTGCGCTCATCTGTAACGATGATAAAACCTGTTTTCATCGAAAAGCCGGAAGCGATTCGTCTTTCGATGACGATTCGTTTCCGGCGAATTTTTGAAAAAGATAATATAGAAACTTTACGGAGGAACATATTTAATCGTTCCTTATTGGTTTAATTCCCGTGGCTCTGCCACGGAAATAAGAAAAAAGGATTCTTCCGATTCAATTCCTCGCGGCTCTGCCGCGAGAAAAATTTAATGGCTGAAATTCCGGTTGAACGAAACACGAAAAGCGGTTTGCCTTGGTGGTTGATTCCGCTTCTGTTATTACTGCTTTTATTACCGCTGCTGTGGTTTATGTCGCGCGGCTGCAATACTGCGCCGGTCGCAAACGACAACGCCAATCGCGGCAATACGAACACGAACGCTAATCGCGCGAGATGAACGCCGGTAGCGAACGCGCGGGTATAAACATCAATAAATTCAATAAATTCAAGGGAGAAACAAAAATGGCAATTGTAGCTTATTCACAACAAGACGAATTCGATTTGGTCAACAGCGGACAGGATTGTATGGGTTGGGCGGTCGTTGACCAGACGGGAAATGAAATCGGTAAAGTCATGGAAATGTTGATTGAAACCGACCGGATGAAAGTTGATTCGATTATGGTCAGCGGCGGCGTTCGCGTTCCGGCGGAAAACTTCGCTCTGCGCGACGGGCGCGTCGTCGTGAGCGGCGTGAAGGACGCCGCGCAATACGCCGAAACGCAGCGCGCGGCAACGGCAGCCGCCGCGCCGCAAAGTTACGAACCGGTGCCGCGCGGCGGCAGTGCAACTGCCAGAAATGTTGCGGGCGTAACGCGCGAAGCAAACGAGAACGAAATCACGCTGCCGATTGTCGAAGAGCAAATGACCGTCGGCAAGCGCGCGGTGGAACAAGGCGGCGTGAACGTCCGCTCGACGATGACCGAAAAACCGATTGAAGAAACGGTTAATCTGCGCGAGGAAAACGTCACCGTCGAACGGCACAAAGTTGACCGTCCGGTTGACAATGCGACTGAGGCATTCCAGGAAGGCACGTTTGATGTGACGACGAAGGCGGAGGTTCCGGTCATTTCGAAAGAAGCCCGCGTCGTCGAGGAAGTCGTGATTGGTAAAGAAATGACCGAACGCATCGAAACCGTCCGCGATACGGTTAAACGAACTGATGTCGAAGTTGAAGAAATCAACACCGGCGATGCGGGAAACCGCAGAAACGGCTAACGAGCAAGGGGAGGCGAACGGAAACCCCAATTCAGGGTTTCCGTTCGGCGGCGCGGATTGGCGTGCATTCGTCGATTTGTCGTTAGCCGTGATTGCCGCAGCAATCAATGTTTATCCGGCAATGTCGGCTCTTTTGAGCGGAAAAGCAGCCGGATTTTATCAAGCAAAAAACAGAAATAAAAGGAACTAACGAGGGAAATTTTATGGCAAAGGAAAATAATAAGCAAAACAATCAACAGCAAGAGCGAATCGAACGCGGCTACAAAATTCGACAGGTAACACAGATACAGCCTTCGTGGAAGGAAGGCGGGCGCGGTGAGGAGGGCGAATTTTTTATTCAGCTCGTTCTCGATAACGGCGTTGACGAATACATCATTCAACCGTCATCGAGCGATGTTGACGTAATTCTGGAAATGTTTGAAAAAAGCAAGTACACAGTTTGGGACGACGAACGCCAAATTTTAATTTTCGAGAACATTCCAACTAAATAAACAAACAATCGGCGCGGCGAACTTTGAAGTTCGCCGCGCCGCCTAATCGGTAATCGCAGAAAATGCAGCCAAAACGGCGGAAAAGTAGAATCCGATTTTTGATTGGCAGCATTTGAAGGAGAAAGTTATGATGTTTCAAACAACGACGACAACCGGCATCCGCGATACGAGCGAAGCGATTTATTTTTCATTGACGAACGCACTCGTGCGTTTCGTTAGCTTTTTGCCCGCGCTCATCGGAGCGGCGATTATCCTGATTATCGGCTGGTTCGTCTCCGGTCTGCTGGCAAGTCTGATTGAACGCGCGCTGAAAGCAATTGGTTTTGAAAGCGCGGTCGAGCGGTCGGGCATCGGCGAATTTATCCGGCGGTCGGGAACGAAGATGACGACTTCCGGCGTGATTGCGACACTAATCAAATATTTTATTTTTCTAATTTTCGTGCAGGCGGCGGCGAATGTTCTCGGCATTCCGCAACTGACGGAAATTATCAACCGCATCATTCTTTTTATTCCGAATGTGATTATGGCGATGGCGATTATCGTCATCGGCAGTTTGATTGCGAAAGTTTTGTCCGGTTTGGTGCGCTCCAGCGTTTCGGAGCTCGGCGTCGGCAGCCCAAATCTGCTGGGGACGCTAACTCAGTATATCGTCATCGGTTTCGCCGTCATCGCCGCCATTGACCAACTCGGCATCGCCGCGACATTAGTTAATACTTTGCTCATCGGCTTAATCGGCTCAGTCGCTCTAGCGGTCGGTCTGGCATTCGGTTTGGGTGGGCGCGATGTCGCCGCGCAAATCACGCAGAAATGGTATGAAAGCAGTCAAAGTATGGCTGACGCAGCGCGACTGCGCGCCGGAACTCCGGCGAGCGGCGGGGCGAAAATTTATCGCGCTAATCCGCCTGAGGAAATTAATCCGCTGGAAATTTGACGTTCAACTAAAAAACAATCGAGCCGCAAATGTTTAGTTTCAGACGGACATTTGCGGCTTTTACTTTTACAATCTTCAGGTGAGCGACCAACGATTCAAATTTCGTTGTCGTCCGCCGCGTCGCAAAAATTACGCGACGAACTCGCTGCCTTTGAAGTTTTTGGCAAGATGTTTAATGATTGAAGCAGAGGAGAAATTAAAAATGTCGAGCGAATTTAATAAGCAGAAACAGGAAGCGGATGAAGACAGAGACCCGCAAAACGTCGAACGAGAGGGCTTTACGGCAGAGGAATTGGGCGAAGCGTCGGCTTACACCGACTCGACCGAAATGGCGCAGCAGATGCGGCGCGGCGATGAAACAAAAGGCGACCCTAACGACCGCGATGTCGTCGGCGCGACAACCGCCGCCAACCCCGATGACAACAAACCCGTGCCGCGACACCAGCGCGGCGCGGATGACGCCGCCGACAAAAACCCGGAAACTATGGAGAATTGAGATAGAAAATTAAAGATGAAAAACGCGGCGCGAACGGGCAATGGATTTTCAGAGTTAAAAACTATTCGAATCTCCGCCACTCGCTTTCGTAATATCTCACCAAGGCTTGATTATCGAGCCGATTAATTTCGATTTCTTCTTTCGGCAAAGCGGTATCGGATGAAAAATCGAACATCGAAGCGAGCGTTTTATCGTTCAAAAATTTCAAATCCAGATTTTCGGGAATCGCCTGCGGCGCGTCAAACGGCTGCGTTTTCGCCAGAGCGTAACCCCAAATTCCGAACGACGGCACGGTTGTTTGATAAGGCTTGACGGTAAACCCGGCAGCTTCGAGCGTTTTGATAACGCACCAATATGAATTGCGGGCAATTAGCGGCGACGTGCATTGAATGACGACCGAAGCGTTCGGCTTCAGCTTTGACTTCAGCAGATTGTAAAAGCGCGTCGTGTAAAGTTTGCCGAGAGCGAAATTATTCGGGTCGGGAAAATCTACGATTGCCGCGTCGAACGGCTCGACCGCATTGTTATCAAGCCAAACGTAAGCGTCGGCGTTAACGATTGTCACGCGCGAATCTGCCAAAGCGTTCTTATTAAGTTCAGCCAGCGCGGGCAAAGCCTTTGAAAGTTCGGTCATCGCCGGGTCGAGGTCAACGAGCGTCACCGATTGAACGGACGGATATTTTAAAATCTCTCTCACTGCCAAGCCGTCGCCGCCGCCTAAAACTAAAATTCTTTTCGGATTCGCGTCGGCGGCGAGCATCGCCGGATGAACGAGTGCTTCGTGGTAACGATATTCGTCGAATGAGTTGAACTGTAGATTGCCGTTCAGAAAAAGCGCGTAGCCGGTTTTGCCTTTCGTCACGACGATGCGTTGATACGACGAACTTTTCGCGTAAATTATATTGTCCGTGAAAAGATTGTCTTCCGCGAGTGACGTAAGCGCGTCGGCTTTGATGAACGCGATGGCGAGCAGGACGATAATGATAAAGCCTTTGACACGCAAAATATTTACGTCGCGCTTTTTAATTAAGTTTTCCAGCAGCCACGTTCCCCAAATTCCGACTGCCGCATTTAAAATACCGAAAACCAAACTCGTTCTGGTCAAACCCAATTTCGGCACGAGAAAAATCGGAAACAAAAGCGAGGCGACGAGCGCGCCGGCGTAATCGAGGGCGAGAACGCGGGCGACTAGTTTCTTGAAATCGAGTTCGTCTTTTAAGATTCGCATCAGCAGCGGAATCTCCAAACCGACGAGCGTACCGATGCCGAAAACTGTTCCGTAAAGAATCACATTGAAATAGGAAACGTTGGCAAAGCTGAAGAAAAGAAGCGGCGCGGAAAATCCGCCGAGAACGGCGACGGCAAGTTCGATTTCGACAAAGTGTTTCGCTAAATCTTTATCGAGAAAACCTGAAAGCCACGAACCGACACCCATCGCCGACAAATAAATTCCGATGATAAGGGAAAACTGCGTGACCGAATCGCCGAGAACATAACTCGCCAAAGTTCCGGCAAGCAGTTCGTAAATCAAACCGCAGGTGGCGATGACGATGACGTTTAAAAATAAAAGAGGAACGCGGTTCATTTCTCAAGGGATGAGGGATGAGGAATGAGGGATGAAGAATGCTGAACAAAACGAGTTTTGTGTTTATTCATCCCTCATCCCTCATCCCTGAATTGCCGCCGCGATGATAATCGCAATGCCGATCATTATCGAGCCGATGACGATGCCGAGCGCGGTGTTCTGATCTTCTTCGATTTCTTTTTTAATCGGGAACATCCGGCTTAAAATTCCATAAGCGACGGCGAAAAAAACTATGCCGATAAAAACAAAAATCAGCGTCGTGACTAAAACTTCGGCTAACGCATCGAATTTGACGACGAACGCCAGCGCATTAAAATTTAAAATTGTCGTTAACATTATTTTCCTCCACGAAAACCGCCGTAAATAAACGGCACTCCAAGCCGCGAACGGCTGCCCGAATTAGCAAACTCCCAACCGAACCACGACGACGCGGCGTAAATTAAAATGACTCCGATTCCGAAAATTAAAAAAAGTGTTCTGAACATAATTTTGTCAGTGGTCAGTAGTCAGTTGCAAACTCTTGTTTAACCTGCAACGAACAACTGACTAAGAACCGCTTGCGCTAAACATACTCTCGCTCCAGCGTTTCGATTCAAACATCCATTTGCGAATCAAACCCAGAATCGGCAGAAGTGCCAGCACGCCAAATGCCAGACAGAAATTTACGCCGCGATTGATATTTTGCTCGACTTTGACCGTCACCGGCATCGGCTGCTGAAAATTCTGCCACGTTCCTTCGACACGCAAAGTATATTTTCCGGCGGGCAAAGATGAAAGCGTCGCGTCCTGCGTCTGCCCGCCCTCCGTCCACGCGCCGTCGCTGTCCGAACCTTGGTAATATTCAATCGGCACATTCACCGATTCGACTTCATTATTCTGCTCGTTGATTAAATCAATATCCAAATCGGCGAATGAATTATTGACCGGCGCGGATGCCGTAATGCGGACGTTGCGATTCCCTTTAAGTTCAAACGGCTGCGAAAAAGCGGTCTGCGCGGTCGTCGCGGTTGCGGTCGGCGGCAGAACGATTGGTTGATTCAAAGGCGTACTGCTGAAACCACTTAAAGGAATCATCAACGCCGCTACGATGAGCAAAACGCCGAGCATCAGAAAACCGTATTTGATATAAAATCCGTCGGGCGAAGGCTGGTTCGGCGCGACCGAAAAAGGTTTCGGCAAATCGGCAACGCCGAACGCTTTTTCGACTTCCGCATTCGTCAAATAAGTGCCGATTGACCAGTTGATTTCCGTATTCGTAACTTCCTGCGAAAGCATCAGCGGCGGTGCGACGTAGTCAACCGCCCGCACCGTTTCGCCCTGCTCGACGCGCCAGTAAAATTCGCCTTGAACGTATTCGACTCGCGCGGGAGCGTCCTGGAAAATTCTGTATTTTCCGCCATTGTATTTAACCGTCGGCGGCATTCCGGTTGTTGATTGCAGAATGCCGCCGAGTCCCCCGGGTTCTACGTCCGCCGCATTGACCGGTTCGACAAAGTTCCAGTGATTGTCCGAATGAACCAGCCAGCGAAAACCGATGTTTGCGTTGTAAAGCAGATATTCGTGCCAAAAATACTGCATACCGTCAATCGTCACGCTGCGAACGACCGCGCCGATAATTTTAAATTTCGCGTCCGTTTTGAAAACTCCTTCGGCGCCGATTGGCAGCACGAACGGATTCTCGATTTTGGCGAGCGTGTGGAGAAATTTCAGATTTCCCTGATTAACATCTAAAAGAGAATTGCAAAACGGACAAGTCACGCGCTCGGTTTTGTCGAGCGCATTTAATTCCAAACTGCCGCCGCAATTCGGACATCCCATTTTCCCGACAGCGACACGACGCGCTTTTCGCTCAGCTGGTCGCGCGTCCGCTAAACCGATGTCAGCGAGCGAAACTTCCTGTCCGGCGAAAATCCACGGCGGATTCATCGAATAATCAATCGTCCCGAACGCGCCGCCTTTGCCCGAAAGGTCGGCATAGTCGCTGCGCTCGTTCGGCGTTAATCGGTAGGGAATTTCGCCGTCTGCCGCGATTGCCGTCGCCGTGCCTTTTTCCGTGACGACGAAAGATTGATTGGGAATTTCCGAAATCGTTTGCCCGATTTGCAGTGTTTCAAATGCCGGAACAGAAACGTTTGCAGGAAGCGGTTGATAAAAGGTTAGATAAAATTTGCCCTGCGCTTCGGCGAGCCATCCGACCCAGCCGTTCGAGAACGTCGCATACCATTCATCCCAAAAGCCGCCGAGTTCGTGACGATTCTGGGCGCGACCCGTAAGTTCAAAACGGTGTTCTTTAAATGTTCCCTTGAGTCCAATGTTTAGCGGCGATTCCGATTCGGCGATTTCCGCGACTTTGCCCAAATCTTCCAAATGTCTATCCGTTCGCGCCACCGCCGAACGACAAAACGGACAGACGAGAACGATAGTCGAACCGGATTTGAATTCAATCGGCGCGGCGCACGACGGGCAATTGGCTTGCAAAACGCTCACGCTTCACCTCCGACGGTTTGAGATTTCGGATTTCGGATTTCGGACTGCGGATTGCCGCGTTCTATTTTTGTGATCTTTACTTCGTTCGCGCCGAGCATTTCTTTCAAATTCCCCGCCCAATTCCACGCCGGACGCGTTCGGCAGCAGTAAAGATTGAAAGTGGCGGTTTTGTATTCGGGATAAGTATGGCAGGCGAGATGCGATTCGGTTAAAGCAACAAGACCGGTCACGCCATTTTCATCCTCAAATTGATGCCAGAAACCTTCGCCCAGAGTTTTCAGATTTAAATCGGTAATGACGCGGGTGACAACCTCGCGCAGAGTTTCGACCTCGCGCAGTTTACCCGCTTCGCAGTCAAAGGCTTCGATTAACCATTCAGTTCCGACAATCATTTGTAATTATGTTGCTTACGTTTTCCCGGCGACAAAAGTTTGTCTCAATTTATCGTGAACCCTGAAATTTTTTCTACGTTATAATGTTTCGAGTGAAGTATGTCGAAAAAAACTATAACCAAAATTTTTTCATTTGTCATTTTGTGGACAATTTTGTGCTGCCTTTTTTCCGGTTGTTATTCGGTTTCCTCAACTGATCAGGCGAATGTGAATCGCGCCGACAAAGATGTTTCAACCGCATATCAAAAACCGGAAATCGTCGGCGCGATCAAAACCGCAGAGATAACGGAAAGCAGCGGAATTGTCGCGTCACGCTGCCAAACTGATGTTTTGTGGACGCACAACGATTCGGGCGACGGCGCGTTTGTTTTCGCGCTCAATGCCGCAGGCGAATCGCTCGGCGTGTGGGCGGTCAAAAACGCGAAAAATCGAGATTGGGAAGACTTGGCGACGATTAAAAATCAGAACGGCGAATGTTTCCTGTATATCGGCGACATCGGCGACAACGAACACAAGCGAAGCGATTTATCTGTTTATCTGTTCAAAGAGCCGACGATTAGCGATGCGGGCAAAACTACAAGCCGAAAAAATCCGCTTTCAACCGAAGCTGCCGCCGCAATTAAATTTCAGTATCCAGATGCGCGTTACGATGCGGAAACTTTGCTCGTTCATCCGCAATCGGGCGACATTTACATTTTAACAAAACGTCTGCGCGACGCGGCGAGCGTTTACAAACTCTCTAAAAACTATAACCTGGACAAAATCAACCGGCTCGAAAAAATCGCCGATTTCACCGTTCCCGCTATTCCGAACGGATTCTTAACCGGCGGCGATATTTCGCCGGACGGCAAACGCCTCGTCATCTGCGATTATTTTTCGGCTTACGAAATCGTTTTGCCCGAAAAGGTGAAAAATTTTGACGATATCTGGCGCGAAAAACCTTTAATCATTGAATTAGGCGAAAGAGAACAGGGCGAAGCGGTTGGCTATTCGGCGGACGGCGCGGCGATTTACGCGACGAGCGAGAAGAAAAATTCGCCGATCATTAAAGTCAAGAAAAAATAGATTGGTTTTAATTTCAAATTTCAGGTTTCAGGTTTTTGTATTGCAACTTAAAGCCTGAAACTTGGAACTTAAAACCTAAATTTGTTTATAATCAATTTTGTAATAATTTTTGGAGGATTGTAGTTTTATGAAAACAGAAACTTTAGAAGTCAGCACCGCTAAAGGCGACACGACGGCTTACGTCGCAATGCCCGGCGAAAGCGGCGAGGAGACGAAAGCCATTCTTGTGATTCAGGAGTATTGGGGTCTGAACGACCACATCAAAGATATTGCCGGACGTTACGCAGAAGAAGGTTACATCGCCATCGCGCCCGATCTTTATCGCGGAACAGTCGCCGCAGACAAAAACGAAGCGTCGAAAATGATGGAAAATCTCGGCATCGAAGACGGCTTGGACATCATTAACAAAACGATGATAATGGCGCAGGAAAAATACGGCATTACGAAATTCGGCATCACCGGATTTTGTATGGGCGGAACTTACGCGCTCGAAGCCGCCTGCAAACTCGAAGGTCTGAACGCCTCCGCGCCTTTTTACGGCGACATTCCCGACGAATTTACTTTGCAGGGATTAAAGTGTCCCGTGCTGTTCATCTCGGCAACCAAAGACCAATGGATAAATCCGGCGAAGGTCGCCGAACTCGAACGAATTGCCAAAACCGCCACGTTGCCGGTTGAATCGGTTAAATACGAAGCCGACCACGCGTTTTTTAACGATACGCGCCCGGAAGTTTACGACGAAGCGGCGGCAAAAGATGCTTGGACAAAAGTCGTCGCGTTTTTTGATGAAAACCTCGCGCCAAAAAAAGTAGAAGGGTTAGTTTAGAGTAACGCTGCTGACAAAAAAATAAAAACAGCCGTCGGTTAGCGGCTGTTTTTATTTTGTCTTTGACGTTTAAGTTTTTACAGCGTTATTAAATGAGTTCTGATTGACAAGAGAAATTATTTCCGCTGCACCGGACAATTTTGTGTCCTTCACAAGTCTAGTTTTTAATAATCAGGTTAGACGACTTTGAATCATTTCATTGAGTTCGCTTTTATTCGGTAAAGCAGTTCGCGCGCCGAGCGAACGGCATTTGAGAGCGGCGACGGCATTTGCCATCTGCGCGGACGTTTCGATTGATTCGCCTTTTATCAAACCGTAAAGCAAGCCGACGCGAAACGCGTCGCCCGCGCCCGTTGTATCCTGACAACCGTTTGGAACCGCGTAACCGGCGGTTTCAATGAAATTATTTTCGCACAAGATCAGAGAACCTTTTTCGCCCAGAGTCATTCCGACGATTCGACAGCCGAACCGCGCTTTTATTTCGTTCAGGGATTTTTTTTGGTCTTTGATTCCGACGAGCTTTTCTGGAAAATCAATAGAAGAAATAAGAATATCAACTTGCGGAAGAAGTTCGTTTATTCCGTCGAAAACATTGTCGGCATCAATTGAAACAACCGTGTTTTCGGCTCGGGCTTTTCGCGCCATCCGCTCGCAAGCCCGCGCGTCGTGCGGCGTGAAATGGAGAATTTTTCCGAGCGCGGAAGCCTCAACGGGCGCGTCTTTTTCTTCGTAAGCGAGCATTTTGTCGCGGTGCCAGATAACCGTTCGCTCGCCGTTTCGCTCGTCAATCACGATAAAAGCGATTTGCGTTTTCGCGCCCGCGATTTGTTCGGCGAACCGGATGTCAACCGCTTCGTCGCGCAACGTCCGCAAACCGAAATCACCTTCGCGGTCGTCGCCGAAACGCCCGACGTAAGCGGTTTTCAAACCCAAACGACGAAGCCCGACCATCGTCGTCGCTATCTCGCCGCCCGCCGCCTGAACATAATCGGAAAGTTCTATTTTTGATGTATAAGGCGGATATGCCGGAACCCGAATTAGAAAATCAACCGCGTTCGTGCCGAATCCGACGACATCAAACAATTTATTTTTCGGCAAATCAAAAGGGAATTTCATAATAAATAAGCAGTGTTTACAAGGTTTTCGAGACGATTGAGCCGACGAATTTCAACGGTCGAAAAAAATTGCAAAACGCTCTTGCCAAACCGTCTTCAAAAAAGTTAGATTGACAATCATACACATAATTTCATTTAACTTTTAAGTGAAGAAACGCAATAAATACAGATAAATTATTTGGAGAAAAAAAGATGCCGACTACAGCTTGTCCCGAATGCAGCGAAGATATTTATGTTGATGCCGACTCCGAACAAGGCGATGTTGTTTCCTGCGACGAATGCGGAACTGACTTGGAAATCGTTGGACTCGACCCGATTGAACTCGATGTTCACGAAGAGAACGATGCCGACGATTTCAAAGAGGACGATGCCGACGAATTCGTCTATTAAACGATAAAATCATCATTTTTTAATTCGATTTTTTTATTTCGTAGCCGTTGCGATTCTGTTTAATTTGGAAATTTTTCGGAGTTTCGATTTTAACTTGGCGAAATTTCCCATCGCGGCGGTTTTGTGTTTGCGGGTAAAAAGCCAGCACATACGAAGCCGTGATTTCCTCCGCCAGCGATTTGAATAGCGGCTCGAAACTTTTTTGCGTGGCGTAAAAAGCCCGTCCGCCGGTTTTATCCAGCAGCCCGCTGGCTTCGAGCGGTGTCAGAAGCGGTTTTTTGTCTCGCTGCAGGCGCGAGAACGACGGCAGGAGAATAGAATAAACAGTTGTCGCTGCTTGATTGGCGCGTTCGATAACGGTTTTCGGCGCAACCACGTCACCAACCGGAAAACCGTCGGTGATTAAAATTACGGCGCGTTTCGGGATTTTTTCTCTGACGGCAACGGGAGATTTTTTCCTGAGCAGTCGAATCGCGTCGTCAACCGCGTCGTAAGCGTGCGTCGAAAGCCCGTCCTGTTCGCGCAGCAGTTTCTCAAAACTTTTCTCCAGCTTATCGGGACGATTGGTAAACGACTGCAGCGTTTTAACTTCCATTCCAAAAGTCATCACGGCGAAATAAGAATCATAATCGGCGAGCTTCCGCACGAAAACGCGGAGCGCGTCGCGCAGCCTTTCGATTTCCTCGCGGGTGACGCTGCCCGAAACGTCGAGGGCGAAAACTATCGAAAGCGGTCGTCCGTCTTCTCTCTTTATCGGCTCGAAAAAATCAATCGAACGCTCCACGCCGTCTTCATAAAGTTTAAAGTCCCTGGCTTCCAGTCCACGCACTGGTATGCCGTTTTTGTCGGTAACGGTAATTTCAAATGGAATCAGTTCAGTTTCGACGCGAATTATTTCTTCCGAATCCTGTTGGGCGAAAGCCGAAACCGTTAGGCAAAACAAACAAAGAAAAATAATTTTCGCGCCGGCAGAAAATAACGCGCCGAAATTTAGCAATCTGCGGTATTTTGTGATTATTTGTCGTTTCATTTCATTCAAAAATTTTATTGTTTTTTTATTCGCTTTCGGTTTAAAATCAATGGTCAAGAATTGTTTTCGGTTCCTAATAACCTAACAAACAAAATCTTTTAAAATCAATACTAATGTAAGAAACTTTCAGAAGCCCCGTCTGTTGCCTCGAAAATTTTGATACAGACTTTCCTCGACACTCATTTTGACAATTTCTTCAATCATTTTGACCGATTAGATTGAAGGTACTCCGACAGCGAATCGGCTGTCGCGAAACTCTCGCTTAACATTTACCTGATTTATTTAATTCATTGCTACTTGGCACAAAAATTGAATTGCTTTCTGTTGACTCAGAAGTTTGAGTCGGTTTTGGGAAAGATTCTTACTTTGAAAACGATTATCTGTTTTGACGAATTCGAACGATTCAAGCGTTCTTAATCGTTCCTTACAGGTTTAATTCCCCTTAGCTTGCTATGGAACTTCCGATTTAAAACCGCGTCAGCTTGCTGCGCGGAAAATTTATTTTTTGGAGAAAAACAAATTGGACGAACTCAGCCACTCTATTAACAATTTACAAGCCAAAGTTTTTTGGTGGTTGATGATCTCTGCCAGCCTTCTGGTTTTCAGCACAGCGGTCTATGGAGCTTTTTCATTTTCCGCCGCGCAGTTTGCCGCCCTGTTTGTTACGCTCATTATTACTACGCTGGTTAATCAACATAAATTTACAATTTCGCAGACAAAAATAACAATTACCACCAAAGAACTTATAATCTTCTGGGGAATAATCTGGCTCGGCGTGCCGGGCGGCGTTTTGCTCGCCGCCAGTGTTTCCGCCGTTCAATATAAAATCGCGCCGAAGAACAAGACGCAGCAATTGTTTGACGGATTAATCAGCATTATTTCAACTTTCGCGGCGGGAAATATTTTTTATTTCGCTTTGAAGAATTTCGCGGGCTTCGGTGAAACTGTAGCTGCCGCGAACGCTCTCGCCCTCGGTTGGCTGGCAGTAGCGGTGACAATAATGGCTGCCGCGCATTATTTACTTTCAGAATCATTGTCTTCAATCTTTTCCACCTTTTCCACGCTCGAAGGTAAACTTGCGATTTCCGATTTTTGGAAAGAAAATTACGCGCCGTCAGCCGGAAGATATTTTCTGGGCATTATCGCCGCGTTTGTTCTCCACATAGCATTTCTCGAATTTGGCTTGATGTTTGGTCTGGTTATTCTGCCGATTACTGCTTTCGGTCATCTCGCTTATCGTCTTCATATCAGCCGTTTCGCCCAAAAAACCAAAGAGATCACGGAAGCCAGCCGCATTCACCTCGCGACGGTCGAAGCCTTAGCGACGGCGATTGATGCCCGCGATCAGGTCGGTATCGGACATGTGCGACGTACGCAGATTTACGCTCTCGGCATCGGCGATCTTTTGAATTTGTCCGCTAGCGAACTCGAAGCCCTTAATACCGGCGCACTGCTGCACGACATCGGAAAACTCGCCGTTCCCGACCATATTCTTAACAAGCCCGGCAGACTCACGCCCGCTGAAATGGAAAAAATAAAAATTCACGCTTCGGTCGGCGCGTCAATTTTGGAGAAGATAAATTTTTCCCATCCGGTAGTGCCGACGATAAAATACCATCACGAAATGTGGAACGGAAACGGTTACCCGGAAAATTTGAAAGGCGAAAACATTCCGCTGACGGCGCGGATTTTGGCGGTTGCCGACGCTTATGACAGTTTGCGCGGCGCGCGTCCGTATCGCGCGGCAGTTTCGCGTGACGAAGCCCGACGCTTTCTTCTGAACGGCGCGGGAACGCAGTTCGACCCGAAAATCGTTGACATATTCTTGCGTAATTTGAGTAAATTCGAGACCGAGATTGAAGCGCAGGGGTTCTCTTACACTCTTGATAAGAAAAGCGCGGACGAAGTTCACAACACTCACGACGACAACGCCGAACACGGTTACGTCGAACAAATTAAACGCGCCAACCGCGAAGTTTTTACGCTTTACGAATTGGCGAGAGTTTTCGGCGCGTCCCTGAATCTACAGGAAACGATTTCTTTGTTCGTCAAAAAAATCGGAGAACTCGTGCCGTTCGACACGTGCGCCGTTTATTTAATGGACGAAACGGAAGAATTTGCCAAGGCGGTTTATGTGCAGGAAGAAAATAAATCCGCGCTCAAAAACAAACGGGTAAAAGTGGGTGAAGGAGCGACCGGCTATGTTCTAAAGACGCGAAAAGCGGTGCATAACATTGAACCGGGACTCGATTTCGCTTTCAGCAACTTTGATCTCAACCAGGATTATACGGCGATGGCATCCCTGCCTTTAATTGCCGACGAAAAATTGATCGGCGCGGTTTCGCTTTACTCGTGCGATTTGGCAAATTACGAGGAAGAACATATGCGCTTGCTTGAGACGGTTTCGCGCATCGCGTCCGACGCGATTTTCGTCGCGCTGCAACACGCCGAATCCGAGTCGCGTGCTTTGACCGACCCGATGACTAATCTGCCGAATGCCCGCAGTCTGCAAGTGCAGTTTGAAAAAGAAACGGCACGCGCGAGCCGCAGCGGAACGAACTTTCAACTGTTAATGCTTGACCTCGACGGCTTCAAAGCGGTGAACGACACTTTCGGACACAAAGCCGGCGATAAATTATTAAAAGAAATCGCCTGCGTGATGACCGCCCAACTGCGCGATTACGATTTTCTGGCGCGTTACGCGGGCGACGAATTCGTCGCCATCGTGCCGGAGACCGATCAGGAAGGCATTCGTGAATTAAGCCAGCGAATCGAAAAAGCCGTTGATGAATTCGTTTTACCGCTCGGCGAAGGCAAATGCGCACGGGTCGGCATCAGCATCGGCTCGGCGTGTTATCCTAATCACGGCGAAACGCTCGACCAGATAATCATCCACGCTGACAAAGGGATGTATGAGGTCAAGGCGCAGCGCAAACAAAGCCGCATTACCCAATTGCTTCCGCCGCTTTCACAATCCGTGCCGGAAACTGCGCCGTGCGAAGATTTCGTCCCGGACGAAAATTTCATCGTCGAACTGGACGAAAGTCACATCATTTCATCAGCAATTAACTAGCACCCAAGAAATTTAAAGAGTATGAGTGAGGCGAGTCTTCACTCGTACTTTTTGTGCGCTCAAATCGAAACTTTACCCAGTTCTTCATCATTTCTTCCGAGCAATCCAATCGTTGACGTTGCGCTCCAGAATATCGAGCGGAACGCCGCCGCTGAGCAGCACGACATCGTGAAATTCACGAATATCGAACCGTGCGCCGAGTTCCGATTTTGACTTAGCGCGAAGTTCTTTGATTTTGAGTTCGCCGATTTTATAAGCCAGTGCTTGTCCGGGATCGGAGATATAGCGGTCAATTTCGTTGACAATATCCTGCTCGGTTTTCGCGGCGTTCTCTTTGAAATAATCAATCGCCCGCTGCCGATCCCATTTGAAATAATGAATGCCTGTGTCCACGACCAGACGCACAGCTCGCCACATTTCGTAAGTCAACTGCCCGAATTTATCGTACGGGTCGTTATACAAACCCATCTCTTCGCCGAGCGATTCGGAATATAAACCCCAGCCTTCGACAAACGCCGTGAAGCCGCCGAACTTTCTGAAATTGGGAACTTCGCCGAGTTCCTGCTGCAAAGCGAGTTGCAGGTGATGACCGGGAACGGCTTCGTGCAGGGACAAAGCCATCATCTCCCATTTCGGACGGACTTCCGGTTTGTAAAGATTGACGTAATAATAACCGGGACGCGAACCGTCGGCAGCGGGCTGATTGTAATAAGCCGTTGTTGTGTCAGGCGCGATTTTGTCGGGGATGGGAATCACGCCGTAAGGCGTGCGCGGCAAGGTGCGAAACACTTTGACCAGTTCAGGGTCAATACGCCGCGTCAACGCGCGGTAGGCGTTTAATAATTCTTCAGGCGAACTGTAGAAAAATCGTTTGTCGGTTCTCAAGAAGTGGAAAAATTCCTGCAAAGTTCCTTTAAATCCAACCTGCGTTTTTATTCGCTCCATCTCAGAGCGGATTCGCGCGACTTCCGTCAAACCTTTGTCGTGAATCTGCTGCGGTGTCAGATTCGTCGTCGTATTGGAACGCGCCAGAAATGCGTAATAATCCGCGCCGTCGGGTCGTTGCCAAATTCCCGCCTGCGGATAAGCGGCGGGCAGATATTCGCCGGTGAAATAATCTTTAAGTTTTTTATATGACGGAACGACTTTGCCGTTAATCGCCGCTTTCGCCAAATTTTTTAATCGAGTTTGTTCGGTTTCGGGGATGTCTTTCGAGAAATTTTTGAACGGCGCGTAAAATGGATTTCGTTCGTTGGAGGCGGCGGTCATTTTGTCAATCTGCGCCGGAACACGCTCCATCACCGCTTTCGCCCACATCACATTACGCTTTTTACCTTCGCGCATCAGCGACAAAATTTGTTCCATATACGCTGGAAAAGCGTTCATCCGCGCAATCCAGTCTTCATAATCTTTGACGGTTTCAAATCGGATAAACTGGGCGAGTTCGTCCGCCGTCTGAATGCCGCCTTGTTGGGTTATCGGCAAAAGATGGCGTTTGAATTTGTTGCCTTCGACAGCTTCCTCGTAATCTTTTTGAAACAAATCATAATTGAGCCGGTCGGCGACGGAAAGCTCATTGCGATTGATTTTCTTGAGCGCGGCGAGCGTTTCGAGTCGGTGTTGCTGCCGTTTTTCAATCGCCTGTAAACTCTGATCACTCCAGCGGTCGTTATAGCGTTTGTCGCCGAGAAACGAGGCGAACGTCGGATTTTCCTTCAAACCCAGTTCCCATTCCGCATCGAACAAAGCGTAAAGCCGCATAGTCGCAGGGTTTTGAACGGAAGTCTGATTTTGCGCGTGAACAATCGAAAAAGCCGTTGCTAAAATGGCGAGCAACATGAAATACGATAAACGATTTGTCATAAATTTTTATCTGTTTGCTGAATTTAAGATGAATGAATTTTCCTAACAATATAACACTTCTTGAAGAATCAGCTGAGAAAAAGTCAAGCGAGGACTTCGCCCGTGAATATATTTACGACATTATTTGGGACGGACAATCTGCATTCACGGCTTGATTTTAATTCAACAAACGCTCGGATTATATTTCTAATTTCAAGCCGTCCCGCCCTTGCATAACTTCGCAGGGCGGCAAAAATTTTTTCACTTCTCTTTCAAAATCAACCGCGTCCCATTCGGGATAAAGATGAACCAGCACAACTCGTTTCGGTTTGGCGTAACGAACCAAATGCATCGCCTCGGAAAGTTCGAGATGCGTCTCGACCGGCTTATTTACGAAAAAAGAACACTCCAAAACAAACAAATCAACGTTCCGCGCCAGCGTTCCTAAAGTTTTCGCGTATCCGGTGTCCGCCGAGTAAACGATTGTGACATTGTTTACGTCCCGCAAATGAATCGCCAGACTTTCCGGCGTGTGCGGCGTGTCGAGCGCGACCGTTTCAAACTTTTCTAAAATCTCAAATTTTTCGAGCGGTTCGACTTCAATTATCTCGAGCGGAAAAGGTTGCTTCAACAAGTTATATTCGTTCGCCGCATCAAACTTTTCGATCAAATTCCGCAAACCTTTCGCGCCAAAAATCTTGAGTGGTTTTCTTCTCGCCTGCGTTTCAGGCGCGTATTTCGTGCCGAACAAAAACGCGGGCAGTCCGCCGACGTGATCGAGATGAAAATGCGAAATCCAAATCGCATCCAGATTCGCCCAATCGAGATTTTCCTGCGCCATCCGATGCACGGCGGAAGCCGAACAATCGAGCAGCAGCGAGCCGCTTGCGGTTTCGAGCCAAAACCCAGACGAACTTCTCTGCGGATGCGGCACGGATGTTCCTGAGCCGAGAATTGTAAATTTCATAAAACAATTAAACCGCAAAGGACGCAGAGGACGCAAAGAATAATTTACAGGGATGAAGAGGATGAACAAAGATAAATCAAAAATAAAGCCTTGTTTATCTCCTTCATCCCTGTAAATTATTCTTCTTTCTGTTCTCTGTGGTAAATTTGTTTTTATGAATGAAATTAACATTTTAGCAATCTTCGCCCACCCGGACGACGTGGAATTAACCGTCGGTGGAACGCTTCTGAAGATGAAATCTTTGAATTATAAAACCGGCGCGCTCGACGTAACTCGCGGCGAAATGGGAACGCGCGGCACGGTCGAAGGACGCGCGCGTGAAGCCGAAGAAGCGGCGAAAATCTTAAAGCTCGACGTGCGGGAAAACCTCGGACTGCCGGACGGTCGCGTTTTCGTCGGCGACGACGAGCGCGCAAAATTGGTCAGAGTTCTGCGCCGTCTGAAACCGAAAATTCTGCTTACGCACCAGCTTGATGACCCGCATCCCGACCATCATCACATCGCGCAGCTTGTCAGAGAATCGGCTCGCTTGGCTTCGATGCAGAAATACGACGGCGATTTCGGACAGGCGAGAACGCCCGCGCCGATTGTCGCGCACAACATTTTTTCGCAACGTGTCACGCCGTCGTTCATCGTGGACGTTTCGGAATTTCTCGAACAAAAGACCGAAGCGATTCGCGCTCACGCTTCGCAGTTTTACAATCCGAAAGCAGGACGAGACGAACTCGAAACGCGCTTGACGGGCAAGGGATTTATCGCCGAACTCGAAAACCGTTCGCGTTATTTCGGCAGTTTAATCGGCGTTGAGGCGGGCGAGCCGTTTTTCGTGCGCGAGGCGTTGAACGTCGAAGACCCGATTGCCCTGCTGACGCGACCAATGAATCTTTACTCGTAAGAATTAGGCACGAACAAGCACGGAATTACACGGCAAATTTGGTTCTAATTTCTTGTTCTTTCGTGTTTGTTCGTGCCTAATTTCATTTTGAATTATTTTTTCTCGTAAATTATCCGTCCGTTGAAAATCGTGTAAACCGGTTCGGTCGTCAAAATTTCCCGGTGCGGAATCGTCAGCAAATCTTTCGAGTGAACGACTAAATCCGCTAGCCTTCCCGCTTTAATTTCGCCTTTTTCGTTTTCCGAAAATTCCGCGTAAGCCGACTCAAAGGTGTGACAGCGAATCGCTTCTTCAATCGTTAATTTTTCCTGCGGCTGCCAACCGCCAACGGGGTCGCCCTCCGTATCTTGGCGCGAAACGGCGGCGTAAAGCGTTTGATACGGGTTGATTGATTCGACCGGGAAATCCGTGCCGAACGGAACGTGAACATTATAAGATTTCATCAAATGCCAGGCGTATGCGCCTAAAACGCGATATTCGCCGAGCCTTGATTCCGCCCAACGCTTATCGGAAATCGCGTGCGTCGGCTGCATCGAAGCGACGATGCCGAGTTCGGCAAAGCGTTTGAAATCGGCGGGTGAAACAACTTGCGCGTGTTCAATTCGATGTCGCGGAGAGTTATAATCGAGGAGAAATTCAGTCCGAAATCCTTTTTGTCCTGCGGAAGATATCGTGTTAATTGTTGTCTTAAACCTACCTTTTGAATTTTGATTGAATGATGTTTCAAAACCTTCCAAAGCCATTCGGTTCGCCTTGTCGCCAATCGCATGAAGCGCAATCTGCCAGCCTTCTTTATCGCGCTCGACAATCATTCTGGTCAATTCCTCCGCCGAGCGGCGCGGAATTCCCGAATTGCCCGCGTCGTCGGAAAAAGGCGCGAGCATCGCGGCGGTTTTTGAACCGAGCGTGCCGTCAACGTAACCTTTCAAAGCTGTCAATTTCAGCCGCGACGAATTATCTTTGAAAGCGGCAAACTCGGCGCGTTGGCGTTTCAGTTCGGCAATCGAATCTTCAAAATTCTGCCATTCCGCCACGCGCACAGTTAATTTATTTTGATTCAAAAATTCGCGGTAAAGTTTCGTCGTCTCGTAACCGGAATTGTCCTGAACAGACGTGATGCCGTAACGCTTTGCCATATCGAGCGCGAGTTCTAAACCTTTCGTTTCCTGTTCCTTCGTCGGCTGCGGAATCAAACGCGCAATCAAACCTTGCGCGGTTTCTTTCAAAATCCCCGTCGCCTCGCCCGCCGCATCGCGCTCGACTTCGCCGCCTTCGGGATTCGTCGTCGCTTTATCAATCTTCGCCAATCGCAAAGCCGCTGAATTAACCCACGCGACGTGACCGTCAACGCGCACGAGATAAACCGGATTGTTCGGCGCAACCTGGTCTAAATCCGCCCGCGCCGGAAATTTATTTCCCCAAACCGTGTGATCCCAGCCGCGCCCGATTATCCATTCGCCCGCTTTTACTTCTCTCACTTTCGCCGCAACTTTCGCTTTCGCTTCTTCAAGCGTCTTCGCGTCATTTAGGCTGACATTCAAAAGCGACAACGCGCCTCGAAAAAAATGAACGTGCGCGTCGTTAAATCCGGGCGTGACGAGTTTGCCCTTCAAATCAATTTCATTCGCCGCTTGATATTTGGCTTTTAATTCAGCGGACGTTCCGACCGCGATGATTCGTTCGCCGTCAATTGCGACGGCTTCAGAGGTCTTGAATTTTTCATCAGCCGTGAAAACTTTGCCGTTCACAAGAAGCAAACTGATTTTACGTTTCGTCTGCGCCAAAACGAGATTCGGCAAACAGAGCATTATAATAAGCGAAATTTTTAGTAATTTTTTTAGCATTTGGTTTTTCCTGTTCGAGTAACTTTAATTATAAATGCAAAACGGAAACATTGACACCGAAACCGCGTCACGCGAGTCCGCACTGAGAGCGCGAGCGCGAAAAATTCACCGCGATAAATTTGATTTTAGCGAAGTCGGATAGACTGCTGGCGCAATCTCGGCGGACGAAATCCGCGCTCCGATCAAACAACTTGGCTTTCATTAACTAACTCGCGTAAAATTCTTACGCAATCTTATTTCAACAAAACTAATCTGATGAAAAAAATTCTAACAATCTGTTTTGCTGTTTTTTGTTTTTCCGTGTCAATTCTCGCGCAAGTTCCGACGAATATTTTAGTCAACATCGTCAAAGCCGAAGACGAACGCCGTTACGATAAAACGCTGGAAGATTTGATGAAAAATCCGGGCGAGAAAATTCGCGCCCGCGCCGCGCTCGCCGCCGGACGCGTCGGCGACGAACGAGCCGTTCCAACGCTCGCCAATCTTTTAGAGAATGACACGGACGCGGTTCGCCCGACGGCGGCGTTCGCGCTCGGCGAAACCGAATCGCTAAAAGCGGCTGACGCTATCTTGAAGGTTCTAAAAGTTCCGACCATTTCGCCGGAACTTCGCGCACGGCTTACGGAAGCGGCGGGAAAAATCGCGGCGGCAAATGCCAAAGACCCAAAAGCCATTGAACTCGGCGACGCGATTCTCGACGTTCTGGACGCGGAAGCGAGAAAACCGAAACAAGACCGCTTGACCGTTCTGCTTGGCTTGACGGCGATTTTGCGGGCAAAGCCTGAAGAAGGCAATTTTATCGCGGCGAAGTTTTTGACGAACATTGATCCAAGAATTCGCGCCGATGCCGCCAACACTTTGTCGAGAATCCGCGCCAAAAACGCCGACGAACAGCTTCGCGCGATGCTGCTTGCCGATGATAATGCGATTGTCCGCGCAAACGCGGCGCGTGCGCTCGGCGCGGCGGAAGACAAAAACGCTTTCGATTTACTGCTTGAAGCCGCGACGGAAGACGAAGATTCGCGCGTTCGCGTTTCGATGATTCGCTCGCTCGGAAATTTGAAAGATAAAAAAGCCGCCGACAAATTGTTGGAACGCGGCGAAAAACTTTTGGGCGATTATAAAAAGTCGAAATTTGCAAATCCGATTGAGAAAAATGAATTGCTGGAAATTGCGATGACTTTAGGAAATCTATTGAAAAATACCGACAACGAAAAAACTGTTAAATTTTTAACGGATTACGGATTAAAAGAAAATTTTATTTCTCCTGAACTTCACATTGCATTCGCCAAAGTTTCGCCGTCAAAATTCATAGATTTACAATATCCTAATAATATTTGTAGCAGCAATTCTGTAAATGTTTTTACGTTATGCTGGCAATTTAGAAGTTCTTATTATCAAGGATTGGGTGAACTGGCAAATTTGGAAGAGAAAAATTCTTTACGTTCAAAAGCCAAAAATATTCTGATTAAAAGTTTAGAGTTTGATGAAAAGGGAGAGTTCGGAATTCATTTTGATGTGCGTTCCGTTCCCGATGAACTGCGAGCTTTTTCTAAATTTAAGTCAAAGAATACGGAAGAAATTTTAAGAAGTTTTCTGGATTATAAAGACATCTTCGTTCGCGCGACCGCCGCCGAACTTTTGGGCGAACAACCCACGACAAAGGAAAATGTCGAAACATTAAAAACGGCTTTTATTCAAGCATTGAAGAAAGACAAAGATTTTGTTCAAGCACTAAAAAATGATAAGAAAGATTATAACGACGCGCAACTCGCCATTCTTTCCGCGCTCGTGAAATTAGACAAAACGCAATCCGTTTCTTCATTAAATCTCGCGCTTGACGCTCCTGATTATCTCGTGCGCCGACACGCCGCGCAGTTAATCAAACAAAATGATTTGACGAAAGATTTCCCGAATGTCGAAAAACAAGTCGGAACAGTCAAATCTTATGACGCGAAAACAGGCACCAAACTTGGACAAGTCTCAAATACGAACGCCAATTACACACGCGCCGTTTCGCGCAAAAATGCGCGGGCGATTTTAACGACCGACAAGGGAACTTTTACCATTGAATTTACGCCCGAAGATGCGCCGCTGACGGTTGATAATTTTATCAAATTGGCGAAGGCGAATTATTTTAACGGCTTGGCGATTCACCGCGTCGTGCCGAACTTTGTGATGCAGGACGGCGACCCGCGCGGTGACGGCAACGGCGGACCTGGTTTCTCGATTCGCTGTGAGATGAATATGGTCGAATACGAACGCGGCGCGGTCGGAATGGCGCTGTCGGGCAAAGACACGGGCGGCTCGCAATGGTTCGTCACGCATTCGCCGCAGCCGCATCTCGACGGTGGCTACACTGTTTTCGGGCGCGTGAACGAAACCGATATGAAAATCGTAGATAATCTCGTGCGCGGCGATAAAATTTTGAGCGTGAAAATTGTTGAAGGCAATGCAGTTACACCAAATATAACGAACAAACGCAAAGTGAAAACCAAAAGATAGAATAGTTTCTAACATCTTGTAAAAATAGGTGTCAAAAATGAAAATGACACTTAAAATGACACATTCAATTTTCAAACATCATTTAAGTATCTATTTTCTAGTTTATCTACTCTGATATTAAGATTTGATACTTCCTTTATCAAACCATTGCCAAAATCTTTCTTGTCCTGATTTCAACACAAAAATAAAAAGGCTGACTAAACATTCAATCAGCCTTTCATAATTTACCGTTCAATACTCATTTGGTTCAAGTAACGTGGTCGAGGTTCTATCAGCCTCAGTTATCACCCAAATTTTCACATTTTGGGAAGTCCTGTAAGACGACAAAATCCGAAAGCCTTCTTTCACTGATAACTAGTTTTCGCGTTTGTCGTCTTCACACACCAAACCCCAATCTCCAGATTGATGTTTTGCCAGAAATTCATTCGGCGTTTGATTTGATTCTTCTAATGCTTCTCGTGCGCCAACTGTTAAATAA
>Ga0136611_10000317_pt1 | contig 30778 bp, 21 predicted proteins | sample AntDrymUQ2232306_2_FD_106645 | JGI IMG/M metagenome (GOLD analysis project Ga0136611, IMG submission 106645) | Polar desert sand microbial communities from Dry Valleys, Antarctica - metaG UQ223 (23.06) | ecosystem: Environmental > Terrestrial > Soil > Desert | place: Antarctica: Dry Valley...
AGTGGCCATGGTGATGCGCTACTGGGGCGAACGCGAAGTGTTCGCCGAGGATTTCGCATCGCTGGTCGATCGGAGCGCCTCCGGCATCGCTACTGATGTGCTCGCGTCGGGTCTCCGCCGGCGCGGATGGCGGGCGTTGCCCTTCACCGCCGGCCCGGCCCCGAGCGGAGAATGGATGCGCGAACAGGTCGACCGTGGGCGTCCCGTGATCGCCCTCATCCAGGTGCGGCCCGGCCGATATCACTACGTCGTCATCGTCGCCTGGACCGGCGAGCGAGTGATCCTCCACGACCCTGCCCGCGCGCCGTTCCGGGTGTTGTCCCGCGTCGAGTTCGAACGTGACTGGAGGGCCGCCGGTGATTGGGCCCTGCTGTTGCTGCCATCCGAAGGACCTGTGCTGGAACGACCGGCCATTAACGTTGCCGCAGAGACCGAGTTCCCGTCACGCACCGGCCCGTGCCCTGAACTCGTCCAGGAGATGGTCCAACGGGCACGCGCCGGAGATCTCGACAGCGCCGAGATCGGACTCGTGGCTGCGCTCGGGCTTTGTCCCCAACATGCTGACGCATGGCGGGAGCTTGCCAGCGTTCGTTTTCTCCAGTCGCGCTGGGCCGAGGCCGGCACGCTCGCAGAACGCGCGGTCGGGCTCGATGACAGTGACGCCCACGGTTGGGAGCTGCTGGCGACCAGCCGCTTCCTCAACGATGAGCCCGATGCCGCCCTCGAGGCGTGGAATCGCATCAGACGTCCACTCGTCAATCTTGTGCGAGTCGAGGGCGCGCGACGCACCCGGCACCCCGTGGTCGTGGCTGTCGTCGGACTGCCGCCGCGTTCACTCCTTACCGCGGAGATGTACGGTCTCGCCGAACGGCGCCTGCGCGAGTTGCCGAGCGCGGCGGTGACGCGCGTGCACTACCGGCCCATCGAAGGCGGGCTGGTCGAAGTCGAGGCCGCCGTGGTCGAGCGTCAGACGCTGCCACGAGGCGTGGTGCCGGTGGCGGCCGCCGTCGGCCGCGCCTGGCTTCATCGCGAGCTCAGGCTCGAGGTTGCGACTCCAACCGGAACCGGAGAGTTGTGGACCGGTGAGTGGAGATGGTGGGAGGCCCGGCCGCGAGTCGCGTTTACGCTGGCCGTCCCCGCGCTTGCAACACTGCCGGGGGTGGTGAGGATTGAAGCGTCCTGGGAACGGCAGTCGTACGCCATCCCGCTCGACGCCGGACGTTCCGGTACATCGGCGATTTACCGTGCGGAGCGCCGGCGCGCGGCGTTCGGCCTTGCCGACTGGGCAACCAGCCGCACGCGATGGAACGTCAGCGCCGCGCTCGACCGATGGGATGACGACAGCCACCTCTCGCTTGATGGGGGGCTCGATCTGCGGCGTGCCGGCGACCGCGTGTCGATGGGCGTTGAGCTCGCCGCGTGGATACCGATCGGAGCGGGATCGCGCCTGGCACGAAGCAGCGTGAGGGCGGGGTGGCGATCCACCCGGGAGCCCGCCAAGGGTGCCTGGCTCGTTTCGGGCAATGTCACCGCAACCAGTGCAGGAGCGCCGTTCGATCTCTGGCCGGGTGCCGGTACGGGTCACGCGCGCGCGCCGCTGCTGCGCGCTCATCCGTTGCTGGACGAAGGGGTGATCACCGGCGACGTGTTCGGCCGGTGGCTGTCTCACGGCACTGTGGAGTACCAGCACCCTCTGTTCGCCGCTTCAGCGGGTGCCATTCGGGCCGCCGTTTTCGCCGACACCGCTCGGGCCTGGCAACGGATCGGCGGGCAGGATTCGTCGCCGCTGCACACCGACGTCGGCGCGGGTCTGCGAATCGTCCTTCCCGGCGCCGGCGGCACGATGCGGGTCGACCTCGCACGGGGTCTGCGAGATGGACGCGTCGTGCTCTCGGGGGGCTGGCTGCCGCCATGGCCGCGCGATCAATAACGAAGACAACACTTCCGGCCAGATCTACTATTTATTTCCGCGAGGACCGCGTCGATCGCGGTGCGGAAGTTCGAGATCGGATGGGCGCCGACCAGGCGGCGCAGCGCCTTGAGCCGCCCCTCCTTGGTTTGCCCTGCAACCTCAGCATTTCCGTAGTCGCGGTATGGTTAGCAGGTGACCACGACCCCAACCCGCTTGTTCTCACCCCTGTGCGTTTTGATACTGGCCGGCGCGACTGCCGCCGGCGTGCAGGCCGTCCAATATCCGGATCCCACGCAACGCGTGCTCACGCACCGTGAGCAGAACGCGATCGCCACGCCGTGGATCAAGAAGCGCTTCGACACGCTGCTCGGGCCGATCATGACGCGCGAGGGGATCGACATGTGGGTCATCCCGACCCGCGAGTACAACGAGGACCCGGTGTTCGCGTCGATGTCGCCGAGCACCTACTTCGCGTCGCGGCGCCGCACCATCCTGGTCTTCTACAATCCCGGCGGCGGCAAGCCGGTCGAGCGTTATTCGATCGGCCGCTTCGATTACGACGGCCTCTACACGATCGTGCCGACGCCGAATGACGGTCAGCATGAAGGGCTGCGCAAGCTGGTCGACGAGAAGAATCCAAAGGTCATCGGCATCAACGAATCGGATGCGTGGAACCACGCGGACGGCATCACCGCCAACGAGAAGCGGCGGCTGGTCGAAGCGCTCGGTCCCGCGCACACGGCGAAGATCAAGTCGGCGGAGATGCTCGCGGTCGGCTGGCTCGAGGTCAAGCTGCCCGAGGAGCTCGAGGCGTATCGCCACGCGATGAAGGTCGCGCACATGGTGATCCGCGAGGCGTTCTCGAACAAGGTGATCACGCCCGGCAAAACGACCAATGAAGATGTGGTGTGGTGGATGCGGCAACGCGTCGTCGAAATGGGCCTCGGCAAGTGGTTCCAGCCGTCGGTGACGATCTTCCGACAGGGGGAGAAGACCAATCCGCGCGGGGTGATTCAGCCCGGCGACATGCTGCACACCGACTTCGGCATCGTCTATCTCGGCTACTCCACCGACACGCAGCACAACGCGTATGTGTTGAAGCCGGGCGAAACCGACGCGCCCGCCGGACTGAAAGCCGGCCTCAAGGCCGCGAATCGCCTGCAGGATCTGACGATGCAGTACGCGCGGCTTGAACGCACCGGCAACCAGGCGCTGGCGGATGCGCTGGCGCAGGCGAAGAAAGAAGGCCTCGTGCCCTCAATCTATTGCCACCCGGTCGGCTTCCACGGCCACGCGGCGGGGCCGCCGATCGGCATGACCGACTATCAGCAGGGCGTGCCGGTGCGCGGCGATTACGTGTTCCGTCCGAACACCTGGCATTCGATCGAGCTCAACGTGACGCACAACGTGCCGGAGTGGGGCAACCAGCCGGTGCGCTTCGCGCTCGAAGAGGATGCGGCGATCATGCCCGGCGGCAAATGGGACTGGATCGACGGCCGGCAGGAGAGCTTCTATCTGATCAGGCCATGATGATCTCGTGACTTAGTGATTTGGTAATTTGGTGATTTGGTGATTTGGGACGAATTGCCATTCCTGTGACGCCAACGTAACATCCACCATGTTCAACGGTCGTCTGCTCGTGATGAGTGGCTGACCGCTTCTGTTCACGGAGGATGGGATGTTCAAGGTCACTGGCACCGCCCTACGGGGTTGCGTGTTCCTGCTGTTCGTAGGGTACGCGTCGCCGGTCGCTGCCCAGCTCGACACCGCCACGGTCATCGGCACCATTGCCGACTCTCAAGGCGCTGTGATCCCGGGGGCCACCGTCGTGGCAACCAACAAGAATTCCGGGTTCGTGCGCAGCACGATCAGCGACGCGGATGGCCGGTATCGGCTGGCGGGGGTGACGCCGGGGGGTTACGAGGTTGTGGCGGAGCTCCAGGGCTTCTCTCGCGCGCTCCGCCAGGGCCTGAGCTTTTCTCTCGGGTCCGAAGCGGTTCTCAACTTCACCCTCCAACTGGGCGCGATCAGTGAAGCCGTCACTGTGACCGCCGAGACGCCGATCGTGCAGACGACGACGGCGGCGGTCGAGACACGGCTTGATCGAGCCGCCATCGACGCGCTGCCAATCATCGGCCGCAGCTATACGTCGCTGTTGCGGATCGCCCCCGGCGCGCAGAGCTCCAACGGCACGTCGTTCGTCGGCTCACGCGGCCGCTCGAACCAGTTCAACATCGACGGCGTCGACAATAGCGAAGACATCTCGGGATACTCGCGCCAGTCGCTCGCGCTCGATTCCGTCCAAGAGGTGCAGATTCTCGTCACGGGGTTCAAGGCCGAGTACGGCCAGGCGTCGGGCGGCGTCGTGAACGTGGTGACGCGGTCGGGCACCAACGATCTGCGCGGCAGCGGCTTCTTTCTGTTTCGGGATCAGTCGATGATGGCCCGCAGCCCGTATGCCGACCGCAGCCTGCCGGCCGATCCATTCCAGCGCGTTCACTACGGCGGATGGCTCGGGGGACCCATCAAGGAGAACAAGCTGCATTACTTCCTCAACTACGAGCGCGAGGACCGCGATACCAATACCTCGAGCACCAGAACGCTGCCTGCTTCGACGGCAAACTTCTCGCCGGCGACGCTGCAGTTCCTGAACCAGAACAACATCTCGGTGTCGCTGTTCGGCGCGGGCGGCTCGATCCGCCAGGTCCGGCCGGAGTTCATCGACATTCACAACGTCACCGCGAAAGCCGACGGCCAGCTCTCGAACACTCAGTCGGTCACGGGCCGCTACCAACTGACGCACGACACCCAACCGTCGGGGCAGAACGGCACGCTATTCGACTACAACGGCAACACCTCGTTTGGCCGAACCAACTACGCCAACCTGAATCACAAGTGGGTGCTCGGCTCGAACAAGCTCAACGAGTTCTATCTCCAGGTCGGGCAGACGCTCGAGGACTTCGTCACCGCCTTCCCGGCCCTGACCAACCTCTCGGTGACTGGCGGCTTCGATCTCGGCGGATCGAGCACCTATCCGCAGGCACGTAAAGATTGGGTCTACCAGGTGATCGACAACTACACCTGGGCACTGTCGGGCACTCGCACCGGTGAGCACGCGGTAAAGGCCGGTGCCCAAATCAAGATCTTCAAGTCGGACGGCTTCTTCGATTCCAACTTTCGTGGCACCTACACGTTCCCGTCGCTGGCGGCGTTTGCCGCCGGCACGCCCAGCCGCTTCACGCAGAATCAGGGCAATTCCAACCTGGCGCGGCCGAATCAGATTTATGGCTTCTACCTGCAGGATGACTGGCGGCCTTCGACCAGCCTGACGTTGAACCTCGGCCTGCGATACGACTACGAGGGCGCGAAGACCGAGGCGCTGAAAGACGTCACGGGATCGGCGGGCCCCGGTATAAGCCGCGATCGCAACAACGTGGCGCCGCGGTTCGGCTTCTCGTGGGCTCCCGGCGGCAGCACCTCACAGGCCATCTACGGAGGGACCGGCAAGTACTACGATCAGGTCATCCTCAACGTGATCGGGAACGCCCGGTTTACGCCGCCCAAGATCATCGGGATCCAGATCGACAATCCGGCCTTTCCCAATCCGTTCGGCGGCGCGCAGTCGGTGCCAACGCCCAGCCTGTCGGTGATCGACGACCACCTGGTCACGCCCTGGAACTGGAACACGCAGGTCGGCTACCGGCGTGAGTTGAGCCGCGACCTGGGGCTCGACGTGAGCTTCGTCTATAACCGCGGCTACGACCAGATCGGAATCATCAATACCAATGCCGGCCGGCCCGGCACCGCGAACATCAACGGGGCGGGCGCGGTCCGCCCCGATCCGCGCTACACCAACGTCAGCTTCTACACGAACTTCGGAGAGATCCGCTACAAAGGCTTGATCGTCGATCTGCACAAGCGTCTCAGCAACCACGTCTCGGGTGCGGTGGCCTACACGCTGTCGAAGACGACGGACAACGCGTTCAACTTCGTAAGCTCCGTTCTGGTGCCGGAGCGGCCCGACCTGCAGTGGGGTCCCGGCAGTGATGACCGCCGTCATGTGGTGACCGGCAACGTGGTCTACCAGATGCCCTTTAACCTGACGCTGGCGACCATCCTGGAGTACCGGTCAGAGGCGCCGTTGAATATCACCGTTGGCCGCGACGTCAACGGCGACGGCCTGACCACCGATTGGGTCAACGAGGCCATCTGCCGGAACGTCGCGTGCCCGGGCTACACCTACTCGCGCAACAGTGTCCGCGAGCTCTCGACGGAAGACGCGAACCGGCTGCGGGCGCTGTTCGGGCTGTCGGCCATCCCGGCCTTCGAGAACAACCCGAAGTTCTTCAACGCAGACGTGACGATGCAGTGGGCGCCGACCCTGGGCGGCTCGCGGCGCATCAAGGTGTCCGCGGAGGCATTCAACGTCTTCAACTTCCCCCTGCGCAACCTGCCGACGGAGAGCATCACATCAGGCAACTTCGGCCGCGTGACCTCGGTGTCGCAGGCGCGGGCGGTGCAGTTCACTCTACAGGTGGACTTCTAGGATCACGGCGCCGGTGGGCGGTCTCGCGCCGCTCACTGGTGCCCTCGGATATAGTGGCGACATGAAACCGGCGGCGGTCATGGCTCTTTCGCTTGTCTTTGGAGCATGTGTGTCCTCCACGGTCGCACAACGACAGGCGGCCCCGGTGCAGAGCTACAAAGTCATCGCCTCATTTCCTCACGACCCGTCGTCGTTCACGCAAGGCCTGGTGTTTGCCGACGGACAGATGTACGAGAGCACCGGGCTGAATGGCGAGTCGACATTGAGGCGCGTCGATGTCACCACCGGGAAGACGCTACAGCGCATCGACGTGCCGTCGCAGTACTTCGCCGAAGGCCTCGCGCTGGTGGGCGATGAGTTGTTGCAGCTGACGTGGCAGCACAAGCTCGGTTTCGTCTACGACCGCGCCACGTTCAAGCAGAAGCGGACGTTCACCTACAACAGTGAAGGCTGGGGCATCGCCTACGACGGTGCATCGCGACTGGTGATGAGCGACGGCAGCGATACGCTGACGTTTCTCGATCCGAAGACTTTTGCGCCGGGCAAGAAGCTGCGCGTCCTCGACGCCGGACGGCCGGTCGCCAATCTGAACGAGCTCGAGTGGATCGAAGGTGAGATCTGGGCGAACGTGTGGATGACCGATCGCATCGCGCGGATTTCGGCGAAGACCGGCGAGGTCAACGCGTGGATCGACTTGTCATCGTTATGGCCCGTCGCCCAGCGTCCGCAGCCAGGCGATCAGGTCCTGAACGGGATTGCCTACGACAGGGCCACACGCCGGATTTTCATCACCGGCAAGAAGTGGCCCCGCCTGTATCAGATCGCGGTGTTCTGATCACTTGAGCTTGAGCGGGGTCGCGCCGGTCACGCGGTAGATCGGATAGGTCTGCCCGACGGCGACGCCGTCCTCGATCACATTCCACGTCACCAGGCTGTCGTCACTTTCCGGCTCGATCAGGTAGAACGCGAGCCGCGCCAGCGCCTGGTTGGCGGGAATGTAGAGCGACCCGGCTTCGACGACGAGCTGGACCTTGTCGAAGGTGCCCTTCAGCCGCACTTCCTGGTGGCCCTGGAAGAGGCGCGGCTGCTTGTTCACTTCCGTCACGCCGAACCGCTCGACGTTGAGGCGCGCTTCGCTCGCAAGCTCGTTGATCTTGATGCCGTGCCAACGCAGGCGCTCGAGCGCGGCTGCCAGGCCGGGGCCAGTCGCGAGCGCCTTTGGGATCAGCCAGCCCTTCGGCATCGGCAGCGATCGGGTCGCTGCGAAGACGCCGTAGTCCTTCATCGATACCGGCACCGCCATCGGGCTCATCGCCAGCATCTCGCGGCCGGAGCGCGGATTCGGCACCTTCGTGACATCGCCGACGAGGATCTCGACCTGTTCAGGCAAGGCGCGAATCTCGATGTCGACGGCGAGCTCGGGCGGCTTGGTGGCGGACGGCGCTGCCAGCGCCCGATCGGCCTGAGCGGTCAGCGTGATGATCTGCTTCGCGTTGGCGGCGACTGATTTGTAGATCTCCTCGACGAAGTCCTCGGTCACTTCGACGCGGCCCTTGAAATCCAGGTAGCTGTAGGCCTCCGACAGGATCGCGATGCGATTGCGCAGGCCGGCGTAGTTGTTGCCGAAGCGCGGCCGGTGATCGAACGTGCGCCAGGTGGTGTTGCCGGGGTTGGCCGGATCGAGGCGCGAGCTCTCGCGCCCGCCGCCGTCTTCGGGCGCGAAGTTGCCATAGTAATAGGTGCGCCAGTTGTGCGACTTCAACATCGCGGCGCGGATCGGCGCCAGCATCGTGTCGCGGGTGAACTCGATCAGCCGCGCATCAGCATTGGGATTCAGGATCGGCGAATAGGTCAGGTGGTTGGCGTGGTAGGAGCCGTTGGTGGTGTGGAGATCGACCAGCACGTGCGGATCCCACTTGTTCATCAGTCCGACCAGCGCGCGTGCTTCCACGGAATCCAGCTTCATGTAGTCACGATTGAGGTCGAGGCCCTTGGCATTCTCGCGCGTGCCGACGCCCGCCACCGGGCCGTTCTGCGCGGTGCGGTTCATCGGGCTGACCCTCTCGTTGCCGTCGGCGTTGTAGTCGGGCGCGATCAGGAACACGAGCTGCCTGGTCATCGGCTTGAGATCGCCGGAGACGAGCCGAGTTGCGAGCATCAGCATCGCTTCCTTGCCTTCGACTTCGCCGGCGTGAATGTTCGCCTGCACGAACACCAGCGGCCGTCCCAGCTTGCGCGCCATCGCCGGGTTGTCCACTTTGGGATCCGAGATCACGATTAGCGGCAGGTCGCGTCCCTCTTCGCTCTTTCCGAAGCTTTCGGTGTGGACCAGCGGGCTGGTCGCGACCAGCCCGCTGATGACCCTCGTCACATCGGCGTAGGTGCTGGTTTCTTCGTAGTTGGTGCTCTCCGCGCGCGTGCGCAGGTCGGCCGATTGGGCGAACCCTTCGAGTGCGCTCAGGGTAAACACACCGACAGCGGTCGCACACAGAACACGTGCTATCGAAAGACGCATGCGGATTCCTACTTGGATGCAGTCGTCGTGGTCGTCGGCTGCAGGTATTTGTTGAACCAGTTCACGTAGCGCTGCAGCCGGTCGCGCTCGTAGCTCGGGATCGTCAGGCCGTGGAACTGGCCGGGATAGATCACCAGCTGCGTATCAACGCCGAGGCTCTTCAAGGCCTGGTACATCTGCTCGCCGCCGGCGATCGGCACGTTGAAGTCCTTCTCGCCGCCCATGAACAACGTCGGCGTCTTGATCTTGTCGGCGTTAAAGAAGGGATACGACACCTTCAACCACTTGTCTTTCGACTTCCACGGCTGCCCCATCTCCTGGTCGTACTGGATGATGTATTGATCCATCCCGTACATCGTGAACTGCAGCGAGCTGCCGGCGCCGCTGATCGCGGCCTTGAAGCGTGTGTCCGAGGCGATGGTGTAGTTGGTGGAAATGCCGCCGTAGCTCCAGCCGCCGATGCCGAGCCGATCCGGATCGGCAATGCCCTGCTTGACCGCTTCATCGACGGCGCCGAGCAGGTCGACCACTTCGAGGTTGCCCCAGTCGCCGTGGATCGCCTTCTGCCAGGCGTTGCCGCGGCCGGCGCTGCCGCGATAGTTGATCGCCAGCGCTACATAGCCGCTGGCCGCGAGCAGCTCGCGATCGAACGAGAATGAATGTTGATCCTGGCCGTTCGGGCCGCCGTGAACGATCAGCAGTGTCGGATACTTTGTGCCGGCCTTGTACCCCGCGGGCTTGACAATCAAGCCGTGGACGTCGGTGCCGTCCTTGCTCTTCGACTGGAAATCCTCGGTGGTCGCGAGCTGCAATTCGCCGGCGAGCTTGTCGTTGTGCCTGGTGAGCTGACGCAGGTTCCCGCCTTCGAGCGCATACACCTCGGTGAATTGCGTTGGCGAGGCCGCAAGGACGGCAAAGTTGCCATCCTTACCGGGACTCAGCCCCGAGATGACGCGCCGGCCGTTGGACTTGCGCTGCATCGTGCCGTTCGGATTTTCCGCGGGCACGGTCGCGACGTGATTGGTGCGATCGTCCTGCAGCAGGAATGAAATGCTCTGCCCGTCAGCCGACCACGCGGCGTTGGACACCGCGCGATCGAGCGTCGGCATGTAGACGGTCGGCTTCTGCGTCGGGCCGTTCTGCATGGGCGGATTGGCCGGCACGACGACCAGCTTATTCATGCCGTAGGCGGTGTTTTGATCGTTGTCGCTGATCAACACCGCGATGCGGCTGCCGTCGGGGCTCCATGCGGGCCGGCCGCCTTCGCCCTCGGCGGTCTTGGTGATCTGCCGCGGCTCGGCGCCTTCACGCGCCTCGACCAGCCACAGATCTTCGTTCGACGTACGGTCGGGATCGGCGTGGCCGCGCTTGCTCAGAAACGCGATCGACTTCCCGTCCGGCGACCACGATGGGCTGTTGTCGTCGGTGTTTCCCTTGGTAATGATTTTTGCGGTTTTGGTCGCGAGATCGAAGACGCCGATGTGGCTGTAGAAGTCCTTGAGATAGCCGGTGCGATCTTGCTTGAAGTGGTAGCGGTCGATGACGATCGGCGGCGCGGTCTTGCGCTTCCAACCTTCCATCTTCTCCGGCTCGTCCGCCGGATCCTGATCGTCGGCCGTGAACGCGATCCGGGTGCTGTCGGGCGACCACTGGATGTCGGACACGCCGCCCTTGAAGTCGCTGACCTTCTGCGCTTCACCGCCGGCGCGATTCAACAACCAGATCTGCCCGCCCTTCTTCTTTTCCTCGTCGGTGCCGCGCGAGGCCACAAATGCGAGGTACTTGTTGTCCGGGCTCCAGCGCGGAGACGACTCGCCGTCGGAAGACGAGGTCAGCTGCAGTTGCTCGCTGCCGTCCCACTTCACCATCCAGATGTCGGTGTTGCGGCGATCCTTCTCGGCATCGACCGTCGTGACGGTGTAGGCGACCCACTGGCCGTCAGGCGAGCGCTGCGGATCGCCGACGCCGGTGATGCGCGAGTGATCGTCAAGGGTGATGGCGCGTTTGGCGGCCTGGCCACGAACGGCCACCGAGCCCATCAACGCGATCGCGACGAGGGTGAGCAGGTGTTTGCGCATAATTACCTCAAATGGGATGCCAGTATCGCACATGGTATTCTCTCGGCCACTCCGCTGCCTACGGCGGATAGCCCCAGGAGGCTACATGCGCGTTTCTCGTTTTCTACTGGCGGCCGGATTGGCCGTTCTCGTCGGTGTGAGCTCGATGACCATCCTCTCGGCGCAGAGCAAGACCGATGAGGATTACGACAAGTTGATGAAGAGCGTCGGCGCCGCCGACGGCGCCATGCGCAAGGCCGCCGATCCAAAGGCGGCCGGCGAGGAAGCGGCCAAGCTGGTCATCTTGTTCAAGGACGCGCAGCAGTTCTGGACGGCGCGCAACAACAAGGAAGCCGCCGGTTGGGCGGGGTCGGCGATGATGCACGCCGCCGAAGCGCAGAAAGCCGGCGCGGCCGGCAACGCCGAAGGCGTCGCGGAGCACGCGAAACAGCTCGGCGGCACGTGCCAGACCTGCCACGCGAAGTATCGCGGAAAAAGCGAAGCCGGCTTCGTGATCAAGAAGGGTTGATTCCGACGGCCTGACGGCCTGACAACCTGACGGCCTGACGGCCTGACGGCCTGACAACCTGACTACCTGATGGTGGCGGCGATCGCGATCGCGACGCCGCCATCAGTCTGCAGGTTGACCGTGACCGTATCGCCCACCTTGAGCTGAGATTTCAGCTGCGACACCAGCACGAACGGCCCGCCCGCTTTCAGTTCAACCGATCCAAAGGAAGGAATGGTGATGTGGACCGTCGGCTTGTCGCCCTCACGCAACTCGACCTTCCCCGCATCAGACGTTCCCGACTGCACGTAGGCGTCGTACATCGTCGGATTGCTGAGCGTCGCGTAGATGGCAATGCCCGTCGGAACGATCGTCGCGGACGAATCAGACGCCGTCGGTTCCTTCTGGAACAACGCGGCCGCGAGGGCGAGTGCGAAGACGACCTTCATTTTGGCAACGCCTGGGGCATATCGGCCACTACGTAAATCACCGCTGCCAGCGATGCGGCGGCTTTTGACACTTCTTGCGAATCGATGCGATCGATTGTATCCGCAGGCGTGTGGTGGATCGTGAAGTACTTCGTCGGGTCGCCGGAGTAAGCCAGCATCGGCACCTTGCCAAGGGCGGCGATCGGGCCGATGTCGGCGCCACCACCGCCGCCGACGATGTCCTGCATGCCGAGCGGGGTCAGCAGCGTCAAGATCTCGCCCATCAGCTTCTTTGCGGCCTCGGAGCCGGTGAAGCCGATGTGAGCCGGGGCGAACACGCCGGAGTCGGACTCGACGGCGAGCACGTGATTCGCGGCTTCCGCGGCGTGCTGATCGCGGTAGCCGTTGCCGCCGCGCATGCCGTTCTCCTCATTCGTGAACAGCACCACGCGCACCGTGCGCTTCGGGCGGATGTTCAACTTCTTCATCAGGCGCGCCGCTTCCCACGTCACGATGCACCCGACCGCATCGTCCGATGCGCCCGTGCCCGCATCCCACGAATCGAAGTGACCGCCGACGAGCACGATCTCTTCCGGCTTCTCGCTGCCGCGAATCTCGCCGACAACGTTAAAGGACTCAGCGTCGGGGTCGAACTTCGATTCCATCTTGAGGCGGAGGCGAACCTTGACGCCGCGATTGACGAGACGCTGGATGCGATTGGCATCCTCGGCAGGAATCGCCGCGGCCGGAATCTTCGCGAGGTCGGCCACATAGTTCATCCCGCCGGTGTGCGGCGTGCGCAGGCCGTTCGGGCCTACCGAACGCACCAGCGATGCCACCGCTCCGGCGCGCGCGGCCATCGAGGCGCCGCCCGATCGATACGCGACCGTCTCTCCGTAGTTGCTGTAGGGAACGTTGAAGAGCACGATCTTGCCCCTGGCGTCGGCGGCGCGCCTGGTCAGCTCCTCGCCGTTCGCAACGACGATGACCTCCGCCTCGACACCCGCAGGCGGCGTGGCGACGCTGCCACCAAGGCCGAGCATTGGAATGACGTGATGTGGCGGATTGACGATCTCGAGGCTCTCGTTGCCGCGCACCCACTTGGGTACCATCACCCGCTCGGTGTGTACGTTCTCGAGGCCGTCTTTCTTCATCGCCTCCTGCGCCCACGCGATCGCGCGAGTCAGGTTTTTCGAACCGCTGAGGCGCTGGCCATAGGTGTCGGTCAGTTCAGCCAGGCGATCCCAGGCAAACTGGTCGGCCTGCGCGGCAGCGATGATCTTCTCGCTATTCGCACGATAGGGTTCAAGCCATGCCGGCCGGCCCTGGGCCGCCGATGAGGTCATGAAAAGCGCGAACAGGAAAAGAACTGAGCAGACGCGACGCATCTGCTCAGTATAGCTAGAGTCGAGTTAGACGACCGGCGCCGGCTCCGATTCACGCGCGTAGTGGCGATGCAGCGCGATCGCCTTGATGAACGGCTCAATCGTGTCGCCGGTCTTGCCGGCGACCAGTCCCGGGTCCGCCTTGCCGTTTGGCAGCGCGGCCGGAATGTTGGCGGCCTGCAACATCTTCGAGGCCGCGCCAACAGCGAGGATCGGCTTGCAGTGGCGATAGGTATCCTTCAGGAACTCGAGGGCGCGGCCGTTCGCGGCCAGCGCGCCAGCGGCCGCATCCCCGTCAGGAATCACCAACGCGTCGTAGACCACCGAGGGCGTGGTATCGAGCGTGGCGCCAATCTCGATCGGCTTGCCGCCGTCGGACTGCACGCGCCCCAGACGTGCGCCGAGCATTACCGGCACCGCGCCTTCAGCGGCCAGACGCTCGGCGATCGCTTCGATGCCGGCGCTCACACCGTTGGCGACGAGGATCGCGACCCTGCGGCCGCGGATGCTGCCGTCACCGGGACGCGCGAACAGCGACAACGCCTTGGACTGCGTCACCTCGAGCTTGACCTTCGTCTGCTGCACCTTGGGCAGCGGCTGCGGCATCTCGTCGATGCCAAGGCCTTCGGCGACGGCCTTGGCGAGACCCATGTCCACGTTCATCAGCCCGGCCACCATTCGCTCGCGAATCGCCGGCACCTGTACCTTGGTCAGCTCGAAGCGGAACGCGTTGATGATGTGCTGCTGCTCGACCGGCGTCTGGCTGTTGAAGAACAATGTCGCCTGCGCGTAGTGCTCGGCAAAGCGCTCGGGCTTGCCGCGGACCTTGTGATCGTCGCGGATCAGCGGCTCTTGGACGGTGGTGAATCCCATCTTCCCGGTCTGAAACGGGCAGCCGCCGCCGAGCGAGTTCGGCTCATACGCGACGCGGCCGCGATTGATCGCCTGCTGGTGCATGCCATCGCGCGTGTTGTTGTGGACCTGCGTGACCGGCGCGTTAATTGGAATCTGGTGGAAGTTCGGTCCACCCAGCCGCGAGATCTGCGTATCGACGTACGAGTGAATGCGGCCCGCCAGCAACGGATCGTTTGAAAAGTCCACGCCGGGAACGATGTTTGCCGTGCAGAACGCGACCTGTTCCGTCTCGGCGAAGAAGTTGTCGGGGTTGCGGTTCAGCACCATCTTTCCGATCGGCCGGACCGGCACCAGTTCCTCCGGCACGAGCTTGGTCGGGTCGAGGATGTCGAACGAAAACTCCTCCGCCTGCTCCTCGGTGATGACCTGCACGCCGAGCTCGTACTCCGGGAACACGCCGGCTTCGATCGACTCCCACAGATCGCGGCGATGGAAATCCGGATCCGCGCCAGAGATCTTGACCGCTTCATCCCAGACCAGCGAGTGGGTGCCGGCCGTCGGGTTCCAGTGGAACTTGACGAACACCGACTGGCCCTTCGCGTCGACGAAGCGATACGCGTGCACGCCGAAACCCTGCATCGTCCGATAGCTGCGCGGAATCGCGCGATCGGACATCGCCCACATCAACATGTGCGTGATCTCGGGCATCAACGATGCGAAATCCCAGAACGTATCGTGGGCGCTGCCGGCCTGTGGCATCGCATGATGCGGCTCGGGTTTCGCGGCGTGCACCAGGTCGGGAAACTTCATCGCGTCCTGGATGAAGAACACCGGGATGTTGTTGCCAACCAGGTCCCAATTGCCCTGGTCGGTGTAGAACTTCACCGCGAAGCCGCGCACGTCGCGCGCGGTATCGGTGGAGCCGCGCTCGCCGAGCACGGTCGAGAAGCGCACGAACACCGGCGTGCGCTTGCCGGCTTCGGCGAAGATCGACGCGCGGGTCAGCTTGTCGAGCGGCTTGTAGCACTCGAAGTAGCCATGCGCAGCCGAGCCGCGCGCGTGGACGATGCGCTCGGGGATGCGTTCGTGATCGAAGTGCGTGATCTTCTCGCGAAGGATGAAGTCTTCCCACAACGTCGGTCCGCGTAGACCGGCCTTCAAGGAATTCTGGTTGTCGGCAACCGGAATGCCCTGGTTAGTCGTCAGGCCCTGACCCGATGCGTCGGCGCGATGCCGATCGAGCGGATGGATGGTCAGGTTCTTGCCAATAGAGGGCGCGCCGGTGCCTAACTTCTCGGAGGCGGCTTCTTCGGTCACGGTGCTTGCGCCGACAAGCTCATCAGCCGGCTCATGCGGTTCGCCGGCCGGCGGCGCGAGCGCATCGCCGTCGAATTCCGCGGCCTTCAAGGGGTTGAATGGCATCTGACGCGCGAGATCGTCAGTCGCAGCCATCTTTGATTCGAGGCGATCGTGCGCATCGAGATCGACAGACGGCCGGGCCGGACCACTGACGGTCGGCTTCGCTTCGGCCTGTCGTGATGCGGGTTTCTTCTGAAACTTTGGAGGAGTGCTTTTCTTTGCTTTGGCCATGTGCGCGGCAGCGTGCAAAAACATCGCCGCCGCGGTGCTGCTGGGTTAGGCTCTACAAATTATGACGACCCTCACGCGCCGCGAGCTGCTGACGTCAATGGCGGCTGCGCCGCTGGCCTCATGGGCGATCGCCCAGACACCGAACAACCCCGACGTCGCTTACGGCAACACCACCATTCCGCGAGGCATCCGATCGCGGCTGGTGACCGGGGTCAACGGCATCATCATGCACGCGCTCGAAGCGGGTTTCGAAACGGCGAACCGCCCTGCTGTGCTGCTCATCCATGGATTTCCTGAGCTCGGCTATAGCTGGCGCCACGTGATGCTCCCGCTGGCGAACGCGGGTTACCACGTCATCGCCCCCGATCAGCGCGGCTACGGCCGCAGCGGCGGCACCGACGTCACGTTCGATCAGGACCTGGCGCCGTTCTCGACGCTCAATCGCGTGCGCGACATGATGGCCTTGATCAACGCGCTGGGACATCGCTCGGTCGCGATGGTGGTCGGCCACGATTTCGGATCGCCGGTCTCGGGATGGTGCGCATTGACGCGGCCGGATGTGTTCCGCTCGGTGGTCATGATGAGCGCGCCGTTCGGCGGTCCCGCGCCTCTGCCGTTCAATACCGCTAACGAACCGCCCAAACCGGCGGCAGTGCCTGCGCCGAGCCTGGACGACGAGCTCGAGAAGTTGCCGCAACCGCGTAAGCACTACCAGACCTACTACACGACGCGCGAAGCAAACGAGAACATGTGGCACCCGCCGCAAGGCATCCACAATTTCCTGCGCGCCTACTACCACGCCAAGAGCGCCGACTGGGCCGCCAACAAGCCGTTCCCGCTCGCATCGAACACCGCGACCGAGATGGCCAAGCTGCCGAAGTATTACGTGATGGACCTTGCCAAGGGTATGGCCGAACAAGTAGCCATCGACATGCCGTCGGCGCAGGAGATCGCCAACTGCAAGTGGCTCACGGACGAGGAGCTGAAGGTCTACGCGTCCGAGTACGGCCGCAACGGCTTCCAGGGCGGCCTGCAGTCGTATCGGGTCGGCCGCGTGCCGCGGCTGTCCGCGGAAACGCAATTGTTCGCGGGCCGCACCATCGACGTGCCATCGCTGTTCGTCTCGGGCAAGAGAGATTGGGGTGTGTATCAACGCGCCGGCAGCCTCGACAACATGAAGCGCTCGTGCACGAAATTCGAAGGCGTCGAGCTGATCGACGGCGCCGGCCACTGGGTGCAACAGGAAAAAGCTCCCCAGGTGGCCGAGCGCCTGATTCGGTTCGTTCAGCGCTAGAAGTCGAACTTCAATCCGAGCTGCACCTGGCGGGGCTGAATCGCCAGCGTCGTGATCGATCCGAAGTTCGCGTTCAAGCGGTTGCTGTTCGGCGCGCCGAGGTTGGTGCGGTTGAGAACGTTGAACGTTTCCAGCCGGAACTGCATGCGGCGGTTGCCGCCGATGCGCCGATCCTTGTGCAGGCCGAGATCCATCGAGTAAAGCGCTGGACCGCGTGCCGCATTCTCGCCGCGTTGCCAAACGGCTCCGCCGAGTTGGTCGGCACCACAATGTTGCCGCAACACCGTCTTGTCCGGTATTCCACGCGGGCGTCATTAAAGCCGTGCAAAATGTGGCGGCGTCAGGAGCGCGACGGCCGTAGCCGCGGAGACGTCAGAATCCCACCGCGTAGACGACTTTGAAGCTGCGTCCGGTCTCGGGCAGCACGTCCTTCAGGTAATTGAGGTGGTTGCGATACAACGTGTCAGCAGCGTTGTCGAGACGGGCGGTCACGGTGTTCAGCACGCCGGCGCGCTGGAATGAATACGACGCGAAGAGCCTGGCGGTCGCATACCCTTCGGTCGGCGCCTCTTCACCGAAGACGCGCGATTGATCCGAGACGAGCTGCACGCTGCCGCCGACCTGGAACGCGTTCTTCTGGTAGGTCAGGCCGGCGAGCAGGCGCTGTGGCGGAATGCGCGACAGTGGCTCGTTGGTATCCTTCAGCGTTCCTCGCACCATGTCGTAGGTAAGCTCGAAGGTGAGCTGATCGGTCAGCTTGACGTCGCCGTGGGCTTCGACGCCGGTCAGGACGCTGTCGGCTTCGATGTTGCGCACCACCGGAAAGTCGTCTTCGACCTCGCCGGTCGGCTGCCGAAAGATGTAGTTGGCGATATCGTTGCGGAAGAACGACACTTCCGCCTCGAACCGGTCGCCGCGCGCCCGCACCGCGAGATCGAATCCCAGCGCATGTTCCGCGGCGAGCTCGTCGTTGCCGATCTCGAACGCCAGGTTTCCCGGGTGCGGTCCGAAGTAATAAAGCTCTTCGAGCGACGGGTAGCGCGATGCCCGGGCGAGGTTCAGCGCGACGACCAGGTTGTCTTTCGCCGCCACCGGCTTCAGCACCAGGCCAACCGATCCCGACCATTCGTTGAAGGTGCGCTCGCGTCCCTCCTCGGGGGTGTAGCGCGAGTGATCGAACCGGCCGCCAAACTGTAGCGTCGCGTGCGCCGATTCCACTTCCTCGTAGAGGAATGCGGCGGCGGCCTGTTGATCGACCGGCGGCGACAGCGCTTCCTGCCCGATCGCATCGAAGGCGCGATTGAGGAACCAGCCGCCCAAGCTGCCGACGAGACGGCCGGTGCGCTTGTGCGACAGCAGCACCTCGCCTTCCATGGTGTCGTTGTGAAAGGTGGTACCGATCTCCTCGCCCTCGAACTCCGAGTGCTGGTACTTGCGCACACCGAGGGTCGCGCGATATGACTGCAGCCAGCCGGCCAGGTTCTGGCCGCCGGCGCGAACGCTGAAAGCATGACGCTGCGGAGTCAGATAGACGGAGCCCTCTTCAACGACCGGAATTCCGTACTCCGATTCGTCGTAGCCGTAACTGGCGCCGACGTATGACTTCTCGCCGGTCCACGACGCACCGACCTGTCCCAACGCGGTGCGCGCTTGCGAATTCTCCACCTCGCCTTCGGGCGTGTCGTAATTACCCGTGCGATTACCTGCGCCGCCAAAATGCAATGCAAACGTGCCGTTGCCAACGTGGATGTCGCCGGCGCCGCCGGCGGCGCCGCCGTTGGTGCCGAAGTTGAACGTGAAGCGGCCCGATGCGCCCTGGGCCTTTGCGGAAGGAATCGAATCCGTAATCACGTTGACCAGGCCGCCGATCGCATTGGCGCCGTACAACAAGGTCGCTGGGCCGCGCACCACTTCGATCTTGCGGGCGGCCGCCGGATTGGTCGGGACCGAGTGATCACCTGACTGGCTGGACAGGTCGCCCATGCGCTGGCCGTCCTCGAGCACGCTGATGCGATCGCCGTCGAGGCCGCGAATCACCGGCCGCGCCGACGCGTTGCCGAATTCACGCATCGCAACGCCGGGCGATTCGGACAACGTGGCGCCGATCGTCGCTTCGAGATTCTTGGTCAGCTCCTGGCCGTCGAGCACGGTGGTCGGTTGATACGACTCGAACTGCGGCCGGGCGGTCGGGCTGACCGACAGCACCTCGGCGAAGTGCATGTCGAAGTCGATGGAGATATTGAGCTCCACCGGCGCGGAAGCGACCGTGACCTCGGTGCGGCGGGTGCTATAGCCTTCGGCTCGAATGCCGACGTGATAATTCCCCGGCGGCACGCTCTCAAACCGGTAGCTGCCATCCTCGCCGGCGCGGGCTTCGAGGCGGAGCTCGTCGATCACGACCAGCGCGCCTGACAGCGGCTGGCCGCCTTCGGTCTGCGTGATCCTGCCGCTCAGCGTCGTGCCGGCTTGCTCAACCCCGCCTTCGCTCGCGGCAGCATGGACGAGCTTAGACGAGACCGGCTGCAGAAGACACACGAGAACGAGAAACAGCTGACGCATCTCCTCAAGGTTATGCGCCGCCCGGCGCGCCATCGACAACGAATCAATGACTGGTTGTTTCCGGCCAATGAACGGTCGGCCACGGAGCAATAGTGCGACCTCATCTCAGGTTTGGTGAATCCGGAACAGATAATCCATATTCTGGTGGTTGCAGATCATCTTGTTGACGGCGAGTCTCGCGGTCGCCGCTGCGGACGGACAGCAGCCGACGACCATTCCTGAAATGTGGGGCGCGTGGTGTGCGCGCTGTCACGCGGCAGACGGCAGCGGCAAGATCGACGAGCCGACCGTCAACGTGGAGCCGATGGACTTCACCGATTGCAAGGTCACGACGGCTGAGCCCGACGCCGATTGGGAACGTGCGATCGCGAAAGGCGGACCGGGCGTGGGCCTGTCCCCGCAAATGCCCGGGTTTGAAGACTCAGTGTCAGGCGAGCAGATCAGCGCCTTCGTGTCGCACATCCGCACGTTCTGCAAGGAATCGGAATGGCCGAGCGGCAACGCCAACTTCCCGAGGCCGATCCTGACGGAGAAGGCGTTCCCGGAAAACGAGTTCCTGATCCTTCCGGCGATCACCCACGAGCGGGAGTACCAGATCAAGGGCGTCTACGAACGGCGGCTCGGCAAGCGCTCGATGTTCGAGATCGGCGTGCCGATTGAAAGCGGCGGCGTCGGCGATGTCGACATCGCGTTCAAGCATGCGGTGCATGCGAGCGGGTATCGGATCGTGTCGTTCGGGCTCGAAACCGCGCTTTCGAGAGACACGGCGGTGTTCGAGCCGTTCATTTCCGCCGGCACGATGCTCGGCAATTGGTATCTGCAAGGTCAGTTCAAGGTCGAACTGCCCGTCGATCGCGCCAAGGCCGATCGGGCGGTCGTCTACAACGCGTATCTCGGCAGGGATACCAACGCCGCGCCGACGACCTGGACCATCGGCATCGAGTTGAATGGCGAGAACCACGAGCTGGATCTGACGCCGCAGATCCGTAAAGGCTTAACCGGCACTGGAGCGCTCGCCGCATCTGTGGGCGTGATGCTGCCGCTCAACGAACGCGAAGAACGGGGAATACGATGGGTCGGATACTTGCTCTGGGAATACTTGGAACCCTGGCGTGCGCGCAAATAGCGTTCGCACAAGGCAGCATCACTGGGACGATTACCACGAGCGCGAAGGGCACCGCGCCGGTGCGCGTCACGATCGATCAGAAGGTGTGCGGCAACGAGCTGCCCGATGAGGCGATCGTCGTCGATGCGCAAGGACGCCTCGCCAGTGCCGTCGTCATCCTGACCGGCGTCAAGCGCGCTCCGGCGGACGCCGTTGTGACCAACGAGAAATGCCGGTTTGGTCCACGCGTGCAACTGGCGCGGCCGAACGCGACCATTCGTACGACCAGCAAGGATCCAGTCCTTCACACCACCCAGGCGCAGCTCGAAAACGGCCGGACCATCTTCAATGTCGCGTTGCCGGTGCCCGGGCTGAACATCAACAAGCCGATCGGCGCGGCCGGCACCGTGCGGCTCAGCTGCAATACGCATCCCTGGATGCGCGGCTGGATGATCGTGACCGACGACGCAGGGGCGGTGTCGGGCGCTGACGGCAGGTTCACGATCGACAACGTGCCGCCGGGGACCTACGAGCTCCGCGTGTGGCATGAGGCGCTCAAGGGCGCCCCGCAGAAGATCACCGTGGTCGCCGGCAAGCCGACCGAAATCAATTTCCAGCTGAAGTAACCGTTGGTGCCAGGCACCAACGGCTACCGAATCGCGCGAAGGGAGTTGGCGGTGCGCCAATACCAGGTGCCGTCGACCAGTGCAGGCGATGCGAGCGTCTGCTCGCCAAGCTCGTTGGTCCGCAGCAGCTTGAACTGACGTCCGGCCTCGACGACGAACGTCTGCCCGTCGTCATTCGTCAGGAAAATTTTTCCGTTCACATGCACCGGCGACGCGGAGAATCCCTCACGAATCGCCACGCCGAGGCGATCCTGATACACCAGCTTCCCCGTCGCCGCTTCATACACGGTGAGGATGCTCTGCATGTCGTTGATCAAATACAGCAGGTCGCCGACGACGATTCCCGACGGAACGAACGGCGATCCACGCGGTGAGGTCCACGCGACGTGGGTGTTGGTGACATCACCGCTCCCCCCCGGACGAATCGCCATCGTCGGGCCCGCGCGACCCGACGATGCGAATACCAGGCCGTGACCAACAACGGGCGTGGGGATCACCTCGAAGTTCATCCCTCGCGCGGTCCACAGCTCCTTGCCGGTGATCGGATCGTAGGCGGCAACACGGCGCTGGCTGCTGACGATCAACTCGTCTCGCACACCAGTCGTGATCACGATGGCGGATCCCCACCCAACGGTTTCGCCGCGCGGCGTCTGCCAGATCGGCTTGCCGGTGGCCTTATCGAAGGCGCCGACGAACGCCGACTGCCCCGGAGCGGGATTCGCGTCCTGGTAAATGAAGATGCGATCTTTGTAGAGCACCGGCGATCCCGCCGGCCCGTGCTGGTTGTCGATGATGCCGAACTTGTGCTGCCAGACGAGCTTGCCGTCGAAGTCGAACGCAAATAGGCCGTGACGCCCAAACGACGCGTAGATCAGTTTGCCGTCGGTGGTGGGCGTGGCCGACGCAAAACGGTTCTTCGGGTGCACGTATTCGACGCCGCTCTGCGGGATGAAGGTTTCCCACAGCTGCTTGCCGTCGGCGCGCGAAAACGCCAGCATCGACAATCGTTCGCCGTTGCCATACCCCGTGGTCAGGAAGATCCGGTCGCCCCACACGATCGGCGACGAATTGCCGCGGCCGGGCACGGTGGTTTTCCACACGCCGCTCTTCGCAGTCCAGGTCTCGATATACGGGCCAGCGGCAGCATCACCCTGTCCTGACGGTCCTCGCCAGCGCGGCCAGTATTTCGCGCCCTCGCCAACGACTTCGATCATCCGTACTTCTACTGAGGCCGCAACTTCGCCAAGGCTACGGTGGGCAAGCGGTGCGGCGGTGAAAATCGCGAGCAGTGCCACTGCGAGCGGGCGTGTCATGCGGATTAGAATAGACGTTTATTTCCAGCTGGGACGAGGTTTTGGATGAAGCGAGTGTCGAGCCTGTTCGGAGCGGTCGCCGTGATGTTACTGGCCGTGGTGTCGGTGGCGGGCCAGGCTCAACCACCAGCCGAGAAGGACTTCCTCAGCCGCGTCCGCCGGCTCACGGTGGAAGGCAAACGCGCCGGTGAAGGTTACTGGTCGCCTGACGGCAAGCGGCTGGTGTTTCAGAGCGAGCGCGATGCCAGCAACCCCTTCTACCAGATCTACACGCTCGACCTGACAACCGGCGATACCAAGCGAATCTCGCCGGGCATGGGCAAGACGACCTGCGCCTTCTTCCGTTCGAACAGCACCGAGATCCAGTTCGCGTCGACGCACCTTGATCCGAAATCGAAGCAATACCAGGACGACGAGCTCGCGTTCCGCGCGTCAGGGAAAGAGCGCCGCTATTCGTGGGACTACGATCCGATGATGGACATCTTCGCGTACGACGAGAAGAGCGGCGCGATGAAGCAGCTGACCACGGCGAAAGGCTACGACGCCGAGGGCGGCTACTCACCCGATGGCCAGTGGATCGCCTTCTCGTCGATGCGCGATGCCTACAACCGCACGCTGTCGGCGGCCGAGCAGAAGCAGCTCGAGCTCGATCCCTCGTACTTCGCCGAGGTCTACATCATGAAGGCCGACGGCTCGGGCCAGAAGCGCCTCACCACCGACAACGGATACGACGGCGGCACGTTCTTCACGAAGGAGGGCCGGATCGTGTGGCGTCACTTCGAGGAAAACGGTCTGATCGCCAACGTGTGGACGATGAAGCCGGATGGCACGGACAAGAAGCAGATCACCGACTTTGGTTCGATGAGCTGGGCGCCATACGAGCATCCGTCCGGTGAGTACTTCCTGTTCGCATCGAACAAGCTCGGGTTCGAGAATTTCGAAGTGTTCATGGCTGACAAGGCCGGGCTGAAAGAACCGGTGCGCATCACCTACTCCGACGGCTTCGACGGATTGCCGGTGCCGTCACCGGACGGCACGCAGCTGGCGTGGACGTCAAGCCGCGCGGGCGGCACGGGCTCCGCGGGACAGATTTACCTCGCGCAGTGGAATCATGAAGCCGCGATGACGGCGTTGAAGGCCGCGGGACCGCGGCAGACACCCGCCAGGAAATAAAGGCAACCACGAAGGACACGAAGCGTCACCACGAAGGACACGAACACTCTTTATGCGTACCAGAACATTTCCTCTCGCGATCGTAGCGGCGTGCCTGTTAGCAGGTGCTTCAGGATTTTCTCAAACCGCGACATCGTCGCGGACGAGGGCGCATGTGCAGACGCTCGCGTCCGAGAAGTTCGAAGGGCGCCTCACCGGGACGGCGGGCGAGAAGCTCGCCGGCGACTACCTGATCGCCGAGCTGAGGCGCATGGGCGCGAAGCCGCTGCCGGGCATGACCGACTTCCGGATGCCGTTCACCTTCACCGCGGGATCGAAGGACGGCGGCTCGAAGTTCACGATCAACCGCGTCGGCGACGGCAGCGTCGCCACCACCGGCAGTCCACGCCTTGCCGCACGCGAATTTTCCGGCAGCGCCAGCGTGCAGGCGCTGTCGTTTTCGGATGCGGGGGAAGTGAGCGGCGCAGCGGTATTCGCCGGCTACGGCCTGGTCGTCCCCAACTCCCAGGACTTTGGCTACGACAGCTACCAGGGCCTCGACGTCAAAGACAAGATCGTCGTCGTGCTCCGCTATTTTCCTGAAGACGCCGATCAGAAGACGCGCGCGATCCTGGCGCGTTACGCGGACCTGCGATACAAGGCGCAAGCTGCGCGGCAACGTGGCGCCAAGGGCATGATCGTGGTCACGGGTCCGCGGTCGCCCAACGCCGGCATGCTCGTGCCGATGAGCTTCGATACGGCGATCGCCGGGTCCGGCATTGTCGCGCTGACGATCAGCGGCGACGCGGCGGCGCCGCTATTCACTGCCGCGAACAAGCAGCTAGAGGCGGTGCAGAAAGAGCTCGACGGCGGCAATCCGCACGTCGCGGGGTTTGCGATTCCCGATTTGCAGCTGCGCCTCAGCGCGCAGATCGTGCGCGAGCAGCAGACCGGCAACAACATCGTCGGCTACCTCCCAGCGTCGACGTCGACCACCGCAGTGAGCAAGCCGTGGATCGCGGTCGGCGCGCATTACGATCACCTCGGTCGCGGCGGCGCGGGTAACTCGCTTGCCGACAAGCAGGACACCAACCAGATCCACCATGGCGCCGATGACAATGCGTCGGGCACGGCCACCGTGCTGAACATCGCCGACGCGCTGGCGAAGCAGCCGCGCAAGCGCAATCTTCTGCTCGCGTTCTGGTCAGGCGAAGAGCTCGGCCTGCTCGGATCGAATGCGTTTGTCACCAAGCCGCCGATGCCGCTGGACCAGGTCGCGGCGTATCTCAATTTCGACATGGTCGGCCGCGTCGCCGGCAACAAGCTGACAGTGCAGGCCACCGGCACGAGCGCGATGTGGCCGAAGCTGCTCGAGCAGGCGAACGTTGCGGCAGGATTCGACCTGACATTGCAAGAAGATCCGTATCAGCCGACCGACGTCGGCAGCTTCAACACCGCCAGCGTCGCGTGCCTGACCTTCTTCACCGGCGCGCACCAGGAGTACCACAAGCCTTCCGACACCGCGGACAAGATCAACTACGAAGATCTCGATCGCGTCGGCGAATTCGCGACGGCGATCGTCAAGCGGTTGATGGATTCGAACGAGGCGCCGCAGTTCACCAAGGTTGAACAGAAGACCGAGACCGGTGGACGCGCCGGACTGCGGCTGTTCACCGGCACGATTCCCGACTACGCGTCGGACGTGAAAGGCCTGCTGCTCGGCGGCGTGATTGGCGGCGGCCCCGCGGAACAAGCTGGCCTCGCCAAGGGCGACGTGATCGTCGAGATCGCGGGCCAGTCGATCACCAACATCTACGACTACACCTACGCGCTCGAACTGCTGAAGATTGGCCAGCCTGCCAAAGTCCTCTACATGCGCGGCGGCGAGAAACGCGAAACTATGCTGACGCCTGCCGCGCGGAAATAGGTTTGGCGGAATTCGAAACCGTCGGACAGGTCAGCGAGTTCGTCCCCGGCCGGGGCAGGATGGTGATTGTTGCCGGCCGTCACGTCGCGGTGTTCAGGCTCGGCGACGACTTCTTCGCGCTCGACAACATGTGCCTGCACCGCGGCGGGCCGCTCTGCGACGGCGAGATCCGCAACGGCGTGGTCACGTGCCCCTGGCATTTCTGGTCATACGAGATCAGGACCGGGACGATGGTGCAGGATCCGCGAGTAGGCGTGTCGAAACACGACGTGAGGATCACTGGCGACGAGATCGCCGTGCGATTGACGGACTAAGAACCGTGTTAATGTCGAGGCTCCCAGGAGGCACGTGAATGTCCCGATTACTTTCTCTGATGCTCGTGTGTGGTGTGATGCTGACGGCCGGTGCTTACGCCCAGTCGAGCGTCACCGGCGCGTGGGATCTGTCGATCAACGGCCCCGAAGGGGCCATCACCGCGGTCGCCAACCTCAAACAGGACGGCGAAAATGTCACCGGGTCGATCGAGAGCCCGCAAGGCACCGCCGAGCTCAGCGGCACGATCAAGGGCACGGCCCTGAACATCAGCTTCACCATCGCGGGACCGAACGGGAGCCTTGATGTCAAGGTGAATGGCGAAGTCGACGGCGCCTCGATGAAAGGCATCATCGACTTCGGGATGGGCATGGCGGATTTCACCGCCAAGAAAAAGTAACCGCTACTTCTTCTCGGTAAAGCCTGCAGGCAGTGCGACGGACGCCGCCTCGACGTCCTTCGTCAGCTTCAGCATCTCCACCGACGTCGTCATGATGATGGCGCGTTGCGGCTTCGAGTTCTCGTTTTTCTGGGACTGCTCCGCCATCTTCTTGAGTCCGCCGAGCATCCCGCCGAACCCTTTCTTCGCGGGCTCCTCGGCCGCCGGCATCGCTGCCGTGGTCTGATTGGCTGTGCCTGGCGGCACGGCTTCCATCTTGATGTCGGTCAGGATCGCGGTGCCTTCGACCTTGGTGCCTTCGGCGCGCATCTTGTCGAGCGCCGGCTTGATCTGCGGGTACATCGCCATCGCCATCGCCATGTCCTGGGCGGAGGCGCCGACGACCATCGGGCCAAACAGCTTTTGCGCGTATTTCAGGTCGAACTCGGCGAGGTCCTTGGTTGACGGCGCATTCGGCGCGTTCCAGAGGTCGGTGGTCATCACCATCCCGCCGGCGTCGTTGAGGGTCTTGCCCTTTTCACGCACGGTGATGGTGACCACGGTCTGCCTGGTATTGAAGCCGTTGATGGTCTTCGACACGCCGGTGTTCTTCATGTCGAAATCGACTTCGAATTCCTTGGCGTTTGGATCCTTCTCGGCCGGCTTGGACGGCTCGTCCTGGCTACGCTCTTCGCGCGCGCTCTTCTCGGCGTCGCGTTTCGCCTCTTCCATCTGCTTGCGCAGGTCCGCGAACGTGGTGACGGTGTAGGTCTTCTTCTTGACGTCGAGGTCGTAAATCTTCTCCTCGGTCAGGTCGATGATCTGGCCGCTGCTATCGGACATCGTCGCCTTGCGATTGCCCTTGACGGCAACCATCGACGTGACGCCTTCGCGCGCGCCCTTGCCGCCGAACATGTTGACGAGTTTGCCGATCGCGCCGCCAAGCTGGAACCTGACACGCTGATCGGTGCGAACATCGGCCGAAACGGTGGCCGACGCAAGCGCCAGGACACCGGCAAAACAGACAACAGACAAGGTCACAGGACGCATGGAAACTCCTCCGAAGGGAAATGCTACAACGTGTTCGCTAATACCGGCTCAGCAATCGCGCGGCCTGAAGAATATCGCCTTCATTGACGAGGAAGAATTCTTCGAGTGGAGGCGAGTAGGGCACGGGCGTATCCAGCGCCGCAAGAATCCGGATCGGCGCGTCGAGCGCCTCGAATGCCTCTTCCTGGATAATCGCGGCGAGGCTTTCGCCGATGCCGCCGGTGCGGGAATCCTCGTGGACGATCAGCACGCGATTGCAGTGCCGCGTCACGGCGAGGATGGCGTCCTTGTCGAGCGGCGCGAGGCTGCGCAGGTCGAGGACCGAGGCCTCGATACCTTCGGCGGCCAGCGTGTCGGCGGCGCGCAGGCAGTGATGCACGTAGGCGCCATACGAAATCATCGCCAGGTCGCCCCCTGATCGCCGCAAGGCCGCCTTGCCGATCGGCATTGGTTCAGGGGCATCGGGCGGCAACGCCTGCTTGATACGCGGATCCCGGTAGAGGGCGATGTGCTCGTAATACAGCACCGGGTCGGGATCGGCGACCGCGGCGGCCATCAACGCGCGCGCGTCTTCCGGCGTCGATGGGACGACGATCTTCAGGCCCGGCGTGCGATAGAACCACGGCTCGGTGTTCTGGCTGTGGTACGGACCGGCGTGACGCAGACCGCCCCATGGCATGCGCACCACCATCGGCACTTCCCCGCCCCAGCGATAGCGAATCTTCGCGGCGTTGTTGACCAGCTGATTGAAGCCGGTGGCGACGAAATCGTTGAACTGCATCTCGCCGATCGGCCGCAGCCCCGCCAGCGCCGCGCCGACGCAGACGCCCAGGACCGCGCCTTCCGCCAGCGGCGAGTTGCGAATGCGATCGCCGTGATCCTTCAACAGCGGCCGCAGCAACAGAAACGCATTGCCATACTGGCCGCCGACGTCTTCACCGTAAACGAACACGCGGGGATCGTTCTTCAGCGCATCGCCAATGCCGAGCATCACGGCTTCGAGGAAGGTGTTGCCCTTCTTGTCGAACGGCAGGCCGGTTTCGAGCGGCGGCAAATCCGCGATTGCCGGAGCAAGACGACGGGATGGTTCGAGGACCTCAACGCGAACGCGCGGCGCTTCGTCCTTGAACACGCCGACGCCGGCCATCTCTGGTTGCGGCCACGGCTCGTTAATCACCAACTGCGCAGCGCGATCGACCAGCGCGTCGGCCCACTTCTTCACCTCGTCGAGATGCCCGGCCTTGATCACGCCGTCATCCTCGAGGCGGCGCGCATACATCGGGATCGGATCGCGCTTGGCCCAGTATTCATACAGGGCCTTGTTGGCGTAGCCGGTCTCGTGCAGCTGCTGGTACTCCCACGATGGCGGCTGATCCTTGCCGAGATACAGCATGTCGTCGTGATGGGCGTGGCCGCACATCCGCATGGCGACGACTTCAATCAGGGTCGGGCCCTCGCCGGCACGGGCGCGCTCGGCGGCCCAGGTGAACGCCGCCGCGATCTCATCAGGGTCGGTGCCGTCGATGGTCAGGCCGGGTATGCCGTAGCCGGCCGCCTTGTCGGCGAACACGCGCGTGGCCGAGTTGTCGCGCACCGGCGTGGACAGGGCGGTCTGATTGTTCTGTACGCAGAAGATCGCCGGCAGCTTCGCCGCCGCGCAGGCGTTGATCGCCTCGTGCCACTCGCCGAGCGACGACCCGCCTTCGCCGATGAACGACAGCGCGATGCGCTCGCTCTTCTGGATCGAAAATGCCATGGCCATGCCGGCCATCGACAGCGAGCCGACGGCCAACGGCGCCGCCGCGGGCAATACACCCCACGCAAAATCGCCGGTGTGCAGATCCTTGCCTGACATCGGCGGACCCGCCTTGCCCATTTGCGCGCGCAGGATCATCGCGATCGCTTCTTCGTCGTGCCGCATCGCCAGCGTCATGCCGAGATCGCGGATGACCGGCGCCAGCACATCGCCGTTCCAGGTCGCGTCGTCTTTTTTGTAGTTGGGTCCGCGCCTGAGACGGATCGCGCCGGCGTAGATCGCTTCCTGCCCGAGCGAACGGAAGCCCTTGCCCTGGAACGCCATGTCGCCCCAGCGCACTTCACCACCCATGAAGAACTGCTTGAGGCGGTTGTCGACGCTGCGAGTGAGGCAGATCCCCTTCAGGATCTCGCGGCGCTCGTCCTTGGTCAGCGAGGCTTCAATCGCGGCGCGGCGCAGAAATCCATCGCACGCCTCGACCACTTCCGAGCGCGCCTGCTCGAGGCGCTTCAGCGCGGACGTGCCGGGCGTGGTTTCCGCTATGCCCTCTGGCGCCGTCACGTTGTCGTAGAGTGCCTTGGCGAGCGCGCGGCGCAGCACCGGCCGCGCGGCATCCAGCTTCACGGCATCGCGCCCCTTGATCGACGACAGGCCGGCGCTTTCAAACACCTCGAGTGCAAACGGCAGCGCGAACGGATGGCGCTCGGCGACGAACGCGGCAAAGCGGCTGCCGAGGCCAGTCAGTTTCTCTACGTCATGCGTGCGGGACATCGAATCAATTATAGGTTGTGGTGATGGAGCTCAGCCATTACGATCCGGCGCTTTCGAGCATCAAAGCAAGGTGAGGTTCCTTCAGGTACTGTTGGCGGCGTTGGCGATTGGCGCGTGCACCGCTACGTCAATGGCAGTCGCTCGACCGGCACGCGACGCTGAAGCTCTCTCAATCAGCTGTGCCGCACGCGACACCCAGTCGCACGTGGCCTGGCACATTAGCGACGAGACGGACGCGCGCGAGCTGTCGCGCTGGTGCCGCGCCGTCGGCGCTCCGGTGTTTGTCGCCCGGCCGGCTGCCGCTCAGCCTGCCCCGCCTTCATTGGACGAGCTGGTGGTGGTGTCGTGGAATGCGCATCTCGCCGAGGGCGAGCTGTACAAGCTGATCGCGAAACTCAGATCCGGCGAATTGACCGGCGGCCGTCCAGTCGCGCACTTCGTGCTGCTGGTCCAGGAGCTGTATCGCAACAGCGACGAAGTTCCAGCGTTCGACGCCCGCGATCGATCCGCGTTTGCGATCAAGCCGAGTAATCCCGACACGCTTGATGTTGACGATCATGCCGCGACGCTGGGGCTGTCGGTGCTGTATGTGCCATCGATGAGAAATGGTCCGGCGCTGCGCGAGGATCGCGGCAACGCGATCATCTCGACGGAGCCGCTGCTCGATCCGTTCGCGCTCGAATTGCCCCTGGCGCGTCAGCGCCGCGTGGTGCTTGGCGCGGCGATCACCGTGCAGAC